>ERZ1370068.6866-contig-5821_pt1 | contig 77372 bp, 99 predicted proteins | sample MGYA00561227_ERZ1370068 | MGnify/ENA primary metagenome ERZ1370068 (study PRJEB38410, sample SAMEA6850437) | metagenome | study: Metagenomic assessment of the ecological functions of the soil: analysis of the soil microbiota associated with the... | reverse complement strand
GTATTGCTTCGTTCCGGTTACGTATTTATGCTGCTCATCTCCACGCCGTCGTTAGCTACTGTCAGCGCAACCGGCGCGACCTCTCCTCGACGGCGAGATCGCGACGCGCTTCGGAGAGGCGGCGGGCCGACCACGCGCCTCCGCTGGCGTACATCATCCGGATCAGGTCCTCGGCCGGGAGCGAGGCTGCCGGGTGTGCGTGGTGAAGCTCGCTCGGTGCTGCGCTTCATGTGCGGATTCTAGCCCGGGTCAGGAGCACGGTTTGGCTGCATCTCTCACTGGCGAGGCGCGACCGCAATCTCGGTCGAAGCTGACGATCTCGACCCAGTTGGCGCCTTTGCCGGTCGGATACTTGTTGAGCAGCTTGAGCGCGCCGCTCGCCTGGATCGATCGCGTAGACCGAAATCGTTTCCGATTTTTCCCCGGTCGCGACCAGGAACCTGCCCTTGGGATCGATGGCGAATCCGCGCGGCTGGCGCTCGGTGGGCGTGCTCGACAGATAAGGTGAGCTTGCCGCTTGCGCCATCGACGCTGAACGCGCCGAGCGTGTTGCCGGTGCGCTCCGAGATGTACAGGAACTTGCCGTTCGGCGTCATGTGGATGTCCGCGGCCCAGATGTCGTTGTCGGTGTTGCGCGGCGGCGGCCCGCCAGGCGCGCCGATGCGCCGCGCGGCGCGCCGGGCCCGAGCTTGGTATCCGGCGGCAGGCCGGAAGCCGAGCTCACTTCGGTCAGCAGTCCGGTCTTGCCGTCGACCGCGAAGGTCGTGACCGTTCCGAGCAGTTCGCTCAGCGCGTACACGAACTTGTTGTCGCTCGACGTGATGAAATGGCGCGGGCCCGTCATCGCTTTCATCAGGTAAACCGCGGGCGTGTTCGAGGCGAGCTTGCCGGTCTTTGCATCGAACGTGAACATGAAGATCGCGTCGCTGCCCAGCGTGGGGACGTAGACGAACTTTGTTGCTCTCGTCGACGCGGATCGAGTGCGCGTTGCGGCCCACGGGAATCACCTGCAGCGGCTCGGCGGCGACGCGCCCGTCGCTGCCGACGGCGTTGACGCTGATGACGTGGCCGCCATAGGACGCGCCGAGCAGGAAGCGCCCGGTCTTGTCGAGCGAGATGTACGGAAAGCTCTCCGCCAGCGGCGAGTCGCGACAGCGGCGTCAGTGCGCCCGTGTCGCGGTCGATCGAGTAGACGTGCACCGTATACGGCTTGGACCGCGACGCCGCGTACAGAAAGCGGCGATCGGGGCTCACCGCCATCGGCATGACCACGCTCGCCGCCTTGGCGCGCGCGCCCGGCTGCAGCTCGCCCGAGTCGAGCATCCGATAGGCGCCGATGTCGCCGTCCTCGGCGTTCGAGACGTAGACGAATGTTGCCGCCAGCGCCGGCGCGGTGCCGACAAGCGATGCCATCGCACCGCGCCGGCGATCCCCACCCGGTCAATGTTGCACGGCTTTCGTGATCTCCTCGCTTTGTTGTCTTGCTCTCGCCGAAGCCGCACGCGGATCGCGAGCCAGGCCGCGAGCGATCGTCAATGCCGTCGTGAGTGTCGGCTGTTCAGCCGCCGAGGTCGCCCAGCGATCTTGTCGATACCGACTTCGCACCCGCGTCTTTCACGCGCCGGGGGCGCGAGGATGCCGATCGAACCGATCAGTTCCTTGCCGGCAAAGATCGGCAGCCCGCCCTCGATCGAAGTGATTTTGTCCAGCAGCATGAACCCAGCAAGCCCGGGTTGAGCCGCTGTTGCCATTTCGGCCGTCAGGGTGAGCGCGTCGTGAACGCCGTGCTTATCCCGCCTGCATGCTGTTCTCAGTCAGTGCGGGATTCGCACCGTCGTCACTCCAGCGACGGCGGTGCGAGGCATGGCGGTTTAGTCACGGTCACCGTTACTTTGTAGCCGTCGGCGCGGCAACGCTCGGGCCTGCACCCCTACGGCTACATCCAGCGCGCGTTGAGTGAAATGTTGCGCTCGCGTGACGATGGCCTGAGCGCAGCCATGCCGGCACTAAGGGCGATGGCTGCCGGAAAAGCTCTCTGTTCGTTTTCATTGAATCCCTCCTGTCGGTTAAGCGCGTGACCGCCGCGACGCGCCGTCGAGAACCGGTGCTATCGCTGGCTCATGGTGATCTTGCTGGATCAGCAGTGCCGTCATGACTCCTCCTTGATGTCTTGCAGTGCCGGATCCGGAACGTGACAGACGCCGACTGTCCCGAGCCTGATTTACTTTCCAGAATCATGATGAGATCGACGCCGTTGCCCATTGCGGCGCTGGCCCAGTTCGAGGTGCGCTTCAGTCGCCAGCCCGCCGGTGGTGGAGTTGGGCTGATATACCGCCTTCAACTCGCCGGTCGCCGGGTCGAGCGTGACTGACATCGAAGTCGATCACGCCGTCGAAGATGCCGGCGCTGCGGATGAACTGGTTGTACTCCTTGCGCTTCACATCGACTTCCGGCGTGCCGTGCGCAGGCGTGCTGTTCAACGCGCCGGTCACCGTCGCCATGTAGATGCGCACACCCGGGATGCCCGCGCGCAAGCGTCTTCACCCCTCGCGCACGCCGTCGGACACCGCCTGTGCTGTGGCGCCGCCGGGGCCGAGATCGTTGATCCCTTCGAGCCAGATGACGGCCGAGACGCCCGGCAGGCTGATCACGTCGCGCTGCAGCCGATCGAGCGCCGAAGGCCCGCCCGGTGTCGCCTTGGCCGCATAGTCGCGTGGTCCGACAACCTCGTTGCCGCCGATGCCCTCGTTCACGACAACGAAACGGTTGCCGGCCATCGCATGCAGGCGGCGCGCAAGGACATCGGGCCAGCGATCGTCGCCGTTCAACGTCGACGCCGAGCCGTCGGTGATCGAATCGCCGAACGCGACGATCACGCGCGTCGTGCGCGGCGCCGTCATCTGGAGCTGGTCCAGGAAATACCAGGACGCGGACGACATCGGGAACGCGGATTCGCCATCGTCGCCACCATGCGCCCCGGCGCCGGGCGCAGTGATGTACGACGTGGTGAGCGCCTTGGCGTGCCACGTCATCGGGCCGCTTTCGCCCACGACATGAAAGCTCACGGCGAGGCGGCGGCCCGTCAACATCGGGTCGGCAGGCGTTCTTCACAGAACGGCAGCGAAACCGCGTCGGAGACGACATCCTTGCCGGGCGCCACCGTGACGCTTGCTTGCCGCCGAAGGTAATCGCACGACGCTGCTGCCGGCTCAGCACCGCGCTGCCGCTGGTCTGCAATCGCGATGTACGCGCCATCGAAGGTGACCGGCGCTGCGTGCCGAACGCGTTGGATAGACGGATGCGCGCCTGCTTGCCCCAGATGTCCGGCCCGCACGATCAAGCGGAACGATTGGTCGACCGCGCCACGCGCCGCGTCCGGGAATGCAAATTTCAGCTCAGGGCTGCGCGGTCGGGTTAGCCGATCGGATAGGGGCCGGTGTCGGCCGACGCTGGCGTCCACGCCGCCACCCAGTGCTGCTTTCGCGGGCGCGCGTCTGGGCAGAGTGACTCTGACTGAACGCGGCGTACGCGAAGATAAATCCACGAGAACTGCGTGAGCCGGTTTGCCATAGGTTTCCTCCGTTGTTGGCGGTCCGCGGACATGCACCTCCCCCGTATCTGCGGGGCTCTTCAAATCGATTTTATCGTTTGGGCTCAGGAGCTTATGATAGCGGAACTGAACGTGGCGTTGGTTCCCAGGCATCTTGCTCGCACGCGACGCTCTCCGAGTAATATCCGAATAACGATCGACACCGGAGGAAACCCCCATATGAAGCTCGTCGACCTACTCACCCGGTCACACGTTGAGTCTCGCGTTCGCCCTGACGGCAGTGGCTGCGTCGGGCGCTGATTACACCGCCGCAAGGGAAGGTGACTGGGCGGTGGCGCGACTTCCGCTTTCACACCGGCGAGGTCCTGCCCGAGCTGCGCCTCCACTACACGACCGTCGGCGCGCCCACCGGCGAGCCGGTGCTGATCCTGCACGGCACGACCGGCTCGGGCGCCGGCATGCTCACGCCCGGCGTTCGCGCGGCGAGCTCTTCGGCCCGGGCAGCCGCTCGACGCGACCCGCTACTACATCATCCTGCCCGGACGCGATCGGCACCGGCAAGTCGAGCAAGCCTTCGGACGGCCTGCGCACGAAGTTTCCGAAGTACAACTACGACGACATGGTCGACGCGCAGTACCGGCTGGTCACGGAGCACCTGGGCGTGCGCCACCTGCGGCTGGTGCTCGGCAACTCGATGGGCGGCATGCAGACGTGGATCTGGGCGCAGAAATATCCGGACTTCATGGACGTTGCGGTACCGATGGCGTCGCTGCCGACCGAGATGGCCAGCCGCAACTGGATGATGCGCCGGCTGATCATCGATTCCATCCGCAACGACCCGGAGTGGATGAACGGCAACTACACCAAGCAGCCGCGCAGCGCTGCAGTTCGCCTCGGTGTTCTACGGCATCGCCACCAATGGCGGCAACCAGGCGCTCTACAAGGCCGCGCCGACGCGCGAGAAGGCCGACCAGTTGCTCGACCAGCGGCTTGAGCGCGCCGTTTCCCGGCGACGCCAACGACCATCTGTACCAGTGGGATTCGTCGCGCGACTACAACCCGTCGCCGGGCCTCGAGCGCATCCAGGCGGTCGCTGCTGGCGATCAACTCCGCCGACGACGAGCGCAACCCGCCTGAAACTCGGCGTGCTGGACCGCGAGATCAAGCGCGTGAAAAACGGCCGCGTGCTTCTGATCCCCGCCAGCGACCAGACCGCCGGGCCACGGCACGACCGGCCAGGCGAAATTCTGGAAGCAGCAACTGGGCGAGCTTGCTGCAAACCGCGCCACGCGGGGCGAGTAAGCAAAGATAGGGCCGGGTCCCTTTACTTGTCCTAAGCGGAATTCGACCTGACGGACATTGTTCGATTAAGTTGAAAAGCCCTTCGAAGCAGAGCCGAGATCGTCCTCTTGCTGCCGTTGAGCTTCACGCTGCCAACGGCAGCAATACCGAAATGGCGGTCATTGCGCCCGCGCCGGTCAACTGGCGCTATCGGCCAGAAAGCGGACACTCGTTCTAACGCCCCGGCGTTCGGTCGGCTGCAACGGCATGTTAGGCGGTGCTCCCGGTGCCCTCTTGAAATGGCCGCGTGGTGAAGCCCCAGCGCGGCACTGCTCGCCGGTATGCCCGATAGGACTCCCCGAACTGTGATGTGAGAGCAGGCTCCTCGTAGAGAACGACGAATAGGTGGAAGAGGACGAGCACCAGGAGTGCGTACTTGAGCAGAGACACGCTACCGAAGAGCCACGCCTCGCCCAGGATGAGTGCGAGAACGCCGTTGTACATGGGATTTCGGGTAAAGCGATAGAGACCAGATACGACGAGCACTCGCGGAGGGTCGATGGGTGCGAGAGTGCCCTTGCCCTTGGCGAAGAAGTCCCAGACGCAGCGGAGCAGGACGACCGTACCGGCGATGGCGAGGATGCTGGCACCGACAGAGGAGAGGCTTAGTTCGGGAGCACGCAGCCGGCCCGCGGTGCTGAGTATTCCGAAAGGAATGTAGCCAGCTACGGTGCCGGGAAGCAGTAGGACGAAGAAGATGGCCCGTAGGGCGAGAAGGAACCGCATGTTGAGAGGGAAGGGCACCGCCTAACGTTCGCGGTTTGCCGCGCCGAACGAAGCGCGCAGCGCTGAAGGCAGTGCGTCGGTCAACATACGCCGCCGTTAGGACCGCCAGCTCTCAAGCACCTCCAAATTTGGTAATGGTCACTTCGCCGGAATGTCCGACGATCGGTGCTGCGTCTTGGTGAACGTGGCTGCGGCGATCTGACACGGGTCGTCAGATCAAATCTCGGTTAAGACACTTTACTACGCTCACTATTCGCCATACATCTCCACGATCAATCGTCTGAGCGTGCCGCGTCGAGGGTGGAAAGGATCGTCAGGCGTTTCACCAGGCGATTCTTGCTGATCGCGCGAATCTGGTCGACCGCGATCTCCGCCTTTCGGCGGGCGCAAGTGACGGGAACGCGGCTGCGCCAGCGAGAGCGCAGCTCGGTGCAGTGAGAGGACGAGACGACGATGGTGTCCAGATTCCGGTTCATCGTCCCTGCTGACCACGACTACGGGCCGCGTCTTCGCGATTTCCGCACCACCCGTCCGATTCGGAGTCCGCGAGATAGATAGCGTAGCGGTCGACCTCGATTGTCACCAGCGCTCCGAGGGATCGAGCGCCGTCGGCAATCGCGGCATCGAAATCACGCCGGTCTTCACGCTCGCGTGCCATCGCCTTGAACGCTAGCTTCCCAGGACAGCCGTGCTGTCGTGCTTGTTGCGAAAGACGGGAGTGCCTCCTCGTGCACTTCGAGCACGATGGTTTCTTCCATGCATAGCGCTCGATGATCTCCTTCGAATCGAACCTCTGGAGTTTCCGATCGGCACGAAGCGGGAGCTCGACAGTCTTGGGGGTTTTCACTGCAGATGGGGGAGATTAGCCATATGTGACTAGCCGCTGTATACATCTGGGGTAGCTGTCAAGGACGGACAGAATGTGTAAAACGTGGGTCCGGAGTGCCCTCGCTTCAAATAGGCTTCGACGCTCACGGAATCTCGTACACCGCCATCTCATCCGCGATGCCGCGCAACCGGCAGCCGTCGCGCGCGTGGGCTTGATCCCGTCCGCCTCGAGCAGCTCGGAGCGCCTGCGGATGGTCCACGATCGAGCCGGTCGCGAGTATCGAGCGCGACACCGCGAGGCACTGCACGCGCGAGGCGATGTTCACGGTCTGGCCGAAATAGTCCTGCCGGTCGTTGAGCGTGACCGCGAGGCACGGCCCTTCGTGGATGCCGATCTTGAGCAGCAGGTCCTCGCTCTGGCGCTCCTCGTTCAGCGCGCGCATCGCCTCGCGCATGCGCAGCGCGGCCGCGAGCGCCGCGGTCGGGCGTGGCGAAGGTCGCCATCACCGCATCGCCGATGGTCTTCACCACGGCGCCCGATTCGGCGGCGATGATCTCCTGCAGGATGCGGAAGTGCTCCTTGACGATGTCGAAGGCGACCAGGTCGCCGACGCGCTCGTAGAGGTCGGTCGAGCCCTTGAGATCGGTGAACAGGAACGTGAGGCTGGTGATCTTGAGCCGCTGGTCGACGTCGAGCGTGCTGGTGCGGTAGATGTCGCGGAACGTCTGGTTGGTCAGCAGGCGCTTGGCGGTGAGGAACGGCTCGGCGCTTGCCGAGCATGTCGTGCATCGTCTGCCCGGCGATGATACACGCCCGGCACGACGCGCGATGTCGGTGCGGTTGTCCAGCGTCAGGCGCAGCGGCCCCGGTCGCATGATCAAGCGTGGTGGTGTGGCGCGTGCGCCTTGTTGAACACGATCGACAGCGACTGGCGCTCGCGCGTCGGCTCGCCCTTGACGTCGATGAACTGCGCGGTGTGCGTGACCGGATCGAAGACGATCACGAATTCCGGCGGGCAGCGTCAGCGACAGCATCGCCTTCTCGCCGGGCGGCAGCTCGACCAGCTCGAGCGTGATCTCGTCGAGCACCTTCTCGAAGGCATCCTCCGGCAGGTCGATGCCCGAGCTCCAGAACATCTGCCGGTAATACTCGCGAGCGGCGGCAGGTCGTCCGGCGCGTGCGCCGCGATCCGGCGCATGCGCGGCGTCACCGTGAAGCGTGACTTCGACCATTTCGTCGAGCGTCGGCTCGTAGCCCGCGGCGCAGAGCGCGCATGCCGTACTCCGTCTGGTTGCACCGTCTTGAGCGATGCGCCCGCGTCGAGCACGCCGCCGCAGCCGGGACAGAGCACGTTCCACGACAGCTCGAACAGGCCCAGCCGCGCGGCGTGCAGGAACGCCGGCGATGACGCGCTCCTCGTTGAGGCCCGTCTTGGCCGCGAAAGCGAGGGCGTTGATGCGATTGAGCCGATTGATCCGGCGCGTCGCGCACCAGCGCTTCGATGGCGGACACGACATCGGGATCGGCAGACTGCCGCAATGCGGCAAAAAGGGTCTGCGCTTCAGTCATGAAAAAGCTTACGCCGAAACGCATGGTGACGGTATCGGTTTGTCGATGCACGCCGGATCGGCGGCAGGAGATCGAGGGTGTGTCCCGGCGACCTCGGACGTCTGGCCCGCCTGCCAACGATGTGACAAAATGACCGCAGAGCACGCCCCGCGCCGCCGCCGTTCAAGGAGGAACCATGAGCATGCTTTCCACCGGACGAGCTGGAAAGACTCTCCGCCGCCGAATCGCTGTTTCCGTCGCCGATTCCCGTGCAGTCGGTTTCGAGCGACGAGTTCATGCCTGCGTCCGCAGACGCGCAAGCAGCGCGAGTTCGAGGCGCGCGTCAAGGAGATGGGCGCGCAGATGGCGAAGCGCCTGGGCATGAGCCGGCGGCGCTTCTTCCAGACCGCGGCCGGCATGGCGACCGCGTTCCTCGCGATGAACGACACCTACGGGCCGATCTTCGGCGTCTCGCGCGCCGAGGCCGCCGAGCCCGGAACGCGCCGACGATCGCGCGAAGAAGCTCTCCGGCCAGTTCATCATGGACATGCACACGCACTTCCTGCGCCCGGGCACGCGGATCCATGACGTTCGTCAACCAGCGCAACGCGGTGGGCAAGGCCGGCTGGAACCCGGCGCTCGCCGGCAAGGAGCAGACGATCGACGACCTGATGTTCACGAACTACCTGAAGGAAATCTATCTCGACAGCGACACCAAGGTCGCGTGCATCAGCGGCGCGCCCTCGGAAGTGCCCGAGGACTGGTTCCTCACCAACGAGATGAAGGCGCAGGCGCGCGCCGACGTGAACGGCCTCGCGCGGACGCAAGCGCATGTTCTCGCACGCGATCTTCACGCCCGGCTACGACGGCTGGATGGAGCAGATCGATCACGCGATCGCCGATGCTCAAGCCCGATTCGATGAAGGGCTACACGATCGGCGACAACACCAACAAGAACCTGTCCAAGCATCCGTGGCGCATGGACGACGAGAAGCTCGTCTATCCCGCGTACGAGAAATTCCTCAAGGCGGGGCTGAAGAACGTCTGCGTCCACAAGGGCCTGTTTCCGCCGTCGGTCGAGAAGCAGTTTCCGCATCTGCTCGAGTACTCGGACGTGCGCGACGTCGGCAAGGCGGCGAAGGACTGGCCGCAGCTCAACTTCATCATCTATCACGGCGGCTACCGCTTCGCGGGCGGCGGCAAGGTCGAGGACGCATGGGCGCAGTTCGAGCAGACCGGGCGCATCGAGTGGGTCACCGATCTGTCGGAGATTCCGGCCAAGTACGGCGTGAAGAACGTCTACGCCGACGTCGGCCAGCTGTTCGCGCAGATCGACGATCGCCGATCCGCGCGTGTCGCGCGGTGATGATCGGCCAGCTCATCAAGGGCCTGGGCGCCGATCACGTGTGCTGGGGAACCGACGCGATCTGGACCGGCTCGCCGCAATGGCAGATCGAGGCGCTGCGGCGGCTCGAGATCCCCGAGGACCTGCAGAAGAAATACGCGCTGCAGCCGCTCGGGCCGGCCGACGGTCCGGTCAAGACGGCGATCTTCGGCGGCAACAACGCGCGCCTGTACAACTACAAGCCGCAGCAGCGCGCGGCGCTCGAGAACGACCGGCTCGCAAGCTACAAGGAACTCTACGACAAGCACGGCGCCGGGCGCACCAATCTCGCGTACGGCTACGCACTGAAGACCGCGTAACGACGCGAGCATCCATGTCGTCGGAATTGACGTCTGGAGGATGGCTGCGGCGTCGCGCCGCTCATTTCTAGCCGCGGCGGCAGCGGCGCGTGCAGGGATGGCGGTCGCGCGTGGGAGGACGCGCAGGCGCAGTCCGGAACGCTCGCCAGAGGTCAGCGGCACTGACGCACTGGACGGTCAAGCGGGCCGGCAGCGACAACGGTCAAGCTATTCCTGTGGCGCAAAGCAGCTCAAGTCGCGTCGCGTCCGACAAGGGGACCGGGACGATACTTTCGTGCACGGATCGTCGGTGTCGGCGACGCCGGTGTTCGACCTGCAGATTCCCGGCAAGCCCGAGGCGTCCACCATGGACTGGTTCGCTCGCCGCGGCTACGACACCTGGTGCGTCGATTGCGAAGGTTACGGACGCTCGGACAAGTCGCGGCCGGTGAATGCGGATGTTTCGTGCGGCGCCGACGATCTCGCCGCCGCGTCGGAATACATCCTGAGCCAGAGCGCGGACCGGAAGCTCCTGCTCTACGGCGCCTCGTCGGGCGCGCTTCGCGCGAGGCTTGTTTGCGCAACGGCATGCCGAGCGCGTGCAACGCCTGGCGCTCGACGCGCTGGTCTGGACCGGAGAGGGAAGCCCGACGCTCGCCGAGCGCAAGAAGAGGCTCGCGGAATATCGCGCCAGCAACCGCCGGCCGATCGATCGCGCGTTCGTGCGCAGCATCTTCACCCGCGACCATCCCGACACCAGCGATCTGACGGTGGTCGAGGCGTTTGCCGACGCGGTGCTGGCGCTGGACCAGTCGGTGCCGACCGGAACCTATGTCGACATGTCGGCGAATCTTCCCGTCGCTCGATCCGGAAAAGATCACCGTGCCGGTCCTGATCATGCGCGGCCAGTGGGATCGGCATCGCGTCGTTTCAGGACCTCGCCAATTTCTTCGCCAGGCTGCCGAACCCCGACAAGCAGTTCGTCGTCATGCCCGGCATTGCGCACACCAGTACGCGCTCGAAGAACTGGGCGACTCGTCTATCACCTGCTCGACGCTTACTTCAGCCAGCCGGCGCCGGTATACCGGCTGATTGCCCGCCACGTGGCTCAGCGGCCGACGTGGCGCAGTCCGACGCTCCTGCTCAAGGCGCTGTTGCCCTCGTGTTCCTTCGCCGCGGCCCTTTTCACGCCTCTGCGTTGGCTCTTTTCTCCCCGCCACGGCTGTCCGCCGTGGCACTGCGGGCGGCGCCGGCTTGCTGCGTTGGACTCGCACGTCGCATTTCCTGAGGGTGGCTCGTTGCGGGTGCGGGGAGGCGTGGCGCGGCACGGCCCTCAGTGCTGCGCTGGTGCCCGCGACGGTACGCCGGCACGATTGTCACGCTGAAGTGTTGCGGCCCGCGATTGCCGGTGATAAGGAGGCGTGACTCGGCGGCGGCCGATAGAGCATGGCTTTCGGTGCGTTCTCTGGATAAGGCAGCGTGGCCGGTGGCCGCTAACGGCCTGACGCGCACCGGCTGAATGATCACTGCCAATAGTCGCGCCGTCCGTACCATGACCGGCCGTGATAATACCGGTCCCAATATGGACCGACCGAGAAGGCGATGATCGGAATCCCGAAGCTCGGGGCGTAGGTGTAGAGCGGGACGCGCCTGCCCTGATAGACATAGTTCAGGTACGGCGCGTAGATCCAGCCACGTTCGTATCCGAACCAACGACGTCGCACCAGCTCCAGTCGTCGATGACATCCGAACACCTGCACCGGGGCGCCGCCGCCCAATGGCCCGACCAGCGGGTAGCTCGTATCGGGGCCCGGCGCGCACGTTGACGCTGCGCGTCGTATAGGCTTCCTGGGCCGATGCCGCGAAGCGGAATCGCTATAAGGACAGCGGCGAGACCGACGGACAAGAGTTTGCGCATGGTGGTCCTCCCAGGTAGCTTTCGATCAGGCTAGCGTACCGTGTCTTCATACACGATCGCGGCGAACTCGACACGTTTGAGCGTTTAACGTCCGGACGAGGTTCACGCGATGAGCGTTCTGCCCGGGAACGCTGGAAGTCCCCGGTCATGCCCTGCGCCGTATTTTCAGAGGGTGCGGAAACGACCACAATCGCCGTCTTCCTCGGGGATCTCCTCGACCTCGTAGCCCGCTTCAATCCATGCGTCGAGCCCACCATGCAGCGGGCGCACCTTCGAGAAGCCGCTGTTCATCGAGTATCTTGGCGACCTGCGCCGCGGACGCCTCGTTCGGGCACGTGCAGTAGAGAGATGATCTCGCGGTCGCGCGGCAGGTCCTTGACGTGGTGATCGACGGCGTGCAGCGGCACGTGCAGCGCTCCGGAATCTGCCCGCGGCTCCAGCGCCGCGTCCGGTTGCGGACCTGACGTCGACGATCACGGGCTTTACCCCGGCGTCGATGAGACGATACAGCTCATCCACGCCGATTCGCGCCATGCGCAGCATCGTGAGCGAGCGCCGCGCTCCCACCACTTGAACGCCGATATACGCTGCCAAGCAGCGCAACGATGATGATGATGGCGACGCTTCCGATGTCATCGAGTCGCGTCAGGAAGCCATTCCATTTGCGGCCCGAGCAACATCCCGCCGCCGAGCCCGCGCCTACCCAGAGGCGTCGCGCCCAGGGTGTTGAAAAACAGAAACTGCGGCCAGCCGATGCGCGTGGCGCCGGCCAGAGGCGGCGCGATCGTCACGAGGCCGGGAACGAATTTCGCAATCACCAGGGCGTTCACGCCCCAGCGCTCGAAGCGGGACTGGGTTTCACGCACATAGTCGGGCGTCAGTGAAATACGGCACTAGCATCTTCATGACGCCGCTCCCGAAGCGTCGGCCGCGAGATACCACGCGATCATCGGCGATCAAGCAAGCCACGATGGCGACCACAAACACGCAAAGGCTGACAGCTTCCCTTCGGCGGCGAGCGCGCCGGCGATGACAAGCGTGGGGATCGCGGGCACCGGAACGCCGAGCTGCTCGATCAGTACGTTGGCGAATACGATCGCCAGGCCGTATTGGCTGAAGTGGAATAAGGTCATGCGTCATGGCTATTGCGTCCGCTCGATGTCACGTTTATGTTAGCCCGATGGCCTCTTCGCGCGACGGATCGCAACCATCGGCGTTGAACGCCCGGTTGAACCTGCTATGCCCGGGTTTCCCCGGACGGGCTCCTGTGTAGATGCGGGCGACAGACGCGCTCGCGCAAAGAGCCCTGCTAACCATCCTGCCGCCTGCTGCCGGGCTGCAGGCCGCCATCCCGGCGTCGGCGCGCGAGTGGCACTTCGACGTCAGCGTCGACGGCTTGCCGATCGGCTCACACGATCTCGTCGTTCGCGAGAACGGCGAAGCGCGATCGGTTCAAAGCGACATGCGCTTCGGCATGCTCGGCGTGAATGCATACAAGCAGCACGCCGAGGAAACCTGGCAGGAATTGTCTCACGGGTCTCGACACGCGGACCGAGGAAAAGGCAACGTGACCACGGTCTCCGGCCGTCTGGATGCGAATGCGCTTCGCGATCGACGGACCGCGCGGGCACGAGCGGCTGGCGTGCATGCGTGATGACTTTCGACCTACTGGAACCCGCGTGTGCTGAAGCAGAGCGGTCTCGTAAACTTCAGACCGGCGCCTGGACGCCCATCACCGTGCACACGCTTGGTAAGGAGCAGATCGACGTGCGAGGAAAATCTGTCGCGGCGGACCACTTCCGCATCGATACCGAGAGGAACCGTATCGAGCTGTGGTACTCGCCCGAGGGCGAGTGGATCGGCTTGCGGTCGACCACCCGCAACGGCCACGTTCTTGAGTATCGCTTGCGATGATCAGGCGTAGGATTATCGCTGCGGCGGAGCAAGTCCCTGCAGGCGATATCGATCGCGAGGAAAGGCATCGTGGGCGCTGAACAAGCTTTGCGGCGCGAGGTGGCGCTGGCCAACCGGATCATCGAGCGCTTCGGGCTCTCGAACGCGTTCGGGCACGTTAGCGCGCGCATCCCGGGCACGGAGACGTTTCTCTTTCCGACGCGACGCTCTCCCGGATTCGCCGACGAGAAAGCGTTGCTGGTTCTCGACACGGATGGAAACCTGCTTTCGGGTAACGGCACACCGAACAGCGAGCTCTGGATTCATGCTCGTGCCTATGCGCGGCCCGCGCCGACATCGGCAGCGTGGTGCATGCGCATCCGCCGGCCTGCGTCTGCCTGACCCAGATCGGCCAGCCGCATCGCATCGTTCACAACCAGGGCGGCGCTTTTGTCGACGGCGTCGCCGAGTTCGAGCGCATCGGCCTCATTCGTACCCGCGAGTTGGGCGACCTGCTGGCGCAACGGCTCGGCAGCGGCATCGCGGTCATGATGCGCGGCCATGGCATCACCACGGTTGCGGCGGACGTGCGCACCGCAACGATCGCGGCATGCTGTTCTCGAAGAGAGCGCCGCCTTGCAGTTGCGCATGCTTGCCGCGGCCGGCGGCAAGCCGGAACGCATTCGTGCCTTTACTCCGGAAGAAGCCGAGCGTGTGCGCGATCAGCTCACCTCCGGCATCGTGGAGCGCGCGTGGGAGTACTACGCAGCCGTCGCGGAGCTGAAGCCCCTGGGCGGATAAGCCATCTTTCAGTCTGCTGTGGCGCCGGTGCGGCGCACCAGCTCGGCGAATTTCTTTCCTCCGCGCGGATGAAGTCGGCTAGCTGCTCCGGCGTCCCGGGCGCCGGCTCGAAGCCGAAGCGAGTGAGTTGCTCGAGAACCTCCGGATCCGCGAGCTGCCTGTTGATGTCCGCATTGATCCTGCGCACGATTTCGGGCGGAGTCCCGCGCGGCGCGACCACCGCAAGCCAGGCATCGACGAACATGCCGGCGGGGCCGCCGGCCTCCTCGAGCGTCGGCACGTCCGGCAGCGTCTTGAGCCGGTGCCTGGCGGCGATCGCAATGAGCTTGAGGCGCCCGCTTTGCATGAGCGTGCAGCGCCGAGCCGAGCGTGGAGAAAGCCCAGCCGACGTCGCCACCGGCGATCGCGACATACATCTGCGACTGGTCCTTGTAGGGAACGTGGATCATCTTGGTGCCGGTAAGAAACTCGAACTCCGCGCTCCCGAGATGCGATGGGCTCCCGACGTACGACGAGCCATAGGAGACCGTACCCGGATTCGCCTTTGCCGCATTGATCAGCGCCGGCACGCTTTGATAGGGTCCCGCGGTCGACACGGTAAGGAAAAACGGCGTGTGATAGAACATCGCCACCGGCACGAAGTCCTTTCGCGGGTCGTAGGGAAGCTTCTTGTAGAGCGCGGGATTGATGGCCACGTGTGCGCTGCTGACGACGAGGAGCTCGTGACCGTCGGGCGCAGCGTTCTTCACCACCTCGATCGCGATAAAGCCGCTCGCTCCCGGCTTCGCGTCGACGATCACCGGCTGCGACCAGGCTTTCGACAGCTTGTCCGCCATCATGCGGGTGAATATCGCGGGTGCGGCGCCGGCCGCGTAGGGCGCCGTGATCTTCACCACCTTCGAAGGGAAAGTCTGCGCGAGCGCGAGCGTTGCCCATCCGAGCCATGCCGCAATGAGAAGAACAAGTCGTTGCCGGGTTGATGGATTCATGGGAAGAGGGGCCGCAATTGCCGGTCGGTCAGATATTGTTGCAGATAGTCCGCGCTCGCGTCACGATCCGCGAACCCGACATAGCCGTCGGGACGGATGAGATAGACCGCGTCGCGAACGAAGCCGGCGGCGTGCATGGCGTGCTGCCATGGAAACGCATGCAGCGGCAAGCCCGCTGCCTTGCACACGCTCGAAATCGGCGCCGCGGCATCGCCGTAGACGTGCAGCTGCCAGTCGAGCGACGAGAGCGGAGCGAAGTTGTCCGGATAGCCGGCCGGCGACGGATCGAGCTTGACCCACGGCAAACGGTCGCCGCCGCGGATTTTTCCGGCGATGCCGGCGCTTAAACTGCTGTGACGATAGTTGATCGCGGTCTGCGACACGGTGCGAAACATGAATCGTCGCGTGGCGCTTATCGCAAAAATCGCAGGCAGCACGCGATACGACGTGCAGCGCGCACGAATCTCGCGAGGGGACCGTCGCTGGTGACGAGCTGAAAGGCCCGGTCCGTCGTAGCGACCAGCCGTCGCGCAAAAGCGATCCGCTCGGCCTCGAATGTGTCGAGGATCGCAGGATCGGCGCGGCCTTTCAGATACCGCGGCGAGCTTCCACGCCAGATTGGTGGCATCGCCGATGCCGGTGTTCATTCCCTGGCCGCCCACGGGACTGTGGATGTGCGCGGCGTCGCCGAGAAGAAACGCGCGGCCGGCGCGGAAATGAGCGGCGACCCGATGGTGCACATGATAGGTGGAGAACCAGTTCACGCGCTTCACGTCGATCCCCAGGCGCTCGATGACATCGCGGCTGACGTCTTTCCATTGCAGCGACTCCTGCGCGCGATTCCGAGGTTTCCTCGATCGTGCCGATGAGGCGCGCGCGTCCGTCCCCCTTCATCGGAAACACGCCCAGAAAATCCGCCTCGTCGAGCGCAAGGTTGAGCTCTCCGTTCATCACCGGACCGCTCGCTTCGCACATCGGCGACGTAAAACATGTGCCGATAGGTTCCTCCGGGAAAGCCGGCATGCACGGCATCCGCGGACCACGGAGTGCGCGCCATCGCAGCCCGCAACAAAGGCTGCCTCGCAGGTTTCATCGCCGCCGTCTGCGTGCTTGAGCTTGACCGCCACGCAAGTCCCCCGGTCCTCGAAGCCCACGACCTCGGTGGGCCGTTCGATCCGAACGCCGTTTTCCGAGAGCCGCTCGATGAGAAACCGCTCATGCTGATCCTGGGGAAAAATGAGCATGTAGGGGTACGGGCTCACGCCGGCGCCGATATCGCCCAGGAAAACCCGTGCCCTCCTTTTGCCGCGCACCCAGAGGTTGATGGCCACGAATCGAAGCGCCTGCGCGGCGACCGCCTCGGCGATGCCGATCTGGTGGTAGAGCTCGAGAATGCGGGCGTGGACCACCAGCGCGCGCGATGTCGTGCCGGGCTCGGCCACCTTGTCGACGATGCGCACGCGCACACCGAGCCGCTGGAGCCAAAGCGCCAGGACCAGGCCGGTGGGTCCGGCGCCGGCGATCAGAACATCGGTGTCCGACATGGCAAAGAGTCAGCGTTGCTGCTCCGCGCGCAGAATCCGCTCCTCGGTGGCCGGATGCGTGCTCAGGTACTGAAGCAGCGTATCAGGCTCTTCTTTGGCATCCTTGCGCAGCCGCAGCCGACGCATCAGATCGGCGAACGCCTGCGGCGACTGGCCGTGCCGTTTCAGCATTGCGAACGCGTAGTCGTCGGCCTCCGACTCGAACTGCCTTGAATAGCGCGTCCTCAGCAATACCGCGGGCAGCGCCGCCGGCGAGTATGGTTGTGCCTACGGCGTCGCCTGCCAGCGCCGTCATCGAGCACCGCCACTCCCGAGCCCTGCAGCACCAATCGCATGGCATGATGCCCGCGGACGTGGCCGATTTCGTGCGCGACGACGGCCAGGAACTCGGCATCGTTCTCGGTCGCGAGCACCATTTCATCGGTGACGACGATGATGCCTCCGGGCAGGGCGAGAGCGTTCGGCATTCCGGCATGGCGGAACGCGAGCCTGTACCTCTGCGCGTCCTCACCGTCGACGAATAGCGCGTACTTCTCCTCGAGCTCGTCGGTTTTCTCCTCGGTCAGCGTCGAAGGCGCGAAGATGGTGCGGTCGAGAATTTCAAGCGTTTGCTGACCCATGAAGGCTTCGACCGCCGGGCTGATGCGCCTTGAAACCGGCTCCGCGGCGAGCGGCAGCACGAACGCCACGATCAGCCACACCGCGCCCGCGGTCAGTGCAAGCCCGTCAGTGCCGCCCACCACCGCGATTCGATCGCGAACGCGGCGCGCGAGATGATATCCTTCGGCGGCCATAGTGAAGCAACGGCTTCGTGCGCGTCGGTTTCGTATGAGCTCGCCGCCGGGCAGCCTGAGCAGACGCGGGACACCCGGGATGGGTGCATCGGCGATGATCTGATCGCGGGCGACACTGCGCCGCGGCTCGATCGCGGTGGCGATGAGCACTTCGTCGCCCTGGGCTTCGACCTGCACCGGCAGGCCCGTCGCGCGAACGCCGTCGAACAGCACGCCTTCGAAACGCTGTCATAGCGACACATCCACATCGAAGAGATCGCTGACCTCGGAGCCGGTCGCACTGCTGGCGCTCGTCGCCGTGCCCATGAAGGCTTCGGGCGTCGCCTCACCGATCAGGTACAGATTTCGCGCGCGGTAGCGGGCCATGCGGATCGTCACCCAGGCCGTTGCCAGCCCCAGAGTGGCGAGGATCGCGACGATGTTGCTGAGGTACAGCCACACCAGGTCACGCGCGCGCAAGGTGCTGCGGCAGCGCAGCGGGCCGACCACCACTCCGTTGAGCGTAAGGTTCCCGATTTGCGCGCGCAGGAACGCGTACACGGCGATGTACGCGACATACAGCACCGCGACAGGCGCCAGCGAGGCCATCCCCGAGGGCTGGTGGCGGGCAGCAGCGCCCGCCGCGAAAACCAGCCCGACCATGGCGGCGACAAACAGGACCATGATGCCGATGAACATCAGCGCCGCGAGGAGATAGGCCAGGAATAAAACCGCCCGTCATGAGGTCGGCGCGGATTTGCGTGTCGCCGTAGCGGTGATGCTCGATGATGAAGCGTGCGCGACGCATCCGGGCGTACGGGTACGCCAGCCCCAGGGTCACCACCGCCAGCGCGCCGAGCGCGAGAAAGACCCTCGCCGCCTCCCAGAAGCCGCCGTCGAAGCTGAAAGTGATGTTGCGCCAGGCCGAATTGCGAGCGTTGAACCGCGACGCCGCGACCACGATCCACGGCGTTAGCGCCAGCAGGATGATGATGAATACGAGCTGCATGATCGGCAACACGTGGCCGCTGAGCGCGAACCCGCCGAGCAGAACGAGCGCGATCACGCGTCCCCTGAGGATAGCGAGCGGCGTGGCGCGGAACTCGAATCCGGTGCCGTCGAGCTTCGGTATGCGAATAGAGATAGCGCTTCTTGCGGACCTTGCCCCACGCCGAATAAATGCCGAGCGTGACGACGGACAGAAACAGGCTGACGACCCAGATCCGGAAATACTCGCCGGTCCGCCCGATGAAATCGAAGCGGTATGTCGTCAGCGCCGCCGTTCCGCGGTCGCTCACCTCGCTCACGCGCTCCCCCTGGATAACGACGGGGCAATTGTACCGGGCTTATGCGGCGGCCGACGCCGAGCCGCGAATGGTGTTCTGACGGACGACGTCCGCGCGTAGGTACCCTGGGTCACGCAGGCGGGACCTTGTGCTAGATTTGCTATCGCATTGCGTTTCCGATCCAGGACCATGACCGCAAAAGACGAATGGGCCTTCCCACGCGAGCTCCAGCCTCGCGCGGGAGGTCGATTTCGACCTCTCCGTCGCGCTGAACGCGGTCGTCGCGCTTCGCGCGGATGTTCCCGAGGATGCATTCACCGCGTCGATACTCGGCACCGAGCGCACCGGGAACGGCGTCGGTCATTCGCGACGATGGGCTCATCCTACCGATCGGCTATTTGATCACCGAAGCCGAAACCATCTGGCTTACCGCCAACAACGGCACCGTGGTGCAGGGCTATCCGCTGGCGTACGACTTCACCAGCGGCTTCGGCCTGGTGCAGCCGCTCGGCCGTCTCGGCGTCAAGCCGCTCGTGCAGGGCTCGGCTGCTCTGGTCGAGACCGACGACGACGTGATCGTCATCGGTAACGGCGGCCACGCGCACGCGCTCAAGGCGCGGATCATGGACAAGCGGAATTCGCGGGCTACTGGGAGTATGTGCTGGACGAAGCATTGTTCACCGCGCCGGCTCATCCCGAGTGGAGCGGCGCGGCGCTGGTGGGCGACGACGGGCAGCCTGGTGGGCATCGGATCGCTGCTGGTGCAGGAGCAGGTCGACGAAGACACCGTTCACGGCAACATGTTCGTGCCGATCGACCTGCTTGCCCCGATCGTCGATGACCTGATCCGTCAGGGCCGCCGTTCAGGGCTGATGCGCCCATGGCTTGGCCTCTACGCGGCGGAGGTCAGGGCGACTCGTGGTCAGCGCACTCGCCAGCGGCGGTCCCGCCGAGCGCGCGGGCGTGCGTCCCGGCGATGTCGTGCTCGAAGTCGGCGGTCAGCGCGTCAACGAGCTGGCGCCATTTTTCGCGCGATGTGGCGACTGGGCCCCGCCGGCACCGAGATTCCGCTGGTGCTCTTTCGCGACGGCACGCGCGTGGACGTGAAGGTCCATTCGGCGATCGCGGCGACTTTCTCAGAAGCCGCGTCTGCAGTGATGCGCTCGATCGGCGTCGCTCGCCGATTGAGCGGATCCCTCGACTGGCTGGTCGGTCTACGCCGAGCGCGCGAGCACCGGCAGATGATCGGATGCGACGCGTGCCAGAGCGCTTTGTGGACCCAGACGCGATCGAGCAACGACCGCGGCTCGATCCAGATGCGATCGAGCGCGAAGATCGGAGCGCTCGCCGGAAAGGTTGCCGCGGCCGGCGTCGTCTCGAAATGCGCATGCAGCCAGCGCAACGGGACGGCCCCACAGAAACCATTCGTTCAGGTCGCCCATGAGCACGCGTCGGACACGGGTGTCTGCGCCTCCAGCACGCGCAGGAGCTGCTGAATCTGCGCGCGTCGCTCGGCCGGGCGCAAGCCGAGATGAGTCGCGATGACGCGCAGCGGATCGCCGTCGCAGTCGAGCAGGACATCGAGCGCGCCGCGCGCCTCCCGCTGCTCGCGAACGTGAGATCGATGCGCGTGGTTTCCTGCACCGGAAATCGCGTGAGCAGGCAATTGCCGTATTCGCCGCTGCTGCGCGAGCCGAGTCGGGCCGGCAACGGCGATGCAGCTCGTGGCGTCGCGAAGAAAGGCGAGCACGTCGCGTTCCGGCGACGTGTGAACCGATTTCCTGCAGCGCGATCACGTCGGCGTTGAGCTCCGGCAATCACCGCCGCGATCCGCGCCGGAGCGAACTCCCGTCGGCGCCGATGGCATCGTGGATGTTGTAGGTCGCCACGGTCAGCCAGGGCTGCAGCGGCGCCGCGGGCCTCCGTCGTTCACCGCTGGCTCACTTGGCGCCCAGCTCTCGCTTAGCCTGTCGATCGCCGCAGGTCCTCCGTGTCTGTCGCCTCTCTCGCGCGCCGAGGGCGCGAGCGCGCAGCAGGAGCGCGACCGAGAGCGCCACGGCGGCAATCAACGCCAGCAGCGTAAAGGTCAATGGGCCCGGGTCGCGCACCGCGGCTACGATGCGATCGACGAACAGGACGAGTATCAGACGTGCCCGGCGCCATCCCGAGTATGGCGCCGAGGACGAAATGCCGGAACCTGATGTGCGACGCGCCGGCGATCAGGTTGATGATGGTAAAGGGCGCGATCGGCAGCATGCGAACGACGACGACGGCGATCAGGCCGCGCTTGGCGATCCGCCGCGAGAGCTCGTTGATGCGCTTGCCGGCGATCCGCCGCACCGTCGCCCGTCCGGAGCTTGCGCCCGAGATGAGTAGATGAATATCGCACTGAGCGTCACGCCGATGAGCGCGTAAACGAATCCCAGGACCGGCCCGAAGACGATGCCCGTGACTGCGAATCATCACCGTCACCGGGCAGCACAGCAGGCCGCCGACTCACGATACGCCGCCACGACGATCAGCGGCGCCAGCGGACTTTCGGCAAAGCGTTCGGCCATGCGAGCCAGCGCCTCGGTGTTGATCCAGCTCACGCAGCGGCGTATAGCGCCAGGCAAGCGCCAGCGCGACGAGCAGCGACGATGACGGCGACGATGCCCGCGCTTCGAGCGCGCGATCGATCGCTTTCGCGAGCGGATCACGACTTCTTCCACCAGCCGCCCGGTGTCCGATCGGCTCTTCCGGATCGAGCAGCGAATGATCGGGGACGAGCGAGCTCCAGTCGTCTTCCGCCGGCACGCCGCCGAGCGGCTTCGAGCGAACGGCCCGGGTCGCGCAGGCTTCTGATGCCGGCGATCAGGCCGCTGCTGCTTCGCACCGCTTCGGCGACCGCCGTTCGTCGCGGGCGAGGTGCTCGGCGAGCAGCCGGTTGCGCAGGCCGGCGATCGCGGCGCTGATCTGCTCGTCGCCCTTCGCTTCGATCGCCAGGTTGCATTCGGTATCCAGGCCCATCGAGCGTCCGCTCAAGTTGACCGATCCGATCGTGAAGGAATCTCGTCGTCGACGATCAGAACCTTGCTGTGGACGTTGAGGCAGGCGGCATCTTCGCGCGTTGCACGTCGAGCCACGGGCAGTAAACACGATAGCGCTGGTGCCTGTCGGCGCGGATAAGGTCGCTGTGTATGCGCGCGCGAAGCACGCCCATGGTCGATGTCTCCAGCCAGCCGCTTTGCGTCGATGGCGAGATGATGGCGATGTCGGGGCCCTTCCTCCTGCTCGAGGCGTCGTGGCCGAGCGCGTCGGGCGATGGTGCGCGAGGTGAAATACTGGTTCTCGGCGAAGATCGATGTCTTGGCGGCGGCGATGGCATCGAGATGAAGATTGCGCGCCTCGAACACGCCCGGCTGTGTCTTCGAAGCGCGGCTCGGTGCGAGACGATCGCCACGTCCACGTCGGTGAGGTCGGCGCGCCGCCGGGCAAGGGCCAGCGATCGTCTTGCGGCGTGGTGTCGAGGCTGACGCGCGTGCCGTCCGGTCGCGCGACGCCAGCGCTCGCGTGCCAAGCTCGCCCAGCGCGCTGGCGGCGCGTGCCGCTGACGACGACGCCGAGATCGTGGAACGGCGCGTACGCGGTGCCGTCCGGATTGCGCCGGCGCGTGTCCCCTGGCGATGTGCTCGGGCGTATCCCAGCGGTTGAAGGTCGAGGTCGAAGCCGCTGACGAAAGCCGACGCGTGTCGTCGACGACGATGAGCTTCTGGTGGTGCGATGCGCCGACCGGATGCCGGTCGTCCAGCTGGAACTTGAGCCGCTGCTGCGTCTGCGAGGTGAGCCTGGAGCTCGGTCAGCCATTCGCGTTCCAGCGCGAACAGCAACGCAAAATCCCAGCTGAGCATGTAGGCGTTGAGCTGCGGACGCGCGACGCGAGCAGCGCGTCCAGAGAAGTCGCCGAGCGGCTTCGGGCAATCCGTCGTTCGCGCCTGGTCGGCACCAGCCGCACCCGGCTGTCGATGTCCCAGCCGACGATGAAGATCGTGCTTTGCGCGCGCTGCTATCGCGTTGCGCACCGCGCCGAAATATTGTTCGCCGTCGATCGAGCCAGCTCAACTTCCGGGCGCGCTCGATGCGCCAGCAGGTGCGCCCTGGCACGAGCAGGTTGCCTGATTGCTCGGGGCGATGGCGACGCGCGGCGGCGAACGTCAGCGGTTGGTTCATGCGGATGCCATGGTTGCGAACTATTGTCGGTCGGCGCGTCGGCGCCAGGTCATCGCGATTATCCTGACACGCCTCTTTAGACGCCGATCGCGCGCCTTGACGCGCTTGCTGGTCAGCGGCAATTCGCGGATTCTCACTCCGGCGGCGCTGGCCAGCGCGTTGGCGAGCGCGCCGCCGCCGCCGGGCCCTGCGCCGCCTCGCCGGTGCCGAGAAAGCGGCTGCCGGGCCGATCGATGACGTGCACGTCGATGCTGTCGCGGCACGCTCGCGAAGCGCATGATCGGATAGCTGCTCCAGTCGCGGCTGGTGATGCGCGTTGTCGTCGAAGCGCGACCGCCTCGTACAGGCGTCCAGCTCAGCGACTGCACGATGCCGCCCTCGATCTGATTGCGGATGCCGTCGGGATTGACCGACGTCGCCGCTGTCGACCGCGGCGACGACGCGCGCGACATCGATGCGGCCGCTGTCGCGGTCGACGTCGACTTCCATGGCGACCGCGCGCGTACGCCGCGAGGTTCTTGTAGCGCGCGAAGGCGAAGCCGCGGCCGCGGCTTGCCGCGGTCGCGCTGCGAGGCAACGCGTCCAGCCGAAGCGTTCGGCCGCCAGCGCGGATGACGTCCTGCGCGCGCGCGTCCTCGCAGGTGACGCAGGCGAAACTCGACCGGATCGAGCTCCGGCGGCTAGCGCCAGCTCGTCCATGAAGCTCTCGATGGAGAACACGTTCATGTAGCGCGCCGAGCGAGCGCAGCGCCGACACCCGCAGCGGCATCTCGGGATGAAGTGATGGACGACGCGGGTGTTCGGCGATGTCGTAGAGCGGGATCGCATTGCGATCTCCGCCGCCTTCCGGCTGCGGAATCGGCTGCGGCGTCGGCAGCGCGAACGGGCTTCGCAGCAGCCATGCCGCGGCGAGATTGCCGGCCGCGTCCCGGCCGCGTCGAATGCGTGCCGCTCCACACGTCGAACTGCCAGTCGGTGATCGTGCCTCGCCCGTCGAGCGCGCGCCTTGGCGCTCGTGATCATCGCCGAGCCGTAGGGCTCCCAGCGATGCTCCTGCTCGCGCATCCATTGCACGCGCACCGGCCGGCCCGGGCAGCGCGAGCGCGATCAGCGCGGCGTCGGCGCGCGGCGTCGTCGGCGCGCGTTGTGGCCGTAGCAACCGGAGCCTTCCATGTGGATGCAGCGCACGCGCTCCGGGCGGCAGTGCGCAGCATCTCGGCGAGCGCGCCGCGCAGCGGATAGACGCCCTGGCTGTGGGTCCACACGGTCAGCTGTCCGTCTCGAACAGCGCCACGGCGCAGGACGGGCCGATCGCGGCGTGCATCTGGTACGGCCGCCGGTAGCTCGACTTCGACGGCTCCGGGCTTTGCGCTCGGCGTTGCGTCGCCGCGAATCTGGTAGTCCTCGTGCGGCAGGCTCTGCAGACTCGGCGTACATGTCGGCTTGCGGGGAGAGCGTCGCTGCTCTCGTCCCAGCTCGCGCCGCGCGAGCGCGCTGCATCGCGGCGATGGCCTGATACTCGCCGCTCGGCGACAACGGCGACGAAGCTGCCGTCGCGAACGACCTTCAGCACGCCGGGCATGCTGTTCGCGCCGCGGTGCTGTCCAGCCGACGTCAAGCGCGCGCCGTAGCTCGGCGGCCGCACCACGCGCGCGTGCACCATGTCCGGAAGCCGCAGGTCCTGCACGTAGGCGACCGCCGCCGGTGACCTTGCGCCGGAATGTCGACCCGCGGCAGCGGCTTTGCCGATCGACGGCGCGCTGCTTCGGATCGCGCAGCGTCGATTGCGGCTGCGCCGCGCACGTGCAGCGACTGGCCGGCGACCAGCTCGCCGTAGGCGACGCTGCGACCGTCCGCGGCGCGGATCGGCGCCGTCCTCGACGCGTCAGGCTGTCGGCCGGCACGCCGAGTCGCGACGGCGGCCATGCCGACCAGCATCTCGCGCACCTGCGCCGCCGCGTTCATGATCGCGGTGCCGCTGTCCTTCATCGAATTGGCTGCCCGCGGTGTAGCCCTCGTCGGGCGTGCGCGCGGTGTCGGCGGTGACGAGCTGGATGCGCGCCGGGCGCGACGACCAGCTCTTCGGCGGCGAGCTGGATGAGCGCGGTCTTGATGCCTTGTCCCGAGCTCGACCTTGCCGGTAAAGACGGTGATCGCTGCCGTCGGCGTCGACGCGGATCCAGGCGTCGAGCATCGGCGTGTCCTTGAGGCTGCCGGGAAGCGTCGGCGCGCGGGCAGGCTGCGCGCTCTGCCCGGCGCTCAAGCGCGGCAGCAGCGCGAAGCTGACGATGAGCGCGCCGGCCCCGGCGACGAACTCGCGCCGCGAGACGCAAACCCGGGCCGATCGCCTGGGCACCCCGGCGCAAGGCAGGCTTGCCGTTCATCGTCACGCCGGCTTCCCGCCGGGAATCGCGCCTTGCATCGTCTGCGACGCGCGGCGGACGGCGCGCAGGATGCGCATGTGCGTTCCGCAGCGGCACAGACCCGGGCTCATGTGGGTGCGGATCTGCTCGTCCGAGGGCGATGGGTTGCGCTCGAGCAGGGCCTGCGCACGCATGATCATGCCGGCAATGCAGTAGCCGCACTGCGCGGCCTGCTCGTCGATGAATGCCTGCTGCAGCGGCTCCGGCTGCGTCGGCGGTGCCGAGTCCTTCCAGGGTCTTGATCGCGCGTCGCCTGCAGCACGAGAGGATCGGCGTGAGGCACGAATAGACCGCTTCGCCGTCGACCATGACCGTGCAGGCACCGCATTGCCCGAGCCCGCAGCCGAATTTGGCGCCGTTGAGCTTGAGCTCGTTGCGCAACACGTAGAGCGAGCGGCGTCGCCGGGTCGGCGTCGACCTCGTGCGCCCGGCCATTGACGTTGAGTGTGATCATGATGGCTTCCGGTCTTCGCCTGCCTGCTCGCGCTTGGCTTTGGTGACCTCGCCGCCGACATCTTGCCACGGCGGCGCGTGGCCGAAGCGTGTGCGCAGGAACGCGACCAGCGACGCGAGCTGCGCGTCGTCGAGGGCGCCGCGAAAGCGCCGGCATCACCTCGCCTGTTTCGCCCTCGCGGGGATGGATGCCGTCGAGGGTCACCCGGATCAGGTTGGCGGGCGTCGTGTCGGTCACCGAGGTGCTATAGGCGAGTGCGATGCCGCGCCGCCCTCCGTCGTGACAGTCGGCGCAAGCGGTGCGATAGAATCGCGTCGCCATCGTTGGCGTGACGGGCATCGGTGGGCGCGTCCTCGCCGCGCGCGGATGCGCCTGCATCGGCCGCGCCCTGCCCGCCGGGAGCATTGCCGGCGGCGGTCGCGCGCGCGCCCGCGCTGGCTTCCCATCCGCGCCGCGATATAGACGGCGATGGCGTTCACCTCCGGCTCGGCACGGTCGAAAGATTGTGCGCGACCGCCGCCATCGTGCCGGCAGCCGTGCCATGCGCAGCATCGAAACCCGTGCGCAGATACGTGACCAGCTGCTCGACCGTCCACAACGAAGGCGCCGGAGAGGTTTCATTCAGCGCCGGCGCCCGCCAGCCGTCGACGGTCCCGCCGGCGAGATCCTCCCGCTCCTTTCGGCGCCGAGTGCGTTGCGCGGCGTGTGGCAGGCGCCGCAGTGAGCCAGGCCATCGACCAGATAGCGCCCGCGGTTCCAGCTTGCGTCATGGCCGGCGTCGGGGGCGAGCGCTCCGGACTTGAAGTACAGCGCCTTCCAGACGGCGATGGCCGGCCTCGGCACGAGTATGCGGTTGGCAGGTGTTTGCGCACGCACCGGATCGCGCGTCATGAGGAAGGCGTAGATGGCGTTGACGTCGTCGTCGGCGACATGCGTGAAGTGGTCGTACGGAAACGCCGGATAGAGATGACGCCCTCCCGGTCGACGCCTTCATGCATCGCGCGCAGAAATTCCGACGGCGACCAGCGGCCGATGCCGGTTTCCGGATCGGGCGTGATGTTGGTGGCGTAGATCGTTCCGAAAGGTGTCGACAGCGGCCGCCCGCCGGCAAAGGTCCTGCCGTTGGAGGCAGTATGACAAGTGTTGCAGTTGCCGATCGCCGCCAGCCAGGCGCCCTTGGCCACGAGCGCCGGATCGTACGTTGCATTTGCACTGGGCGCAGGCGTAGCCGCGCCGCGCGGGAGATGCATGGCGGCCGATGGCGAACGCGAGGGCGAGCGCCAGCGCGAGCGCGCCGCTCAAGGCCAGCGTAATCTTCCAGGGACAGGTGCGCTCAGCGGACTCGCTCATGCTTCGACTCCCAGCCGCTCCTTGTTGCCGATGAGTCCAAAGTCAATTTACTCTCCGTCAACGTACGCTCGAAGCTCGCCAACGGGAATCAAGCAAGGAAAGTGCCCGCAATGTGGGACCCATAATCGATTGTGAATCAAGCGCCAACCTGCGTCCCGGACCTTCCACGCCTGAAAGATCTTCTACGGCGGGTAAGAATTGCATTGCCCGCGCCAAAGGCGGTCGCGCCAGTCTTAGCGCGCCATGGAACTGAAATGAGCGACATGAGCGTATCGCCGGAGCGAACCGGCGCTGGCGAGGAGCCGCGCGCGCATGCAAACGTGGGGCTTGATCGGCATCTCGCTTGCGCTCTACGGGGTGCTCCGTTTGGTGTTCGGACCGCTGCCGCAGGACCCGGCGTATCACATTCTTGCTGACACCCGGCTTTGCGGATTTATTCCGCATGCGCCGGCGACGTATTGACCAATCTTTCCATCCTGGCGGCCGGTGTCGCCGGCTTGCTGCTGTGGCGCCGCGTGCATGTCGAGCCTCGGGAACGTGCGGCTTACGCGCTGCTCGTCGCGGGCATGCTGCTGACCGCGCTCGGGTCCGCGTATTACCACTGGGCGCCGGGCGATGCGCGCCTGGTCTGGGATCGCTTGCCGATGACGCTGGTGCTGGCGGCCTTGCTCACCTTTCTGCTCGCGGATCGCATCGATCCGCTATTCGCCAGTGTCGCGCTGTGGCCCATCGCGCGCGCTGGGCGCGGCAAGCGTCCTGTGGTGGGCATGGACCCGCTGGCAGGGTGCCGACGACCTGCGCTTGTACCTGATCGTGCGCATCGGCACCGGTGTCGCCATCGCGTGTCTGCTGTTGCTGCGCCGGGGGCGATATTCGGCCGCGCTTTGGCTGTGGGCCGCGCTTGCGCTCGATATCGTCATGACCGTGGCGGAGCGCCTGGACAACGAGATTTACTCGGCGACCGGCATGTTCGTTTCCGGGCACAACGTCAAGCATCTCCTTGCCGGCGTGCTGCTGGGATGCACGCTCGCCTGGCTGGTGCTGCGCGAGCCTTCGTCAACTTCCGGCGATCGGCCCCGACACTGCAGCACATACTGCGACACCGGGCAGCGCGGCAACCGCCTTTTACAGCGACGCGCACATCGGTTATTGTCGCTGCCAGAGACAAAGCAGCAACCGCAAACAGTCAGCGTTGAGCGCAGGAGGTGTGATGTGACTATGCGCATCATCGGGCGCTTCATGTGCGCCCTAGTCATTGCATTGGCGATCCAGGTGCGGGCGCAGACGCCTGCGCCGGCACAGACGCCGCCACCGCCACCGCCGACGGCTCTTCGCGTCATCGCCTTCGACGGCGGGTGGAACCTCCCGATCTGGGCGGCGCAGCGTCAGGGCTTCTTCGAGGCCAACGGAATCAGCGTCCAGCTCTCGTACACGCCCACCTCGGTGTACCTCATCACCTCGCTCCTCGACGGCAAGTTCGACATTGCGCTCGCCCTGATGGACAACTTCGTCGCCTACCAGGAAGGGCAGGGCGAGGCGAAAATCACCGACAATCCCGACCTGTTCGCATTCATCGGCACCGACGGCGGCTTCGCGTCGGTGGTTGCCGCGCCACCGATCAAGAGTTTTGCCGACCTCAAGGGCAAGACGGTATCGATGGACGCGATGACCACCGGGTTCGCCTTCTTGACGCGCGAGATCCTCGCGCGCAACGGGATCAGCGCGACGCCGACGTAAGCTACGTGCGGGCGGGCGGGACCGCCAACCGTTACCGTGAGCTGCTCGCCGGGAAGCAGGATGCCACGGCGTTGCGCACGCCGTTCGAGCTGACGGCCAAGGCGCGCGGGTTCAACGCGTTCTGGCCTACGCCGAATCGCTCGGCGCGTATCAGGGCACAGCGGGCGGCGCGCGGCGCTCCTGGGCCGCGAGTCACGAAAGGAGCTCATCGGATTTCTCCGCGGCTACCGGGCGGGCGTGGACTGGGTCTACGACCGCGCCAACCGCGAGATCGTGGAAGCGCTGCTGATCGCAAATCAGCGCGACATGACTCCGGCGCTCGCGAAGCAGGCTTACGATCTGCTGCTCGCCGACAAAGGCGGGATCACGCGCGATATCGCACTCAACATGGACGGCATCAGCACCGTGCTGCAGCTGCGCAGCAAATACGGCACGCCGAAAAAGACCCTGGACGACCCGCTGAAGTACGTCGACCTTACCTACTATCAGAAAGCGTTCGGCACGCGCTGAGCGCGCGCGTCGGGAGTTGTGCAATGGCGAAGAAGTCCAGGGAGCCGAAGATCGTCCAGTCCGGACGACATCGATCCGCATCACAACTGGGATCGTCCGCTGCAGGCGCCGGGCCACACGCAGGTCGACTTCGAGGAGCGCGTCAACTTCAGGCGGCTGCACGACTACCGTCTTGCGCGAACGCGCGCCGCGCTGGCGAATTCGGGCTTGGGCGCGCTGCTGTCGTTCGACCAGCACAACATCCGCTACACCACCAGCACCGTCATCGGCGAATGGGCGCGCGACAAGCTGACGCGCTATTCGCTGCTCACCGGCAACGGCGACCCGTACATCTGGGATTTCGGCTCGCGCTGCCAAGCACCATCGCCTGTACGCGCCGTGGCTCGCGCACGACCACTGCCGCGCCGGACTGCTCGGCTTGCGCGGCGCGGTCGGCGGCGACATCACGCTGTTTCGCGATGCGGCGCGCGAGATCAAGTCGATCCTCGATGCCGAGGGTGTCGGGAACATGCCGCTCGGCCTCGACGTCGTCGAGCCGCCGATGCTGTTCGAGCTGCAGAAGCTGGGATCGAGGTGCGCGACGGCCAGCAGACGATGCTCGCAGGCGCGCGAGGTCAAGAACATCGACGAGCTGACGCTGCTCAACATGGCCGCGGCGATGGTCGACGGCGTGTATCAGGACATCGCCGAGGCGCTCAAGCCCGGCGTGAAGGAAAGCGAGATCGTCGCGCTGGCCACCGGGCGCCTCTACGGCATGGGATCCGACTGCGTCGAGGCGATCAACGCCGATCTCCGGCGAGCGCTGCAGCCCGCATCCGCACAACTTCACCGACCGCCTGATCCGCCCGGGCGACCAGGCGTTCTTCGACATCATCCAGTCGTTCATGGGCTATCGCACCTGCTACTACCGCACCTTCAACGTCGGCCGCGCGACGCCGTCGCAGCGGACCGCGTATCGCAAGGCGCGCGAATGGATGGATCGCACGCGATCGACCTGCTGAAGCCGGGCGTGAGCACCGACAGGATCGCGCGCTCGCTGCCGACGGCGAAGGACATCGGCTTCGCGAGCGAGATGGACGCCTTCGGCCTCAACTTCTGCCACGGCCTGGGTCTCGGCCTGCACGAGCGGCCGCTGATCTCGCGGCTCACTTCGCTCAAGGAGCCGATCGAGCTCAAGGCCGGGATGGTGTTCGCGGTGGAGACCTATTGCCCGGCGAGCGACGGCATCTCCGCGGCGCGCATCGAGGAAGAAGTCATCCTCACGCCGTCGGGGCCGAAGATCATCTCCCTGTATCCGGCGGAAGAGCTGCCGGTTGCCAATGCATACTGCAGAGCTGCGATCGGAGAGAGTGAACTTGTGAGCGACAGACGCAAAGCTGAAGCTGGGCTGGATCGGCACAGGCCGCATGGGCTACGAAATGGCGGCGCGGCTGGCCAAAGGCGGCGCCGACGTCACGGTCTGGAATCGCACGCGTGCCAAGGCCGAGCCGCTGACCGCAGTACGGCGCGAAGATCGCGACGTCGCTGCCTGAGCTTGCCGCGTGCGACATCGTGTTCTGCATGGTGTCGACCTGGGACGACGTCAAGGAAGTCATCGCCGGTCCGAACGGCCTGCTGTCCGGCGCCGGAAGCTGCCGCGCATGGTCGTCGAGTGCTCGTCGATTTCGCTCGAGGGCTCGGCCGAGCTGCGCGCGCTGTTGACGAGAGCGCGGCGTCGAGCTGCTCGCGGCGCCCGTGTCCGGCAACGCGAAGGTGATCAAGGCGGGCAAGCTTGTCGTTCGTCTGCTCGGGGCCGAAGGCGGCGTTCGACGCGGCGCTGCCGTATCTCAAGATGATCGCGCCAGCGGCCAGCTACGTCGGCGAGGGCGAGCTCGCGCGCATCGTCAAGATCTGTCACAACGTGTTTCTCGGCGTCGTGACGCAGTCGCTGGCCGAGATCACGGTGCTCGGCGCAGAAGGCAGGCGTGCCGCGGCACGCCTTCCTCGATTTCATGAACCAGAGCGTGATGGGATCGATCGTTCTCGCGCTACAAGACGCCGGCGTTCGTCAATCTCGACTTCAAGGTGACGTTCACGCCGTACCTGCTGCGCAAGGGATCTCGACCTCGGCCTGGATGCGGGTCGCCGCTATCGGCGTGCCGATGCCGCTGGCGTCGATCACCCGCGACACGGTGCAAACGCTTGATCGGCCGCGGCATGACCGATGAAGATTTCGCCAAGCTGCTGGTGCTCGCAGGCCGAGGCGTCCGGTCTCAAGCTCGAGCCGGAAAATGTTCCGGTGAGCTGACGGTCTGTAGCGATCCGATTGTCATGCCCGCCGCAGGACAATGCGTGACGCGCACGGATCGTGACGAAGCAATGTCGACAGGACGCTGAGACGATGACGAGATTTGCACGTCAACTCGCGGCGTTCGGATTTGCGATGTTGTGGCTGCTCGCTAGCGGTCGGGACAGTCGTATCCGAGCAAACCGGTGCACGTCGTCGTGCCGTTCACCGCCGGCAGCGCTACCGACATCCTGGCGCGCACGTTCGGCCAGAAACTCTCCGAGCTGTGGGGCCAGCCGGTCGTCGTCGACAATCGAGCCGGGGCCGGCGGGACCATCGGCGCGGCGGTCGTCGCCAAGTCGCCGGCCGACGGCTACACGCTGCTGGTGCATTCCGCCGCGCACGCCTACAACCCGTCGATCTATACCAACCTGCCCTTCGATACGGCCAAGGATTTCATCGAAGTCGTGCCGCTCGCCGGGCAGCCGAACGTGCTCGTGGTCGCGCCGTCGGCGGGCGTCAAGATCGGTCGCCGAGCTGATCGCGCTCGCCAAGCAGAAACCGGGGCAGCTGAATTTCGGCTCCGGCCGGCACCGGCAGCGGAACCCATATCAACGCCGAAAAATTCAAGCTCGCCGCGGGCATCGACGTGCTCCACATCCCTACAAGGGAACGCCCGAAGCGCTGACCGACCACGATGGCGGGGCGGGTGACGTATTTCTTTTCGCCGATTTCCGCGGCGCTGCCCAACGTGCGCGAAGGCAAGCTGCTGGCACTTTGGCGTGAGCACGGCAAAACGCTCGGCGGCGCTGCCCAACGTGCCGACCATCGCCGAGTCCGGCCTTCCGGGTTTCGACTACAACCTGTGGGTCAGGCGTCTTCGCGCCCGCCGGAACGCCGCCCGACATCGTCGACAAGATCAACAAGGACGTCGCGCGCCTGCTGCAATCCGCCGGAGGTCAGGAGCGATTCGCCAACCTCGGTGCCGAGCCGATGCCGATGACTCCCGCCGAATTCAAGAATTTTGTGCGCGCGGAGATCGACGAGTCCGCCAAGGTGATCAAAGCCGCCGGCATCAAGGCCCAGTAGAGAAGCAGGTGGATGAACAAGCCGATGCTGCATCCTCCGCCCAAGGTGCTGGTGACCAAAATCGGCCTCGACGGCCATGATCGCGGCAGCCGCGCTTGTCGCCGCGTTCCTGCGCGACGCTCGGCATGGAGGTGATTTACACGCCGCCGTGGCAGCAGATTTCGACCGTCGTGAAGATGGCGATGGAGGAGGACGTCGATGTCATCGGCATCAGCTCGCTCGCGACCGACCACCTGATCGTCCCCAAGCTGCTGCAAGCGCTGCGCGCGGCCGGTCTGGACGACGTCGAGGTCATCGTCGGTGGCATCGTGCCCGATCGAGAGGAAGCGGCGCTGCTCGAGGTCGGCGTGGCTCGGGTCTTTCACCCGGGCAGCCCGCTCGAGGAAATCGTTGATGTCGTGTGCCGGCTGACCGCAAAACGCCGAACCAAGCCTGCGCTGACCCTGAAGGAGGCGCCATGAGCTCGCCCGTTCCCAAACGACCAACCGAGCGCTATCCCGCCGGAGGTATCGGCGTTCGACCGGTCGGCAGCGCGTTGGCGCGAGGAGTATTCGCGCCTGGCTCCCGACGACGCAGCAATCCGCAATCGCTCGGGGATCGAAGTGAAGCCGCTCTATGGGCCCGACGACTGGAGCGGCGAAAACTACCTCGACGATCTCGGTTTTCCGGGCCAGCTTCCGCTCACGCGCGGCATCTATCCCTCCATGCACCGCGGCCGGCCCTGGAGCCAGCGCCAGCTCGTTGGCCTCGGCACTCCGGAGGATTACAACGCTCGTCTCAAGCAGATTCTCGCTGCAGGCTCCACGGCCGTGAGCTTGATCCCCTGCAATTCGGTGTATCGGGGCTATGACGTGGACGAAGTCGACCCTCTGCTGCTGGGCACTTGCGGCGCGACGGTGAACACAGTCGAAGACATGGACATCTGCTTCCGCGACATCGCTCTCGGAAAGATCTCCATCGGTCTCAACGACCCTCTTCCTTTTACGCTGCTCGCGCTCCTCCTGGCCGTGGCCAAGCGTCGCGACGTACCGTGGGGAGAGATTACGGAACCTCCAACCAGAGCGACTATGCATCTCGCACTTCGTCGCCAATCACATGTTCTTTCGCGTCGCCTCTGCCGGGCTCGCGCCGCATCTTGAGCGATCACATTGAATTCATGAATCGCCATGTTCCCGGATGGAACCCGGTATCGGTGGTCGGTCAGCACATGCAGCAGGCGGGAGCGACACCGGCGCAGGCGATGGCGTTTCACGCTGTGCACGGCCATTCAGTACGCGGAAGATTGCCGCGCTCGCGGCATGGAGCCGGACGCTTTCCTGCCACGCTTTACGTTCTTTTTCGACATCTCGATCAGCTTTTTCGAGGAGATCGCGAAATTGCGGGCCGGGCGACGCCTCGTGGGCGAGAATCGCCCGCGATCGGCTCGGCGCAAAGGACCCGCGCTCCTGGCGCTTCAAGTTTCACGCCCAGACTTCGGGACTGGACCTCACGCGAGCGCAACCGCTCAACAACATCGCCCGCTCGGCGATCCAGGCCATGGCCGGCATCTTCGGAGGGTTGCAGTCGCTGCACACCGATGCTTACGACGAAGTGTTGAGCACGCCGACCGTCGAAGCGGCGAGAATCGCCGTGGCAACGCAGAATATCTTGCGCGACGAGGCGCATCTCGCCGATGTCATCGATCCGCTCGGCGGTTCCTACTACGTCGAAGCGCTCACCGATCAGATGGAGGAAGAGATCGAGCGCGTCATCGCGCAGATCGATGCGGCCGGAGGGCATGTACGCAGCCGTGGATTCGGGGTTGGTGCAAACGCTCATCGGAGAATCTGCGCTCGCGTTCCAGCGACAGATCGAGAGCGGCGCGCAAAGGTCGTCGGCGTCAATGCCTTTCAAGTCGAGGAGGATGCGAGCGCTCGCGCCTCGCTCGAGCGTCCGACCCGGTCGACATCGACAAGCAAATCGCCCCGTTACCAGCGCTTCAAGGCGGCGCGATCCCAGGACGGCGTGCAGCGCGCGCTGGACGCCTTGGCGCGAGCCGCAAACGACGCAACGCAGAACAGCTACGAGAAGGTTGTCGACGCGGCGCTGGCCGGTGTCACCCACGGCGAGATCTGCACCTGCTTGCGCCGCGAGATGGGATTCGGGCAGCCCCTGTGCATCGTTTGAGCGATCCAGTCCTCGATTGGGCTGCCGCGTTGCGAGACGGTGACCGCAAGAGCCTTGCGCGTGCGATCACCGAAGTCGAGAACGAAACTCCCACCGGCAACGCCCTGATACGCGCGATTCACGATCATCTCGGCCGGGCGCACATCGTCGGTTTCACGGGCCCTCCGGGCGCGGGCAAGTCGACACTGATCAATGCCTTTGCCAGCGAAGCTCAATCGCCACGGCAAGCGCGTGGGTGTCGTGGCCGTGGATCCGTCGAGCCCGATAAGCGGCGGGGCGATTCTGGGCGATCGCGTTCGGATGGGCGAGGTAGGCAGATCCGATGACGTTTTCATCCGATCACTCGCGTCTCGTGGCCATTTGGGCGGGCTCTCTCGCACCGCGTCGCGGGTGGTGGACCTCCTGGACGCGGCGGGCATGGACTGACGTCATCTTGGAAACGGTGGGAACCGGGCAGTCGGAGATCGAAGTCGCAGGGATTGCGCTGACCAAGGTCGTGCTCTTCCCGCCGGGCGCTGGCGACGACGTCCAGGCGCAGAAGGCGGGCGTTCTGGAGATCGCCGACATCCTCGCGATCAACAAGGCGGACCTGCCCCTGGCTGATCGCGCGGAGCAGCAGCTAAGGCAGATGCTGGCATTGCGCAAGGCTCGCGGATGGACGCCGATCATCGTGCGGACCGTGGCCACCGTGCTCAAGGGATCGACACGCTGTTCCGACGCAATCGCAAAGCACTACGAATGGCTGACTCAACGCGGCGTTCCGTTGCGGCAGATGCGGCTGAAAATGGTTCTTGCCCAAGTGGCAGGCGAGGTGTTGAGGCGTCGGATCGAGCTCATGGAAAGCCCAGAGCTCGAGCGCTTGTGCGCGGATCTCGATTCCGGCGAGCTCGACTACGGCGAAGCTGCCGAGCGGGCGCTCGCTATCGCTGCTGCGGGAGGACATGTGGACGCCACAGGGACTTGCGGGCAGAGCCTTCGTGCAGAATAGCGAGACAGAGAAGGACGCGGTCGGAGATTTTGTTCGAGGCCTAGCGCACAACGATCCGTTGGCGCGGCACCTCGGCATGACGTGCATCGACGCCGGACCGGGTCAGGCAACGGTGCGCATGGAAGTGCGCGCCTTGCATCTCAACTTCAACGGAAGCTGTCACGGCGGGGCGATCTTTGCCCTCGCCGACACGGCGTTCGGGCTCGCGTCCAACTCCCACGGCATTCTGGCCGCCGGCATCGATGCCCATATCGCGTACCCGGCGCCCGCCCGCACGGGGGAAGTGCTCACCGCAGCGGCGTTCGAAGTGTCGCGATCGAGGCGACTCGCAATTTACCGCGTCGAAGTCCATGCCGGCAACGGCACCCTCGTAGCGGTATTCACCGGCACCGTGTACATCACCGGCAAATCCAACGCGGCAACCTAAGCCCGCACCGGCCCGCCCCGCCTCGATCACGGCCCCGGCGCTGAGTGATACCATCGCGGAAATTCCTGCGGTCATCTGCCCCGCCCGCAGGGCGACGCAGATGTCGAGCGGGCTCGGATACCATTAGAATCGCAAGAACGCCGCGCGCGACCCTCAAGGGTCGTGCAAGACAAGGATGGTGTTCATGGCTGGAGCGCGAGAAAACGGCGCCACGACTTTTCCGCGGTTGCTGCACAAGCACGCCACGGAGCGCGGGCATCATCCGGCGACGCGGGAAAGGACCTCGGCATCTGGCAGACCTGGACCTGGAGCGCAGGTCGAGGCCGAGGTGCGCGCGCTCGCCTGCGGTCTCGCCGCGCAGGGGTTCAGACGCGGCATGCATCTGGCGATCATCGGCGACAACCGGCCGCGCCTGTACTGGTCGATGACCGCGGCGCAGGCGCTGGGCGGCATCGCGGTGCCGATGTATCAGGATGCTCCCGCGGCGGAGTTCGCTTACGTGCTGAACGACGCCGAGATCACCTACGCCATCGTCGAGGATCAGGAGCAGGTCGACAAGATACTCGAAGCGGCGCCGCAGGTGCCGAGCCTGAAGCATATCTATTACGACGATCCCCGGGGGCTACGCAATTACGAAGGCGTGACCAGCGTCGACCGCCTGCTGGAAATCGGACGCGAGTTCGATCTCGCGCATCCGGATTTCTACAACGACGAAGTCGCAAGAGGCCGCCCCGGCGACGTGTCGATCGTGCTCTACACGTCGGGCACCACCGGCAAGCCCAAGGGCGTGTGCCAGACACACTCGGCGTTTATCGTCTCGGCACAGGGCGGCTGCGAGTTCGACAAGCTCGACTCTCGCAACAGCATCCTGTCGTACCTGCCCATGGCGTGGGTGGGCGATCATCTGTTCTCATACGCCCAATGGCTGGTCGCAGGGTTCACGATCAACTGTCCGGAGTCGGGCGACACCGTGATGACCGACTTGCGCGAGATCGGTCCCACGTACTACTTCGCGCCGCCGCGCGTGTTCGAGAACCTGCTCACTCAGGTCATGATCCGCATGGAAGACGCGAGCGCGATCAAGCGCGGACTGTTCCGATACTTCACCGAGGTTGCCAGGCGCTGCGGCTCGGCGATACTCGACCGCAAGCCGGTCGCGGTGAGCGATCGCCTTCTGTATGCGCTTGGGAATGTGCTGGTCTACGCACCGTTGCGCAACGTTCTCGGCATGAGCCGCATCCGCGTCGCGTATACCGCGGGCGCCGCCATCGGCCCCGATCTTTTTCGCTTCTATCGCTCGATCGGCATCAACCTGAAGCAGCTCTACGGCTCGACCGAGACCTGCGCCTACGTTTGCCTGCAGCCCGACCGCGGGGTCAAGTTCGACACCGTCGGCCAGCCGGCGCCGGGCGTTGAAATCAAGATCGCCGAAGGCGGCGAAGTGCATGGTGCGCGGTCCGATGCTGCTCAAGGAATATTACAAGCGGCCCGATGCGACCGCGGAGTCGTATCGACGGCGAGGGTATTTTCATACCGGAGATGCCGGCTTGATCGACGACAGCGGGCAGCTCAAGATCATCGACCGCGCCAAGGACGTCGGCAAGATGGGCGGCGGCGCGATGTTCGCGCCGAACTATATCGAGAACAAGCTCAAGTTCTTTCCTCACATCAAGGAGGCGGTGGCGTTTGGCAACGGCCGCGATCAGCGTGTGCGCGTTCATCAACATCGACATGGGCTCGGTCGGCAACTGGGCCGAGCGCCGCGGCATTGCGTACTCGAGCTACACCGACCTCGCCGCGGAGCCCGAGGTCTATCGGCTGATCGGCGAATGCGTGGAGCAGGCAAACGCCGAGCTCGCACGGGAGGGCCCCTGGCCGCCTCGCAAATTCACCGCTTCATCATCCTCCACAAGGAACTCGACCCCGACGACGACGAGCTTACGCGCACGCGCAAGGTGCGGCGCAGCTTCATTGCCGAAAAGTATGGCGTGCTGATCGACGCGCTGTATTCGGACAAGGAGGTGCAGCACATCGAGACGCTGGTGAAGTTCGAGGATGGTCGCAGCGGCATGGTTGCAGCCGACTTGAAGATTGCGGGCGTCAAAACTTTCCCCGCGGCCGCCGCGCGCGAGGCAGCGTGAGGGGCTGGACTTTCGCATGAGCACGGTACGAAGCACCGGCGCGGCGGTGCTCGAGCTCGACAATATTTCGCTTTCATTCGGCGGAGTGAAAGCGCTGACCGCGGTAAGCCTCGACGTCCGCGAGCGCGAAATCCGCGCCATCATCGGACCCAACGGCGCGGGCAAGAGCTCGATGCTGAACGTGATCAACGGCGTCTACCATCCGCAGCAGGGGAACGATCACGTTTCGCGGCCAAGTCCGGCGCGACATGAACACGCACCGGGCGGCGGCAGCAGGGCATCGCGCGCACATTCCAGAATATCGCGCTGTTCAAGGGCATGTCGGTGCTCGACAACATCATGACCGGGCGCAATCTCAAGATGCATGCGACATTCATCGAGCAGGCGATCTACTTCGGCCGTGCGCGCCGCGAAGAGCTCGATAACCGGCGCAAGGTCGAGGAGGTCATCGATTTTCTCGAGATCCAGCACATCCGCAAGACGCCGGTGGGCAAGCTGCCGTACGGACTGCAAAAGCGCGTCGAGCTGGCGCGGGCGCTGGCCGCGGAACCGACACTGTTGCTGCTCGACGAACCGATGGCGGGAATGAACGTCGAGGAGAAGCAGGACATGTGCCGCTTCGTGCTCGACGTCAACGAACAGTACGGCACGACCATCGTTTTGATCGAGCACGACATGGGCGTGGTCATGGACATTTCCGACCGCGTCGTCGTGTCTCGATTACGGGAAGAAAATCGGCGACGGCACGCCGGACGAGGTGCGCACCGACAAGGCGGTGATCGCCGCATATCTTGGCGTCGCGCATTGAGCGCGGCGCAGGATCGAGCCGATCGGTAGTGAATTAGGCCCTTTCTGCTCGAGGGAGCTTGCACCAAGGGTAAAACGGGGACGGAAATGCAATTCTTCTTCGAAGTGCTGATCAGCGGCTTGTTGAGCGGAGTCATGTACTCGCTGGTCGCGCTCGGCTTCGTGCTGATCTACAAGGCGTCGGGCGTGTTCAACTTCGCGCAGGGCGCCATGGTGTTCTTCGCCGCGCTTACGTTTGTCTCGCTGGTCGAGCGCGGCGTGAACTTCTGGCTTGCGCTGGTGATTACGCTGGCGGTGATGATCGTGCTCGGAATCCTGATCGAGCGTCTGGTGCTGCGGCCGCTCGTGAACCAGCCGCAGATCACCCTGTTCATGGCCACGATCGGCCTGACCTTCGTGCTCGAGGGTGTCGCGCAGCTCGTATGGGGCTCGCAGCCGCACGGTCTGGAGCTCGGCATCGCCGACGAGCCGATCAAATGGCTGTCGGAAACGGCAAGCATCAACGTCAGTCAGTTCGACTTGTTCGCGGCGGCCGTGGCCGGCATCCTGGTGGCGGTGCTCGCCGTGTTTTTCCAGACGACCCGGATCGGCCGCGCGCTGCGCGCGGTCGCCGACGATCACCAGGCGGCGCTTGCGGTCGGCATTCCATTGCGGCAGATCTGGGCGATCGTCTGGTCGCGTGGCAGGATTCGTCGCACTGGTGGCGGGCCTCATGTGGGGCGCGCGAAATGGGGTGCAGTACGCGCTGACCTTCATCGCGCTGAAGGCGCTGCCGGTGCTGATCCTCGGAGGATTCGAATCGGTGGCCGGCGCCATCGTCGGCGGATTGATCATCGGTGCCTCCGAAAAGCTGGCCGAGGTCTATCTGGGGCCCTACGTGGGTGGCGGCCTCGAATCCTGGTTCCCCTACGTGCTGGCGCTCGCCTTCCTGCTGGTGCGGCCCGAGGGTTTGTTCGGCGAGCGCCGGATCGAGCGGGTTTAGGCCCTAGTCATGCTCTATCGCGAAGCAGGCCAGTTCAAGACGACGTATGCGACGGATCAGCAGGTTTTCCCGATCCGGCAGGACCGCATCGGCGTGGCGCTCCTCGCCGCGATCGCGTTTGTCGTCGTTCCGCTGGTCGCGAACCAGTACTGGCTCTCGGCGATCCTCACGCCGTTTCTGATTCTCGCGCTGGCCACGCTCGGCCTTAACATCCTCACCGGTTACGCCGGCCAGTTGTCGCTCGGGACGGCCGCGTTCATGGCCGTGGGCGCGTTCATGGCCTACAACTTCGAGTTGCGCGTGCCGGGCTTGCCGATCCTGGTGTCGTTCGCGCTTGCCGGAGTGTGTGCGCGCGGCGGTGGGTGTCGTGTTCGGTCTGCCCTCGATGCGGATCAAGGGCTTCTATCTGGCCGTCGCGACGCTCGCCTGCCAGTTCTTCGTGCTGTGGGCGCTGCAGCGCATCGGCTGGTTCACCGACAACAGCACCTCCGGCGTCATCACCGCGCAGAAGGTCGTCATCTTCGGCTATGCCTTCGACACGCCGTTGAGCAAGTACCTGCTGACGCTCGGCATCGTCACCGTGCTGGCCGTATTCGCCAAGAACCTGATGAGAAGCGAAACAGGCCGCACCTTCATGGCGGTGCGGGACATGGATATCGCCGCCGAAGTGATCGGCATCCGCATGATGCGCACCAAGCTGCTCGCGTTCGCGATCAGCTCGTTCTATTGCGGCGTCGCCGGAGCGCTGTTCGCGTTCTGCTATCTCGGTACCGTGGAGCCGGAAGCCTTCAACCTCGACCTGTCGTTCCGGATCCTGTTCATGGTCATCATCGGCGGCGTCGGCAGCATCCTCGGGTCGTTTCTGGGCGCGGCGTTCATCACCCTGCTGCCGATCTTCCTCAACAGCATGGCCCGGCCGATCGAAAACCTGCTCGGCGTGACGCTGCCCGCGGGATTGATGTCCAACCTCGAGCTGATCGTGTTCGGGGCCTTGATCATCTTCTTCCTGATCGTCGAGCCGCATGGCCTAGCCCGGCTCTGGCAGATCGCCAAGGAGAAGTTGCGGCTGTGGCCGTTTCCGCATTGAGCGATGCTGCGATGCAGCAACGGGATTGTCGATGCGAAGACAGTTCGCACGATGGCCATTGACAGAGGGCGCAGTCTCGCTAATGCTTGCCGGTTCCTAGTTTCGCAGCGAACGCATTTCAGGAGGAACACCATGAAGGTTCTTAAAGCGGCCCTGCTGGGGCTCGCGTTGGCCGGGGCCGCGAGCGCGGTGTCGGCGCAGAACGAGCAATTCATTCCGATGAATGGATACTGGGTCGGCCCCTACGCTCCCGGCGGCTCCGGCATCTTCGGCGGCTTCATCGACTACATCAACATGCTCAACGCGCGCGACGGCGGCGTGGGCGGCGTCAAGCTGACCTACGAAAAGTGCGAGACGGAGTACAACAACGCGCGCGGCGTCGAGTGCTACGAGCGGGAGAAGAAGAAGGGCCCCACCGGCGCGACGGTAATCCACCCGCTGTCGACGGGCATCACATACTCGCTGATCGACAAGGTGACCGCCGACCATATTCCGATGATCTCGCTGGGCTACGGCCGCACCGACGCGAGCGACGGGCGCGTGTTTCCCGTACGTCTTTCCGCTGGTCACGAACTACTGGTCGCAGAACACCGCCAAGATCAAGTTCATCGGCAGCAAGGAAGGCGGGATGGACAAGCTCAAGGGCAAGAAGATCGTGAACATCTATCACGACTCGGCCTACGGCAAGGAGACGATTCCGTCCTCGATGCGCAGGCGAAGAAGTACGGCTTCACCGTCACGCACATCGCGGTGGCGCACCCGGGAACGAGCAGGGCGCGCAGTGGCTGCAGATCCGGCAGATCAAGCCGGACTGGGTGATCCTGCGCGGTTGGGGCGTGATGAACCCGGTCGCGCTCAAGAGCGCGGCGAAGGTCGGCTTTCCACGCGATCACATCGTCGGCGTCTGGTGGTCGGGTGCCGAGGAAGACACGATCCCCGCAGGTGACGCAGCGAAGGGCTACATCGCGGCCGGCTTCAACGTCGCCGGCGCCAACTTCCCGGTGATCCAGGAGATCAAGAAGTACGTTTACGCCAAGGGTAAGGGTGAGATGGAAGACCAGACGCGCATCGGTTCGATCTACTACAACCGCGGCGTCGTCCACGGCATCGTGACGGTCGAGGCGATCCGCAAGGCGCAGGAAAAGTACGGCAAGAAGCCGCTGACCGGAGAGCAAATGCGGTGGGGAATCGAGAACCTCCAGATCAGCGACTTAAGGCTGAAGGAGCTCGGTGCCGCCAACTTCATGCAGGCGCTGAAGGTGACCTGCGCCGATCACGAAGGCGGCGGCGCGGTCAAGTTCCAGCAGTGGGACGGCACCCAGTGGAAGGTGATCACCGACTGGATCCAGCCTGACCGCGAGCTCGTGCGCGGAATGGTCGAGGAGTCGGCGGCGAAATACGCGAAGGAGAAGAACATCACGCCGCGCGACTGTTCGGAAGGAGTCGTAGCACCTGTCGGACCTTGGCGCGTGAAGCGCTGCGCGACGTTTCAGCTCACCGCGTTGGAGCGTCGCCGGCGCTGACGCTCAACTCGGTGACCCAGGCACCCATGGCTACCCCGATGACCGCGTCGCCCGACATCGCCGCTTCGCCGGTTGCGCTGTCGGTCAACAACATCGAGGTGATCTACGACCATGTGATCCTCGTGCTGAAGGGCGTTTCGCTGGAAGTGCCGGAAGGCAAGATCGTGGCGCTGCTGGGAGCGAACGGCGCGGGCAAGACCACGACGCTCAAGGCGATCTCGAACCTGCTGCGCGCCGAGCGCGGCGACGTCACCAAGGGCACGATCGAGTTCATGGGGCAGCGTGTCGACCGGCTCACGCCCAATCGAACTGGTGCGCATGGGCGTCTGCCAGGTCATGGAAGGGCGGCACTGCTTCCAGCACCTCACGGTTGAGGAAAATCTGCTGACGGGCGCCTTTACGCGCCGGCTGAGCCGTGCCGAGCTCAAGCGCGATCTGGAGCTCGTGTACACGCTACTTCCGGCCGCCTCAAGGAGCGGCGCGCGAGTCAGTCGGGTTACACGTCGGGCGGCGAGCAGCAGATGACCGCGATCGGCCGCGCGCTCATGGCGCGCCCGAAGATGATCCTGCTCGACGAGCCGTCGATGGGGCTCGCACCGCAGCTCGTCGAGGAGATCTTCGAGATCGTGAAGAATCTCAATCAGAAGGAGGCAGTGTGCGTTCCTGCTTGCCGAACAGAACACCAATGTCGCGCTTCGCTTCGCCGACTACGGATACATACTCGAGAACGGACGCGTCGTGATGGACGGCGCAGCGGCCGAGCTGGCGCGAAACGAGGACGTGAAGGAGTTCTACCTCGGGCTTTCGAGCGCCGGACGCAAGAGCTTCCGCGACGTGAAGCATTACCGTCGCCGCAAACGCTGGCTCGCGTAGAGCGAGAGCGGCGGGCGAACCGCGTCAGCCCCGGCGCAGACGCCAAGATCGTCTATGCCGGCCCGAAAATCACGTTCCGTCGTTAGTGCGGCGAAACAATTCCGGACGGCTCCCGTGACGCTCGATCTGCTTCGGCGGTACTGCGCCACCCTGCCGGGCGCCACGCGCGACATCAAATGGGGCGCAGACGAGGTCTACTCGGTCGGGAGTAAGATGTTCGCCGTTTTCTGGATCGACCGGAAGAAAGCGAAGACGGTGTCGTTCAAGTGCGACCCTGAGCGATTTCTGGAGCTCACCGACCAACCCGGCATCGTGCCGGCGCCCTATCTGGCCCGGGCGTATTGGGTGCAGGTGCAGGACGTAAAGGCCTTGACCGACGTGCACGCTCGCGAGCTCCTGGCCCGATCGCATGCGCTGGTGTTTGCGAAACTCACCAGGAAGGAGAAGGCGGCGATCGAGGCGACCTTGCCTTCGCATCGCAAGGCATGATCATGGCCGATTATTTCGACACGCTCGAGACGCGCGACCCCGAGCTGCGCGAACGCGCGCAGCTCGCGGCGCTGCCGGCGCAGATCGCTCACGCCAAGGCGCACGCGCCGGCGTACGCACGATTACTGGCCGACATCGACCCAGAGAGGTGACCACGCGCGCGGCGCTGTCGCGGCTGCCGGTGGTACGCAAGTCCGATCTGCACGACTTGCAGAAATCCAACCGCCCGTTCGGCGGCTTCGCCACGGTCGGCTGGGGCGCCGCCACGCTGGTTTTCGCTTCGCCCGGTCCGATGTACGAGCCCGAGGGTCGCGGCGCCGACTATTGGCGCCTGGCCCGGGCGCTCTATGCGGCCGGGTTTCGTGCCGGAGATCTGGTGCACAACTGCTTTTCGTATCACTTCACGCCGGGCGGCGCGATGCTGGAGAGCGGCGCCCATGCGCTCGGCTGCACCGTCTTTCGCGGCGGCACCGGCCAGACCGAGCAGCAGATCGAGGCGATGATCGACCTCGAGCCCGATGGCTATGTCGGCACGCCTTCGTTCCTTAAAATCATTCTGGAAAAGGCCGACGAGCGTCAGCTTGCCCTGCCGAGCCTCAGAAAGCATTGCTCTCCGGCGAAGCGGTTGCTGCCGTCGTTTCGCGATGCGCTCGGCGCGAGAGGCATGCGCGCCCAACAGGTCTACGCCACTGCCGACGTCGGTTCGATCGCGTACGAATCCGAGGCTCGCGCAGGTCTCATCGTCGACGAAGGCGTGCTGGTCGAGATCGTGCGGGCGGGGACCGGCGATCCCGTCGCCGCCGGAGAGGTCGGCGAAGTCGTGGTCACGCTGCTCTCCAACCGGGAATACCCGCTGATTCGCTTCGGCACCGGCGATCTCTCGGCAATAGTGCCGTCTTCGTTGTCGACCGCATCACCGTGCGGCCGCACCAACATGCGCATCAAGGGCTGGATGGGCCGCGCCGATCAGACGACCAAGGTCAAGGGCATGTTCGTGCATCCGTCGCAGATTGCCGCCATCGTCGCGCGCCATCCCGAGATTGCGAAAGCGCGGCTCGTGGTCGACAACCCGCAGGGCACCGATACGATGACCTTGCACGTCGAGATCCCGGCCGGCGATTCGTCCACTCGGGAGGCAATCGTGGCCAGCATCCGCGAAGTCACCAAGCTTCGCGGCGAAGTGGCCATCGGCGCGCCGGGCGAGCTTGCCAACGACGGCAAGGTGATCGACGACGTTCGGCGCTACGATTGATTGCTGACTGGCCGGCGTGGGAGTGATTTTATCAACGGCTGCACGGCGCGCTGTGCTACGATCGCCGCAAGCACTTTTATCATGGCCACAACCGCCTCCGCTTCCCGCTCGCCGACGCCGCTCGCCGAGGAGACGTTGCGTGCGATCACTTCCACCGGAGTGGTTCGCAATTTCCCCAAGAACACGATACTGATCAACGAGGGCGATACCGCCGATTCGCTGTTCATCGTGCTCAGCGGCCGGGTAAAGGTCTTCGCGAGCAACGAAGCCGGCCGCGAAATCGTGCTCAGTTTCTTCGGTCCGGGCGAATACGTCGGCGAAATGTCGCTCGATGGCAGTCCGCGATCGGCCTCGGTGATGACCATGGAGCCGACCTCGTGCGCCATCGTCACCCGGGCCAACTTCCGCCAGTTCGTGCTCGTGCACCCCGAATTCGCGCTGCATCTGGTCGAGAAGCTGATCCAGCGCATACGCATCACCACCGAAACCGTGAAAAGCCTCGCGCTGTCCGACGTCTACAGCAGACTGGTCCGGCTGATCATGGCGCTGGCCGTGGAGCGTGAGGGGATACTGGTCGTTCCCGAGAAGCTCACCCAGCAGGACATCGCCGAGCGCGTCGGCGCTTCGCGCGACATGATCAGCCGCTTGTTCAAGGACCTCGTCTCGGGCGGCTATCTCAGCATCAAGGATCGAACGATTACGGTCCTCAAAAAGCCGCCGTCGGGGTGGTAGGGCGGTAGGCGCGCGTCTCCCGCGGCTTTCGTGCCGCTTTGGCGGCCCTCCGCCATGAATTTTCTGCAATATCCTGCTCGGAATCCTCCGTCGCGCCACGCCAGGGCGTGACGCTACAGTGGACGCATCGGACGGCAGATCATCGCCGCCGGTAGCGCACGGCCTCTTGGGGTGGGTCCGCTGCGAAATCCACGAAGCGCGAGGAGATTGCAATGACCAGTTCAAGACGATCTTATGCCAGCAGGAGACGTTTGCTTACGTCGGTCAAGGTCGCGGCCTTGCTTGCCGCACTGGGATTTATCACCGTGATCCTCGAGCAGCCGGGACTGATTGCGTCGCCCAGCAACTCGAGAACGTCGATCGAGCAACGCATGTATCCGACCGATTCGGGCGGGGCGGTGATGGCTCGTCCCGCGTCCGAAGCCAGCCGCATCTGTAGAGTCGCGGTTGCCGGCGGCTGATGATCTGCCGACGTATTTTCCGCGCCGGTTTGCGCCGCCGGGTGGCGAGGTCGAGTCGCTGCAGCCGACGTCCTGAGTGCGCGTCCGCTTCGCTCGCTTCTCGGACGCATGGGCGAGCCGCGCCGCGTTCCTGAACGCGAGAGTCCAGCGGCGGCACGACAGCTAGCGATGCACTAGCGGCTGCACGATTGCGCCGCCGACTGCCTAACCCCGCGTTCGATCCCTGCCGACCGCCGTGCAATCCGGCATTTATGGCTTTGCGCAATCGCAGACTCTTTCGCCCTTGTCGAAGATGATCCGCCATTGACCCGGCGCCTCCCGTCGCCAGATCGAAGTGAAGGTCGCGAATAACTTGCCCTCGGCATCGCGCACCGGACCCGTGCTCAGGGCAAGCTCGCCCGATTCGAGCACTTGCACCTGCTCGGGCTGCCATGAGAACGGCGCCTCGGGCTTATCGTAGAAACGCTGCCACGCGTCGGCGACCCGTTGCTTGCCGCGAAGCGGCGTCTGCGCAGGCCCCGAGAAGAAAATAGTGTCATCGGATAAGAACGATTTGAAGGCAGCGAAATCGCGGTCGGCCATGGTCTTGGCAAACGCGCGCTCGGTGTCGGCGACCTCGCGCTCCGCGCGAGTAGTGTCGCGCGGCGCCGGTGCGGCACACGCGCAGAGCAGCGCGGCGCAAAGCAGCAATGCCGGAATCGACCGCAATCGCTTCAGCGGCCGGGACCGCGTCATGAAGCTGGCGCCGTGCGACTGCGCGGGCCTTGGGACCCGATGGCATCCGTGCGGCGCCACGCCGGTCAGATGCCGCCCATGCAGACGTATTTCACCTCGAGATACTCTTCGATGCCGTACTTCGAGCCTTCGCGTCCGATCCCCGACTGCTTGACGCCGCCGAAGGGTGCCACCTCGGTGGTGATGAGTCCCGTGTTGACCCCGACCATCCCGTACTCGAGCGCTTCGGCGACGCGCCAGATGCGTCCGATGTCGCGCGAGTAGAAATACGACGCGAGGCCGAACTCGGTGCGGTTGGCCAGCTCGATGACTTCGTCGTCGGTCTTGAAGCGAAACAGCGGCGCGACCGGGCCGAATGTTTCCTCGCTGAAGATTTTCATCTCGGCCGTCACGCCGGTGAGCACCGTCGGTTCGTAGAACGTGCCGCCCAGCGCGTGACGCTTGCCTCCGACCGCGATCTTGGCGCCGTGCGCGGTGGCATCGGCGACGTGCTCCTCGACTTTTCCAGCGCTTGTCGATTGATAAGAGGGCCCTGCGTCACGCCCGGGTCGATGCCCGACCCGACCTTGAGCGCGCGCACGCGCTCGGAAAGCTTCGATCGCAAACGCGTCGTAGACCTTGTCGTGAACGAACAGGCGATTGGCGCAGACGCAGGTCTGCCCGGTGTTGCGATACTTGGAAACGATCGCGCCTTCGGCCGCGGCGTCGAGATCGGCGTCGTCGAAAACGATAAACGGCGCGTTGCCGCCAAGCTCGAGCGAGATCTTCTTGACCGTGGAGGCGACCTGCTTCATGAGCGCGCGGCCAACCTCGGTCGAACCGGTAAACGAGACCTTGCGCACAATGGGATTGGAAGTCATCTCGTCGCCGATCGCACGCGCGTCGCCGGTCACGACGTTGAGGACACCTGGCGGAAAACCGGCGCGGGACGCAAGTTCGGCCAGCGCCAGCGCCGAGAACGGCGTCGCCCCGCGGGTTTGATCACAACAGTGCAGCCCGCGGCAAGCGCAGGAGAGACCTTGCGGGTGATCATCGACGATGGAAAGTTCCACGGTGTAATGGCCGCGCAGACACCGACCGGCTGCTTGATCGCGATGAGCCGGCGGTCGTTGCCGATGGTCGGAATCACGTCGCCATAGGCTCGCTTCGCTTCCTCCCCGAACCACTCGGTGTACGCGGCGCCGATCGCAATTTCGCCCTTGGATTCGGACAACGGCTTGCCCTGCTCGGTGGTGAGTATCAGTGCGAGGTCATCCGCGTGCGCGAGTTGCAGGTCGGACCACTTGCGTATGATTGCAGCGCGCTCCTTGGCGGTTTTTTCACGCCACGCCGGCCAGGCGCGATTTGCGGCGTCGATCGCGCTTGCGGTCTCGGTGGCGCCCATTCTCGGAACCGATCCCAATTTGCGACCCGTGGCCGGATTGACGACGTCGACCGTTTGCGCCGATAGAGCGTCAGACCATTGTCCATCGATATAGCACTGCTGCCTGAAAAGCCCGGCGTCTCTGAGCGACAACGCTGGAGGCGAAACCGAAGTGTCGTTGGGAACCATGAAATTAGCTTTCAAGAAGAATAAACCTTGTCGGAAATCGCAGCATAGCGCGCGTCGAGCGTCGTGTTTCAAGCGCTACGCGTTTGAGCGATCACGCCTCGTCGCTGTCGCGAGATGCAAATCGATCATGGTCACAAAATAGTCGGCAATCCCTCGCGCGGGACTACGCGGAATGTAGTGTACACATTTCGCATTTATCGGTCGAAACTGCCGATCTAACGCGCTAAGGCGAACGCTTTCGGTCACACAGCGACAGCGAGCGGCAGAAACGGCTTTCATTCGTCGCTATTGGTCGCGGGCGGGTGCGGTCATGAACTGTACAGCGCTGCCGTTGGTCACCTTCAAAGATACCGTTCATTCCAATCGGGCCGATGTTGTCCTTCACAGGGTACGACTGTTGCTTTATGTCAGTGGCATTCCCCTCATCGGTGGCGGCAATACTGCACCGATGCAACGATTAAACAGATTGTAGAGAACATGCGCAATCGAGGCTTCACTCTCATCGAAATAATGATTGCAATCGTGATCGTCGCGATACTCACGGCGATTGCGTTGCCGGCTTACACCAATCAGCTTCGCAAATCGTCGCGCGCCGAGGCGCTGTCGTTCCTGACGACGGTCGCCGGCAACGAGCAGCAATATCTCCTGAACCGAAGGGCTTATGCGTCGACATTGCGGCGATCTTAAAGTCGCGGCGCCGGCCGATCTCAACGGAAAGTATGCGTTCACGGTCGCGGCTGCAGCCGGCCCGCCGCCGACGTTTACGCTGACGGCAACCGCGATCGGCGCCCAAGCCAACGATGCTTGCCCGACGCTGGTTATCGACAATGCAGGCAACAGAACGCCTCCGGCGTGTTGGTGAGGAGCAAGCCATGAGCAGGCCATCGTCTGCAGCACGCAGCGCATATGGAACAGCCCGCGCGGCTTCACGGCCATCGAGTTGGTCATCGTGATGGCCATCGTCGCCGTCACCTCGCAGCACTCGCGCTGCCCGACCTTTCCAATCTTCTTCTCAACCAGCGCCTGCGTGCGGCTGGCACCGATCTCATGTCGTCGCTGATCGTCGCGCGAAGCGAAGCGATCAAACGCAACGGGCCGGTCGAAATCCGTCCGGCCAGCGGCACCGACTGGACGCAGGGTTGGGTCGTGAGAGCGACCGCGAGCAACGAACAGATCGACAAGAAGAATCCGCTGGGAACAAACGTCGCCGTCAGTTTGGCGCCCGCATTTATTACCTATCAGCACAACGGACGGTTGACCGCCGCCGCGACAAACAGGGTGCAGTTCAGCGACAGCCGCAGCGGCAGTGGATTGCATCCCCGCTGCCTTGTCATCGACCCCAGCGGTCTTCCCAAACTTATTCTGGGAGCATGCGCATGAAACCTCGTTACCCGCGCGGTGAAGCCGGCTTCACCCTGCTCGACGTTCTGATCTCGGTCTTCATTCTCGCATTCGGCATGCTGGCCCTGGCAAGAGTGATGGCGCAATCTTCCTTGAGCGAAGTGGAAGCATCGCAGCGCTCACAGGCGATGATGCTCGTGCAGGACATGTCCGAGCGCATCAACCTCAACCGCAAGAACGCCGCGGCGTACGTCGGCAGCTACGGCGCGACCTGGGGCCCGGCGGAGGCGCCGAGCTGCAGCGCATTGACGGGAGTCAATGCGGATGTCTGCGAGTGGCAGAACCTTCTCGCCGGCAGCACGACGCTCGACGGAACGAGCGCCATTGGCGCCCCGATTTCGGCGCGCGGCTGCCGTGATAAGTCCGGCAGCCAACATTTACGTGATCGCGGTTGCCTGGCAGGGATTGGTCCCCACGACGGGTTCCGACAGCGTCTGCGGAACCGACGCGTTTGATCGCGAGGAAAACCGCCGGCGTCTTTTCGACCGTCGTTCAAATCGCGACGCTGCGCGATCCTCTGCCACCTGGACCATAGCCCATGCTTTCAAAATTCGTCAGCCTTCGCGTCTGTTGTCACGTGGCGCCGCCTCGCCGCCGCCCCCGTTGGTGTGTGCGGGCCGCGAGCGCGGAATGACGCTCATCGAGCTGATGGTGGCGATGACGCTGGGCATGCTGGTGCTCGGCGTGGTGACGGTTATCTTCAGCGGCACGAGCGGCAATCGGGCCAGCCTGGAGCGCGGAGGTCGGCTTGCGGAAAACGCGGCTTACGCCGTCGAGGTCCTGAGCGATGAGGTGCGGATGGCGGGCTTTTTCGCCGAGACCAATTTTACCGGCGTCACCTGGCAGGTGCCCGATCCCTGCGCGACGGCGCTGGCGGCGCAGGGATGGTCGCAGGCTCCCTTCACCGCGCCGGTGCCGATCGCGGGTTATCAGGAGGCGAAGTGGCTCCGGGTTGCATCAGCGATCGCAAAGCAGGCACCGCGGTTGTCGTAACCCGGCGCGCGAGCGCGGACACGACGCCGCCCGCATCCGCGACTGGCGCCTATTTCTTGCAAGCTTCGAAATGCGGCGCGGATCCCGTGCCGTGGGTCTACTCCAGCGACCCCGGAAGCTTCACGCTGCACAAGCTCGACTGCGTAACCATCGCCGACATCCGGGAAGGCGTCGTGCGCAGCTACTACATCAGCACCTGCAACGAATGCGGCAGCGATACCACTCCGACACTCAAGCGCGCGGAGCTTATCGGCACACAAATGACAATCACGCCGCTGGTGGAGGGCGTCGAGAATCTGCAGTTACTTTACGGATTCGACACCGACGGCGACGGCAATCCAGACACTTATCGCGCCACCTTGAGCGGCGTCGTGGGCGCCGCCGACAACGATTGGTCGAACGTGGTATCGGTCAAGCTCTACGTGCTTGCCCGGTCGACCGACGCCGGAGCCGGGTTACGTCGACAACGCCAAGACGTTCGATCTCGGTCCGGCCGGAGTCACCCTGCCCGCCGGGGACCCGTACAAGCGCGTGCTGTTGACGTCCATCGTGCGACTCAACAATTCGTCCGGCGTGCGGGAGGCTCCATGATGCAAGTCAACGAGCGCCGGCAACGCGGTGCCACGCTGCTGGTTGTCATGGTGATTCTGCTTGCGATGACATGGTTCGTCCTTTCGGGATACAAGCTCAGCAGCCAGCATCTGCAGATCGTCGGCAACAGCCAGGACCGGCAGCAGGCGCTTGCGGCCGCTCAGCGGGCGATCGAGGAAACGATCAGCTCCAATCTGTTCACCAAGGACCCCGTCGCGGTCGCTGCCACTCCGATCCAGACCGACATCGATGGCGATGGAGCTGCCGATTTGAGTGCGGTGCTCTCGCCTCCGCCGGCATGCTATCGCGCGCGCATCGTCAAGACGTCCGAGCTCGATATCGCGATTCCAGAGGATCTCAAATGCCTGCAGTCGACCTCGAGCGGCGGAGGTGTTGCGGTGGTGGGGGCGAATCTACTTCCGACATCCGCCGGCAATTCCCAGTGCGCGAAAACCGAGATGGGACATAGCGGCGAGGGTCGATGACGCGCGTTCGCGTACGTCGCTTACCGTGCATCAGGGCGTGGCGATTCGCGCCGAAGCGACCAACGCCAGCAACTTCTGCAAGTGAACCGACCTCGAGGTAGCGCGATGGATAACATCCTCTGCAACAGAATTCGATCCGGCATGCTCGCAGCATTTTTTCCTGTTGCCGCTCGCCGCGCACGCTGACGACATCGACATTTTTGCCGGCCCTACATCGGCCGACCGAGTTGCCCAACGTGCTCATCATCTGGGACAGCTCGGCCAACTGGAGCTCCAGACATCCCGGTGCCGGATTGTTTCTACACCGACAACGAGTGTAATCACTCACTCAACGGACCGAAGGCGACCAGTCCCGGCAAGGAACAGGGCACCAAATTCGCGCATCGAAAAGTGCGCGATCCACAACGTGATCGATGCGCTTCGCGACAGGTCCAGGCGGCGCGGCGCTCTACAACGTCGGACTGATGCTGTTCAATGAGTCACCGGCGCAGAACAGCGGCGGTTATCCGCGCGATTCAGTTTGTTCCGATGTCGTCCTCGAACAAGAGCGCGGTGAAAAACCTCATACGCAATATCACCATCGGCGGCGACAAGAGCAATAACCGCGGCCTATGCGAAAGCGCTGTACGAGGCGTATCTCATGTTCTCGAAAGCCGTCCCGTACCGGGGGACGGCGGGAGTCAAATGGGACCTGACCGCAGTCGCCGGCGGCAGACTACGTCGGTCCGCCGGGCGGCAGCTGCGTCGACCACATCATATTCATCGCCAACGGCGGTCCCGGTGAGAATACCGACGGCGAGGCGCAGGCGCTGCTTCAGGCCGCGGGCGGCAATGCGACGCAGATTCTCTATCCGAGCTCCTACATCACCAACAGCGACCAGGCAAACTGGGCGGACGAGTACACCCGCTTCCTTCGTGGCGTCGACGTGAGCTCGCAGGCCGGCATCCAGTCGATCACCACCCACGGCATCGCCGTGATCGGTGCGTCAAGCGATGGCCTGTATCCGAATTTCATTCATGCGATGGCGAACGCAGGGTGGCGGCCAGTATTACGCCGCCTCGGATGTGGTGGCGCTGGTCAAGGCGCTGACCGATAGCTTTTCAACAGCATCCAATCGGTCAATAGCGTTTTCGCATCGGCCAGCCTGCCCATCGCGGTCAATGCGCAGGGAAGCTACAAGAACCAGCTGTTCTTCGGCGTCTTCCGTCCGGATGCGTCCGCGGGTCCGCGCTGGATCGGCAACCTCAAGCAGTACCAGATGCTCTATGACGCGGCGACCGACTCTCTCGAATTGGGCGATAGCCTGGGCCATCCCGCGCTCAACGCCGCGACCGGGTTTTTCTGCCGACGCGCGGTGAGTTACTGGAGCAGGGCGAGCGCATTCTGGGTGAACAACCCGTCCGGCACGCCGCCCAGCGCCTCCGATCTGCCGGATGGCGACGTCGTCGAAAAGGGGCCAATGCCGAATCCGCTGCGTTCCGCCTACGCCATCGATCAATCCGGACGCAAGGTCTACACCTGCATCGACTGCAGCACCGGCACCACCCTTGTCGGCCGCGGCAGGGGAACGCTTCGCAAGCGCGCAACACCGCCATCACCACCGCCATGCTCGGGGCCGCGAGCAGCACCGAGCGTGCCGCGCTCATCAACTGGCTCACGGGCACGGATAACAACGGCGACGAGACGGGGCCGGGAGGCACGACCACCGTGCGTCCCAGCATCCATGGCGACGTTCTCCACTCGCGCCCATCGGTCGTCAATTACGGCGGCACGATCGGAACGATCGTTTATTACGGCGGCAACGATGGAATGCTGCATGCCGTGGATGGCAATCGCGAGCGGAGCCACCGCAGGGAGCGAGCTCTGGACGTTCGTGCCGCAGGAGTTTTTCGGGCGACTCAAGCGGCTTCGGGACGACATCCCGGAAATCCGGTTTCCGAACACGCCAGCGACTTCCAGCCGCGACGCCACGGGACTATTTCGTCGACGGGCCGCTCACCGTTTATCAAAGGCTCGACAGCGCAGGCGCCGTCGCGCAGGTCCTGCTGTTCGTTCCGATGCGCCGGGGAGGCCGCTTTTTGTATGCCTTCGATGTGACCGCACCCGCTGCGCCGAAATTCTTGTGGCGCAAGACGTCGGCAGCCATATCGACGCTTGGCCAGACATGGTCCGAGGCACGCGTGGCCATGCTCAGAGGGCTATAGCCATCCGGTGCTGATCATGGGCGGCGGCTACGACAATGTCGCCGAGGATGCAAGCCCCGCGGGAGCAACGACCATGGGCAATGCGGTGCTGGTGTTCGACGCGCTCGGACGGGACGCTGCTGAAGACGCTGCCGACGGCGAAGAGCGTCGCGGCTCCGGTCGCGGTCATCGATACGGATTTCGACGGCTACGCCGATCGCGGGTACGTGGTCGATCATGGGTGCCAATGTGTACCGCATCGATTTCGAAACCGCCGCCGGCGATGGCGATCTGGCCAACTGGACGATCACCACGATCGCAGCGCTCGCGGACGGATCGAACACCACGCAAGTTCATTTTACGAGCCGGACGTTGTGCTGACGCAGCGCTTCGCCGCGCTGATGATCGGCAGCGGCAATCGCGAGCGTCCCCTGCTGGCATCGACCAACGACAGGTTTTACACGCTGTTTGACTACAAGACAGGCCAGGGTGCGCCGACCGCGGCGGTAGTGATGGACGCGAGCCTGCCGGCGGCAAGCGCAAGCTTTACCTTGACCGGCAGCGTGCCGGGTTGCTACTACGCGATGGCGACCAGTGGCGAGAAGGTCGTTACCTCATCGGTATCGACCGGCGGCTACAGCTACTTCAGCACCAACCAGACCGTCGCCGCCCGCGCCGGGCTCCTGCGTGTCGAATCTGGGGATCGCGAAGAACCTACCGCATGCCACTGTTCTGCGGCACGCCGGACTCGATTGAGCTCGCCGGAGGTGGCCTGCCGCCTTCGCCGGTCATCGGCAATGTGGAAATCGAGATTGCCGCCGACGCAATCGCACCCTGCTTCCACCCGCATGGTGCCCTTTATTATCGGCGGGTTTAACCAGCGGTTCGCGCTCGGGCATCGGCGTATCGCGCGTGCCGGTCAAGGTCGACCCGACGCGCCGCCGCGTGTATTGGTTCACCAGCAGCGGACCGTAATTGGCGTAGCGGTCAACAAGTTCACGCTGCGGCAAGGCCGCTCGCGCCTGGCCGCTCCGAGCGGCGCCTTTGATCATCGAGCTTCAGGCCGTCATGTCCCCAGCGCACCAGGCCCGCGTACGCGGTGCCCAGTATCACCAGGCCGAACGCGATCCGGTACCAGGCGAACGGAACGAAGTCGTGATGCGCGACGTAGCGCAACAGCCAGCGCACCACGAGCAAGGCGCTGACGAAGGCAACGACGAAGCCGACGGCGATCATCGTCAGGTCGCCGGCGCCGAGAAGATCGCGGTTCCTCACCAGCTCGTAGCCGGTCGCGGCGCAGCAGCGTCGGGATCGCCAGAAAGAACGAGAACTCGGTCGCCGCCGGCCGCGACAGACCGAACAGCATCCCGCCGATGATGGTCGCCCCCGAGCGCGACGTTCCGGGAATGAGCGCGAACGCCTGCGCGATGCCGATCTTGAGAGCATCGCTCCAGCGCATCTGGTCGATGCTTTCGATCTTCACCGTCGCGCGGATTGCGGCGCTGTCGCCGCTCCGCCCAGAGAATCACCAGGGCGCCGACGACGAATGCCGATGCGACCGGAACCGGCGCGAAGAGGTGGGCCTTGATCATGCGGCCAAACGCGAGCCCGAGAATCGCCGCGGGCAGAAAGGCGATGACGAGATTGATCACGAAGCGTTGCGCCGCGCGATCGGAGAAGAGGCCGGCCGCGACGCCGATGAGCTTGCGCCGAAATTCCCAGCAGACGGCGAGGATGGCGCCTGCCTGATCACGATCTCGAACAGCTTCGCCTTGTCGCCGGTGTAGTCGAGGAGCGATGCGGCGACGATCAGATGTCCGGTCGAGGAAACCGGCAGGAACTCGGTCAGTCCCTCGACCACGCCGAGAATCGCAGCGGTGAGAATAGTGGGCTCGGTCATGAGTCAGCGCAAAAAAATGCCGGGCGGCTCAACGCCGCCCGGCCGCATATTGTACCGCCCTGGCAGGCGACGGATACCCTCAGCCAGCGTTCATTTTCTCCAGCATCGCACGCGCCCGCTCAACGATGTCGCCGTGATCCGCCGGTATCTGCCCGGTCGGCGTGAGCTTGTCGATCAGGTTCGGCAAGACCTGCGCCAGTCCGAGCTCGCGTCGCCGTGCGACATGCCGAGCCGCTGCGCGATCTCGCCGATCGATCCGCTGCCCAGAATCTCCTGAAGTTGCGCGCCGCTGATCGGCATGTTGGCGCCGGTCCCGACCCAGGAGCCGACGTGATCGGCCATTCCGCCGTGCTCGAACTTGCTGAGGATGCCCGGCAAGCCGCCGTTTTGCTGGAGCACTTGCAATGCAGCCTGCATCATCGAGCCCTGACTCTGCTGGGCGACCGATGCGCCAAGCACGTTCTGCAGCAAGCCATCCAGCATTCCCATGCGGACCTCTACTGTGATCGAAGCGGATCTGCGATTCTACACGTCGATCGACTCGCCTTCGATTTATCAAGCCACGAAGCCGGCACTGTGACGCGGGCGTTCGCGTGATATCCATGTTTGCGACCACGGTTCCAGGTGGTCGTCGATTTCGGCCGCGCAGCCAAGCATGCGCGGATACAGGAAGATCGTGAACGCGGCGGTTTCCAGGGCTCGTTCCGAGAATGCGCCGCCGCGGTAGGGCTGCCACAGACATCTTAAGAGGCAGCGCGGCGATGACGGCGTCGATATTAACGCAGTACACGTTGCGCGAGATGCCCGCCTCGAAGCAGAGCCTGCACCAACGAGCTGATAATACTGGTGGAACACGTTGTACTCGCCGCGCTTGTCAGAACAGCTCTCGCACGTAGACCTCGCCGTGGGTCGTGATTGACCGGCCGATCCCTGAATACCGGGTGATTGACGCCCGGAATTTTCTGGATGTCGACGCTCCCCGCTGGTCTTCTTTTTCGACTTGTAACGTGCGTACTCGTCGACATAACGCATCGCCAGCGCCTTGAGATCGATGCCGTGCCCGGCGTCGGTGGGATCCTTGAGCCCGCGTCGCGAAGCTGATCGAGCAGGAAGGCGATGCCCTCGTAGCCGTTGCCGCCATGGGCGAATCCTGAATGCGTCAGGAAGCCGACCAGGCGCTTGTTGAGCTGCACCCGCCCCGGCGTCTCCGGCCCATCCGCGGAGACCGCGCCTTTGCGCCCTGCGCGGAGATGGCGCCGAGGACCATTGGTGAGCAACAGACCGATCAGCGTCTGGAACGCGAACAGGTTGGCCGCCTCTGGCTCGAGGCCGAGCAGGGCGACGTACGCAACGTCGGTTAGCGAACGCTTTCGGAGGATGTCGTCGACGGGGATTCCGCAAAACCGCGTCGGCTTCGTGGCGCTCGGCGCCGACCGACGCGCCGATCAGCGCGCCGAACAACCGAATCCACCACGGCACGCATTCGGCGGTCAATCCGCGAGATACGCTTGCGCATCAGCGGACCCCACGCCAGCGTGGCAGCGATCGCGGCCAGCACCGCGTCCGCCGTGGAGGTATCCGCCCAGACTTTGCAGATAAGCGCACGAAGACCGACTTGGCGTCTCGCGCCTTCAATCCTGCGAGCATCGCCTCGGCCTTGGTGTCGCGCGCGCCGCCGACGAAGAGATCCGCGCTTGGCCTCATCTGACGACAATCGCGCCGACATCGAAGCTGTCGTCCAGCGCGCGCTGGCAAGCCCGCGCCGCGGCAAACATATCGATCAGCGCGCGACGTCGCCTGCCGTGCGCGCGCGCGGTTAGCGGGCCGACGATGCTCGCCGCCGCCGCGAGCACGCTGTTGGGCGCGTTGCCCGCTGTCGCGCGAAGCCTGCGCTGCCGCGAGCGTCGGGCTCGCCGTGCAGAGATTGAGCTCCGGCGCCGATCGCCACATTGATCAGCTTGCGGTCGTTCTCGCCGCCCGGCTCATGCAGCAGTGCGAGGCAGATGTTCGATTCCAGCGGATACTGCGCGGCATCGAGCATCGACACGCCGTGCAGGCTGGTCACCTGCGTCTTGGCGTCCATCTGCGACGCGCCGGAGCGTGTCCTTCATCGACTGCCGCGGCAGCAGCGCACCGATCTGCTCGTTGAGCGCGGCGATCTGCGCGTTGTACGGCGGCGTCGCCTCGACGACGGGGACGATCAAGCCCGGCAGGCAGCTCGAGTCCCGCGATTCGGAGCCGAACCAGGCTTTGAGCGCCAGGCTGCCCTCGGGCGCAAAGTCGGGCCGCGTCGCGTTTTCGCGCATGACCGCGCTCAGCGCCAGCGGAATGTGAGCGATGTTGGTCACGACCGCGCCCTTGGCCGAGAACACCGGCTTCTCCGGCGTGAAGATGCCGTCGACGCCGAACTTGTCCATGAACCAGCGCTCCTTGCCGGCGGCATCGTCGCTGCCGCCGGACATCGCGCCGGCATGGCCGACCGCGCGCGTGAGCTTGCTCTTCCAGCGTCCCACCACGCACGCCACGATCGGCTTGGTGTACTCGGCGTCGTAGCTCGTAGTAGCCGCCCGGCTCGACGTACAGCACCGCCGCCTTGCTGCGCGCGTCGTTGGCGAGCGCGAACGCGAACTCCGGCGCGGCGTAGTGGATGTAGACGTCCTTGCCGCTGGAGATCGAGCGTCGTCGTGCCCCACCCGGCCATGCGCAGGTAGGTGCGCGATCGTCGTCGTGAAATTGCCGGAGTTGGAGAAGATGGCGATCGAGCCCTTCTTGCAGCGCCTCGGCCGGACTGTCGCCGCCGAGCGCGCCGCCGATGCGCACCTGGTTCCAGGCATCCGGCGACGCCGAGGCTGTTGCCGCCGAAGATGTCGATGCCGTTCTGTCTGCCCCATGGCGCGAATCTCGCGCGCGTCGTGCACCGACATCTTCTCGGTGACGATGAAGATCTTCTTGAGGTCGGGATTCACGCGGATCAGCTCGGCGACGCCGTCGCGCGCCGCCGACGGCGGGAGATAGATCACGCCGCAGTTGAAGCGATGGCCCTCGTTCGAGCCCTTCGAGCACGTTGTTGTAGACCGGGCACGTTGCCGATCGGCGTCTCCAGCACCTGCCCGCGGCGCCCCGGCGACGTGCCGAACACGACATTGCCGCCGGAATAGTCGTGACCGACCGGCGTGACGTCGCTCGATTCGCCGCCGAGGATGTTGAGCACGCACACGCGATCCTCGCGCGTGGCGATCTGCGCGAGCGAGCTGATGCCCACGAAATACTTGAAATCCCCTACGCCCCGCTCGGTACATGTCGACCTCCTGCGCTGATCGATGCGAGTCAGCGCCGCTACGCATGCGCGTGCCGCTCGCTTCAGGCCTTCTGGCTGCGGTCCGGACAGCTTGAGCTGGCTGCGACTTGCTCACGCCCGCCGGACTTCATCCAGGCGTCGACCGCGCGCGCATAGCTGATGACTTCGCTCATGTCGGAGTCGAAGCCGAAGATGCGGTAGGGCAGGCCGAGCGCGTCCATGGTGTCGCGCATCGCGCCCATCCCGCGCACGAGATTCGGCCCGCCGCGGCCGATCACGACGATACAGCGGCGTCGCGCCGTGCTTGGCTGAAATGCTCGCGCAGCGCGTCGGCCATGGCGCGAAACGTCTCGAAGATGTCGGTGTTGTTCGACTTGCCGCCGATGATGAACAGCACGTTGGTCTGCTTCAGCCAGTGCTTGAAGCAGATCCGTGCGACCTCCTTCATCTTCTCGTAGGGCGGATTGCCGCCGAAGTCGGACGAGATGATGGCGTCGTCGCCGAGCATCTCGGTCACCAGCGAGTTGGCGCCGCCGCCGAAGGTCGGCGCCAGGATCGTGCCCTCGGCGTTGATGACGTAGACGTCGCTCTGGCCCTGGTAGGTGCGCAGCTGATTGATCTCCTGCTCGAAGTCGGAATAGTCGACCGCGAACAGATGCGGCGGCAGGTCGAGGCGCTGCCAGCGCGGATCGTCGCGATCGAAGCCGCACTTGAAGTCGCAGGCAACCGGCGTGAGCCGCCCTTCGCGGTCCGGCCGCATGCGGATCGGGTTGAGCTCGAGCGTGGTCATCCCGAAGTCGTGGAACAGCTCCCACAGCTTCGGCAGCTGCTGCACCAGCGGCGAGATGAGCTCCTTCGGCGCGTTCAGCTCGGACAGCGCGTTGGCGACGACGAAGGCCTTGAGGCCGGTCGAGCGGATCGAACGGGACATTGCGCCACCTGTGCTCTTGTCGAGCTCCTCGATGTCCATGCCGCCGTGATGCGTCGAGCGTCATGGTCGGCGCGCGGAAATGCGTCGAGTCGGTGATGCGAGAAATACACCTCGTGCTCGGCCGGCACCGCGCCTTCGAAGGTCACGCCGTTCGCCTTGGCGAACTGATTGCCGTGGCGATGCTCGACGAAATAGAGCCGCTCCTTTTCCTTGAGCGCGGTCTTGAGATCCTTCGCGCGGCCCGAGCAGGCCCGCCTTGCCCTTCTTGCCGACGCCGCCCTTGAACACGGGCTTGACGAACACCGAGCCGTGACGCTCGATCAGCGCCTTGATCTGTTCTTCGCTTGCGTCCGGCCCCAAGACCTCGGCTGCCGGGAAACCGGCAAATTGCAGCAGCTTTGGACGCCGTAGAGCATGCCGGTGACTTGCATCTTTGCGTCCGGCGGTCGGAGGCTCGATCAGAGCGCAACTATTCCCGGGAAAGACCCACAAGTCTTCCGGCGGCAGCTCAAGAAAGCATTCTCGGTTCCCCGCGGGGACATTCCCATAGCAGCGCAGCCGCAATTCGCCGAGCTTGAACAGATTTTCCTTGCGATCACCGAGGAACATGTCTGCGTGACCAACTCGGCTTCGCACGCAATCCGCCGCCTTCGCTCGATGGCGATTCGCGTGCACTCCAGGCGGATCACGCCGGTCGCCACATCGCCCACGGCCATTGAGGCGCCACGCGCGGCGCCCCACAGCCGCCAGCCATCGCCTTCGAGCAAGGCGCGGCCATCGGCGATTCTGCGCACCTTTCCCGGCAGATGGTTGTTGCTGCCCATGAACTCGGCGGTGAACTGCGTCTGCGGCCGGTTGTACATGTCCTCGGGCGTTCCTGCTGCTCGATCTTGCCGAAGTTGAGCAGCAGGATCTTGTCCGACATCGCCATCGCTTCGGTCTGGTCGTGCGTCACCACCAGCGCCGAGAGCCCGAGCCTGACGATCAGCTCGCGCAGCCACGCGCGCGCTTCCTCGCGCAGCTTGGCGTCGAGGTTGGACAAGCGGCTCGTCCATCAACACCACCGGCGGGTTGTACACCAGCGCGCGCGCGATCGCCACGCGCTGCTGCTGCCCGCCGGAGAGCTGATGCGGCAGCCGCTGCGCCAGCGCGCCGAGGCCCAGGTTGGTCAGCGCCTGATTGACGCGCTCGTCGATCTCGCTCGCCGGAATGCCGCGCAAGCGCAGGCCGTAGGCGACGTTGTCGAACACGCTCCGGTGCGGCCACAAGCGCGTAGGACTGGAACACCAGGCCGAGATTGCGCTTCTCGACCGGCATGTCGACGCCGGCCTCGCTGTCGTAGAGCACCGCGTCGCCGATGGTGATCCTGCCCCGGCTCGGCTGCTCGAGTCCCGCCACCGAGCGCAGCAGCGTCGTCTTGCCGCTGCCGGACGCGCCGAGCAGCGCCACCACCTCGCCCGGGTTGAGCGTCATCGAGACGCCCTTGAGAATCGGGTTGTCGCCGTATTGCAGATGCAGATTCTCGACGACGAGCTTGTCCATCGGCTGGTTGCCAACGTATGTCCGGCTTATTCATGGAGGCGCACCCGAAGCGCAGCGCGACGCCGCAAGCCGACGGCAACCAGCGCAATGTTGATCAGCGACAGCGCGGCAACCTGATCGATGGCCCCTGCGCTCCACAGCGAAACCAGCATCGAGCCGATGACCTCGGTGCCCTGACCGAGCAGGTACACGCCGGTCGAGTATTCGCGCTCGAAGATCATGAACACCAGGAGCCAGCTCGCCAGCAGGCCGAAACGGATCAGCGGAATGGTGACGTGACGCAGCACCTGCGCGTTCGATGGCGCCGACGGTGCGCGCCGACTCCTCGAGCTCGGGGCCGATCTGCAACAGCGCGCCGGAGATCAGCCGCAATCCGTAGGCGAGCCAGACCACGGTGTAGGCAAGCCAGACCGAGAAGATGGTGTTGCGCAGCTCCTTCAGGCCCGGCACGAACAGGAAGATCCACAGGAAGGCGAGGCCCGCCAGCAGTCCCGGTACCGCACGCGGCAGCAAGACCAGGTAGTCGAGCACCTTGGCCACGCCGCCGCGTTGGCGGTGGCCCGCGAGCCCGATCGCCATATAGCAGGCGACGGCGAGCGCGCCACCGATGGTCCCGATGAGAAAGGTGTTGACGATCGCGCGCACCTGATCGGACTGGTCGAAGACCTGGCGGAAGTTGGCGAGCGTCAGCACGTCGGCAAGCTTGATGCCCTCGCCCCATTGCTCGACAAACGCGCGCAGCGCGATGCCGGAGATCGGCACGACGATGGTGAACACGAGCCACAGCGCGACGATCGCCAGCGCGAGCCACTTCCAGCCGCCGAGCGGCAGGAGCTTCTGCCGCGTCGCCTTGCCCTTGACCGACACGTACTTGCCCGCGGTCTTGAGCAGCCAGCGCTGCAGCAGCACCAGCGGGAAGGTCACCGCGATGATGCACACCGCGACCGCCGCCATCAGGTGGTACGACGGCGTGCCGAGCTTGTTGGTGAGCTTGTACAGGTACGTCGACAGCACCAGATGGCCCTCGGGGTCGCCCAGCACCAGCGGCAGGCCGAAGAGCTCGAAGCCCAGGAAGAACACCAGCACCGCGGCATAGAACAGCGCCGGCGCGGTCATCGGCAGGCTGACGTTGAGCGCGACCTTGCAGCGGGTTGGCGCCGACGACGCGCGCCGCCTCCTCGACGTCGGAGCCCGAGGCTCTTCAGCGCCGCCGACGAGTAAAGGTAGACGTGCGGCACGTGGGTGAGCCCGGCGATCACCGCGATGCTGGCCAGCGAATAGACGTTCCAGGGCACGTCGCCGACCAGGTCCTTGGCCCATAGCGAATAGAAGCCGACCGGCCCCATGGCCACGACGTAGCCGAACGCCAGCACCATCGGCGAAACGAACACCGGGACCAGCACCAGCACCTCGATGAGCCGCTGTGCCGGGCAGATCGGTGCGAGTGAGCAGGAACGCCAGCGCGGCGCCGAGCGGCAGCGCGATCAGCACCATGCCCGCGGCGATGACGATCGAATTGAGAAACGCCGTCCAGAAATCCGAGTCTTCGAAAATGAACGCGGTAGGCATCGAAGCTCGAGATGCTTCGCCGGATTGAAAAACGGCGCGTTGAGGAAGCTCTGCCAGAAGATCAGCGACAGCGGCGTGAGGATGACCAGCGCCGTGATCGCGACCACGGCGCTGCGCGGGAGGCTGAAGCCGCGGGCTGTCATATTCATGTGTCCTTGCGGAAGCGGGACCCAGTGTCGTTTGGGCACGAACGACACTGGATTCGCTTCGCGGGAATGACGAGCGCTTACATGATAATGCCCGCGATTATTCGGCGCATGTCGAACGACGATCTAGCGTGACGCGCATGCGTATGCGACGCTCACTTGCGTCCACGCTCTCACGTCCCTCATTTCCGTCCCAGCGCCGTCTGCCACTGCTTGAGGAATTCGAGCCGCTTGGTCTGATCGAGTCCCTGCAGCAGCTCGTCGTTGACCGCGATCGGTTTCACCGCGCTGCCGAGCTCCTTGGCGAATCCGGCGCCGCTATCCTTGCCGGTCATGTCGGTGCGCACCGAGTACAGCTCGGCCTGCTCGGCGGCGATCGTCTGGCCGCGCTTGGACAAGAGATAATCGACCCAGAGCTTGCCGGCATTCGGGTTCTTCGCGTTCTTGGCCACGAACGTCAGCCGCGAGAGCACCAGGTTGTAGTCGGTGGTAAAGGCGACGCCGATCGACGGATCCTTTTTCGCCCTGGTCAGCGCATAGGAGCCCAGGATGTTGTAGCCGATCAGGTTCTCGCCGGAGGAGACGCGTTCCATCATCGTGCCGGTTGAGCTCTGCATGCTCACGCCGCGAGCGCCCATGGCCTTGACCAGGTCCCAGAACGCCGGATTCGAACTTCGCGTCCTGATTGACCAGCATGAAGCCCACGCCCGACTTTTCGGCATCGTAGGTGGTGACCTTCTTCTGGTACTTGTCGGCTTTGGTGTTGAGCAGCTTGACGAAGTCGGCGTGGGTCTTGGGCACGTCCTCGGGCGGCACCAGTCGCTTGTTGTAGACGATCGCGATCGGCTCGAAGGTGGTCGCGTACACGCTGTCCTTCCAGTGCGCCCACGCCGGCAGCGCCGCGCTCTCCGGCGATTTATAAGTCATCGCCATGCCGTCGGCGGCGAGCTTCATCTGCAAGTCCATCGACGAGCTCCACACCGCATCGGCCGAGGTCGCGTTGGCCGCGTTCTCGCTGATGAAGCGGTTGTAGACCTCGGTCGAGTTCAAATCGGTGTATTCGACCTTGACGCCGGGAAACGCGGCCTCGAAATCCTTGATCAGCGGCGATGCGAGCTTGGCGTCGGTGGTCGAATAGACGACGACCTTGCCTTCCTTCTTGGCGCCGTCGACGATGGCATTCTGTAATCGGCCGGATAACCGGCAGGGACTTGCGCTTGCGCACCGAGCGCGACGCCGCAGACAAGCAGCGAAAGCAATTTGACGATGGGCATGACAGAAATCCTCCACGCGAAGGGCGCCGGCGATACCCGAGCACGATTGCAACGCTCCGGGGCGGCATCGGCAGCCAGTTTACACGGTTCCCGCCGGCCGCTCGACTGACGACCACATCGCTCGAACGACGTGCACTTAGGTACCGCCGAGCTCGCTGCGCAAGTTGGCGACGGTGCGCTTGAGCGCTTCGAGCTCCTCCTCGAGATGACGCACGTTGGCCTTGAGTGCGGCGATTTCCGTCAGCGTGACGACGTCGCCGGCGAGTGGAACGGGGCCGTCCGAGGGGACGGTCTCCGGCGGCCGCGTCCCCGGACAACAAATGCATCCAGCGACTCTCCCGCGATCCCGGCGCGCGAGGCAGCTCGGCCACCATCGCTCCGCTCGGGCGCGCGGCGAGTTCCTGCAGGAACGCGTCCACCGCCGAAATGTCGGCGAACCGGTGCAGGCGGTCGCTGTTGATCCGCAGCTCGCCGAGCGTTTGCGGTCCGCGCAACATGAGCGTCGCCAGCAGCGCCACCGCCTGCGACGGCAGTCCCAGCACGCGTTCGACGTTGTGCGCGTAGCGCATCACCCGGCCACCGCTCGACTCGACGATCAGCGACAGCGATTTGAGGCGGTCGACCGTCGCTTGCACCTCCGCGTCGGTGGCGCTCAACACCGGGTCGCGGCTCGTTTTCTGATTGCAGCCCGCGGTCAGCGCGTTCAAGGTCAGCGGATACGTATCGGCGACCGTGTGCTGCTTTTCGACCAGCACGCCCAGGACGCGGGTTTCGAGCAGCGACAGGGCTGGAAGGGGCAGTTGTCATCGCGGGGTCTCAAAGGGGCAGGTTGCCATTTCCACACCGGCCGGTTGCTGCTATCTTAGCGGTACGCTGCCACCATACCCGTTTCCCATTCTATCTCGCGCTAGCCGCCGCTTGCGTGCCCCGCCGAGAGTCTCATCGAAAGCCATGGCGCATCCCCCTGAAGTCACCAACATGGCCTTGTTCTGCGATTTCGAGAACGTCGCGCTGGGCGTTCAGCGACGCCAAGTACGAGCAGTTTCGACATCGGCAAGGTGCTGGAGCGGCTGCTGCTCAAGGGCAGCATCGTCGTCAAGAAGGCGTACTGCGACTGGGAGCGCTACAAGGCGTTCAAGGCGCCGATGCACGAGGCGGCGTTCGAGCTGATCGAGATTCCGCACGTGCGCCAGTCGGGCAAGAACTCGGCCGACATCCGCATGGTCGTCGATGCGCTGGATCTGTGCTACACCAAGTCGCACGTCGATACCTTCGTCATCATCAGCGGCGATTCGGACTTCTCGCCGCTGGTCTCGAAGCTGCGCGAGAACAACAAGGTCGTCATCGGCGTCGGCGTCAAGAACTCGACGTCCGACCTGCTGATCGCGAACTGCGACGAGTTCATCTTCTACGACGATCTGGTGCGGGAGAAAAAGCGTCCTGCCGCGCGCAAGCCTGCCGCCAGGGCGTCCGCCGGCGAGGCCCCGAAAGCGCCGGCAAAGATGTCGAGCGAGGACGACAAGTCGCCGCCGAAAAAGAGCGATGAAGAACGCACGCAGAAGGGGCTGGACCTGGTCGTGGAAACCGTTGAGGCGCTGGTTGCCGAGCGCGGCGCGGAGGAAAAGATCTGGGGCTCGATGGTCAAGCAGGCGCTCAAGCGGCGCAAGCCCGGGATTCACCGAGTCGTACCACGGCTTCCGGTCCTTCAACGCCATGCTGGAGGCCGCCGAAAAGCGGGGAACCTGAAGCTCGAGCGCGACGAAAAGTCCGGCGGCTGTATCGTCCGGCTGGCGGCGCACGAGGAATGACGCTCGTGCATCGACTTGGGCTTTTCGGCGCTGCCCTCGATGTTGCGCTCTGCGCCGCGCTGACGCAGGGTGCCGCGGCAGCGGAGCCGGAGCTGACCATCGTCGCCGGCGGCAGGATGGCCACCTACGCCCGGCAAGCCTGCTCCGCTGCCGGCGGCGACCAGCGTCACGATTCCCGCCGACGTCGCCTACAAGCGCGAGATGACCTTCCGCGCCGTCCCCGTCGCCGCACTGCTAGCCGGCGTGGGACCCGACGAGACCATACGCTTCGTCGCCAATGACGGCTATGTCGCGAACCTGGCCGCGGCGCCGCTGCTCGCCCGCGGCGACGGCGCTGTCGCGTATCTGGCGATCGAGTCGCCCGATGCACCGTGGCCGCCACTGAAGGCGGGCGAGAGCGCCACCGCGGGCCCGTTCTACGTGGTCTGACTGCGGCCCGACTCGGGCGGCATCCGCGCCGGACAATGGCCTTATCAGGTCGCGCGCATCGAATCGGTCGCGCCGCTGGTCAAGCGCTATCCGATGCTCGCGCCGGCCATCGGCTTGTCGGCGCAGGACCCGATCCGGCACGGATTTGCGGCGTACGAAAAACACTGCTCGGCCTGTCACACGCTGAACCTGGGCGGCGACGCGACGATCGGGCCGGATTTGAACGTTCCCTACAACCCGACCGAGTACATCTGCGCGTCGACGCCCTTCGGCGCCTGATCCGCGATCCGCAGTCGCTGCGCCGCTGGGAGGCCGCGAAGATGCCGCAGTTCCCGGCCGCGACGCTTGTCCGACCGGGAGCTTACCGATCTGCTTGCCTACCTTCGCCACATGGCCGACCGGAAGGTCGCGCTGCCCGCCTCAAGTAGCTTGCCGCAAAGTAGCGTGCACGCTGCCGCGACGGGGCGACAATCGTGCGGTGGCGGGGCTTGCTTGAGGCGAAATCGCCCCGATTCTGCGGCTGTAGCCTTGTAATGGGCTCAGACAGGGTAGCCTATGCTCACCGTCCGTCCTGCCGCCGTGGCCGGCATGTTCTATCCCGGCGCGCCTCGCGCGCTCGAGGCGAACGTGCGGGCGCTGCTCGATGCCGCGCCCCGGCCCGCCAGCACCGACGCCGCCTGGCCGAAGGCGCTCATCGTCCCGCACGCGGGATACATCTATTCCGGCCCGATTGCGGCGAGAGCGTACGCGCGGCTCGTCCCCGGCCGATCGCGCATCCGCCGGGTCGTTCTGCTCGGGCCGGTGCACCGGGTGCCGATCCGCGGCCTGGCGCTGCCCGCTGCCGACAGCTTCGCTAACGCCGCTGGGCGCGGTTGCGGTCGATGCCGAGGCCGTGGCGCAGCTTCGCAAGCTGCCACAGGTGCGCGAGAGCGAGGCCGCTCACTCGCTGGAACATTCGCTCGAGGTGCAGCTGCCCTTTCTGCAGACGGTGCTCGAAGCGATTCACGCTCGTACCGCTCGCGGTAGGAGACGCGTCGCCCAGCGAAGTCGCGGAAGTCATCGAGCGGCTGTGGGGCGGGCCCGAGACGCTGATCGTGGTCAGCTCCGACTTGTCGCACTACCATCCGTACGAGCAAGCGACCGAGATCGATCGCTGCCACCGCCGACGCGATTCTTGCGCTCGCCGACACGCTCGATCACGAGCAGGCATGCGGCGCCACGCCGATCAACGGCTTCGCGCTCTGCGCGCGCCGGCACGGCCTCGAGCCGGAGCTGCATCGACTTGCGCAACTCGGGCGACACCGCGGGCGAAAAATCGCGGGTGGTCGGCTATGCGGCGTTCGCGTTCGCGCGCAATCGTACCGGAGAGCGCGGCGACGAAGCGTCTCGAGGAGACCGTCGATGCATGACGCCGAGCTCGGCCGTTCGCTGGTGACGATTGCGCGACGCGCCATCGGCACCGCGCTGGGTGAAGCGGCCAGCGTGAGGCCCGAGCGCGCGGAGCCCGCACACCCGGCGCTCGAGGCGCCGGGTGCGACCTTCGTGACGCTGTTCAAGGACGGGATGCTGCGCGGCTGCATCGGCTCGATCGAGGCGCAGGCGGCCGCTGGGCATCGACGTGCGCGCCAATGCGGTCGCGGCGGCGTTCGACGATCCACGTTTTCCGCGCCTGGGTGCCGACGAGTTCAGCGGACACGTCGGTGGAGGTTTCGCTTTGCTCTCAGCACGCGAGCGCCATGACGGCGGACGGCGAGCAGGCCTTGCTCGCTGCAGTTCAGGCCCGGTATCGACGGCGTGGTGCTCGAATTCGCGGGCAGGCGCGCGACCTTCCTGCCGCAGGTCTGGGACACTCTTCCGCGAGCCGCGCCGAGTTTCTCGCCGAGCTGAAGCGCAAGGCCGGCCTGCCGATCGATTTCTGGAGCTCGGCCGTGCACGTTTCGCGATACGGCGTCACCAAGTGGCGCGAAAGCGATTTGCGGCCGATGGAAGAGACGTCGTGAGCGATTACCCCGGCCGCTATTGGCATCTCATCGACGACGGGCGCATCCAGTGCGACCTGTGTCCGCGCGACTGCCGGCTGCACGAAGGCCAGCGCGGCGCCTGCTTCGTGCGCCAGCGCGAGGGCGACGCGATGGTGCTGACGACCTACGGCCGCTCGTCGGGTTTCTGCATCGACCCGATCGAGAAGAAGCCGCTCAATCACTTCTATCCCGGCTCGAGCGTGCTGTCGTTCGGCACCGCCGGCTGCAATCTCGCGTGCAAGTTCTGCCAGAACTGGGACATCTCCAAGTCGCGCGAGATGGATACGCTGATGGACGCAGGCATCGCCCGAGGCGATCGCGCGAGGCGGCGCAGGCGCGCGGCTGCAGGAGCGTCGCCTTCACCTACAACGACCCGGTGATCTTCGCCGAGTACGCGATGGACGCCGCCGACGCGTGCCACGAGCTCGGCATCAAGGCGGTCGCCGTGACCGCGGGCTACATCGGCGTCGACGCGCGGCGCGAGTTCTACGCCAAGATGGACGCGGCCAACGTCGACCTCGAAGGGCTTCACCGACGAGTTCTACGTGAAGCTCTGCGGCGCGCGCCTGCAGCCGGTGCTCGACACGCTCGTCTATCTCAGGCACGAGACCGACGTCTGGTTCGAGATCACGACGCTGCTGATCCCCGGCAAGAACGATTCCGACGCGGAGATCGAGGCCGATGTGCGAGTGGATCGTGCGCGAGCTCGGGCCCGACGTGCCGCTGCACTTCACCGCGTTCCATCCCGACTACAAGATGACTGGACCTGCCGCGCACGCCCGCGGCGACGCTCACGCGCGCGCGCAACATCGCGCTCGGCGAGGGCATCCGCTACGTCTACACCGGCAACGTGCACGACCGCACGGGCGGCACGACCTTCTGTCCCGGCTGCGCGAAGCCGCTGATCGTGCGCGACTGGCACGAGATCCTCTCCTACGATGTCACTGCCCGAAGGCGCGTGCAGATACTGCGGGACGACGATACCGGGGCCGCTTCGAGCGTTTCGATCGTCAGTGGGGACGCCGCCGCGTGCCGGTGCGCATCAACGTCGCCGCTTGAGTCGCTGCCACCCGTCGACACTGGCGTATCGCGCGGCCGCCGACGCAATTCTCCGTCGCACACCTCGCGTTCGTGCTGTTCGTCGTTTTCGGCGCGTTCCTGGTATTGAGCTGGCCGCGGCTCGCCTGGCTGCACATTCCGGCAGTCGTCTGGGGCCGCGTTTATTGAATTCAGCGGAACGATCTGCCCTTTGACGCCGCTGGAAGTGGCCCCTGCGCCAGCGGGCCGGACAGGCAGGATATGGCGGCGGCTTCATCGATCACTATGTCGTATCGCTCTTGTATCCGGAAGGACTTACGCAGAATACGCAGGCCGATGCTTGGCGCGGTGGTTGTCGCGATAAACGCGGCGATTTACATTGTCGCGTTCAGGCGCCGGCGGACTTCGCCCGGCTCGTTAGCTCAGAGTGTCGATTTCTTCGTCGTCGGGTCCCACAACCCGCGCCCTTCAGGGTGCTGCATGAGGGCTGTTCCCGGCTTGATTGCGTTTCGGTCGGCGCCGCGCTGCTCGCCGCGCCGTGGTGGTCGTCGACGCCGCCGCGCAGCGACTATCCTGGTGGTCGTGCTGGGCACGGTGTTCGCGGCGATCGGCGTCTTCGCGGCGCTTCCCGAATCCTGGCCGCGGCTTCGCACCTTGTCGTTTGCGCTTTTCATGGCGACCTTCGGCCTGCCTGCGCGGCGCTGACGCTCACGCCGCTCCATCCCGCGCCCGATGGGACGTGGACGATCGGCGGCGTCACCGGCTTCGTCACCAGCGAGCCGATGCCGTGGTGGGCGCGCATCGTTGCCGGGTTTTTTGCGATCGTCTGTCTCGGCACGGCCGGTGCTTGGCCTTTGGGGTCTCGTACGCGGGCTGTTCGGGCGAAGCCCGGATGGAGGCGCGGGCCCGCCGGAATAGTCACGCCGCTTCGCGGCGCCAATCACTGAACGCGGGTCGGCGGCGCCACGCCGCTCGACGCCTGGGTGACCGTCCGCCCCGGCGGCCGACACTGCGCCGCGGGCTGGCCGCCATCGCCCGGCCGGCGTGGCGGCGAGGACATCGCGCTGTCGGCTGCCGCGCCTCGTGCCTCGCCGGACTCCATCTTTGCCGGAAGGACCACCAACATACCGATGGTGATGGCCGTCATCGCAATGCGCGGCGATATTGCAGCGCCGCGCGGGGAATCTTGATTTCGTAGCGGTTCGTGATGACCTCGAGCTGCGGTAGCGCCGAGTGCGCAGCGGGGTTGTGCAGCGGGCGGAATGAGCTCGACCGTCGAGCGGGCAACCGATTCGACGACGGTCGGTCGCCGGGCTTTGCACCGTGTGCTCGTCGCCCGCCCGCAGCCAGACGTCGTCCCGGGTACTGCTGGTCGTGGCCCAGACCAGGCCGTCGACCACCCGAACGCGAGCGCCGGCGACCGTGGGCACGGCAAAGGTCTTGCCAGGGGCCAGGAACATACGCTTAAATGAGAGCCGAATTTGCATGTTGTTCTCCTTGCGCAGGGCGCGCTTACGAGGCAAATTCTTAGAGGCGGAGATCGACTCGGGACAAACGATTTGTTTGGGATATAATGTGAATAGCTTTCACATCTGGCAAGGCATGGCTGACCGATCTTCCACCGATGCAGGCCCTGCGCGCCTTCGAGGCCGCGGCCCGTATGCGGAGCCTCACGCGCGCCGCCGAATCGCTCCATCTCACCCACGGCGCGATCAGCCATCAGATCAAGTCGCTGGAAGCGGACCTCGGCGTTCGCCTGGTCGAGCGCGCCGGGCGCGGCATCCGCTTGACCGACGAAGGCGAGCGCTTCGCCACTCGCGTGCGTGCGTGCGCTCGCGGACCTTGGCGATGCGGTACGCGAGGTGACCGAGCGCGCCAACCCGCGGCAGCTGCGGGTCAGCGTCATGCCTGTCATTCGCGGCCCGCTGGCTGCTGCCGCGGATCGGCAGGTTTTTCGCGACGCATCCGGACATCGATCTCGACGTCAGCGCGAATCAATGCGACTTGGCGGACTTCAAGCGCGACGATGTCGACGTCGCGATCCGCCACGGGCTCGGCGACTGGCCCGGCCTGGTCTCGGAGCACGTGCTCGACGACGCCACGTTTCCGGTGTGCAGCCCGCGGCTGGCCAACGGACGGCTGCCGGCGCGTCCGGCGGATCTATCGCGCTACACGCTGCTGCGATCCGAAGGCGAGTCCTGGAAATCGTGGTTCGAGGCGGCCGGTCTGGACTGGCCCGAGCCCACGCGCGGCCGATGTTCAGCGATTCCTCGCACACCGATGCAGGCGGCCATCGACGGCCAGGGCATCGCGCTTGCACGAAGCTCGCTTCTCGGCAACGACGTCCCGCAACGGCGTGCTGGTCCGGCTGTTCGACATCGTCGTTTCGTCGCCGAGAAAATACTTTCTGGTCTACCCGCCGCGGCTTGCCAGATTCGCCCAAGCTCGCGTCGTTCCGGCAATGGCTGTCCGACGAGGTCGCCGCCGAGACGGCGATCGTCGACCGCCCGCCCAACGAAGGGACCGTCAGCACCGCCTAAGCCTCGTCCAGCCAAGACCGGGCGGACGGTCCGCCGCCGCGCCAGCACGCGCGTAGCGCCGCGAGAAGCGCACGCGCCCTACGCTTTGTAATAAATCTCCGCGCCCTTCTTCCACGAACTCCGACCGCCTTCGCTTCCATGCCCTTCGCCAGCGCGGCGTTCTCGTCGACGCCGAGCTTCGCCGCGTAGTCGCGCACGTCCTGGGTGATCTTCATCGAGCAGAAGTGCGGGCCGCACATCGAGCAGAAGTGCGCGAGCTTGGCGCCGTCCTGCGGCAGCGTCTCGTCGTGGAACTCGCGCGCCTTGTCCGGATCGAGGCCGAGGTTGAACTGGTCCTCCCAGCGGAACTCGAAGCGCGCCTTCGACAGCGCGTTGTCGCGGATCTGCGCGCCCGGATGGCCCTTGGCGAGATCGGCGGCGTGCGCGGCGATCTTGTAGGCCATGATGCCGTCCTTGACGTCGTCCTTGTTCGGCAGGCCGAGGTGCTCCTTGGGCGTGACGTAGCAGAGCATCGCGGTGCCGTACCAGCCGATCATCGCCGCGCCGATCGCGCTGCGTGATGTGGTCGTAGCCCGGCGCGATGTCGGTGGTGAGCGGTCCCAGCGTGTAGAACGGCGCCTCGCCGCAGAGCCGCAGCTGCTCGTCCATGTTGTGCTTGATCAGGTGCATCGGCACGTGGCCCGGGCCCTCGATCATCGTCTGCACGTCGTGCTTCCACGCGACTCTGCGTCAGCTCGCCCGAGCGTGCGCGAGCTCGGCCATCTGCGCTTCGTCGTTGGCGTCGTAGCCCGAGCCGGGCCGCAGGCCGTCGCCGAGCGAGAAGCGCACGTCGTACGCCTTCATGATCTCGCAGATTTCCTCGAAGTGCGTGTAGAGGAACGCTCTCCTTGTGATGCGCGAGGCACCACTTGGCCATGATCGAGCCGCCGCGCGAGACGATGCCGGTCATGCGCTTCGCGGTCATCGGGATATAGCGCAGCAGCACGCCGGCGTGGATGGTGAAGTAGTCGACGCCCTGCTCGGCCTGCTCGATCAGCGTGTCGCGATACATCTCCCAGGTCAGCTCCTCGGCCTTGCCGTCGACCTTCTCCAGCGCCTGGTAGATCGGCACCGTGCCGATCGGCACCGGCGAGTTGCGGATGATCCACTCGCGCGTCTCGTGGATGTTCTTGCCGGTCGACGAGGTCCATCACCGTGTCGCCGCCCCAGCGCGTCGCCCACGTCATCTTCTCGACCTCCTCGTAGATCGACGAGCGAGACCGCCGAGTTGCCGATGTTGGCGTTGATCTTCACCAGGAAGTTGCGGCCGATGATCATCGGCTCGGTCTCCGGATGGTTGATGTTGGCCGGAATGATCGCGCGGCCGCGCGCGACTTCGTCGCGCACGAACTCGGGCGTCGACGTGATCGGGAATCGCCGCGCCGAAGCTCTGACCCGGCGTGGCTGAGCGTCACCAGCTCGGGCAGCGTCCGCAGCGCTTCCTCGCGCTTCAGATTCTCGCGGATGGCGATGAACTCCATCTCCGGCGTGACGATGCGCGCCGCGCGTAGTGCATCTGCGTGACGTCGCCACTGAGCTGGCGCCGGCTTCGCACGGCGCGGCTTGCGATGCAGGTCGAAGCGCATCCCGGCGAGCTCGGCGTCGGCAAGCACGCGCCCGGCCGTACGCCGAGGTCAGAGCTCGTCGAGCTCCACGGTGTCGCCGCGCTCTTCGATCCAGCGCGCACGCAGCGGCGCGAGCCCGGAGCGGATGTCGATCTTCGCCTCGCGGATCGGTATACGGTCCTGACGTGTCGTAGACGACCAGCGGCGGATTGACTTCTCGCAAACCGAACGATGCCGGCGTATCGGCTCTGCGCGATCTCGCGCATCGGGACGCGGATGTCGGCGCGCGAGCCCTCGACGTAGATCTTGCGCGAGTTCGGCAGCGGCTTCGACGGCCGCGTCGTCGACGTGGCGCGTCGCGGGCGAAAAACTGGTCGTTGGCGTTCATGGTGCTCCTCTGCAATGGCAGATCGATGCGCGCAGGGCGAGCGAGAGGACGAAGCACGCCTCCCTGCGCCGGCATTATCCGCACAGGTACCAAGGGTTTGATCTCACCGCCCGCGCCGTTCAGCAGCAGCGAGGGGACCCCCAGCGTTCAGCATCGAAGGTTACGCCAAAGCGGGTGCGGCGGCAAGCGCCGACGCGGATCAGGCTGCCGCGTGCAGTCGCTGCGCGGAGTTCGCTGCTCGGCTGCCTGCGATGCGGTTGCGACGCCGCGCGGCCACCACTGCGCAGCCGCTCGAAGTACAGATAGATCACCGGCGTGATGTGAGAGCGTCAGCACCTGCGAAACACGAGGCCGCCGACGACGGCCAGGCCCAGCGGCCGCCGCGCGTGTCGCCGCCCGCACCGAGTCCCAGCGCGATCGGCAGGCTGCCCATCAGCGCCGCCATCGTCGTCATCATGATCGGACGGAAGCGCGATGAGGCACGCCTGGTAGATCGCCTCGGCGGGCGCTTTGCCTTCCTTGCGCTGCGCCTCGATCGCGAAGTCGATCATCATGATCGCGTTCTTCTTGACGATGCCGACCAGCATGATGATGCCGACGAACGCGTACATGTTGAGCTCGATGCCGAACAGCCAGCAGCGTCACCAGCGCGCCGAAGCCCGCGGTCGGCAGGCCCGGAGAGAATCGTCAGCGGATGGATGAAGCTCTCGTAGAGAATGCCGAGCACGAGATAGATGACGAAGATCGCGAGCACCAGCAGGATGCCCATGCCGCGCAACGACGACTGGAACGCCTGCGCGGTGCCCTGGTAGATGCCGGTGATCGTCGCCGGAGAGCGCATTTCGGCCGTCGCCTTGTCGATCTCCTGGATCGCGTCGCCGATCGCGACGCCGGGCCTCAGGTCGAACGATATCGTGACCGCCGGCAGCTGGCCGAGATGATTGATCGCCAGCGGCCCGACCGTCGGCCGTCAGCGTCGCCACGCTGTTGAGCGGCACCAGCGCATCCGGTCGCCGAGCGCACATAGAGCAGCGACAGTACCGAAGGCGTCGGTCTGGTAGCGGGCTGCAGTTCCATCACGACCCAGTACTGGTTGGTCGGCGCATAGATCGTCGACACCTGGCGCTGGCCGTAGGCGTCATAGAGCGTGTTCTCGATCGCCTGCGCCGAGACGCCGAGCGCCGACGCCTTGTTGCGGTCGATCTCGACGGTGACCTGCGGCTTGGCGATCTGCAGGTCGCTGGTCACGCCGACCAGCCCGGAAGCGATCGCAGCTTCTCCTCGATCTCTCGGCGCCCACTGATACAGCTCCGTCGTGTCGGTGCCCTGCAGCGTGTACTGATAGCGGCTCTTGGTGATCTGGCCGCCGATGCGGATCGCCGGGATGTTCTGCACGTAGGCCTTGATGCCGCTGACTGCTTGCGACAGCGGTCCGCGCAGCTGCTGCGACACGACGTCGGCGTTCGGGACGATCGTCGCGCGGCGTCAGCGGCGACGAAAATTCGGCCTGAGCGTTGAGCGACGCGCTGGGCCGCCGGCGCCGACCGACGACATCGCCCCTCCGACGTTGGGATTCTCCTTGACGATTTCGGCCACCTGCCGCTGCATGTTCGACATCGCCGCGAACGACGACGTCCTGCGCGGCCTCGGTGAACACCAGGATCTGACCGTTGTCGTCGGCCGGCAGGAATCCCTTCGAGCATCGTGGCGAAAGGATGCCGGTGCAGACGGTGACGCGCGACAAATGCCGCCAGCGCCAGCCGCCTGGTACGCGAGCGCCAAGCGCCAGCGAGCGCCGGTAGCCGTCGAGCACGCGCGTCGAACATGCGCTCGCCGAGCGCGTAGAAGCGGCCGTGCTTCCTCGTGTGCTCGTCGACCAGCATGCGGCTGCACAGCATCGGCGTCAGCGTCAGCGAGACGATGCCCGAGATCAGCACCGCGACGATGATCGTGACGCGCGAATTCGCGCAACAGGCGGCCGAGGATGCCGCCCATGAACAGCACCGGGATGAACACCGCGACGAGCGACAGCGTCATCGACACAATGGTGAATCCGACCTCCTTTGGACCCGCAATACGTAACTGAACGAAGTACT
>ERZ1370068.3660-contig-2763_pt1 | contig 77490 bp, 131 predicted proteins | sample MGYA00561227_ERZ1370068 | MGnify/ENA primary metagenome ERZ1370068 (study PRJEB38410, sample SAMEA6850437) | metagenome | study: Metagenomic assessment of the ecological functions of the soil: analysis of the soil microbiota associated with the... | reverse complement strand
TTCGCTATCGAGCCGCTACTTCGCGACCCAGGCGTTGAAGCGCTGGTTGAGCTTGTCCAGGTTCTCCAGCCAGAACTTGTCGTTGATATACAGCGCCGACGCGATGTTCTGCGGCGCGGTCGCGAGGTTCGGCAACACGCTCTTGTCGATCAGCGCCGTCGAGGCCTTGGCCGTCGGCGCCGTAGGGGATCTTCGGCGGCAGGTTCTTCTGGTTCTGCGGATCGTTGACGAACACCAGGAACGTCTCGGCCTGCGCCTTGTTCGGCCGAGCCCTTCATGATGACCCACGAATCGATCGTGTAGAGATTGTTGGTCCACACGATCTTGAAGTTCTTCTTGTCCTTGTCGTTCGCCGCGGCAATGCGGCCCGTTGTAGGCATCGGTCATCGCGACCTCGCCGGAGGCCAGCAGTTGCGGCGGCTGCGACCCTTTTCCCACCACACGAGGTTCGCCTTCAACTGATCGAGCTTCTTGAACGCGCGGTCGACGCCTTCGTTGGTACCGAGCGTCTTGTAGACGTCTTTCGGCGCGACGCCGTCGGCCATCAGTGCGATTTCCAGCGTTGTCTTCGGCCCCTTGCGCAGTGCGCGCTTGCCCGGAAACTTCTGCACGTTCCAGAAATCGGCCCAGGACTTCGGCGCGTCGCCCTTGATCTTGTCGCCGTCGTAGGCGAGGATGAAGCTGTAGACGATGGCGCCCACGCCGCAGTCGTTGACCGCGTCGGGCAGGTACTTGTCCTTCCCGCCGAGCTTGGCCCAGTCGAGCTTTCGTAGAGCCCTTCCTCGCAACCCGAGCAGGAGCTCTTCCGACTCGACCTGGACCACGTCCCAGTTGTTGTTGCCGCCCTGGATCTTGGCGCGCAGCGTGCCGACGCCCCCGTCCCAGTTTTCCTCGGTCATCGTGATCTTGGACTTCTCCATGAACGGCTTGAAATAAACCTCGCGCTGCGCGTCCTGGTACGCGCCGCCCCACGATACGACGGACAGGTCGCGCGCCAGCGCCGCAGCGGACAGCACGGACGCCGCCGCAGCGATCGCCACGATCCAGATTTTCCTGCTTTGCATGTTGGCCTCCTCTGATAGGTACTGTGCTGGCGCCGCTAGCTTTCCTGCGCAAATGCGCGGCAATGTTCGGGCGCCCAGAACACATCGACCGCCGCGCCGATGCGCGGCAACGTCTGCGCCTCGGAAATCGGGCGCTTCACCATGAACTCTTCGTTGCCGGTCAGCGCAACGCGCGCCCGGACGTGGTCGCCCAGATAGATGATCTCCCGCAGCGACCCCGCCAGACGGCATCCGGATTGCCCGTCGATTGTATGCCCCGCCGCGCGGATTTGCACCCGTTCCGGCCGCAGCGATACCGTGACCGCGTCGCCGTTTTGCACCGGCTCCACCAGCGTGCCGTCGATCCGCGTATCGCCGGCCGCGATGCGGATCGTGCAGCGGCCGTCCGCACGGTCTCCAGGCTGCCGTCGAGGCGGTTGTTCTCGCCGATGAACCGGGCGACGAAGGCGTTCTTCGGGTTTTCATACATCTGTTCCGGGGTGTCGAGTTGCTGGATCTTGCCGCGGTGAAACACCGCGATGCGATCCGACATCGTGAGCGCCTCGGCCTGGTCGTGGGTGACGTAGACCATGGTCACGCCGAGCCGTTGGTGCAGCCGCCGGATCTCGAGCTGCATCTGCTCCGCGCAGCTGCTTGTCCAGCGCCCCCAGCGGCTCGTCCATCAGGATCAGCTTCGGCTCGAACACCAGCGCGCGGGCCACCGCGACGCGCTGCTGCTGGCCGCCGGAGAGTTGCGCCGGCCGCCGCTGCTCGAAGCCGCCGAGCTGCACCATGTCCAGCGCGCGCTCGACGCGCTTGGCGATGTCGGCCGCGGCCACGCCGCGCACCGACAGCGGAAAGCCGATGTTCTCGGCGACCGTCATGTGCGGGAACAACGCGTAGTTCTGGAACACCATGCCGATATTGCGTTGATACGGCGGGACGCGCGACAGCGGCTTGCCCTCGAGCAGGATTTCGCCGGCGGTCGGCGTCTCGAAGCCCGCGAGCAGCATCAGCGTCGTCGTCTTGCCCGAACCCGAAGGCCCGAGCAGCGTCAGGAATTCGCCCCGCTCGATATCGAGATCGAGCTCGTCGACGATGCGGGTGACGCCATCGTAGGTCTTGCCTATGCCGACGAAGCGAACGATCGGCTCGGCGGCGCTCATTGAGGCCCCTCCACGCTTGCTGCCCTCCATTGATCGGGATCTCGGCCCCGGTGATGTACGTCGCCTGCGCGGAGCACAAGAACCAAATCAGATTCGCCACTTCCTCGGTCGTCCCGAGACGACGCATCGGGATGTCGCGTTCCACAATCTCTGAAGTTCGGGGTGACAGTATCGCGGTGTCGATCTCGCCGGGCGCGATCGCGTTGACACGAACACCAGTGCACGCCAAGTCGACCGCCATCTCGCGCGTGAGGGCGGCGAGCGAGGCGCTTGGATGTTGCGTAGGCGGACCCGGCGAAACGGTGCACCCGCGAACCAGCGATCGACGTGAGATCTCACCACGGCGCCGCGCGCTCGCGCCAATTCCGCCAGCGAATCCGCGCGTCAAAAGCAACGGCGCGTAGAAGTTGGTGTTATACATCGCCTGCCAGGTGCCGATGTCCGTCTCCAACGAATTCAAGCGCGTTCCGCCTGGGCCTTTGGGCGAAGTGCCGGCATTGTTGACCAGAGCGTTCAACTTCCCCGTCGACGAGCATGCCGCGGATGATGCTTACGCAGCCGGGCAATATCGTCGAGGTCGGACAGGTCGAGCAGGATGTGCGAGTTCGCCACGCTCCACGGGCACTGCCCTGGCGGGGGTGGCGCGACACCGTGATGACGCGCCACCCCTCTGCGTGAAATCGCAACGCCGTCGCGTGCCCGATTCCGCGGGAGGCACCCGTGACGATAATCGTCGGTTGCTTCGCCATGGCTCAAGGGTTCACTCTGGGTTGCGCGGCGGCCACGACGGCGCTCACGCGAGTCCCTTTTCCTTCACCATCGCCCAGCGTATCGTCGAGCGCCTTGCCGAAGCAGCCCATCATCTCGTCGATTTCGGCCTTCGCTGATGATCAACGGCGGACTGAAAGCGACGATGTCGCCGGGCATGTTGCGCAGTATCGCGCCGTGGTGCTGCGCGCGGCGCACGAGATACGCGGCGACGCCGGCCTTGGGATCGAGCTCTGTTTGCGTCGCCTTGTCGCGGACGACCTCCACGGCGCCGATCAGCCCGATGCCGCGCGCGTCGCCGATCAGCGGGTGGTCGGCGTAGCTGCGGATGCCGGCCTGCATCCGCGGGCCGACCCGCCGCACTTGCGCGACGATGTCGCGCTCTTCGTAGATCTTCAGCGTCTCCAGAGCGACGGCAGCCGGCACCGGATGCGCCGAGTACGTGTAGCCGTGGCCGAAGATGCCGAGCTTGTCGCTCTGCGCGAGCAGTATTTCGTAGAGCTCGTTCGTGACGAGATTGGCGGAGATCGGCTGGTACCCGGCGGACAGCGCCTTCGCCAACGTCATGATGTCGGGCTGCAGATTGAAGGTTTGCGCACCGAACATGTTGCCGGTGCGGCCGAAGCCGCAGATCACTTCGTCGGCGACGAACAGGATTTCGTATTTCTTCAGGATCGGCTGAATGCGATCGAAATAGGTCGCCGGCGGCACGATGACGCCGCCCGCACCCATCACGGGCTCGGCGAAGAACGCGGCGACCGTGTCGGGACCCTCGCGCAGGATCAGCTGCTCGAGGTTGCCGGCGAGCCGCGCGCGCGAACGCTTCCTCGCTCTCTCCCGGCTGCGCGCCGCGGTAATGGTACGGGCATTCTGCGTGCAGGATGCGATCGATCGGCAGATCGAAATCGTCGTGCGCGAAGGCGAGTCCGGTCAGGCTCGCGGCTGGCGATCGTCACGCCGTGGTACGCGCGCTTCCGCGAAATGATCTTCTTCTTTTGCGGCCGGCCGACCGCGTTGTTGACGTACCACGCCAGCTTGATCGCGGCGTCGTTCGCCTCGGACCCGGAGTTCGCGAACAGCACCTTGCCCATGCCCGCAGGCGCGATTCCGATCAGCCGCTCGGCGAGCTCGGCGCTGATCGCCGGGACCTTCCCGCGAAGCTGTGATAGAACGGCAGCTCGCACATCTGCCGATACGCGGCGTCGGCGAGGCGCCGCTCGGAAAAGCCGAGCGACGCGCACCACAATCCAGCCATACCCTCGAGATAGCGCCTGCCTTCATCGTCGTAGACGTAGACGCCTTCGCCGCGCGTGATGACGAGCGGCCCCTCCTCTGCACTGCCCGCAGGTTGGTCGCCGGGTGAAGGTGGAATGACTGGTCGCGGCGTGCGGCAGGGGTGTTCAGCGACATTAGGGACAATCCTCCGGAGATGGGGCCGGTGGTCGTCACGGCCCAACACGGATTGTTTCCGAAGAGGCGGTCGCGTCAATGCGCTCTTCAGTGCGACCGACAGCGCGCCGACTCGTTACTTGAACCAGATGGTGACCCGCGAGCGCCTCGTTCAGGAACGCGGGCTACCAGTTGCGCTCGCGCTATTCCAGCGCGTACATATTGCCGTCCGTGCCGCCGAAGTAGACCGTGCCGCCGACGACCAGCGGCGACGAGAAGACCGCTCCGACGCCGAATTGCTCGATCGTCGCGACGATCGGTGCTTCGCGCCAGCTCGACCAGAAGAGGAACGGCGAATTGAATTTGCGGTCGGCGGTCAGGACCCAGCCTGCATTCCGCGCGTGAAGCGTCCGTCTGAAACTCCCACACCAGCGCTCCGCTGTCGAGATCGCGAGCCTCCAGCGTGCCGTTGAGGATGCCGATGATAGACGATATTGCCGGCCACCGACGGCGACGAGAACATGTAGGCGCTGCCCTGCTGCCGGACGATCTGCTTGCCGGTTTCGGCATCGAGCGACGATAGTAAAGCGCTCGAATCCGACGTGCCGAAAATCACCTTGCCCTGCGCGACTGCAGGCGAACTGATGACCCAGCTTCCGCTGTCGTTGAAGCGCCACTTCTCGCTGCCGGTCGCCGCGTCGATCGCATAGAGATTCGAATCCCTGCAACCGATATAGACGACGCCGTTGACGACGGCGGGCGACGACTGGAAGCCGACCTGGTTGTGCATCAGCGGATCCTCGCCGCCGTGGAAGCGCCACTTCTCCGCGCCGGTCTTCGCGTCGACCGCGTAGAAATAGCTGTCCCAGCTGCCGAAGAACACGACGCCGTCGGCATAGGCGGGCGACGCATGCACGACATCGCCTGTCCGGAATTTCCACCTCAGGTCGCCGGACGTGGCATCGAGCGCGTAGACATTGCCATCGCCGCTTCCGAAATAGCACCGATCCGCCTCCCACGACCGGGCTCGACAGGAAGACGTCGAACGGATCGGCGATCGTCTGGTTCTTCGGCTGCATGCCGTGCAGACCCTTCGCCTCGAACCGCCGCTCGCCCTCCGGTCACGAACTTCCACCGCGGGACGCCCGGTGCGGGCGTCGAGCGCGTAGAACTTGCCGTCGTAGCTGCCGACGTAAAGCGTCGCACCGGCGATCGCCGGCGTCGCCGAGAACGGGACCGCCCGTCTGCCGCTTCCAGAGTTGGCGCCCATCGGCCGCTTCGACAGGCGTAGATGTTGCCGTCATCGCCGCCGAAGTAGATCGTGCCATCCGCGTAGACCGGCGACGAAACGATCCGGTCGCCGGTCGGGAACTTCCATTTGACGCGATGGAACTCGCGCGGCCCCTCGTCGCGGTAAGCGCCGGCGTGAACGGCGTCGCCCCGAAATGTCGCTTGTGCGTCGGCGACGCCTGACGCACAAGCGGCCACCATGGCGAGAGCAGAGTATTGGCGCCTTCATGAGGTCCTCGCGCGCCGCAGCACCAGCGGCAGCTCGTACGGTCCCATCTCGAAGATGCCGCGTATCTCGCCGCTTTCCTTGACGAAGCGCCCTTCGAACGCGACGCGATTCTCGCGCGATTCGATTCTCACGAAATGCCTTCCTCGACCGCGAGATCGACCGGGAGCGTGGTGGTCTGCTTCGCCGACGACTGACGAACCGCGCCGTTGCCGCGGCACCGGCGTGATTTTCGAGGGTGATCGTGACGTGGCGCGGGTAGCCGCCGAGTTCGAAGTCGCCGGTCCATCGGTCTTCCGATGTCGCGCGTGACTCGCGTGCTTCGGGCCGGTGTTTCCACCTGTGCAGGCGCGGTCCTCTTGAGCGAGAATTTCGCCACGTTGCCGCCCTGACTCATTTCGCCTGCCATGCTGTCGGCGGCAGCCAGATGCGCCTTGAAGCGCGCCGGTCCGTAGGTCGCGTGCTGCCGAGCGCACTCCCGGCATCGAATGCCACGTCCGGCGTCCGTGACGATGACGTTCTTCAGTGGCTCCCCTTTGATTCCCAGCCCAGGAACGATGATCGACCCCGCCCAGGCTCCGGCACGGTCCTGCGCCAGGTCCACGACCGGCTGCAGGTCCCTTCCGGGAATCTGGACCGGGCCTTCCCAACGGCCCTCCAGAGGCTTTTGCGGCACCGCACGCAAAGGCCGGTAGAAACAAAAGCAGAGCCAACGTGATTCGTCGCATGAGCCCCTCCCGAATGCCGAAGGGTCAGATCGTAGTCAAGGGTGGGGTGGACACAAGACCCGGGCGACGGGGCGTGCCGCGAGACGACGAAATGGCGCTGCGTGCGACGAGACTTAACTGACGCGCAAGGATGTCTGCCGGGGCGCTAATCTCTATACTCGCTCATCGTGATGACCGTCCGCGCCGCCGTCCTGGACCTGTTGCGCGCTCTCGGGATGACCTCGATCTTCGGCAATCCCGGCTCCACGGAGTTGCCGTTGTTTCGGGACTTCCCCAAGGACTTCCGCTACGTGCTCGGCCTGCAGGAGGCGGTCGTCGTGGGCATGGCGGACGGCTATGCGCAGGCGACGCACAACGCCGCCTTCGTCAATCTGCATTCCGCGGCGGGCGTGGGCCACGCGATGGGCAACATCTTTACCGCCTACAGGAATCGCACGCCGCTGGTCATCACCGCAGGTCAACAGGCACGCTCGATCCTTCCGTTACGAACCGTTCCTGTTTTCGGCCCAGGCCACGGAACTTCCGAAGCCGTACGTGAAAGTGGAGCGTGCGAGCCGGCGCGCGCCGAGGATGTTCCGCTCGCCATCGCGCGCGCGTACTACGCCGCGATGCAGCCGCCGCGCGCGACCGGTGCTGGTTTCCGATTCCGGCCGATGACTGGGCGAAGCCCTGCGAGCCCGTCGCGGCGCGTGTCGTGAGCACCGAGATCCGACCCGAGCCGCGCGTGCTGGACGCGATTGGCGAGGCGCTCGACACGTCATTGCGTCCGGCCTTCGTGGTCGGTGCAGCGGTCGATCGCGACGGCGCCTGGAGCGACGTGGTGCGCCTCGCCGAACGGCACAACGCGGCGGTGTGGGTGGCGCCGATGTCGGGGCGCTGCAGCTTCCCCGAGGATCATGCGCTCTTCGCCGGGTTCCTTCCGCCGATGCGCGAGAAGATCGTGAATCTTCTTGCGGGACATGATGTCGATCTTCGCGCTCGGGCGCTGCCGCATTCACCTATCACGTCGAAGGTGCGGGGCCGCATCTTCCCGCGGGCGCCCGACTGGTGCAACTGATCGACGATCCGAATATCGCCGCCTGGACGCCGCAGGGGACGTCCGCGGTGGGAAGCATTCGCCTCGGCGTGCTGGATCTGCTCGCGCGCGAGCCTCCGCGCCCGCGCGAGCGTCCAGCCCCGCGCCGCCAGTCGCCTCGCGTCGAACCTTCGGCACCGATATCCGTTGCACTTCGTGATGCAAACGCTTGCCGAGATCCGCGATCCTGCGTCGATCGTCGTGGAGGAAGCGCCGAGCTCGCGCCAGGCGATGCAGAGCCTACCTGCCGATCCTGCGCAGCGAGACGTTCTACACGATGTGCAGCGGCGGGCTCGGATACGCGATGCCGGCGGCCGTGGGGATTGCGCTGGGCAAGCCGGACGCGAAGGTCATCGGCCTCATCGGCGACGGATCGAGCATGTACTCGATCCAGGCGCTTGTGGAGCGCCGCGCAGCTTGCCTTGCCGATCACGTTCATCGTTCTCAAGAACCGGCGCTATGCCGCGCTGCAGGAGTTCGCGCCGGCGTTCGGCTTCGGCCCGGACGAGCCGCTGGCCGGAACCGAGCTGCCGGATATCGATTTCGTGGCGCTGGCGCGTGGCCAGGGATGCCGTGGCGTGAACGTGAACAGCGCGCAGCACTTGCGCGACGCGCTGATCGATGCGCTGCAGGCATCCGTTCCGACGCTCGTGGAAGTGGACGTCGCCTGAAACGATTCATCACGGACCGCCAAACGACCACCGTTCTGGCGACACCAACAAGGGGAGGCACCATGTCGATCACTTCAGTCATAGGGCGCAGCGCATTCGCGTTGATCGCAGCATGCGCGATGTGCCGCTCACGCGGCTGCGCAGACCTGGCCGGACAAGCCGGTCAAGTTGATCGTCAATTTCCCGCCCGGCGGCGTCGCAGACACGCTTGCTCGCGCCATTGCGCCGGGCGTCTCGGACGCGCTCAAGCAGCCGGTCGTGGTCGAGAATCGTCCCGGGGCGAACGGCGCGATCGGCGCCGATGCGGTCGCCAAGTCGCCTGCCGACGGCTACACGTTCCTCGTCACCTCCGGCGGCGCGATGACCGTCGATCCGTTCATTTACCCGAATCTTCCCTACGACACGCAGAAAGACCTGACGCCCGTGGCGTCGCTCGGCGATCGTGCGCGTGTTTCTGATGGTCAATCCGTCGGTGCCCGCGAAGAACCTGAACGAGTTCGTCGCCTACGCGCGCGCGAATCCCGGCAAGCTTTCCTACGGTTCGGCGGGCAGCGGCAGCTTCGCCGCACATCGCCGCGGAGATGTTCAAGCGCGCGGCAAAGATCGATGCGACCCACGTGCCGTACAAGGGCGCGGCGCCGGCGCTCAACGACCTGCTGGGCGGGCAGGTGCAGTTCATGTTCGATCCCGGTCCGGGTCTGCAACACGCGGCCACCGGCAAGTTGACGGTGCTCGCGGTTGCGCAGCGCCAAGCGCGCTTCACGCTATCCGGATGTCGCCACGCTCGAGGAGCTGGGCATGCGCGTCGACGCGGACACGACGTTCGGTGTCTACGCGCCGGCCGGCGTGAGCGCCGCGATCATCGATCGGATGAACAGGGAGATCAATCGGACGCTCAGTTCACCGGCGCTGGTGGACAACATGGCTCGGCTCGGCGGCGACGTCGCACCGATGACGATCCAGGAATTCGTGAGCCGGCAGGCGGCCGATCGCGCGCGTTATGGCGCGTTCATCAAGGAAGCCGGCATCAAGGTGGATTGAAGCGGTTCGCGCTAGGGTGATGCGGTCTCCGGTTTGCCGTGGCGCGCGAAGTTGGCCAGGCTGACCTGCGGAAAATACAAGCCTTCCTGTTCACGTACCCACCACTGGCCGGTCGCGGCGTGCGTGCTCCGGTCGGCGAAGCGATAACCGTAAAGACTCGCCCGGACAAACTTCGAGGGACGATCCGGAAATGGATTGGAATCCAACAGGGCAAGCACGGGCGAACTGCCTTCGAGCAAGCGCTGCATGAAGTATGCGAACCAGGGGTTCTCCCGTACGTCGCCAAGTGCTGCGAACCACATCTGCCAGTCGAGGCGCGGCTGGTGCGGAATGTTCCAAAGCGGCGGCGGTCCAGTGGGCCGGGCTTGTAACGGAACGGCATACTCGCGCCATGCCTGCCCGCTCGTCCGATCCCTCCGATCACGATCTCCGGTCGGGCGGTGGTCATGACCGCAAATAGTCCATAGGGGTTGACGATCAATAGCGGTGATAACGTCGCGGAAATGGCGCCGATCACGGGGAGGTCGGTACGCGCTCAGCGTCTGCCAGATCCGGTTGAATCCGACCGGCACCACAGATCAGCGCCAGCACCGTCGCGACTAGTCGTTGCCGTGCGCCCAGGATGCGGCGCATGGCTTTTGGGCCCGCGACGCAATCCACCGTGGGGTAACGCGGCGCAACGCCGCGTCATCGAACAGGAAGACACACAGCAGCATGCTGAGCAGATTGAAAAAGTTGTAGTTACCCGTAAGCAGGATCAGTAATTGGAGCAGCAGCACAACGCAGGCCGCGACGGCCCGCGGACGCCGGGGCAGGGAAGATCAGAAGGACGATCCCAGAGTTCGACGGCGAGCGTCGCGGCGGTCCCGCTGGCCAGGAGCCAGTGCGGCAGTTGCGCTGCGTACCATGCGACGGGAGTGGGCCGGCGGTTGCGTCCAGGAAATGATATTCGAGCGCCGTCAAATCACGCCAAGTGGCGTCACCGGAAAGCACCTTCACGGCGCCCGCCAGAAACAGGTAGCGTACGACCAGCCAACGGTAGAGCCAGATCACGATCCGCGACCCGCCCGTAAGGAATATGGCCAGAAAGCCCGCCTCCAGCAGCAGGAGGTCCCACTGGAATCTCATGAAATCCTGTCCGGCGTAAACATAGGACAGGTAGAGCACGAACAGTCCGGTGAGCGCGGGCCGCGTCCACCGGTCCAGCACGACCAACAATCCCAGCAGCACACCGATGACGGTGCCCGCGACCAACGCGGTATCACCCGCGTTCAGCCAGAACATCGTAGGCAGGGCCCAATATGCCGTGCCGCCGAGCGCCTGCTGCGCCGCGTCAAGGTAGTCCGCCAGCGGCAGGATTCCGGCATTGCCCACCAGGCCCCGTATCTGAATACCCAACGATGCGAACGCGGACACGTAGATCGCGCCGAGCAGCCGCAAGAACATCCAACTCACCAGGACATAGCGCTCCGGTTCGAGCACGGGTCCCCACAGTGCCTTGGAGACGCGATTGAGCAAGTCTCGACGGCGTGCGAAAGAACGCATAGGCCCATTCGCTTGCGGCCGCGAAGCCAGGCATATGAGCGTAGAGCCACCACCAAGCGGCATGACCCGGAACATCGCACAGCACCCGGAACGAGGCGGCCGCGCCCGAATACACGTTCCCGTCGGGCTCGATGAACTGAATCGCGCGCGGAAACGCCGCGGGCGCGATCGCCGGGAAATCCGCCGTGGCCTCCGTGGTAGCGATAGACGACGCGATCGTCCGTCAGGCCCTGCCAATAGTTCACCCAATAGCGGCAGATGCCGCAGTCGCCGTCGTACTACGAGTGTGGGACGCGTCTCTGACATTCGTTGCGGTGAGATGGCGGGCGGATCCCGCATGGTAGAGCGGTGCGCTTTGTATTACTATCCTCGGCAACCGGAGGCACCGAACGGCGCATTCGGGCATATGCGGAGAAAGAAAACTTCCGCAGATAAAACGCGGTAGGCGGTCAGAGCCTTCGCGAAAACGGTGGAGGAGCCAAACAATGCATGCATCCCTGGCAATGCGTGGTGTGGCGGTCGCTGGGCTGGTCACGCTCGCGGTTCTGTTCGGCGCCGTACCGAAGGCAAGCGCAGAAGACGTGACGATCGAGGTCGTGGAGCCACGAGGCGGACGAGCCGGCGAAAGTGGCGTTTCGCGAGCTGGCGGTCAAGAATCTCGAAAAGAGCCATCCGGGCACCAAGGTCAAGATCACCTGGTACGAGAAGAATCCGCTCGTGCGCGGCGCTGAAGACGGCGCTGCCTGCGGGCAAGGGTCCCGATGTCTTCTATGTCGAGCCCGATCAGACCGAATACATCACCGCGGAATACATCGTTCCGCTCGACGACTCTGGTGAACTGGAGCAACATCGAGCCCTGGGCGCGCAAGGTCTGGACGCACGACGGCAAGACCTACGGCATTCCGCAGGAGGCCTACACCGTCGAGCTCTACTACAACAAGGACATGCTGAAGAAGCTCGGCGTCGCGCTGCCCGCGAACGCGCCAATTCACGCAGGCGCAGTTCCTCGACCTGGTCAAGAAAGCGCGCGCTGCGGGCATGACGCCCATTGCGCAGGGCGTGGGCGATCGTCCCTATCCGGGAGCCTACATCACCGTCGAGGCGCTGCTGCGCAAGCTCGGGCCGGACGACTATCAGAAGCTGTTCACCGGCAAGCTTGTCGTTCGCCGATCCGCGCGTGGTCGAGGTTCTCAAATGGGTCAAGGAGCTGGCCGACGCCGGCGCGTATCCGAAGAACTTCATGACGCTCAAGCTCGGCGAGTCGCACTACTATTTCTACAGCAAGCCCGGCGCGCTGATGCTGCCGATGGGCAGCTTCTATACCGGACGCGCCTTCGTGCCCGAGGACAAGGGCGGGCAGCCGCAGGACTTTCCCGCTCGGCATCATGCAGTTTCCGGCGATGGATGGCGGCGCCTGCAATGAATGCAAGACGTCGACGATCGGCGCGAGCTTCGCCGTCAACGCCGCCAGCAAGCAGAAGAAGCTGGCAGGCGGAATTCCTCGACGCGATGTCGACGCCTGAAATGGGCAAGATGTGGATCGAGACCGTCTATCTGCAGACCGGCATCAAGGCCGACGTGAAGAACTTCTCGGGCCCGCATGCCGCGTATTTCACCGAGCTGATGGATCGCCAGAAGGGCGAGAAATATTTCATCGGCCAGCCGCGCGACATGGTCACGGGCGAATGCAAGGATGCGTTCGCTCAGGTCATGAACTCCGGATTCCCGGGCGGCCTGCTGTCCGTCGATCAGACCGTGCAGATGATGAACAAGGCCTGCTACAGGGTTAGCCGAGGAAGCCATCGCGGCGATCCGAACCGTGCAGACGGTGCGGGATCGACCGCACCGCCGGCGGCCGATCGCAGCAATGAGAATCCTCGACCGCCTGTCGCGCCTCGCCGCACGGGATCCGGCTGTCCGCCAACGATCGACGCGCGGCGCGCGCGCCTTGGAATCCTGGTGGCGTTTCTCGCACCAGCGTTGCTCGTCTACGCCGGATTCACGATCTATCCGGTCGTGCGCACGTTCTACAACGCCTTCTTCACGCATCAGCCGCAGGGCGTGGTCGAGTTCGTCGGCTTCGGCAATTTCACCGCGCTGCTGTTCGCGGATCCGACGTTCTGGAAGGCCGTCACGCAATACCGCATTGTTCACCGATCGTCGCCACGATCGTGGACGTGGTCGGCGGATTGCTGCTCGCGCTCTGCCTGTTCGCGCGTGCACCGCTCGCGCCGCTGCTGCGCGTCGTGTGGTTCACGCCCGTGCTGATGTCCTACGTCGTGGTCGGCATCATCTGGGTGTGGATTTACGACTACGACTGGGGCCTCGCGAACGCCGTGTTGCGCTGGCTGGGTCTCGGCGCGTTCGAGCAATCCTGGCTCGGTCAGCCGTCGACGGCGTTGTGGTCGGTGCTGGTGGCGCACGAATGGAAATGGCTCGGTTTCAACATGATCGTGTTCCTGGCCGCGCTGCACGCACTTCCAGGCGAGGTGCTCGGCGCGGCGGAGCTCGACAATTGCGGCTGGTTCGCCAAGCTCGTGTACATCATAACGCCCGATGCTGCGCACGACGATCGTCAATCTGCTGGTGCTGTCGTTCATCGGCAAGATGATGGTGTTCGACCTGATCTGGGTCATGACCGGCGGCGGCCCGCTGTGGTCGACCGAAACCGTGTCGACCTATGTCTACAAGCGCGCCTTCGAGTGGAACACCTTCGATCTGGGCTATCCGTCGGCCATCGCCGTGTTGTGGTTCATCATCATTCTCTGTCTTCGTGGCGATCATGACGCGCCTGCTGCGCCAGCGCGACAAGCTCGAGTTCTAGATTGCCAATGCAGATGCGACTGGGAATGGAACAGGTGCGCCGCGTGCCGCTGGTGCTGTTCGTCGCGCTCTATACGGTGGTGACGGGCGGGCCGCTGCTCTGGGTCGCGATGATGTCGCTGCGCACAACCTCCGAGATATTCAAGAATCCGTACGGATTCCCCTCGCCCGTCCATTGGGAGAAGTTTGCCGACGCCTGGACCAAGTCGAACTACGGCACCTACTTCTGGAACAGCACCATTGTCGTCGTGGCCGCCGTCGCGCTTGTGACGGTGATCGGTGCGATGGCCGCGCATTGCCTTGCGCGCTACAGCTTTCGCGGCAATCGGCTGGTGCGCTTCCTGATCCTCACCGGACTGGTTCTGCCGCCGCAGCTGGTGATTCTCGCGCTTGTTCCAGATCCTGCTCGACATCAACCTGTACAACACGCTGACCGGGCTCATCCTCGTTTACGTGGCGACGCACATCGCCGATGACGGTCTATATCCTGGAAGGATTCTTCGCGCAGATTCCCCAGGATCTGTTCGATGCCGCGCGGATGGACGGCTATTCCGACTTCGAGATCTTCTGGCGCGTGACGATGCCGATCGGCGCGCCCGCGATCTTCACTACCGTGACGCTCAATTTCATCGTCCTGTGGAACGAGTTCCTGTTCGCCGTGGTGCTGTTGACCGACGACGACAAGCGTACGTTGCCGCTGGGGCTCATGCACTTCACCGGCAGTCACCAGCTCGACGTCGGCATGGCCGCGACCGGTCTCATGATCGCGATGCTCCCGATCATCGTGATCTACGCGCTATTTTCCGAAACCATGATCAAGGGCATGACCGCCGGAGCAGTCCGATAGCCATGGTCGCGCCGAGTCTGCACAGTGATGCGAACGTGGCGATCGTAACGGTCGACGGACTGTGCAAGCGGTACCCGGCGCGGCTGCGCCGGCGGTTCACGACGTAAGCTTCACCGTGGCGGACCGCGAATTCATGGTGCTGCTCGGCCCGTCGGGCTGCGGCAAGTCCACCGTGCTGCGCATGATCGCGGGACTGGAGCCAATCACTTCCGGTACCGTGGCGATCGACGGCCGGGTCGTCAACGAGGTCCCAGCCAAGCTGCGCGATATCGCGATGGTGTTCCAGTCGTATGCGCTGTATCCGCATATGACGGTGTACGACAACCTGGCCTTCGGCTTGCGGCGGCGCGACATCGAACAGGCGGAGATCGACCGGCGCGTGAACGCCGCGGCAAAGAAACTGGGCCTGGCGCAGCTGTTGCAGCGCAAGCCACACGCGCTCTCCGGCGGGCAGCGCCAGCGCGTCGCGCTCGGCCGGGCGATCGTTCGCGATCCCAGGGTGTTCCTGTTCGACGAGCCGCTGTCCAATCTGGACGCTGCGCTGCGCGTCACCACCCGCAACGAAGCTGATCAAACAGCAGCACGAGATCGGCACGACATCGATCTACGTGACGCACGACCAGGTCGAGGCGATGACGATGGGCCATCGCATCTGCATCATGAACGAGGGCAAGGTCGTGCAGATTGGCCGTCCGCTCGAGGTTTACCGAAACCCGGCGGACACGTTCGTGGCCAAATTCCTCGGCAATCCGCCGATGAACCTGTTGCCGGGACGGCTCGGCGCGCAGGACGGCGTCGTCGTCGTGCATTTTGCCGCCGCCGCCGTTGATCTGCCGATGCGCACGGCAGCGGCGCTCGGACAGCATGTCGGTCGCGACGTGATCGTCGGCATCCGGCCGGAAGACTTGTACGAAACCTCGCCGGCGGGCGAAGCCGACAAAGGTTGCGCGATTGCCCGCGCGCGTGGTCGCTGTCGAGCCGCTGGGTGCCGAGACGTTGCTGGTGGTGGCGTTGGACGCGTCGAACGACGAGCTGATCGCGCGCACTGGGCGCGACACGGCGCTGGCCATCGGCGATCGTTTCGACATCGCGTTCGATACCGTCCGCCATCCATCTGTTCGATCCCGCAACCACGAAGGCCATCGTTTGAGCTCGGAAGGGTGGAGGCTAAACTGATGGCCGTGCAGCCCATGAAACCGAAGCCATTGAAGGTCGCGCCTGGCCGGTGCCGGAATGATCAGCTGGTATCACCTGATCGGCTGGCGCAACCTGGGCGAGCGCGTGCGCGTCGTCGCGGTGTGCGATCCTGATGCCAGCAAGGGCCGCCAAGCGCGCCGACGAATTTTCCATCCCGAACGTCTATGGCGATGCCGATGCGATGTTCGCCGCGGAGGCGATCGATGCGCTCGACGTTGCTTACGCCGCGGCAAACGCACGCCGGCTGGGTCGACGCCGCCGCCGCGCGTGGCATCGACGTCCTGTGCCAGAAGCCCTTGACGCCGACACTGGCCGAGTCGGAGGCGCTCGTCCGCCGAGTCGACAGGCAAATCGCGGCTCATGGCGCACGAGAACTGGCGGTTCCGGCCGTGGTATCGCGAGCTCGAAGCGATGGATAGTGGCGGGCGAGCTGGGGAGACCTGGTCCTCGCGCGCATGGCGACGATCACGTCCGGATTGCTGCCAGACGCCGCGGCCGCCGGCCATTGCTCGAACGCGAACCCTACACGCAGTACGAAGAGCGGCTGATGATTGCCGAGGTTCTGATCCACCACCTGGACGTGATGCGCTTTCTCTGCGGCGAGTTGCGCGTGGTCGCGGCGCGCGGTGCGCGCACGGTTCCCGATGTGGTCGGCGAGACGGTGGCGGCCATCTTTCTGGAAACGGCATCCGGCGTGCCGGTCGAGGTGACGGGCACGCTTGGCGGCAGCCGGCTATCCGTCGCGTCCTCCGGATCAGCCTGGAAGTCATCGGCAGCAAGGCGAGCGCCACTTTCGCGGACTCCGAACTGCGCCTGCACGGCGCGGCGCCGCGCAGCCAACGCTACGATCCCGACGCCGGCTATCAGGCGAGCTTCGACGGCGTCATCGCGCATTTCGTCGATTGCCTCGAGACCGGCGCGCCGTTCGAGACCGACCCCGTCGACAATCTCGAAACGCTGCGCCTCGTCGAACACGCCTACTGGGCCGCCGGTTTGCAGCGCGCGCGTGGCAAGGCGTAGTAGAGTCTCGCGATGGACACTCGAACCGATTTGTCGCGCAGCCTGATCGGCCAGGCCAAGTCCGGCGCTGGATACGCCGGCGCTGCTGGTCGATCTGGACGTGATGGAAGCCAACATCGCGCGGATCGTCGCCACGTGCCGCGCGCACGGTGTCGCGTGGCGGCCGCATTCGAAGGCGCACAAGACACCGGAGATCGCGCAGATGCAGATCGCCGCCGGCGCGATCGGTGTCACGTGCGCGAAGCTGGGCGAGGCCGAAGTGATGGCCGCCGCGGGCATCCGCGACATCCTGATCGCCAATCAGATCGTGGGACCGATCAAGATCGGCCGGCTGGTCCGGCCTTGCCGATCACGCCGATCCGATCGTTTGCGTCGACAGCATCGAGAACCTGGTCGAGCTCGACGCGGCATTCAGACATGCGGGCAAGCGGTTGCGCGTCGCGATCGAGGTCAACATCGGCATGAATCGCGCGGGCGTCGAACCGGGCCCGCCGGTGGTGGCCTTCGCGCAAGAGATCGCCAATCGCCCGGGGCTTCGCCTTGGTCGGCGTGGCGGGCTGGGAGAGCCAGGCCACGACCATCGCCGACGCGGCGGAGAAGGAGCGCACGGTCCGCGACGCCGTCGCGGCACTGACCGCGAGCGCCCGAGCCTGCGTGGCAGCCGGCCATCAGCGTCGCGGTCGTGAGCTGCGGCGGCACGGGCACCTTTCCCTATTGTGCGCAGCAGCCCGGCGTGACCGAGGTGCAGGTCGGCGGCGCCATTTTCAGCGACATGCACTACCTCACGCACTACCATGTCGATTTTGCGCCGGCGCTCACCGTACTGACGACGGTAACGAGCCGGCCGACGCCGACGCGCATCGTCGTCGACGCCGGCAAGAAGGCGATGAGCGGAGATGCGGCGATGCCCGCGCCTCGCGGCATTCCGCCCCGATAAGCGCAATGAAGCTTTCGGCCGAGCACACCAAAATCGAACTGGAGCAACCGAATGCCGCCCCGAGGATTGGCGACAAGATCGAGTTGATCGTCGGCTATTCGGACACCACGGTCCACCTGCACGAGGAAATCGTGGGCGTCCGTAGCGGCCGCGTCGAAACTATTTCTGGCGCGTTGCCGCGCGCGGCAAGCTCAAATAGCCGCCGGTCGGGGCGCGCTTATCCAGGGCGTCGCCTGCCTGAAGTCTCCGCGTAAGGGTCTACGTGCGAGGCGCGCTCGTGGACGTGGACGCGAGCGGGAGACTGGAACTCTTCAGGCCGATCGGTATGCAACCGGCCAGCAACAGCACAAGTACCAAGCAGACCAGCTTTTTCAATTGTGTTCCCGCGAGGATATCCGGAGACCACCTATCGTTCGCCCAAATGCGCGCGAGGTCAAGAACTCCCGGCATCGAGCGGCCTTGCGGCGTGCCAAACTGCCACAGTTGCGAGAAACCCGTCCGGTACGGCGGCCGGGTGCAGCGTCCACTCGGCCGGTAGACAAGGCGGTGGCCCGGCCACTAGCGTAAGGCCCTCATCGATCGACACCTCGAGGTGCCGGAATGAAAGCGGCGAGGGCGTCACCGGTCGCCTTGCTCATCGCCTCCTTTGCAGGTCCACAGGCGGAGGAACCTCCGCCGGCGCTGCTCCGGCGCCATGGCGGCCAACCCTTCGCGTTCGCGTCCGACAGGAACTTGCGGGACAGGCCGTCGGCGTTCACTTGCCGATCACAATGCTCAACGTCGACGCCGATGCGCTTTCCCTCGGGCGCCGCCTGCGCGATGGCGATCAGCGCCATGCCCCGGGTGTGCGACACATTGAAATCGACCGGCGCCGCAGCCAATTCTGACGGTCGCGTCGCCCCCGCATCAGCGGGACGGCTGACGGAGCGATTGCGAGAACGCCTCCCAACAACATTCGCAGCGTCGCGCGACCTGCGATCCAGCGCTGCTTCAGGAGCTCGGTCCCGAACCGAGCCGCGCGCGCGCGTTCCTCCATCGACAACGAACTTTCGGAGTTCTGGCCAGTCATCGCGCGGTGCCGATCGAGCGCCACCCACCATAGCGATATTCCGCGGGTGACCGTGTGGCAACGATTTGGCGGGGCCGCAGGCAGCGGCCGATCCGACGAGATTGCCCGGTTGCCGGAAGTCGTCTACGCTCACGCCGTTTTCCATGATTTAGGGGCCGCCGCTCCAGCGCAGCTCGAAGGCCCTGCCGCCCCGTTTCCGCCCCCAGTGCTATTCCTTGCTCCTAAGTCCTCACCCGGCTGCCGCTGCCTGTTCTCTCATGAACTGAGCCGGGCCATCTTTCGTGATCGCCTACTACGTTCTTCGCTGGCGCCGCCCGCTAGCGGCCACGAACCTGCGCAATGCCTTTCCCGAAAAGACCGAGGCGCAGCGGGCCGCGATCCTCAAGCTGATCGTACCGCAATCTCGCGAACATGATCGTCGAGACGGTCTACGGTTATGGCGCGAGTGCGGCAGAAATGCAGCGCCGCGTGCGCATAGACAATCCAGAGATTCTGCGCCAATGCACGGAGCGCGGGCAGTCGGTCGTGCTGCTTGCCGCGCATTTCTGCAACTGGGAGTGGCTGCTGCTGGCCGCCGGCGCGCAGTTGGGCCTCCCCATCGATGCCGTTTACAAGCCCCAACGCATTGAAAGCTACGATCGCTTCCTGCGCGAAGGGCGGGCGCGTTTCGGCGGCAATCCCGTTCCTGCGAACAACGTCCTCTTCGACGTGATGAAGCGCAAGGGCGAGGCGCGCGCCTATGCCGCTCGTCGCAGACCAGACGCCCCTTGAAGGGTGAGGAGAAGCACTGGACGCATTTCCTCAACCAGGATACGGCCTTCTTTGTCGGCGCGGACAAGATCGCCAGGATCCTCGATGCGCCCGTGCTGTTCGTCTCGATGCGGCGCGAGCGCAAGGGCTTCTATTCAGCCCGGCTCAGTCTGCTGGCGTCGCCGCCGTACGACCGCACAGGGGACAGGGATGCCGGGGCCGAAATCATCGAACGCTATGCCCGGGCGCTCGAGGAAGAGATACGCAGAAGTCCCGCGGACTGGCTTTGGATCGAGCGCAAGTGGAAGTACCCGGAAGCCCCTTTACGCCTGACACCCGCGGGCCGATTCACCGCCAAAGAAAAATGAAATTCCTCCTCAAGGCGCTGACGTACTTTCCGTTGCCGATGGTTTATCCATGGGGCCGGCTCATGTACTTCGTCGCCTTCCGCATCCCTGCGCTGGCGGCGCAAGCGCGTGGAGGAGGACGTCGCGCGCGCGTTTCCGGACAAGAGCCCGGCCGAGCGCCACCAAATCGTCCGGCAGATGTACCGCAACCTGGGCGACGGGCTCATCGAGGCGCTGTGGAGTTATGGCGCCAGCGCCGAAGAAATCAGGCGGCGCGTCGAGATGGAAAATCCCGAACTCGTCCGTCGCTACGCGGATGCAGGCAAGACCGTGCTGTTGCTCACGGCACACGTGTGCAACTGGGAGTTGCTGTTCCTGAGCGCCGGCGCGCACTTCGCTATTCCGATCGATGTCGTTTATCGGCGGCAGGGACTGAAGTCGGTCGATGAATATGTGCGCGATGCCGCGCGCGCTTTGGTGGCAACGTCATTGCGCGCGAAGACTTCATCTTCGAAATCATGAAATGGTCCGGAGAACCGCGCGCCTTTGCGCTGGTCGCGGATCAGACGCCGAAGCGCGATGAGACCAAGCACTGGACGCGCTTCCTCAATCAGGACACCGCGTTTTTCCCGGGGCGGGAAAGATCGCGAATTTCCTGCAGGCTCCGGTGCTGTACGTGGCGATGCGGCGATTGCGGCGCGGCCACTACTCAGTGCGGCTGTCGGTCCTGGCCGAACCTCCCTACGAAGAAGGCTCGGACGTGCTCGTTTCGAGCGTTACGCGCGCACGCTCGAGGCGGAGATCATGGCGAGCCCCTCGGACTGGCTGTGGCTGCAGAAGAAGTGGAAGTATCCGAAGCGGCCCGGCGAATGAACGCGGGGAAAGAAACTGAGGCAACCGAGGACGAATGCGCTTCGCGAAGGCTCAGCCGTTCGCCTTGAGCTTGGCGGAAAGGTAGCCGGCCATCGCGCGGACGGTCGGATACTCGAAGAAATCGGTCACATCGAGGCGTCCGGGATACGCCGCTTCGACCTTCTCGTAGATCTGCGCCAGCGTCAGTGACCCGGTTCCCAATTCGAACAGGTTGTCGTCGGGTGTCAACTTGCGGCTCGGCAGCGCGGCCTGGCAGATCGCGAGCAAAGGTCGCTTCGACGCCGCTTGCCCCGAGGCCGGCACGATCCGGATGATCGGCTTCCAGCGCCTGCCAGCTTGGGTCAGGAAGGCGTCGAACCGGCCGGCCTCGAAGTCCGCGGGCGAGGGCAAAGCGCTGAATCTTGCCGCTGGTCGTCTTCGGAAACTGGCGGACGGGAACGACCGCCGCCACCGGAACTCCCGTGCGCTCGCTGACCACGCGCCGCACGGTGCGCGCTTGTGCGGCAAACGCGGCAACGTCCTCGTCCTTGGTCAGAAGAAAGACGAGCACATCGTCTGTTACCGCGTGGGGCGGACGCACGCCTGTCGCGGCGGCGCGGCCGAGTTCGATGCCCGCGTGCTGTGCGAGGACCAGTTCGATGTCCTGCGGGAAGTGGTTCTGGCCGGCGACAAACAGGATCTCCTTGACGCGGCCGGTGATCACCAGGTCGCCTTCGTGAAGGATGCCGAGGTCGCCGGTGTCGAGATAACCGTCCGGCGTGCGCGACTGGTCGGTCAGCGCTTCATCGTCATAGTAGCCCGCGCTTACGTTGTCGCCGCGAATGAGGATGCGACCTACCGTCCCCTGGCGCGGTCGCGCTTCCTGATTCGTCCGCGATCCTGACCTCGCAATGCCGGACCGGCTTCCCGACGACATACGAGTTCGATGGCGTCATCGGCGCCGGCCGCGACAAGCCGAACCGTGTCGCCCGGCCCCAGGAAGCCACGCGCCAGCGACACCGTCGACAGCGGTGCACCGACTTCCGGAAACGTGACCGCGAGGCTGGCCTCGGCCAGCCCGTATACGGGGAACATGGCGTTCGGCGACAGGCGTGCCGACGCCATGGCGGCGATGAATTCGCGGCTGAGATCGGCAGCGATAGGCTCGGCGCCGTTGAAAATTACGCGTACTGCGGAAAGATCAATGGCGGCTGCCTTGGCCGGGTCGTGCGACTTGAGATAGTGCATGTAGCCGAAATTCGGTGAACACGTCACCGTCACCCGATGCTCGCTCGCTTTGGCGAGCCACAGACCCGGCCGCCGCACGAACAGCGCCGTCGGCATCAGCCAATGCTCGGCACCCGCGGCGAGCGGCAACCAGGTGAAAGCCGATCAACCCCATGTCGTGCGTCAACGGCATCCACGACAGGCTGGAATCCTCGGGCGTAGCCCCACTGCCTGCGCTGATGGCGTCGATGTTCGTCATCACGTTGCGATGCGTGAGGATCGACCACCTTCGGTTCTGCTCGTCGAGCCCGGACGGAATACTGCACGAACGCGATATCGTCGGGCGCGGCGGCGTGGTGCGGCGCCGGCTTCGTAATAGTCGGTGATTTCGTCCATGAACACGACGTGCCGATCGAGGCGGCGAAGCGCGGCCGCGAGGCCGTTGGCGAGGGCGAAGGCCTGAGGCGGTCGAAAGACCTTGCGTTCGGTCGCCAGGCCCGGCGTGCGAAGGCGCTCCAGCACGCGGAAGAACTTCGCCTTGTGTTCATCGGCATTGCCCGGCGCCAGCGGGACCGCCACGATTCCGCCGAGGCATGCAGCCCCAGAACGCGTCGACAAAGGGCTCCAGACCGTCGACCAGGATGATCGTTTCGTCCCGGGCGTGGCGCCGGCCCTTTGCAGGTGTCCCAGGACCCCAGCGCGCGCTCGCGCAGCCGGAAGTACGGCAGGCGCCGTTCATTCGCTTCGCCGGCGATGAAGTTGACGCTCATGCGACGGTCGCCGCGGCGGCGTCGAGGGCGTGGGTCAGCGTGGGCAGCGGTGGCATGTCGTTCGGAAAAGAGGGCGCGCCGCAACGGTTCAGGTGCGAACACGCGGAATGCGATCACGCAATGGATGGCGCGTGCGCAGGTTGACCTGCGGTTCCAGTTCGATCGGCTTGCCCGGCCACAAGTTGCAGCGTCGAAGCGTCGCGCGAGGTCGCGACGTGGGTGTGCATTTCCACCAGAGCAAGATGTTCGCCGATGCACGCGCGCGGGCCAAGGCCGAAGGGAAGATAGGCAAAGCGGTTCCTGCCGGCGATGTTGGCCGGGAGAAAGCGGTCGGGATCGAACCGAGTCAGGATCGGGCCAGTGCGCCGGGTGCCGTTGCACGAGGTAAGGAGAAATCAGGGACGTCGGTTTTCGCCGGCAGCGAGTAGCCGCCGATCGCTGTCCGCGGCGATCGACCGCCGCGTCAGCAAGCCATCCCGGCGGATACAGCCGCAGCGTTTCGTCGATCGCCCTGCGCACGTAGGGCAAGTGCTGCGAGGTCCGTTGTAGCCGGAGGCGGGTCGGCACTGGCGGCGTCGACTTCGGCGTAGCAGCCGCCGGCGGCGTGCGGAGCCTGGGTCAGCAGATACCAGAACCAGTTGAGGGAGCTTGCCGTCGTCTCATGGCCCGGCGACGATCAGCGTCATGGATTTCATCCTGACAGCTGGCGATCCGTCCATCGGCGCGGCGGTCTGCCGGTCGCGTGCGTCGATCAAGTGCGAGAGGATGTCGTTGTGGCGCACGCCGTCGCGGCGCCGGCGCTGGCACTTCTTCCAGGATGAGCTTGCCCAACTGCCGGAACTTGTAGGCAAAGGCAAGGTTGCGTTCCGTGTCGTCGGTCAGGATCGCGAAGGGATTGCCGCCGCCCGGAGGTGAAGCGCGCAAGGTCGTCGCCGAAAAGCGCCCGCAGCACGACCTCGAGCGTGACTTCGCTCATGTCCTGCGTGACGTTGACTGCGTGCGCCCGCCGCCGCCGCGGCGGCCCATTTTCTCGGCCAGCGCCGCGTTCGCCGTGTGCAGATGAGGCATCCAGGTCGCGATGACGTTGCGGTGGAACGACGGCTGCACCATCTTGCGCTGGGCGCGCCACTGTTCGCCCTCGCTCGTCATGAGGCCGTTTCCGAGCAGGATGGCCACGCGGTCGATCCCGACGCCCTTGGTGATAATTGGCGCTGCGCATCCACCAGCGCGTGGCGGACATGGTCCGGATGCGAAAGCACCCAGATGTGCGCGCTGCAGCGCCGGCGAGACACATCCGGAACGCGTCGCCGTGGATTTCGAAATTGCGGACCAGCGGGGATAAGGCGTCCGACTCGAAGCTGATGTCGAGGCGTTCGCTGGATTCAGGCGGTTCGGAATGCAATTGTCGCTCGCGCGCTCGAGGATCAGCCATTGCCCTTCAGCTTGCTCGCGGTGTTTGGCCCCGCAGTCCCTTTATGCGCACGACAGGGTGGACGCCGGCGGACGTCCGGGATAGCGGTATTGCCGCGCTCCCGGCGACGGGCAAGAGCGCGTTGTTTTATTGGCCGATCGGCAGAAATCCCGGCGCCGCGCCCATGCCCCCGTCCCGATGATCGATGTCCCGTTGAGCAGATAAAGCCCAGTACTCGCGACGGCGCGGCGGTATTTTGCCGCAAGAGATCCGCCCGGCCATCGCCATTGAAATCGCCGGTTCCTGACAACGGACCAACCGGGTGCGGCGCCTGGTGCGAGCGAGGCACCGCCTATGCCGGCGCCATTCATGTAGAAGATCCAGCGGCTCGAGGTTCCGTTTTCCCACAGAATGTCTGCCTTGCCGTCACCGTCAAAGTCGGCGATCTGCGTGGCGGCGTAGCCTTGCGCTACGTTCAACGGACCCCGCCAATGATGGTGACGCTGTTCATGAGGTAAATCAATATTGCTGGGGATTGGCGCTGTTGACCCAGAGCAAATCGGTCTTCCCATCGCCGTTGAAATCGCCCACGCCGGCGAGCGCCCCACCCGGAGCCGCACCGGGCAGCGGCTGGGCGCTGGTGACGCTGTTCCGTGTCATGAGTACACCATGCGCGCTCCGGAGGAGTTCTCCCAAACGACGTCGTCGGCGCCATCGCCGTTGAAATCGCCGATCCGCGTAGGCAGAAATCCGGCGGTTACGGTGACGGGTCCGCTGCTGATGATGGTCGTTCCATTCAGGTGGTAAATCCAGTATTGCGCCGGATTCGCGGTGTTCTTCCACAGCAAATCCGCGTGACCGTCGCGGTTGAAGTCGCCGATGCCAGCAATCACCCAGCCAGGCGCAGCGCCCGGCAGCTGCCCGGCAACCTGCGGGACCGCGCCCGACATGTGGTAGAGCCAAAGACTGCCGGTTCCGATTATCCCACACGATGTCGGAGTGATGGTCGCCGTTGAAATCCGATTTGCCCTTTGGAATGCCGGAGCCCAAGGGGCCAAAGGCGGTCAAATTGCCCGGAATTGTCGGCCGCATAGACTTCGCCGTTCGCAACGATCATGGCTCTGCCAATGCATTCCGCCGGGGTTCGCGATACTCCAGAGTGAGGATCCGGAAATCGCGTCCAGCGCGCGAAGGTTGCCGCCACTGATATACGGGACCATGCCGTTGGCAATGATCGGCGACGATCCGGCATTGCCGTTCTGCCATTGCTTTGCCAGCGATGGATTGCCGCTGCCATCAATGTTGACCTTCAACGACGACGCGCCATTGCCGTTGACCACGAAGAGGCGCGTACTGGCGTCGGCCAGGAGTTTACCCACACGGCGGGTTGTGTCGTCACCCCGCCGCCTTGTTGGAACGCCGATGACCGGGCCTATCTCGCCAGCGACGTGTCCCGGTCCGCCCATACCGCTGAGATTTGCAAGGTTGAGCAAGCGCAACTGGCCGTCCTTGCCGCTTTGCACGCCCAGGTGCGCCACGCTGGAATTCAACGGCACGGGAAGGATCGAAGGCGCGGTGCTCCCACATCCGCGTCGGCGTTGTCCAGTGAGCTCCAGTTTGCGGGCGTATAGGTGTCGAGCGGCTTGCCCGCATTGACTCCGCTGCCGCCGGTGGCGTCGGGATGCAGTGCCAGTACCGACTCACTCCAGTTGTGGACGCCATCCCATCGACCTACCCCAGCGGTGAACGCGTTGCCCGTACCCATGAAAATGCGATCGGTACCATCGCATCGTAGATCACGCCCGGCCGCGACCACATCGCGTTTTGGACCGAAGCGCAGGTGGTCGGGTTGACGGGAGGAGCATAGAACTGAAGATGCAAGGTCTTGTCGCTGCACGCCGCATTGAAGACCGTTTGACTCCCGTTCCCCAGGTCGATCGCGGTTACGTGACCCTGATAGTCCCCGTTGTCGCCCGGGTAACCGCCGTGCGTCATATAAAGATAATGTATGCCGCCGGAAGTCGCGAAAGAAAGCGCCGACGAGCCCTTTTCGACGCCTCCTTTGAGCGTGGCCAATTGAGGCCATCCTGCTATCTTGATCTCCGTACCGTCCCCGACTTGATATTTGTGGACGTACCCGTCAAGCCCGTAGCTGTAGACATATTGGCGGTTCGGATCGATGGCCGGGGACGACGTCGTATACCCCGCCCCACTATATTGGTGGCTCCAGACGGTTGCCCCGCTGCCCGCATCGATCGCCACGATATGGCCCGCCGTCGTGGTGACGAACAACAAGTCCCTGACGCCGCCCACAGTGGTCACGCCCTCGAGAAAGACCGGCGCGCCGTCGGCAGTGCCCGGCAGCGCCACAGCTGAGATCGCTGCGCCAGGGTGCCGACGTTGCCCCGCGCGATCGTTCTTTCAAGGGCATTGTTACCGCTATGCTGCGGGTCGCCGCCGAATTGCAGCCAGTCGTAAGCGGCAGCGGGGAGGGGGTGCTAATGCAAGCGAAGTCGCAAATGCCAACCCGCGCACGTGGCAGATGCCGGGGCGCAAACAAGCACGATTCATCGAACATTCTCCTGTCGCGCCCGGCAACCGAGGCATCCATCCACTTGTGAATCCAACGCCTGCGTCAGGTGTGCGCACTCGGGGTTTCTGCCCCGCCGTTCCAACCGCCGTCATTCCGCCCGCGCAATGAAAATCTCTTAATGCGCCATTGGCAGGTACCCGGGGGCGCCGGTGACGGAGCCGCTTCCGGTCACGGTAGCGCCACTCATGAGATAAATCCAGAGTTGGGTTGGATTGGCGGTGTTTTTCAAAAGCAGGTCCGCCTTGCCGTCACCGTTGAAGTCGCCGGCACCGGCGATCGCCCAGCCGGCGGCGGTGCTTGGCGCTGCGTGCGCGCTAATGGTACTGGCGCCGTTCATGAAGAAGATCCACGGGCTCGCGGTACCGTTTTCCCACAGAATGTCTGCCTTGCCATCACCATCGAAACCGGCAATCTGCGTTGGGACGTAGCCGGAGGCCACGTTCACGGGACCCCCGCCGATAACGGTTGCGCCATTCAGCAGGTAGATCCAGAACTGTGTTGGATTGGCGGTGTTTTGCCACAGCAGGTCGACCTTGCCGTCACCATTGAAATCGCCCGCGCCGACAACTACCCAGCCTGTCGCTGCGGCGGGCGCCTGCATTGCGCTGGCGATACTGATTCCGTTCATGAAATAGATCCAGCGCGCGCCAGCGGCGTTTTCCCACAGGATGTCATCCTTGCCGTTACCATCGAAGTCGCCGATCTGCGTTGGCAGGTAACCCGCGGCGACGTTGACCGGACCACTGCCGGTGATGGTGGTGCCGTTCATCAGATAGATCCAGAATTGCATTGGATCGGCGGTGTTCTGCCACAGAAGGTCCGCCTTGCCGTCGCCATTGAAATCGCCGATGCCAGCCAATACCCATCCCGGTGCGGCGCCGGGAAGCGGTGCCGAGGTCAGCACGGTCATGCCGTTCATCGTGTACAGCAAGCGGCTGCCGACGCCGTTGTCCAATACGATGTCGGTCTTGCGATCACCGGTGAAATCGGTGCTGGCGAGTGTGACTGCGCCGAAGGGGGACACGTGGACCACCTGCGACAGCGTGGCGCTGGCCGATGCGGCATTGGTTGCATTGCCGCTATACGCTGCGACGATGCTGCGGGTGCCGGCCGCCAGCGTGTTGGTTGTGCATGCGGCGGTGCGCGTATTGCCGCTGCCGGTCAGTGCGACGGCCGAGCAGCCAGTGATCGACGTTCCTCCATTGGTGAAATTGACGCTGCCGGTGGGCGCGAGTCCTGTTACCGATGCGGTGAAGGTGACGTTGCCGCCTGCCACGGACGGATTCGCCGAGCTCACCAGCGTGGTCGTCGTCGCCGTCGGCCCGCTGGAATTGACCCCTGGGACAGCGTGGCGCTGGCGGATCCGACATTGGCTGCGTCGCCGCCATAGCTCGCGGCGATATTGTGGGTGCCGATGCCGAGGCTCGCCGTGGAGCAGGCGGCAGTGCGCGTATTGCCGCTGCCGGTCAGGGCGATGGCGGAGCAACCGGTGATCGACGTGCCGCCGTCGGTGAAGTTGACGCTGCCGGTCGGTGCGAGTCCTGTCACCGATGCGGTGAACGTCACGTTCGCACCCGCGATGGACGGATTCGCCGAACTGGCAACCGTCGTGGTGCTGGCCGACTTGACCACCTGCGACAGCGTGGCGCTGGCCGATGCGGCATTGGTTGCATTGCCGCCATACGCTGCGACGATGCTGCGGGTGCCGGCCGCCAGCGTGTTGGTTGTGCATGCGGCGGTGCGCGTATTGCCGCTGCCGGTCAGGGCCACGGCGGAGCAGCCGGTGATCAACGTTCCACCATTGGTGAAATTGACGCTGCCGGTGGGCGCGAGTCCTGTCACCGATGCGGTGAAGGTGACGTTGGCGCCTGCCACGGACGGATTCGCCGAGCTCACCAGCGTGGTCGTCGTCGCCGTCGGCCCGCTGGAATTGACCCCTTGGGACAGCGTGGCGCTGGCGGATCCGACATTGGCTGCGTCGCCGCCATAGCTCGCGGCGATGTTGTGGGTGCCGATGCCGAGGCTCGCCGTGGAGCAGGCGGCAGTGCGCGTATTGCCGCTGCCGGTCAGGGCGATGGCGGAGCAACCGGTGATCGACGTGCCGCCGTCGGTGAAGTTGACGCTGCCGGTCGGTGCGAGTCCTGTCACCGATGCGGTGAACGTCACGTTCGCACCCGCGATGGACGGATTCGCCGAACTGGCAACCGTCGTGGTGCTGGCCGACTTGACCACCTGCGACAGTGTGGCGCTGGCCGATGCGGCATTGGTTGCATTGCCGCCATACGCTGCGACGATGCTGCGGGTGCCGGCCGCCAGCGTGTTGGTTGTGCATGCGGCGGTGCGCGTATTGCCGCTGCCGGTCAGGGCGACGGCCGAGCAGCCGGTGATCGACGTTCCACCGTTGGTGAAATTGACGCCGCCAGTCGGCGCGAGTCCTGTTACCGATGCGGTGAAGGTAATGTTGCCGCCTGCCACGGATGGATTCGCCGAGCTAACGAGCGCGGTTGTCGTCGCCGCCCACCCGGAACGCTGACCTGGACGGTCAGCAAGGTGGCCGTTGCCGAAATGACGTTGATGCCGATATTGTAGGTGCTGTCGGTGTACGACTGGCCGGCCAACAGTGCGCCGTCGGTGAAGGGCGAGGTTGCCGGCGTCATGTCGAGGAACTCGGTGTCGTCATAGCACCCCGAGCAGATTGATTCGAACGGCGAGGCTGCACGTATCTGCGCACCGTTGTTCGGAAACGCCGACAACCCGCTATCGAAACCAATGGGTTGGCGGTACTCGATCCAATAGGTGCGATTGCCTGACGCCGGTACCTTGACCGCGTAATGCGCGCCCCCGGAGTTTCGAGCGGCGACAGCGTGTAGGTCGTGGTCCCGCTCGAATGCGTGAGCACGCTGCCCGCCGGCAGCCAATTCAACTCGGCCTTTTGCGCGGAATTGAAATGCATTGCACGATTGTTCCCCATGACATCGAATGGGTCGCCATATTCGGACGACGTGCACACGCCGCCGATCACATTCACGCCGCAGTCGAGGCTTGCGGCGTGCGCGAGCCCGAAGTTGTGGCCGAGCTCGTGGGCTATCACGAGAAGGTTCGTCGTGTTGTTGGCATAAGCGATGGGCGTGCTCACGTATGCCAGGCCGGACCAGCCGCACCCGGAGACGTTGTTGAAAACATAGAGCACGCCGGGATAGGCCGCGAGGTTGTATCCGCGCGCAGTGGCCGCGTTTCTCGCCGCCGCGGCGATCGCGTTGATGTCGCACGTGGCCGGCTTGGCGACAGTCGCCAGCAGGAAGCCGCCGCTGCCGTTGTCCGCGGTGATCCCGGAGATGAGTTGCTGACCGTAGGAGACCTCGTTGTAGTACGACTTGACGTCGGTGCCCGCCGGCGACGTGGGGCCGAAGACCGCGGTGTTCAGCGCGGCGGGCGTGAACGGATCGGCGCCATAGGTCCACGGCGCGGCGGCATTCGTCGGGAACTTGATGGGAAGGACGATGTAACCCTTCGTCGTGACGGCGGCGCTGACCATCAAGGCTACGTTTGGCACCGCCTCGATGGCGATGCGGTCCGCGACCAGATCGCCCGTGGCTGCGAGCCGGCCGTCGATCGTCACGCGCATGCCGTTCCTGAGCACGCCCAGCATCGTCGCGAGTTCAACGCGCGTCATCCGCCCATCGGCCGATTCCAGAGCGAAGAAGAATTCGCTCGGCGTGCCGTCGAAGTTGTCGGCGTGCCCTAGCCGAAGGGTGCCTTCGAAGGACGACGCGCGCGCTGCCTTGGCAAACGCGTGTCGCGAGTCGTTGGAGCGGACTGTTTCAACCGAATCCGCGAAGAGCGCCTGGCCGTCTTGCCGGGCCGTAACCTTGATTGTGGCACCGGTGGCGAGACGATCGGCGAGGGTCCGACAAGAAGATAGCGGCGTCCATCGTCGGCCGTCAGGGAGCGGGAAGCGTTGGCTATGGCCGGACATGAGGTCTTCGACGACGATCTGGTCGGAATAGCCATTGACCGTCACCGTTTCCGCGCCGGGCCGGGGCACGCGGGGCGTCGACGCACTTTCGGCATCGTGATGCGCCGCGGCGGGGATGGCGAACGCGAATGCGGCAATCGCGATAAACCGCAGGTAACGGGTCAGCATTGAGAGTCGCTCCGGTCGAACATGCCGCTGGAATACGGAGAGCACGCCCGCCATTCTATGCCATCGTCATGAATGGTGGTACGCCTCCTACAGGACCGGGAGCAAGAACCGGACCTCTGCGGCAAGCGGCAGGAGATGACATCCATTGATATCAATGAGTTAGCGAAAATGCTGCGACAGTTCTTGGGAGCGAGCCGACAAGCGGCCGCGTGGAACGCGGCGCAGGATGACTGCGGCCGTGGAGACTACCCTTCACGGTTACGTGGGGCGTCTGCCGGGTGACGCGCCTCAGTCAGTCCGGTGATTGGCTGGCCGACAGGGGCGCCGGAGGTCTCGCTCAAGTCGACCTGAAGCCGTTCCTCTTGTGGGTGCCGTCGCAGAAGGGCTTGTTGGAGGAGCCGCCGCACCGGCACAGGAAGGTCTCGGTCCCGCGTGTGACCGTGCGCCCGGTTCCAGAACAGACTTCCAGCGGCCCCTCGATCTTGAGCGGACCATTCGGCCGCAGCGTCACCTTGAGGGGGCCGTTGCGGACGGCGAGCGGCGGCGACTCCTGAGTCGGAGGCTCCCCGGTGAATTTGAATTCCACGCGCGCATGGCTTCCGTCGCAGAAGGGTTTGCGTTGGGATGCGCCGCACCGGCATAGCGTGGCGCGCAGCGCCGCCGTGACCTTCGATCACGAGGTCGGCGTGAAACGCGAGCGGACCGTTTTCACGCACGCGGACGACATTGATCGACGGCGGTGACTCATTTCTATCGCCATCGAGCCGTTCGACGGTGATCGCGCCCGACGGGCAGTGAGCGCGAGCGCGGCCACGGTTTCCGGCGGCGCACCGTCCGGCCGGATCCACGGTCCGTCGGCGTTGGCGACGAACACCTCCGGCAGTCCCAGCACGCATTGGCGCGAGTGGATGCATTTGTGGCCGTCGAAGCGGATGACCACCTTCGTGCCGCGATATTCGTCGACGGATTGTGCCATCGGACTCTCCGGATACGGTGCGATGCGCCGGTCAGCGCCGCCGGCCGCCCAGCAGCGAACCGAGCACCCCGCGCACGATTTCGCGCCCCACGCTCGAACCCACGGTACGCGCCGCGCTCTTCGCCATGGCCTCCACCAGACTATCCTTGCGGCCGCTGCCGGCCATGAGGCCGCCAGAGGAATCCCTTGATCGAGCCCATGATTCCGCCGCCTTCTGGCGCGCGGGTGATGTCGATGCCGTGGTGGAGGCAGCCGCGCGGCCGCTTCAACTTTCATAGGCGGATTCGCGGTCGACCGCGTGTTCATAGGCGCCGGCGACCGGCGAGGCGGCCATAATCGTCTTCCGCTCGTCCGGGCTGATGGGGCCGATGCGGCTTGCCGGCGGCAGGATGTAGACGCGTTCCACCATCCCTGGGCGGCCCTTTTCGTCGAGGAACGAAACGACGGCCTCGCCGACGCCGACCTCCTGGATCGCCTTTTCGGTGTCGAATTTCGGATTCGCGCGCATGGTTTCCGCCGCTGCCTTCACTGCCTTCTGGTCGCGCGGCGTGAATGCGCGCAGCGCGTGCTGCACGCGGTTTCCCAGCTGGCCCAGCACGGTGTCCGGCACGTCGAGCGGATTCTGGGTCACGAAGAAGACGCCCACGCCCTTGGACCGGATCAGCCGGACGACCTGTTCGATCTTGTCGAGCAGCGGCTTGGGAGCGTCGGTGAACAGCAGATGCGCCTCGTCGAAGAAGAACACGAGCTTGGGCTTTTCGGGATCGCCGACTTCCGGCAGCCGTTCGTACAATTCCGACAGCAGCCACAGGAGCAGCGTCGAATACACCTTGGGCGATTGCATCAGCTTGTCGGCGACAAGGATGTTGACGACGCCCTTTCCTCCATCGCCCGTCTGCAGCAGGTCGTCGACGTTGAGCATCGGTTCGCCCAGGAACCGGTCGGCGCCCTGCTGCTCGAGCGTGAGCAGGCCGCGCTGGATTGCACCGATGGAGGCCGCGGACACGTTGCCGTAGTCCGTCTGGAACGTGGCGGCGTTTTCGCCGACGTACTGGAGCAACGCACGCAGGTCCTTCAAGTCGAGCAGCAGCAAGCCGCGATCGTCGGCGATCTTGAAGGCGAGCGTCAGCACGCCCTCCTGCGTGTCGTTGAGTGCCAGGATGCGTGCGAGCAACAGCGGACCCAGGTCCGAGACGGTCGCGCGCACCGGGTGACCCTGTTCGCCGTACATGTCCCAGAACACCGTCGGGCACGCCGGCAAATGCGGGCTCCGGCACCTCCACCAGCTTCAGGCGCTCGGCGAATTTTGCCGACGTCGCGCCCCGCTGGCTCAAGCCCGGCCAGGTCCCCCTTCACGTCGGCCATGAATACGGGGACGCCGAGGCCGGACAGGCGCTCGGCCAGGACCTGCAGCGTGACCGTCTTCCCGGTCCCCGTCGCGCCTGTGATGAGGCCGTGCCGGTTGCAGAGGGCGGGAAGCACGAAGCACTCGATGTCGCCGTGCTTGGCGATCAGCATCGGTTGGGCCATGGGTTGGAATCCTGGTGGGAGTGGCTATGGGAACCAAGTTTCCGTAAGTTTAGACTCGGCCGCGCTCGCCAGCGACCTCACCCTTCGCATGGGGAAGCGGCAGGTGTGCCCCCATATGGGCCAAGGACGGGTCGGGCGCCTCAGGTTACGGGAAACAGCTTCAAATCCCTATCAAAATATGCTATGATTCAAGGCTGTAAAGGCTACCGATGCGCCAATGACGTGTTGAAGAAGAAGTAAGCACCAAGAACAACAAGCGGCAGGGAGGCATGGAATGAGGATGGGCTGGTGGCAGCTCATTTTTTTGGTTTTACGCAAAACATGAACGGGAAATGAAAGGAAACTGAGCGAATTGCTGGCGAAGACGCTGCCCCTGATGGGGTACGAACTGGTCGACTGGGACATGTCCCGCGGCCGGATGGTGCGCGTCTTCATCGACAAGCCGCAATGGCGTGGAATCGTCGACGATTGCGCGCGCGTCAGCCACCACCTGACCCGGCTTGTTCGCGGTAGAGAACATCGAATACGAACGCCTTGAAGTGTCGTCGCCCGGGCTCGACCGGCCGCTGACCAAGCTCGCGGATTACGCGCGCTTCAGCGGCGAGGAAGCGCAGGTTCAGCTTGCACGAGCTGACCGACGGCGTGCGCCGCATCAAAGGAATATTGCGCGGCATCGAGGGCGACAGCGTCCTCGTGGAAACCGAAGCCGGCGTGCGGACGATCCCGTTCGCAGTCATCGACCGGGGCCGGCTGGTGCCGAAGATCGAGTGGAGAAAGGCGAAATGAACCGCGAACTGCTGCTGCTGGTGGATGCGCTGGCGCGCGAGAAGAACGTGCCGAAGGAAATCGTCTTCGTCGCGCTCGAATCGGCGCTCGCTTCGGCGACGAAGAAGCGCTTCCCGAACGAGGAATCGACGCCCGCGTCGTCGATCGACCGCGAGACCGGCGACTACGACGCGTTCCGGCGCTGGACGGTCGTGCCCGACGAGGAGCACGAGGAGCCGGCGCACCAGCTCGCGATCACCGATGCCGCCGAGCGCGATCCGGAGCTGAAGCTCGGCGACGTCATCGAGGAGCCGCTCGAGCCGGTCGAGTTCGGCCGCATCGGCGCGCAGGCGGCGAAGCAGGTCATCCTGCAGAAGATCCGTGACGCCGAGCGCGAGCAGATCCTGAACGACTTCCTCGAGCGCGAGGACAACCTGCTGACCGGCACCGGTCAAGCGCATCGAGCGCGGCAACATCATCGTCGAGTCGGGCCGCATCGAGGGCATGATCCCGCGCGACCAGCTGATCCAGAAGGAGATGCTGCGCGTGGGCGATCGCGTGCGCGCCTACGTGATGAAGATCGACCGCACGGCCAAGGGCCCGCAGCTGATCCTGTCGCGTATCGCGCCGGAGTTCCTCGATGCGCCTGTTCGAACTCGAGGTTCCGGAAATCGAGGAAGGGCTGATCGAGATCAAGGCGGCGGCGCGCGATCCCGGCATCCGCGCCAAGATCGCGGTGAAGTCGAACGATCCGCGGCTCGATCCGCAGGGCACCTGCATCGGCATGCGCGGCTCGCGCGTGACGGCCGTCACCAACGAGCTGGCCGGCGAGCGCGTCGACATCATCCTGTTCTCGGAAGACCCGGCGAAATTCGTGATCAACGCGCTCGCGCCGGCCGAGGTGCAAAGCATCCTGGTCGACGAGGAAAAGCACGCGATGGACGTCGTCGTCGACGAGGAGAACCTGGCCATCGCGATCGGCCGCAGCGGGCAGAACGTGCGCCTGCGCCTCCGAGCTGTCGGGCTGGCAGCTGAACCTGATGAGCGTCGAGGAATCGCAGCAGAAGCAGAGGAGGTCGAGACCGGGCGCCTGCGCCAGCTCTTCATCGACAAGCTGGACGTCGACGAGGAAGTCGTCCGACATCCTGATCGCGGAGGGTTTCACTTCGCTGGAGGAAGTCGCGTACGTGCCGATCACGGAAATGATGGAGATCGAATCGTTCGACGAGGACACCGTGAACGAACTGCGGAGCCGTTCGCGCAACGCGCTGCTGACCGAAGCGATCCAGCGCGAGGAATCGGTCGAGACACGTCGAAGAGGCGCTGCTGAATCTCGAGGGCATGGACACCGACGTTGCGGCGAAGCTCGCCGCCAACGGCATCACCACGCGCGACGCGCTGGCGGACCTGGCGACCGATGAGTTGACCGAGATGACGGGCATCGCCAGCGAGCGCGCGGTCGACCTCATCATGAAGGCGCGCGCGCACTGGTTCGAGACCGAGGCCACGCCGGCCGCCGCAGTGGGCGCCGCCAGCGCTCGAACGCAGCACTGAAATGAGCGCGTAACCATTCGCGCAGGAGATCAGCATGGCGCAGACAACCATCGAACAATTCGCATCCGAACTCAAGATGCCGGCCGGGGCGCTGCTCGAGCAGCTCGCCGCCGCCGGCGTGTCCGCCAAGAAGGAAGGCGACAAGCTCACCGAGGTGGACAAGACCCGGCTGCTCGACTATCTGCGCAAGCAGCACTGGCGCCGCGTCCGAACCGAGAAGCGCATCACGCTGACGCGCAAGCAGACCACTGAGATCAAGGCCGCGGATTCGACCGGCAAGGCGCGCACGATCCAGGTCGAAGTGCGCAAGAAGCGCGTGCTGGTGCGCCGCGACGAAGAGGCTGCCACGCCCGCCGCTCCCGCAGTCGAGGCCGCGCGCCGCCGCGGACGCCATCAAGGCGCCGGCGGAAGCCAGCTGGCGCAGCCGCCGAGACCGCTGGTCCGCAACTGAAGTTGTCGTCCGGAGGAAATCGCCGCGCGCGAAGAAGAGGCGCGCAAGGGCCAGGCGCTGCAAAGCGCCAGCAGGACGAGATCAGGAAAGCAGCAGCGCGAGTCTGCGCGCAAGACCAAGAAGGAACGCGAGGCCGAGGAGGCCGCCGCGAAAGTGCACGCCGACGCGAAGCCGCGGCCGCTGCAGCGGCGAAGCCGCCACTGAAGCTGCGCGGCGCCGGGACCGGCGGCGAAGCCGGCGACCAAAACCAAGGTGGCCACCGAAGGCACACTGCATCGTCCGGCCGCCAAGCCGGGCGAAAGCGCGGATCAGCCGACCAAAGAAGGCGCCGGGCCAGGTGTTCCAGGAAGAGGCGCGCGCGCCGGCGCGCGCTCAAGCTGCGCGGCGATACGGCAGGCGCATCGGGTGCGGGTTGGCGCGGGCCGAAGGTCGGCGGGCGGCATCGCGACGAAGAAGGCGGTGAGGCGCTTGGGCGGCGCCGCCGGACCGGTCGTGCGCGAAGTCTCGATTTCGGAAACGATCTCGGTGGCCGAACTCGCGCACAAGCTGTCGGTGAAGGCGGCCGAGGTCATCAAGGCGATGATGAAGATGGGCACGATGGTCACGATCAACCAGGTCCTCGACCAGGAGACGGCGATGATCGTGGTCGAGGAAATGGGTCACAAGGCCATTCCCGCGAAACTCGACGACCCGGATTCGCTGCTCGCGCGAAACTCGGGGCGATGCACGCCGCGGAATTGCTGCCGCGTCCGCCGGTCGTCACCGTGATGGGCCACGTCGACCACGGCAAGACGTCGCTGCTCGACACGATCCGCCGCACGCGGGTGGCCAGCGGCGAGGCCGGCGGCATCACGCAGCACATCGGCGCCTATCACGTGACGCACGGCGAAGGGCGTCGATCACGTTCCTCGACACGCCGGGCCACGAGGCGTTCACCGCGATGCGCGCGCGCGGCGCGAAGGTCACCGACATCGTCGTGCTGGTCGTCGCCGCCGACGACGGCGTCATGCCGCAGACGAAGGAAGCCATCGCGCACGCGAAGGCCGCCAACGTGCCGCTCGTCGTCGCGATCAACAAGATCGACAAGCCCGAGGCGAACTACCGAGCGCGTGAAGCAGGAACTGGTCGCGGAAAGCGTGTTGCCGGAAGAGTACGGCGGCGACGTGCAGTTCATTCCCGGTTTCGGCCAAGACCGGCGAGGGCATCGACGCGCCTGCTCGACGCGATCGCTGCTGCAGGCCGAAGTGCTGGAGCTGAAGGCGCCGCGAAGGATGCGCCGGCGCGCGGCATCGTCATCGAAGCGCGTCTCGACAAGGGCCGCGGCCCGGTCGCGACCGATGCTCGTGCAGTCGGGCACGCTGCAAGCGCGGCGACGTCGTGCTGGCCGGCGCGGTGTTCGGCCGCGTGCGCGCGATGACCGACGAGACCGGCAAGGCGGTCAACGAAGCCGGTCCCGCGATTCCCGTGGAGATCAGGGCCTGTCGGACGTGCCGCTCGCGGGCGAGGACGTCATGGTGCTGGGCGACGAGCGCAAGGCGCGCGAGATCGCGCTGTTCCGCCAGGGCAAGTTCCGCGACGTGAAGCTCGCGAAGCAGCAGGCGGCGAAGCTCGAGAACATGTTCGAGCGAGATCGGCGAGAACGAGGTCAAGACGCTTGCAGCTCATCGTCAAGGCCGACGTGCAGGGCAGCTACGAGGGCGCTGTCGCAGGCGCTGACCAAGCTGTCGACCGACGAGGTGAAGGTCAACATCGTCCACGCGGCGGTCGGCGGCATCACCGGAATCGGACATCAACCTGGCGCTCGCGTCGAAGGCGGTCGTGATCGGCTTCAACGCGCGCGCCGACGTGCAGGCGCGCAAGCTCGCCGAAGGCAGCGGCGTACGAGATCCGCTACTACAACATCATCTACGACGCGGTCGACGACGTGAAGGCGGCGCTTTCCGGCATGCTCACGCCCGAGCAGAAGGAGAGCGAGCTCGGACTGGTCGAGGTGCGCGAGGTCTACAAGATCTCGAAGGTCGGCACGGTCGCCGGCTGCTATGTGCTCGAAGGCGTCGGTCAGGCGCGGCGCGAAGATTCGCGTGCTGCGCGACAACGTCGTCGTGCACGACGGCGAACTCGATTCGCTGAAGCGCTTCAAGGACGACGTGCGCGAGAAGTGAAGGCCGGGTTCGAATGCGGCCTGTCGGTGAAGAACTTCAACGATGTGGAGAAGGGCGACCAGCTCGAGGTGTACGAAATCGTGGAAGTCTCAAGGACGTTGTAAGAAACCTTGAAAGAACCTCGCAGCGTGCGACGCGCGTCGGCGACCAGGTCCAGAAGGAGCTGGCCGACCTGTTGCGCAACGAGGTCAAGGACCCGCGGGTCGGGCCGGTGACCGTCACGCACGTCGGATGTCACGTCCGACCTGTCGCACGCGACCGTGCATTTCCGCATCTGCCGGCCGCGAGCACGCCGAGAAGACGCTGGCGCGCGCTGGCGCGCACGTCGGGCTTCCTGCGCAGCGCGCTGTCGCATCGGCTAGACCTCTACTCGGTGCCGCAACTGCGCTGCCTACGACGATTCGATCGAGTCGGGCATGCGGATCTCGCAGCTGATCGACGACGCGATCGCGGCCGACAGAAGCTCGAATCGGGACCGTGATGCGTGAGCCACCGCGCACCCGGCACCCGCGCCGGCGCGTGGACGTGGCGTGCTGCTGCTGGACAAGCCCACTGGGTTGTCGTCGAACGCGGCGCTGCAGCGCGCCAAGCGTTGACTCCAATGCGGAAAAAGGCCGGTCATACCGGCACGCTCGACCCGCTCGCCTCGGGGTTGCTCCCGCTGTGTTTCGGCGAGGCGACCAAATTCGCGCAATTCCTGCTGGACGCGACCAAACGTTATACGGCCACCGTTCGCTTCGGCGTCACGACCGCGACCGGCGATGCGGGAGGCGACGTCCTCGCGACCCGCCGTCACGCTGGTACGCAATGACGTGGAACGGCGCTGCCTGCCTTCACCGGCCGCTTGACGCAGACTCCGCCCGCCTATTCCGCGCTCAAATTCGAGGGACGCAACTAGCTACAGTACGCGCGCGCAGGGCTAGCCGTCAAGCGCTCGCCGCGCGCGATCGAGATCCTGGAGTTGACGCTGCGTGCAGTGGAGGGCGCCCGACGCCGTCCTCGATGTCGTGTGCAGCAAGGGCACCTACATCCGCGTCCTGGCCGAGGACATCGGGCGAGCGTTGGGATGTGGCGCGCACCTCGCGGGACTGCGCCGGACGGCGACCGGCGGCTTTCGAGGTCGGCGATGCGGTCGCGCTCGAGACGCCTGGAGGCGATGGGCGAGGCCTCCCGCGATGCCGTCCTGTTGCCCGCTTCAACGCTCGTGCGCGGCTTGCCTTCGCTGCGGCTTGCGGCGGGCGAGGCTGCACGATTCCGGCAGGGAGGCGCGGTGCCTGCTCCCGGGATGGAGGATGGCTCAATCGCGGCATTTGCCGCGGCGACGACCTGCTCGGTGTCGCGGCCGTTGCGGGCGGCCTGGCGCAGCACCGCGCCGGGTGGTCGCAGCGCCGCCCGTGCGTGAACGATGGACGTGGTTGAAATCTAAGCGTTTTTCAAGTTATAATCTCGCTCTTTGCCACGACTTAACTCAAGCGCCAAGTAAGAAGGTCAAGCGCCACGTAAGAAGGAAGGTTCAAGAAATGTCCGTCACGGTTCACGACAAGGCGAAGGTCATCGCCGAAAATCAGCGCGGGAAGGGCGACACCGGCTCGCCGGAAGTGCAGATGCGCTCCTCACCTCACGCATCAATGGTCTCACCGACCACTTCAAGACCAACGTCAAGGATCACCACTGCGCCGCGGACTGCTGCGCAGCGGTCTCGCGCCGTCGCAAGCTCCTCGACTACCTGAAGTCACGCAATACCGACAGCTACCGCGCGCTCATCGAAAAGCTGGGCTTGCGCAAATAAACCGGCCTACCGAGTGGATGTCGTGCTCATGCCACCGCAAACCGCCGCCGAATAATCCCGCGATGGCCGCGCTCGTGTCGAGCTGCGGCCATTGTCGCGTTTTACGGAACTCCTCCCATGTTCAAGCACGTCAAGAAGTCAATCCAGTACGGCAACAACACGCTCACGCTGGAAACCGGCGAAATTGGCGCGTCAGGCCGGTGGCGCCGTCATGGTCAGCCTTGGCGACACTGTCGTTCTCGTCACGGCGCAAGGCGCCAAGAGCGCGCGCGTCGGCCAGGATTTCTTTCCGCTGACCGTCGACTATCGGGAGAAGACCTACGCCGCGGGCAAGATCCCGGGCGGCTTCTTCAAGCGCGAAGGCCGACCCTCGGAAAAGGAAACGCTGACCTCGCGGCTCATCGACCGCCCCATACGCCCATCTGTTCCCGGACGGGTACTACATGGAAGTGCAGGTGATTGCGACGGTGATGTCGGTAGACCCGGAGCGTCGATCCCGACATCGCCGCGATGATCGGCGCATCCGCAGCACTGGCGATCTCCGGTCTGCCGTTCAATGGTCCGATCGGCGCCGCGCGCGTCGGCTACCTCGATGGCCAGTACATCCTGAACCCGACCAAGACTGAACTCGCAACGTCGCAACTGAATCTGGTCGTCGCGGGCACGGAAGCCGCCGTTCTGATGGTGGAATCCGAAGCCAACGAGCTCGCGGAAGAGGTGATGCTTGGGGCGGTCGTCTTCGGCCATCAGCAACAGCAGGCGGTGATCGAGCTGATCCATGCGTTGGTCGAAGAAGCCGGCAAGCCGCTGTGGGATTGGCAGCCTCCGGCGAAGGACGAGGCGATGGTCGCGCAGGTCACGGCGGTCGCCGAGCCGTTGCTGCGCGAGGCCTACCAGCTGCGCCAGAAGCAGGCGCGCGCCAGCAGCGGCTGAAGGAAGTCATGGCCAAGATCGAGGCCGACTGCATCCCGGCCGATGCCGAGCCCGGATACGCGAACAAGGTCAAGGATTTCGCCTTCGAACTGGAAGGCAAGATCGTCCGCAACCAGATTCTGTCGGGCGAGCCGCGGATCGACGGGCGCGACACGCGCACTGTGCGCCCGATTTCGATCCGCACCGGCGTGCTGCCTCGCACCCACGGTTCGGCGCTCTTCACGCGCGGCGAAACGCAGGCGCTGGTCGTGGCGACACTCGGCACCGCGCGCGACGAGCAACGCGTCGATGCGCTGATGGGCGAGTACACCGACCGCTTCATGCTCCACTACAACATGCCGCCGTACGCCACCGGTGAAACCGGCCGCGTGGGCACGCCCAAGCGCCGCGAAATCGGCCACGGGCGCCTGGCCAAGCGGGCGCTGCTCGCGGTGCTGCCGACACCCGAGGAATTCTCGTATTCGATGCGCGTCGTCTCGGAAATCACCGAGTCGAACGGCAGCTCGTCGATGGCCTCGGTTTGCGGCGGCAGCCTGCGCGCTCATGGACGCCGGCGTGCCGACCAAGGCGCACGTCGCGGGCATCGCGATGGGCCTCATCAAGGAAGGCAACCGGTTCGCCGTGCTCACCGACATCCTGGGCGACGAAGATCACCTGGGCGACATGGACTTCAAGGTCGCCGGCACCGACCGCGGCGTCACCGCGCTGCAGATGGACATCAAGATCCAGGGCATCACCAAGGAAATCATGGCGGTGGCGCTGGCGCAGGCGCGCGAGGGCCGTATGCACATCCTGCACCTCATGCAGGAAGCGCTGCCGCATGCGCGCACCGAGATCTCGCAGCACGCGCCGCGGATGATGACGTTCAAGATCAATCCGGAGAAGATCCGCGACGTCATCGGCAAGGGCGGCGCGGTCATTCGCGCGCTGACCGAGGAGACCGGCTGCACGATCGACATCAAGGACGATGGCTCGGTGACGATCGCTTCCGTCAATTCCGAGGCGTGCAACGTCGCGCGCAAGCGCATCGAGGACATCACCGCGGAAGTCGAAGTCGGCCGCATCTACAACGGCACGGTGCTGCGCCTGCTCGACTTCGGCGCGATCGTGCAGTTGCTGCCCGGCAAGGACGGCTTGCTGCACATTTCGCAGATCGCCAAGGAGCGCGTCAACCAGGTTTCCGACTATGTGAAGGAAGGCCAGGCGGTGCGCGTCAAGGTGATCGAGGCCGACGACAAGGGCCGCGTGCGGCTGTCGATGAAAGCGGCGGCCGAAGAGGATGCGGGCAGCGCGCCACCGGCCCCTGCGCCGGCGGAAACGGAACCTGCGGGACCGGCCGACTGAGGTCCTAACTGAGGTCGCGCAGTTCCAACGAGAAGGGCGCCCGCGGGCGCCCTTCTCATGCGTGCGGTGTCAGTGATAGCCCAGTTCGCGCGAACCTTGCCGCGGAACACGTAATACGACCATCCGGTGTACATGAACACGATCGGCAGAATGAACAGCGTGCCGATGAGCAGGAATGCCTGCGAGCCGGGCGATGCCGCGGCGTCCCACAGCGTCACTCGACCACGGGATGATGTAGGGAAACACGCTGATCCCCAGTCCCAGGTAACACATCGCGAAGAGTCCGCATCGCGGCAATGAACGGGATCAGCTCACCCCCGCGCGTGAGCGAACGCCAGAACGCATAGGCAATGCCCGCCGTCACGATGGGAACCGGCGCGAGGAACGCCATGTTGGGCCAGGTGAACCAGCGCTCCAACACCTTTGGATGCAGGAACGGGGTCCAGACGCTGACCATGGCTATGAACGTGAGCACGCCGAACAGGCATGCCTCGCTTGCGCGCGCGACTATTCCTGAAGATCACCTTCCGTTTTCATCACCAGCCATGTGGCGCCCAGCAGCCCGTAGCCGAACAGCAGGCCGGCACCGGTCGCGAGCGGAAACGGCCTGACCCAATCGAAACTTCGCGCCTGCAAAATGCCGGCCGGATACGGCGAAGCCCTGAACGAATTCGCCGAGCACCACGCCCTGCGAGAAACGTGGCGACCACGGAGCCCACGAAGAACGACGCGGTCCCACCAGTGGCGACCGCTGGTGGCTTTCAGCCGGAATTCGAACGCCACGCCGCGAAAGATGAGGCCCAGCAGCATCAGCAGGATCGGGAAATACATCGCAGGAATGATCACGGAAAACGCGAGCGGGAACGCCGCCAAGAGCCCGGTGCCACCAGGATCAGCCACGTTTCGTTGCCGTCCCACACGGGTGCGACGGAATTCATCATCAGCGTGCGCGATCGTCGTCGCGCGCGAACGGGAAGCAGGATGCCCACGCCGAGATCGAATCCATCGAGCAGCACGTACATGAACACGCCGACACCGAGGATGACTGTCCAGACTGGAACGAGGTCGAGGTGCATGGCACGGCCTCCCTACGCGTCGGCGGCGGACAGCGGCCGCGCGGGACGTTCGTGAAGCCTGGCGTCATGCGCTTCCAGCTCGGTGGGCGGACCAACGCGTGCTATGCGCGAAGAGGTAATACACGACCCGCGCTGAAGATTACGGCATACACGGCGACATAGCACAGCAGCGAGATTAGCGACGTCGGTCCCGGTGATCGACGGCGAAACGGCGTCACGCGTGCGCAGCAGTCCATACACGACCCACGGCTGCCGCCCGACCTCGGTCACGGTCCAGCCCGCGACCACGGCGATGAAGCCCGCACGGCGCCATCGAAGTTGCAGACGAACAGGAACGCAGGCGATGGCGAAAGGCGGCCGCGCGAAGCGCAACCAGGCGCCCCATGCGACGACGGCGAGCATCAGGACGCCCCATGCCTACCATGACCCGGAAGGCCCAGAACGATCCCGCACGGGCGGCCGGTCTCCAGCTGGAAACGCTTTCAGTCCCTTGACCACGCCGTTGACGTCGTGCGTCGAGGTAAACACTCGCAAGGCCCGGAATGGCGATCTCGAAGTGGTTGCGACTCCTGAACTCGAATCCGTAATCGCGAACAGCACGGCGGGCGCACGCGCCTGCGTCTCCCACAGGCCTTCCATCGCGGCGACCTTGACGGGCTGGTGTTCGAGCGTGTTGAGGCCGTGCGCGTCGCCCAGGGCGATCTGCAGCGGCACCAGCAGCGATGAGCAATCCCAGCCCCATCGACATCGCGCGCTGCGACTCCGGCACGTGCTGCCGCGTCCGCAGGTGCCAGGCGGAAACAGCAACGACCACGAACGCAGTGGTGATGTAGAGGGCCGTCACCGTGTGCGCAAGCCGGTAGATAAACGAAGGACTGAAGATCACCTCGATCCAATCCTTCGCGAAGTAGCGCCCGTCGACGATTTCGTAGCCCGCCGGCGTCTGCATCCAGCTGTTGGCCGCAAGGATCCAGAACGTCGAGAACAGCGTGCCCGACAGCGACCATCGCGGCGGCGAACAGGTGAACCCACGGCGGCACTAGCTTGCGGCCGAACAGCAGAATGCCGAGAAAGCCGGCCTCGAGGAAGAATGCGATGAGACCTTCGTAGGCGAGAAGTGGCGCCGAGGACGTTGCCGGTCGTGTCGGTGAGCCGGCTCCAGTTGGTGCCGAACTGGAACGGCATCACGATGCCCGGAAACGACGCCCATACCGAACGACACGGCGAACATCTTGGTCCAGAAGAGCGACAGCCGGAGGTAGATGACGTCGCCCTTCGCAGAAGTGCATGCCCTCGAGCAACGACGATGTAGGACGCGAGGCCGACGGTGAAGGCCGGCAGCAGGATGTGGAACGCGATCACGAAGGCGAATTGCAGGCGCGACAGCAGGACCGGATCGAGTTCCACGTGGCCTCCGACGGATTCCGGCGTTGAGTCTACTCCGGCCGGCGATACGCGGTCACGCGCATCGCACTTGCGCCTACCGAGACCGCGGCGCGCGTCCAGGAGCGCTTCGCCCGCGACCGTTACCGTGACATCGGTGTTGCCCGCCTCCACCGCGACGGGCGCCGCCTTCGCCTCGAACGCCATGGCGCGCATCATCGGCTGAGGGCGACCGGGATCACCTGTCTGGATCGCCACCTTGCCCATCCGCCAGCGATCGAACCCGAAGCCGTTCGCGGCGTCGGTTGCGCGCGCCTGCCACGCCTTGATGGCCTGCTGGGTCAGGCCTTCCTCAGACTTCTTGCGGGACGCCTCGCTGACAGCGAACTGGGTTCCGTCGACCACCAGTCCGCCCTCGGCCTCGCAGTTGCGAAATCAACGCCGCCAACGCGGCGAAGTCGTTGCTTTCGAGCTGAGCGTTTGCGCGACCCGCCACCGGGCCGGCTGATTCTTTTCCGTGATCTGGTAGGACGAGTAGCCGGACGTCGAGGCGTCGACACCCTTGGTGGCCTTGGCGCGGGCTAGGGCCTTGCCCATGCGCGTGTTGACGACGTTGGCCGCCGCGGCCGGATCGGCGTTGTCAGACTCCGGCACGCAGCCACGCCAGCATGCGGTCGTTTGGAACACTTGCGGTAGCGGATGCGGAAAGCGTGACGGCGGGCAGCGGCGACGGCATTTGGGCCGGCGGCGCAGGCTGCGCGCAAGTGACGCCTGCCGCGACCAAGGTAATGAGTGCGACGAAAAGCGAGCGTGGGATCATGGCGACGTCCGTTCGGATTGCGTGCGCTGCGGCAGCGCCTCGATCGCGGCGCGATTCGACCACGAGAAACATTTTGCTGCCGCTTCGTGCCACGGCAGCCACGCGTATCGCACGTGCTCCCGCGGGTTTAGGGTAATGGGCACGGGTGCGGGTATTTCGAGCGCGAACACGTGCTCGGTGTTGTGGGTCGTGCCGGGCGGATAGCGGTTCCGCCATTGTGGAAATATTTCGTACACGTTAGACAGACACCCAATCGGTCAGCACGCCGGAGGGCGCGCGTCGATGCCTGTTTCCTCGCGCAGTTCGCGGATGGCCGTCGCGCGCAGCGACTCCCCGGCTCCTGGCTGCCGGTCACGGACTGCCAATGTTCGGGATAGTCGGCGCGCTCGATGACCAGCACGGTGCGATCAGGCGGTAAACGAGGACGCAGCACCGAAACGGGTTGCTTGTACTTCATCGGCCGCACCGGGCGGTTCGGCGATCGCTTCAGGCGCACGAAGGTCCAGAAGCCCGACGTGGCGTTCCTTCCAGAACTCCGCAGCTTCGCTGAGAAAGGTCCTCGAGCGTCGCCCAGTCCGTTGGGATGTTCCTTCCGGTAGTCAGCAGCGTGCGCCAGCGCGAGCACGCGGCCGCTCTTCCCCAGCCAGTCGCTGTCCTCGCAGGACGTCGGCCAGCGCGCGTCGAAATTGTGGCCGAAATGCTCGGGCAGCTTGAGCGCGCGGTCGAGTTCCGCGAAGAGCGTCGCGCGATCCTTGGCATGGGCCAGGTTCGCGACCGCAAACTTGAGATGGGCGTGCGCGGCGGCCGCCTTGAGCGGGTCGGTGGCGCCCGTCCACGGATGGACGCCGGCGTCGTCGACGATGGCGAGATCGGGCGCCTTCATTCGCTGATCCTCTTGAACGAGCGATAGTGGTCGCTGGTGTAGAAACACGCAACGGGCGTCGTGCGCGACCCCGCAGATGATCCGGCGCGCGCGCGGGTCGTGGCCCGGGCGTGCGCACGGTGTACTCGTGATAATAGCCCTTGGGCTTGTCCGGCAGAAGTCTTCGCGGTTGCCGAATACGACGCCATCGCGGTCGTACGCGAACGGACCGCCCTTGCGGATCAGCGCCAGGACCTCGCGGCCTTCCCTGGGCAGGTCGGAGGCGGCGATCTCGGGCAGCGCGTCGGGCGTCGCCCGTGCGAACGCGCGCGAGGCCGCAAAAACGCCGCCGCCAGCAGCAAGGCCAGCGGCGGCGTTTCGGAGCCGAGTGCGGAATCATGCGCACTCAGTGTAGCGCAGAAAACTACGTCAGCTTGACCGAGTCCGTCGGCCGCACCTTGATGTGCAAGTCGCGCAACTGCTGCTCGGTTACCGGTGTCGGCGTGTCGATCAGCAGGTCCTGCCCGCGCTGCGTCTTCGGGAACGCGATCACGTCGCGGATCGATTCGGCGCCGCACATCAGCGTGACGATGCGGTCGAATCCGAACGCGATCCCGCCGTGGGCGGCGCGCCGTATTGCAGCGCATCTGAGCAGGAAGCCGAACTTCTTCTGCTGATCTTCGGGCGAGATGCCCAGCGACGCGAAGACCTTCGCCTGGACCTCCGGCCGATGGATCCGCACCGAGCCGCCGCCGATCTCCCAGCCGTTCAGCACCACGTCGTAGGCCTTCGCCAGCGCATGGCCGGGATCCGTCGCGAACAGCTCCTCGTGCCCGTCCTTCGGCGCGGTGAACGGATGGTGGCGCGCCGCCCACGCCTTCCTGTCGTCGTCGAATTCGAACATCGGGAAGTCGACGACCCACAGCGGCTTCCATCCCGCCTCGGCGAAGCCGCGATCGTGCCCGACCTTGGCGCGCAGCGCGCCCAGCGCGTCGTTGACGATCTTTTCGCGGTCCGCGCCGAAGAAGATGAGATCGCCGTTTTGCGCGCCCGTACGGCGCGAGGATTTCGCGCAATGCCGGTTCTCCCAGGAACTTGACGATCGGCGACTGCAGTCCCTCGTCGTTGACCTTGGCGACGTCGTTGACCTTGATGTACGCGAGACCGCCGGCGCCGTAGATCTTCACGAACGCCGTGTAATCGTCGATTTCCTTGCGCGTCAGCGCCCCACCGCCGGGAACGCGCAGCGCCGCGACGCGTCCGCCGGGCAAATCTGCGGCAGCCCGGAACACCTTGAAGTCGACCGTGCGCATCAGGTCGGTCAGCTCGGTCAGCACCAGCGATACGCGCAAGTCGGGCTTGTCCGAGCCATACCTTGCCATCGCGTCCGCATACGTCATTACCGGGAACGGGTCGGGCAGGTCCACGCCGAGCGCCTCCTTCCACATCGCGCGGACCAGCAGCCTCCATCAGCGCGCAGATCTCGCGCTTCGCTCCATGAACGACGTCTCGACGTCGATCTGCGTGAATTCGGGCTGGCGGTCGGCGCGCAGGTCCTCGTCGCGGAAGCACTTGACGATCTGGTAGTAACGGTCGAAGCCCGGACATCATCAGCATCTGCTTGAACAGCTGCGGCGACTGCGGCAGCGCGTAGAAATGGCCGTGGTTGATGCGCGAGGGCACGAGGAACTCGCGCGCCCTCGGGCGTGGACTTGTAGAGGATCGGCGTCTCGATGTCGATGAAGCCGTTGCCGTCCAGGAATTTGCGCGCCGCCATCGCCGCGCGGTGGCGCAGCATCAGGTTCTTCTGCATCTGCGGGCGCCGCAGGTCGAGCATGCGATTTTCCAGGCGCACTGTCTCCGACAGGTTTTCGTCGTCCATCTGGAACGGAGGCGTCAACGAGGCGTTGAGGATCTCGATCGAATGCGCGAGCACCTCGACTTCGCCCGAGACGAGGTTGGGGTTGACCGTTCCCTCGGGACGCGGCCGCACGAGGCCTGTCACGGCGATGCAGAACTCGTGGCGCAGCGTCTCGGCGGTCGCAAAGGTTGCGGCGCGATCCGGATCGCAGACGATCTGCACGAGGCCTTCGCGGTCGCGCAGGTCGATGAAGATGACGCCGCCGTGGTCGCGGCGGCGATGGACCCATCCCGTCAGCGTGACGGTCTTTCCCAGGTAGCGGCGGTCGATGCGGCCGCAGTAGTCAGTGCGTTTCACGACAAACTCTCCGGATTTCAAAGGCGCGGTGGGCGCGCAGCGCTCCACCGCGGGTCCACTAGAAGTTTTCCCGGCGCTGCCCGGTCAATTTCGGGAATGGGTGGCGGCAGTTCGCGCGCCGCAGTGGGCGGCGCTGCTGCGATTGCGGGCGCGGGAGCGGGAAGGACTCGCGCACGCGGAGACACGACGCCCATCGAGATCACGTACTTCAGCGCCTCGTCGACCGTCATGTCGAGCTCGTGCACCCGCGAGCGGGGCACGATGATGAAGTAACCCGACGTCGGGTTCGGCGTCGTCGGGACATACACGCTCAGGTGCTCCTCCGTCAGGTGCTCCGCGACGGCGGGCGCCGGCGTTCCGGTCAGGAACGCGATCGACCAGCTGCCTTCGTGCGGAAATTCGACGAGCAGCGCCTTGCGGAACGCGTTGCCCGAATCGGAGCAGCAGCGTGTCGCTGACCTGCTTCACCGACGAGTAGATCGACTTGACGACCGGAATGCGGCCCAGCATGTTCTCCCAGAACCCGATCAGGCGGGCGCCGAAGAAATTCGCAGCGACCACGCCGGTCAGCAGCAGGAGCGCGAAAACTCAGCAAGACGCCGAAGCCGGGAACGTGAAAGCCCAGCAACGCGTCGGGACGCGCGCCTTCCGGGATCAGCAGCAGCGTCTGGTCCAGCGTCGTCACGAGGAAGACCAGCACCCAGATCGTGATGCCGAGCGGAACCCACACCAGCAAGCCCGCGATCAGATAGCGTTTCATGGAAGCGAAATTGCTTGGCGTGCGGGAGTCAGGCGCCTGCCGCCGGTGTGCTGCTGGGGCGGCCGCCGGCGTCACCGGCGCCGCGGGCTTGCTTTCCGGAGCCTTGGCGCCATCCGCTGGCGCAGCGTCCTTGCCTGCCTCCGGCTTGGCCGCATCCGCTTTGCCCTCGTCCGTCTTGGCCGTGGGTTTGGCGCCGCTGCTCTTGAAGTCCGTCTGGTACCAGCCGCTTCCCTTCAAATGGAAGCCCGCCGCAGACACGAGCTTTGTCAGCGCGTCCTTGCCGCACGCGGGCACGTGACGAGCGGCGCGTCGGCGAATTTCTGAATCGCCTCGAGCCTCATGGCGGCATGCAGAACATCTGTATTCGTAGATCGGCATCGCTTGCTGCTCCGGCGCTCGTTTGCGCTCATTTGCATCAAATGCGCGCAAAGCGCTTGATTAAAAAGGATAAATGAGCCTTGAATTATACCGCGAATCGGCCCGCACCGGGTGGTTCCCTTCGCGTGGGGCGCGATGACCGGCAAATGGGTGCAACACCGCCGGAAACAAAGTGCCTTTATGCTAAAGCTGCAAAGCTCGACGAACTCGGAGGAGGGGCGAATGGCCGATTATTGGATCTGGTGGGTGCTGGCAGCCGCTCCTGGTCGGCCTGGAACTTGTGACCGGCACCTTCTATCTGCTGGCGCGTTGGCGTGGCGTTCGCGCTGGGAGGGCTGGCCGCCGTCCTCGGGGCGTCGCTGCCGATACAGCTGCTCATCGGCGGGGTCGCCGCCGTAGCCGGAACGATTGCCGCCCACCAGTGGCGCAAAGCGCCATGCGATGCCGGCGCCGCAGGCCGGCCTCGACGTCGGGCAGGAAGTCCAGGTGCTGTCGTGGCGCGACAACGGCACGGCGCGCGTCACCTATCGCGGCAACGCAGTGGGACGCCGAAATCGCGGCGCCCCACGCGCCGCGCGCGCGCAGACCATGTACATCGTCGGAACCCGCGGCTCGACGCTGGTCGTCGCGGCGAGCAAGCCCTGAGCGAAAGTCCGAAACCGCGACCAAGTCCGTCATGAAAGATCCCGGAGACCTCACCATGTTAAGCGGTTCCTCGCCTCGTAACGTTGGCGCTGTTCGTCGTCGCGGTGATCGTCGTCATCAAGGCGATTCGCGTGGTTCCGCAGCAGCACGCGTGGGTCGTCGAGCGGCTCGGGCGCTTCTATGCGGTGCTGCAGCCGGGACTCAACTTCGTCATTCCGTTCGTCGACCGCGTTGCCTACCGCGCACGACCTGCGCGAAATTCCGCTCGATGTGCCCGTCGCAGATCTGCATCACGCGCGACAACACGCAGCTGCAGGTCGACGGCATCCTCTACTTCCAGGTCACCGATCCCGAAGCTCGCGTCGCTACGGCTCGTCGAACTACGTGCTCGCGATCACGCAACTCGCGCAGACCACGCTGCGCAGCATCATCGGCCGCATGGAACTCGGACAAGACGTTCGAGGAGCGCGAGCAGATCAACGTGCAGGTCGTCAGCTGCGCTCGACCAGGCCGCGGCGCAGCTGGGGCGTGAAGGTGCTGCGCTACGAGATCAAGGACCTGACGCCGCCGGAGGAAATCCTGCGCGCGATGCAGGCGCAGATCACCGCCGAGCGCGAGAAGCGCGCGGTGATCGCGACGTCCGAGGGCGAGTCGCCAGCAGCAGATCAACGTCGCCATCGGCGCGCGCGAGGCTGCCGATCGCGAAGTCGGAGGGCGAGAAGCAGGCGGAGATCAACATCGCGCAGGGCGAAGCGCAGGCGACGCTGATCAACGCGGAGGCCAATGCATCGGCCATTCGCCAGATCGCCGCGGCGATCGAATCGCAAGGCGGCCTGCAGTCGGTGAACATGCAGGATCGCCGAGCACTACATCAACGCCTTCGGGCTCCTCGCCAAGACCAACAACACGCTGATCGTGCCGTCCAACTTCTCGGACATGGCCGGGCCTGATCGCGACGGCGATGACGGTTATCAAGGCGCAGGGAAGTGACGGATGGAACTGAAAGGCAAGCACGTTCATCGTCACCGGCGGCGCGTCCGGCCTGGGCGCCGCGACGGCGCGAATGATCGTCGCGGGCGGCGGCAACGTCGTGCTGGCCGACGTCAACGCGGAAGGTCGGCGCTGGCGCTGGCGAAGGAACTTGGCCGCGCGGCGCGCTTTCGTGAAGACCGACGTGACCGACGAGGCGAGCGGCAAGGCGGCGGTCGCCGCCGCGGTTGAGGGCTTTCGGCGGCTTGCAGGGCCTGGTCAATTGCGCCGGCATCGTGCACGGCGAAAAGATCGTCGGCAAGGAAGGGCCCGCACACACTCGCTGGCTTCGTGCGGCGCGATCAACATCAACCTGATCGGCTCGTTCAATCTCACGCGGCTCGCCGCCGAAGCGATGTCCAAGGGCACGCCCAATGCCGAGGGCGAGCGCGGCGTGATCGTCTACACCGCGTCGGTCGCCGCGTTCGACGGCCAGATCGGGCAGGCGGCCTACGCGGCGTCGAAGGCAGGCCTGGCGGCGATGACGCTGCCGATCGCGCGCGAACTGGCGCGTTACGGCATTCGCGTGATGACGATCGCGCCGGGCGTGTTCGAAACGCCGATGGTCGGGCAGATTCCCGCCCGACATCGCCGGAGGCGCTCGGCAAGACGGTGCCGTTTCCGCCGCGGCTTGGGCGCCCGGCGGAATTCGCTTCGCTTGTCGCAGAGATCATCCGCAACACCATGCTGAACGGCGGGTCATCCGCCTCGACGGAGCGATCCGCATGGCGCCGAAGTGAAGCTTGACTCTGCCTTTGTCCTTACGATAAAGTAAGGAATACAAATAATGTAAGGTATCCGATGACTGCTGCAACTCTCACCAGCAAGGGACAGATCACGATTCCGGTGGCCGTGCGCGAGAAGCTCGGCCTTGCCGCGGGCGACCGCGTCGAGTTCGTCGAAGTCGGACCGGGCGAATTTGCGCTGAAAGCGGCGACCGAGGACGTGCGTTCGCTCAAGGGCATGGTCCGGCGGCCGTCAACGCCGGTTTCCGTGGGCGCGATGAACGCAGCGATCAGGACGTCGAGGATCGCGGCGATGATCGGCCTCGATACCAACGTCCTCGTCCGCTACATAGCGCAGGACGATCCGCGCCAGACAGCCAAGGCCGTCCACCTCATCGAGGACGAGTGCAGCGAGGCGCGACCCGGCTTTGTCACCGCCATCGCTGTTGCCGAGCTTGTATGGGTGCTGGAGGAGTGCTACCAAAGCGCCAAAGCCGAAATCGTGGCGGTATTGCAGCGCATCCTGCGCGCGAGGCAGCTTGTCGTCGAAGAAGCGGAAACCATGTGGAAGGCCGTGCGGCTCTTTGAGGCGAGTCGGGCCGACTTCGCCGGATTGCCTGATCGATCGCATCGGCGCCGCGCACGAATGCGAATACACTGCAACGTTCGACAAGCGCCGCCGCCGGAGCCGGCATGCGTCTGATCGGCTGAGGACGCCCGCCGCAGGCGCGGAGACCGCGAACGGGAGCAGCGGGTCCTATTCGCAAACCCAAGGGCAACAGAGGATGAGCTCCGCGGGAAACGCAGCCATCACCCGCCGCCTCGCCGCGATCCTGATCGCCGACGTCGTTGGCTACACGCGGCTGATGGAGCGCGACGACACCGGCACTTTCGCGCGGCTGCGGACGATCCGCGACGAGGTCGTCGATCCGGCGGTTGTCTCGCACGGCGGCCGCATCGTGAGTATCGGCCGGCGACGGGCCTGATGGCCGAGTTCAACAGCGCGCTCCCCGGCGCTGCGGGCCGCCGTCCACATCCAGCGCGAGATGACGGCGCGCGAATGCCGAGGCGCCTCGCGGACGAGCGCATCCAATATCGGATCGGCATCAACTTGGGCGACGTCATGGTCGACGGCAGCGACCCGGCGGGCGACGGCATCAACGTCGCGGCGCGACTGGAAACGCTCTGCGATCCGCGGCGGCATCTGCGTCTCCGGGTCCGTGCGCGAACAGGGTGCATGGAACGCTCGACGTCGGCTTCGATGATATCGGCGAACAGCAGGTCAAGAACACTGCGCGGCCGATCCGCGCCTTTTCCGTGCGGTTCGGCGGTGCGGATGCGCACGCGCATGGTGCGGACAAGACGTCAGGAGCACTGCCGAAGGCGAGAGGATCGGTCTCAGTAGCCACCGCGCTGCGGTCGACCCGTCCAGTGGTCGTGTTGGCGGTGATCGTTGGCGCCGCGGCAGCTTTCGCGGTCATTGCCTACTACTCGCTTGGGCCACTTCCATATCGACGCGCGCCGGCGCCACCGGCAATGTCGGTCGGCGTGTTGCCACTGGTCGCGTCAGCCGGTGACCCGGGCAACGGCGCAACGGGCGGAATCGCTTACTCGCAACCTGTCCGCGCCAACTTGCTCACGGTAATCATCTATCCGAATCGTGCCGGTGACGGCGAGCCAAGCCAGCATGGTGAACCCGCGTGGCATCGGCGAGTTGGCCCGGGCGATCCAATGTCCGGCACGTCCTGGAGGGCGAAAGTGCAACCTGGGCAGGGTGTGACCGAGACTCGCCTGCGCCTGATCAACGGCGCTTCCGGGAGCAAATCTGGAATGAGACCCTGTCGTTGAAGGAGCCGGCGACGGCCGCCGATCAAATGCGCTCCGCTGCGGCCGGCGATTGCACATCTTCGCGGCAGATTGGTCGACGTGGAGATACGACGCGCCACCGGCGACCCTGAGGCGCGACAACGGCGATGGACTATGTGCTGCGCGCCTACGGATTGGATCAGGGGGATAAGTCGTTGGATCGAGCTGCGTCGGGAGGAAGCCTTGTATGAGGAGGCATTGCGAAGGGATCCCCTGATCTGGTGCCGGCGCTGCTCGGCGTCACCGAGGTGCTCGATGGGCAGCCCGATCTCGATGCGAATGTCGATCGCGAGCGCCTGATCCGCCGATGGGATGAGGTGACGACCAGGGCCGTGAATCTGGAATCGAACCGCGCCAGAGACGTGGAGGGCACGCTCTGGCGCGCTCATGCTCATGGGGCGGTGGGACGCGGCGCTCAGAGAGCAAATTCGAAAGCGATCCAATCTCGATCCCGATGCCGCCTGGCTTGTCGCTAGCCGTGCCTGGGATATAGTCGATGGTCGGAAGCCCCGGGGAGGCTCTCACCCTCGTTGCGCAAGCGATTGCGATGGATCCGCCCGGAGACTGGTGGACGATCCGCGTAGGATGCGAAGCGCAACTGCTGCTCGGCCACTACGACGACGCTATTGCAGCGTGCGAGAAAGCTGCGGGCCTCGGCGGGGAAGATTTCGACATTGCTTATTTCCTGGCGGCGGCCTATGCGCAAAAGGGCCTGATGGGAAGGGCTGCGGAGGAGAAGGCCAAGATCCTGCGTCGAGCACCGGGCTTCACGATAGCGGCGCTCAGGGCCAAGCAGTATTCGACAAATCCGGAGTACATGCGGCTCGCCGAAGCATACTGGTATTCGGGCCTGCGCAAAGCCGGGATCCCGGAGAAGTAGGCGCGACAGCGCTCGATCTAGCATGCCCAGCTCCGAACACTCCGTCACGCGCCGCCTGGCTGCGATCCTGATCGCCGACGTGGTCGGCTATACGCGGCTCATGGAGCGCGACGACACGGGCACGTTCGCGCGCCTGAGAACGATCCGCGACGAGGTTGTAGATCCGGCCATCGTGTCGCACGGCGGACGGATCGTGAAGACGGCGGGCGATGGGCTGATGGCCGAGTTCAACAGCGCACTCCTCGGCGCTGCGGGCCGCCGTCCACATCCAGCACGAGATGGCGACGCGCAACACCGACGTGCCCGTTGACCAACGTATCGAATACCGGATCGGCATCAATCTGGGCGATGTCATGGTCGACGGCAGCGACCTGGCTGGCGACGGCATCAACGTCGCGGCACGGCTGGAAGCGCTCTGTGAGCCGGGTGGCATCTGCGTTTCCGGGTCCGTGCGCGAGCAGGTCCATGGGACGCTCGACGTCCATTTCGACGATATCGGCGAACAACAGGTCAAGAACATTGCGCGGCCGATCCGTGCCTTTTTCCGTGCGATTCGGTGGCGCGGATGCGCGTGCGGACGGCGCGGACAAGCCGTCGGAAGCACGGCCGAAATCAAGAACGCAAGCTTCCTTGGCGGCGGCGCTGCGGTCGACCCGTCCATGGGTGGTGTTGGCCGTGATCGTTGGCGTCGCGGCTTTCGCGGTTATTGCCTACTACTCTCGTTTGGGTCCCTTCCATAACGACGCGTCACCGGGGCCACCGGCACTGTCCGTTGGCGTGATGCCATTGGTCTCTCAGCCGGTGACCCGGCAACGGCGCAACGGGCAGAGTCGCTTACTCGCGACCTGTCCGCGCAGCTGGCTCGAGCTCGACGTCGCGATCCGAACCGTGCCTGCGACTGCGCCTGCGAGGCAACTCAGCACGGTGGATCCTGGCGGCATCCGCGACCTGGCTCGGACGCTCAACGTCCGATACGTCCTGGAGGGCGAAAGTGCCAACCTGGGCAGGTGTGACCGAGATTCGCCTGCGCCTGATCAACGTGGCTTCCGGGGAGCAAATCTGGAATGAGACCGCGTTGCTAAAAGGAACCAGCGCCCGAGTCCGACCAGTTGCGCTCATTGCGGACGATGATGGAGCATCTTCGGAATCGTTTGTTCGAAGTGGAGATGCGACGCGCCACAGCCGCTGGAGAGCAGGCTACAACGCCGATGGACTATGTGCTTCGTGCTCAGGCGCTAGATCAGACGTACAAATCGCTGGAACGTCTCCGCAGGCAGAAGCGTTGTACGAGGAGGCGCTGCGGCGGGACCCCGATTTCGTGCCGGCATTGCTCCGGGATCCAAGAGTGCTGGACGGGCAGATCGATTTCGATGCGAACGTCGATCGCGAGCGGATGGTTCGACGAATGGACGAAGTGACAACAAGAGCTGTGAATCTGAATAGAACCGCGCCAGAGACTTGGAATTTCCGCTCTCAAGCACTTATGTACCTGGGGCGGTGGGACGCGGCGCTGAAGCAAACGCCAGGGCGATCCAACTCGATCCGGGTGCGGCATGGCTTGTCAGTACCAGGGGTGGGACATGTCGATGGCCGGAAGACCTGCAGAGGCCCTCACGCTTGTCGCGCAGGCGATTGCGATGGACCCTCCGCGTCGGGACGTGCCATGCGCGTCGCATGCGGGGCGTATCTACTACTCGGCCAATACGATGAAGCAGTTGCGGCTTGCGATAAAGCCTCTGGCCTGTCATATGACGAGTTTGACATCTGCCATCTTTCTCGCGGCTGCATACGCCCATACGGGTGCCACCAAGAGGGCCGCGGAGGAGAAAGCCAAGATCTTGCGCGGATCTCCCGGTTTTACGATCGCAACGCTGCGAGCCAAGCAGTATTCGACAAATCCAGAGTACCAGCGCCTAGCCGAAGCGCATTGGTACTCGGGTCTGCGCAAAGCCGGGATACCGGACAAGTAGGCGCGAAGCGCTCGCTTAGCATGCTCAACTCCGAACACTCCGTCTCCCGCCGCCTCGCTGCGATCGTCGTCGCCGATGTCGTCGGGTACTCGCGCCTCATGGAGCGCGACGAGGCGGGAACCCATGCGCGTCTAAAAGAGATCCGCGCCCAGGTCGTCGATCCGCGCATTGCCGCGCATGGCGGCCGGATCATCAACACGTCGGGCGACGGGATGCTGGTCGAGTTCACGAGCGCCACGCGCGGCACTGCGCTGCGCGATCGAGATCCAGCGCGAGATGGGGACGCGCAATCTGTATATGTGGTGCCGGAAGATCGGATCGAGTTCCGGATCGGGATCAATCTGGGCGACATCATCATCGACGGCGACGACATCGCCGGCGAGGGCGTGAACGTCGCGGCACGGCTGGAGACGCTGGCCGAGCCGGGTGGCATCTGCATTGCGGCGGCGCGTTCTGGAGCACGCGCACACGAGGACTCGGGCGTGAGTTTTGTCGACCTCGGCGAGCAGCAGGTCAAGAACATCGTGCGAGCCGATCCGGGTCTTTCGCGTGACTCTCGAATCAAGTGCCGCGTCGAATTCGATCTTGGCGCGCGGCTGGGAGCAATTCGGGTTCCGCGTCGGCAACGACTCTTCTATGTAATCAGCGCCGCGGTAGTAGTCCTTGTGATCGGCGCAGCGACTTTCATGCGCACCGGGATCCCGACTTTCGAAAGACGGCCGGACGCCGCTCTAACGGTCAAAGGCGCGCAACCTCCAGCAATGTCAGTGGCGGTGCTGCCCTTCGGTACCCTCAAGCACCGCGGCCGCCGACGACCGGCTGGGCGAGACCGTGAGCAGAGATCTGGCGGCCGGTATCGCCAGGAGCGTGCGCAGCGCCAAGGTCGTCTCAGACGGTCGCGTCTCGGGCTACAAGGAGAAGACTGTCGATACCCGGTCGGCGGGCCGGGTGCTCAACGTACGTTATCTGGTCGTGGGCGATATACGCCCCGCCGGCGACAAAACCGTCGTGAACATTCAGCTGGTGGAAACCACCGGTGCAACCCAAGTCTGGAGCGATCGCCTGCCTGGAATTGCCGCAGCAAAGGGGTCGTCGACGATGAGAAGGCACTTGTTTCGAGTCTTACGCTGCGCTTGAGCGATGACATTCAAACGGGCCGAGCGGCGGCGTGCGACCGCGGAGGCTGGATCACCGGACGCCAGCGCCATGGATTTTGTCCTTCGGGCCGATGTACTTCGGATCAACGACTTTGTCGATCCGGAAAGGAACCTCGCGGCGAGAAAAACTGTATGAGGCAGCACTGCGCATGGATCCTGGCCTGACAGCCGCGCTCATCGGCCGCGCGTGGACGCTTGAACAAGAGCTCTGGAACAACCCGCGAGCTGACTACGAGTCTCTTTCGCGAGAGTTCGACCGGGGACTCGGCCCGCGCCGTCCAGCTCGACCCACGGGACGCATATGCATGGAATATGCGGGACGGCGCATTGACTTGGCTCGGAAGACACGATGCGGCGAAACAGGCCAATGCAACAGCTCGGCAACTCGACCCGACCTCCAAGCTGTTCCTTGCGGAGGCGGCGTTTTTAACGGTCCTCGATGGCGAGCCGGACAAGGCCACTGCCTTCCTCGACCAGGCGCGGGCCATCGACCGGAGTAAACGATGGCGCGACTTCGCGTGTGGCTTGCATCGTCGAACGTCTATCGCGCCAACTGCGCGGCTGCCGCGCAGCGCATTCTGCGAGAAGGCCGCCCTCGTGGCGGGGATGGTGGATGGAATATCTCCACCTGACGGCGGCTTACGCGCAGATCGGGCGAGGTGCAGAAAGCTGCGGCCAGCAAAGCTGAGCTGCTTCGGCTCAGGCCCGAGTTTTCGATCGGCCGTTATAACGCAATGGTGACAAGGTTCTCTGACAATCCCGTATACCAGCGCCTTACGCAAGAACGGGTTCTGGCGGGGCTGCACAAAGCGGGTATCCCCGAGCAATAGTCGCCGGCCGATTCGGTTCCAACGATGACTCCCAACCCGGTTTCCCGCAGGCTCTCTGCGATCGTCGTCGCCGACGTCGTAGGCTATACGCGGCTCATGGAGCGCGACGAGGCGGGTACCCATGCGCGCCTGAAAGAGATTCGCGCCCAGGTTGTCGATTCGCGGATTGCCGCGCATGGAGGCCGGATCACATCCACACCGCGGGCGACGGGATGCTGATCGAGTTCGGCAGCGCGACGGCGGCGCTGCGCTGCGCCATCGAGATTCAGCGCGAGATGGGCACGCGCAACCTGGCACGTCGCGCCGGAAGATCGGATCGAGTTCCGGATCGGCATCAACCTGGGCGACATCATCATCGACGGCGACCGACATTGCCGGCGAGGGCGTGAACGTCGCGGCGCGGCTGGAGACGCTAGCCGAGGCCGGGTGGCATCTGTATTGCCGCGACGGTCCTCGAGCACGCGCACGAGGATCTGGGCGTGAGTTTTGTCGACATCGGCGAGCAGCAGGTCAAGAACATCGTGCGGCCGATCCGCGTCTATCGCGTCACATTGCGCAAGTGCGACACGGGAGGCGCGTGCCGCGACAAGGCTATCTCCTCAGCGACGCTCGACCGCGTCGTCGCTGGCTGCTCGTGGGTATCGCTGCGCTCGGTGCGATTGGCGTCGGTGTGGTACTCAGTTCTGCAGGGACTTAAATCCACTGCTTCGCCGGCACCCCAGCCCAATGTCAGGGTCGCCATCCTGCCGTTCACAGCGCCCACCGGCAGCCCGGCCGAGTACAACTCTCGGACGTGCTTACGCAGGACCTCACTACCGCACTCGGACGATGGCGGATGGTCAGCGTCGCGTCGCCTGGACTCGCCGCCGCATACAAGGGCAGGGCCATCGATGTACGCACTGTGAGCCGTGAGCTAAACGTGCGTTACGTGATCGAAGGCGAGATCCGCCCCGACGCCGAGCGCGATGTCGTGAATACTCATTTGGTGGACGCCGGCACCGGCGTGCAGCTTTGGGGCGATCAGAACGAAATCCCCAAGGCGGCCACGAGGGAGGAGCGCGACGTTCTGGTCTTGCGGTCTGCGCGACGCCTTCGCAACGCGTCTGTACGACGCGCAAAGCAGGGACTCGAATCAGTCGGCGGCGATGAGCGCTGCTCTTCCGGGCGGACGCGATCGATAACACACCGCGCAAGGGCATCCTCAACGCGCAGCACCTCTACGATGAGGCGCTTCGATTGCAGCCGGACTTCACGCTAGCCTTGATCGCACGTGGGTCCAATTCCGTCGCGGAACTCGAGTTCGATCCTGGCCCGGACCGTGACCGGCTTGTGGAGGAGGGCTTGGGTTTTCTGCTCGCGCGCTGGCATTGGACCCGGACAACGCGAACGCCTGGAATTTGCGAGGCATCCTGCTTGGTTGGCAGGGGACGGTTGGATGCCGCGTTCGAGGCCGACACCTCGGGCGCGGCAGCTCGATCCCTCACTAGGTTTCAGTCTTCGCGCGTGGTTGCTGGTAATGAACGGTCAGGCCAACGAGGCGTTGGTTGTGGTCGAGCGCGCTTTCTCGATCGATCCACTGGCCGTCGGCAACTATCAGCTTCAGAAATGTTGGGCCAGCTTCCTGCTTGGCCGCTATGACGAGGCGATTACCGCGTGCGAGAAATGGCGTGCGATCGATGATGGGTGGTTCCCGCCACACGTGCTGCTAATGGCGGCATACGCCCAATCCGGCAACGCGGCAAAGGCGGCGGCGGAAAAGGCGATCGTCCTCCGACGTGTGCCCGAATATTCGATTGCCCGGTACAAGGCACTGTGGAAATCGGACTCGCCCGCGTATCAATCGCAGACGGGAAGCACACATCATCGCCGGCCTGCGCAAGGCCGGAATACCGGAGCAGTAGGCCGAAACGATTACTCCCGCCGGATCAACGCGAACGCCGTGACGATCATCGCGACGAAGAACACGAGTGTCCAGCCGGCAATCGCCAGGCCCGAGGAATTCCCAGCCCTTCTCCGCGCACTCGCCGCTGCCTGCGAAGACTTTTTCACGACGTCCAGGTACGGCATCGTTTCCATCATGTACGAGAAGCCCATGCCCGCACGCGGGCACCTGGTCCTGGGCAGCGCCTGCAGCCACACCTGCCTGCCGGCGAATGCCGCGCCGGCGCCCGCGAACACCAGCGACCAGGCCGGCGTAGATCGCCGCGCCGAAGTCGCGCGGATTGTGGACGAATGCCACAAGAAAAATGATGCCGACCGCGGACACTGCGATCCGCTGGAAGACGCACAGCGGGCAGGGCTCGAGGCCGTGACCGTATTGCAGCCACAGCGCCCAGCCCATCAGCCCGGCACAGACAAGAAATCCCAGCAGATACGCAAACCCGTGCGCGGCGGCAGCAGGATCAGCGCGAGCGACGCGACGCCGATCGTCGCGACACCGATGCGATAGAGCGACTGCGACAGCGAGGGCTCGTTTCCGAACCAGCGAAACAGGATTTCCTGGCCGAGCAGCGCGCAGCGCGAGGAGCAAGCCGGCCACGGCCAGGAGAATCGTTGCGTAGCGCGTCATTAGGTTGCTTTCGCCAGAGCTTGATCGAGATCCCAGATGATATCGTCAACGGTCTCCAGGCCGACCGACAGCCGGATCATCTCCGGCAAGCACGCCGGCTGCGCGCTGCTCGGCGTCGTCCAACTGCCGATGCGTCGTCGACGCGGGATGGATTACCAGGGTCTTGGCATCGCCGACGTTCGCCAGGTGCGACAGGAAACTGACAACACTTTCGATGAAGCGCTCGCCGGCCGTTGCGCCGCCGCGGACGCCGAACGTGAGGATGCCGCCGGCGCCGCGCGGAAGATATTTGCGGGCAAGCGCTTCATAGCGGTTGCCCGCCAGCAGCGGATAGTTCACCCACTCGACTGCCGGATGCGCGGCCAAAGTGCTGCGCGATCGCGAGCGCGGACGCGCAATGCCGCGGCATGCGCAGATGCAGCGTTTCGATGCCCTGCAGCAGCAGGAAGGCCGAGAGCGGCGCCAGCGTGGGACCCAGCGTGCGCATCGTTTCCATCCGCGCCTTCATCGTGAAGCCGAAATCGCCGAAGGTCTCGTGGAAGCGCACGCCGTGGTAGCCGCGCGACGGCTCGGTCATCTGCGGGAAGTTGCCGTTGTCCCATGGAAATTTGCCGGACTCGACCAGGACGCCGCCCATCGTGGTCGCCATGTCCGCCCAGGTACTTGGTCACCGAGTGGATGACGATGTCCGGCGCCGTGCTCGAGCGGCCGGCACAGATACGGCGAGGCCAGCGTGTTGTCGACGACGAGCGGAATGCCTGCGTCGTGCGCGATCTGCGGCGATGGCTTCGACGAGTCCGCCACGTTGAGTTGCGGGATTGCCGATCGTTTCGACGTAGAGCGCCTTGGTGTTCGCCTTCAGCGGCCGATCGGAAGTTCTCGGGATCGTCGCTGTCGACGAACGTGGTGTCGATGCCGAATTGTGCGAACGTGACGGCGAACTGCGAGTAGCGTGCCGCCGTACAGATGCGCGCGACGCGACGATGTGATCGCCATGCGCGGCACAATGTGAGCAAGCGCCAGCATCTGCGCTGCCATGCCGGTGGCGGCGGCGAGCGCGGCGCGTCCGCCTTCCAGCGCGGCGACGCGCTCCTCGAGCGCAGCTACCGTCGGATTCGAGATCCGCGAATAGACGTTGCCGAACGTCTGCAGATTGAACAGGCTGCGCCGCATGGTCGGCGCTGTCGAACACGAACGACGTGGTCTGGTAGATCGGCAGCGCGCGCGCTCCGGTCGCCGCATCCGGTATCTGGCCGGCGTGCAGGCAGAGGCGTGTCGAAGCCGAATTTGTGGTCGGGCATTGGAATCGTCGTCGTAATCGCCGTGTTCCTGGCGAGTCAGGAACTTGGCATCGCCCGCCGGGATGAGACGACGCCGGTATTGACGCCCGCCCAGTTGAAGTCCTCCGAAAATGCCGCGCATGCTCGATTTTCACGCAGCGGTCCATGACGACGTCGAGCCCGGCGTCGCTGGCGATCCTCGCCAGCTTCGTCGTTACGGATGCCAAGCTGCATCCACAGTACCTTCGCCCCTTTCCGGCGACGGCCTCGCGCGCGAGCGGCGGAATTCGCCGGGCTTGCGAAAGCAATCGACCATGTCGACGGAACCCGGAATCGCAGCGATGGTCGGGTAGCATCGTTCGCCGAGCACTTCCGCGTAATTGGGGTTGACCGGAATGATCCGGTACCCATGGTCCCGCATGTATTTCGCAGCGAAGTAACTGGGGCGGTACCAGTTGGCGGAGAGTCCCGACTGCGATGGTGCGGGTTTGCGCGAGATGCGGCGCAAACCCGCGATAGTCGTCGACAATGGCCATTGGACTCTTGCGGAGCCTACCAGCGTGGCTGCTGGTTGTACGGGTAATCGTTGTTGACCTTGCGCCCCGACGGGATGCGGTTATTCATCCCCGACGGCAGGTTGGGGTTAATCGCCTGCAGTCCGAACGTCCGGCAGTCGCCTTCGAAGTTGGCATCCGTACAGAACCACCCAGTACCCGCGCTCGACGCGAATTGACGACGCCCTGTCGTTGAAGCCCGCGTTGTCGAAATTGCGCAGTACGTCGCGATGTCAACACGAACGAACGTCCGGAAAATTCGGACCCTCGTACATCGACGACGCGCGTCTGGCCGCCGCCCCCAGTTGCCGCCTGCTGTGGGTCCGCCGCCACCGCCGCCCCGGAACCGGAACGTACGCGGGCCCGTCCCCGCCCTGCCATGGGTCGCGCGGAACTCGTCTGCCCGTTCGAGCCGCCCAGGCTGTCGTATCGGCCTGGCCCGTAATGCGGCGAGTCGCCCTGAAAGGCGTCGGGCCAAGCTTGCCAAGTGCCGGAAAACACAATCGACGACCGCGCGCGGTCGTTGAACCCCGACCGGTCGAAGGATTGGGGAGTGTTTGCTCCATCATGACGCTCTGGCCGCCGAAGCCTTCGCCTTCGAACAATGAGGCGCGCGCTCGTACCCGCCGCCGCCACCGCCGGGCACTCCACCACCGCCACCGGTGTTCCAGCCGATCTGCGCAGCGATGACAGACGATTCGCCAGGCCCATGCGCCGAGCGTGGGGTGATTGCCCGGCCGCAGCGTCACGCAGTTACCGCGGTAATAGGCCTCGAGCACAGTTGCCACGTGCCGCCACGAATGATTGCCGAAGACGCGCGGTCATTGAAGCCGGACGGGTCCAGATTGGGCATAGGAGCCGTGCCTCGCCGCGAAGCGCTGGCCGCTGAAATTCTCGCCTTCGAACAACGCGTGATTTCCTGCGCCGCCGGCGGCGGGCGCATCCGGCGAGCGCGGTTGCGAAGAGGATGTGCGTAATTTTCATCTTGATCTCCTCGATTGGTTGAGCCGCTGGCGTGTGCCTTCCAGTCAACGTGCCGCCAAATTCTAGCGGGTCCCGCCGGTCAACGATGTCGCGGTTTCGTCGCCGAACTTGATGTCAGGTTCTCGTCGGAGACGGGTCCGCCGCCGGGGCGGTGACGGTCTTCAACGTGCTCCGGTGCTTGGGCTCCGGATGCCAGCCAAGCACGGCAGCGAGCATGAACGCGAAGCCGACGACGTAAGCCAGGGCGACGTGCCAGCCGCCGCGCTACCCACGCCATCGCCGAACGCGCCGCCGGGAACTGGCTGGCCAGCGCGACGCCCGCCGACGAGCCGAACCAGATCATCGAGCCGCCGAAGCCGACGGCGTAGGCGAGAAAGCCCCAGTCGTAGCCGCCCTGCTTGAGCGCCAGCGCGGTGAGCGGGATGTTGTCGAACACCGCCGAGACGAAGCCGAGGCCGAACGCGGCCTGCCACGATGCCGCCGGCAGCGCCTCGACCGGCATCATCGACGCGCGAAAGCACCAGCGACTGAGCAGGAAGACGCTGCCGCTGAGTCGCCGCCGGCAGCACGCTCCAGTGCGGGCCGCGCGCGAGCGGCGCGCAGAGCGAGCAGCGCGACCCACACCGGCAGCGCCGATGAACGGGAAGCGTGTCGGCAGATCTCGTGCAACTTGAAGTTGACCGACCACGTTGACGACGATCGCCGCGGCGAGGATGGCGGCGACGATGCGCGACGCGCACCCAGTCGACGACACGTCCGGCCGGCGCGTCCTTGACGATCGGCGAATAGCGCGTGCTGCTGCAGCGCCGCGGCGAATGCCGAAGAGCACAAGCGCCGAGTCCGGCCGCGACGTAGGCCTCGAGACCTGCGAGCGGACTGCACGCCGGTCGATCCACATCATCGTCGTCGTCGTGTCGCCGACGACGCTGCCCGAGCCGCCGGCGTTCGAGGCGGCGACGATCGCGGCGAGGTAGCCGATGTGGACGCTTGCCGCGGAAGAGCGCCGTGCGCCATCGTGCCGCCGATCAGCGCCGCGGCGATGTTGTCGAGGAAGCTCGACAGGACGAACACCATGACGAGCAGCACGAAGCCGCCCTTCCAGTCATCCGGCAGGAAGCGCGGGGCAGCATCGCCGGTACGCGACTTGTCCTCGAAGTGCTTCGGACAGCAGCGCGAAGCCCAGCAGCAAGCCGAGCAGGTTGGCGAGGATCACCCATTCGTGGGCGAGATGCGAGATGAAGCCGGCGGCGCCAGGGCCTTCCGGAAGAAGGCGAGAACAGTACCTTGAACAACGTGATGACCGCGAGGTCCGGCCACGGCCACCCGCAGTGTGTGGTGATGGAACAGTGCGACGCCCAGGAGTGTCAGCCCGAACAGGATGAAGTCGATAGGGACCCCTGCGATGGCCGGCGGCTCAGGCAGGCCAGCGCGTCGGCGGCGGCCGCCGCCATGGCGCCGGAGCTCGTCGCCAGCCCGGTCAAAATCTGGGCAGTGTGACGCGCTGGCCCGGCAGGGTCTTGGACGGCATCAGCATCTCGGTTAGGGTGATGTCGGGGGCGGGACAGTGTGGCGCGCTGGCTTTTCGGCCATTTTCCGGACCGTGCAGGCAGGTGTGCCGCCGGGCGTTGCATGGTGACGCTGATTGCTCAACCGCTTGAATCTACTCGCGGCCACTTCGAAACTTGCCGATTTTCGGCAAGCGCGGCGGCTCGGTGCGATTGGGCATCCTATCAACAGGCCAGCACCCTTTTCCCCGGAGTAGGGTAGGCTCGATCCTTGCTAGGATTTACCGGACTGAAATCGCAAATCGGCCGTGTGCGGCCGGCTTGCGGGGAGCCGGCCGGGCCGCCAACCCGGGTCCGGGGCCCTCCGTAGCCGGGCTCACGGCCGTTCGTTAACGAGAAAAACTGCGCCATGGCGCTGCCGCGATCGCTGAATCGACTTGAACTAGCCCTTCCGCAAACCCTGGGTGAGCCGGTGGAGCGGAGAGGCTCTTGGCTGCGCTCGCAGAACAAGCTCAATGCGCTGGGCGTCCCCGATCGCGTACATCGATCGCAACCAGCGCTACCGCTTCGCCAACAGGGCGCTCCTCGACTGGCTGGGCAAGCGGGCGATCGACGTCCTCGGCCGCGGAAGTGATCGAGGTTCTCGGCCGCGACGTCTACCAGCTCTATCGCGCCTACATCGACGCCGCGCTCTCCGGCGAGCGGACGACGTTCGAGCGCCAGCTGGTCACCCCGGGCCGCCCGCCGCTGTGGATCCGCGTCGACCATTACCCGGACCGCAGCTGCGCAAGGCCACGTCCGCGGGTTCCTCGTCACGTACAGCGATGTCGATCAACTTAAGCGCCTCGAACTCGAAGCGGGTCAGCGCGAGCACCGGTTGCGGCTCGTCACCGACAGCGTCGGACTGCCCATCCTGTACTTCGACCGGCAGCTGAAGATCGCGTTTCGCCAACAAGACCGTTCGGCAGCTGGATCGGCGTGCCGGCCGACGACCTCCTGGGCCACGCGTTGAAGGAAGTGCTGCCGGCCGACGCGCTGCGCCGAAATGCAGGGCTACATCGAGCGCGCTTTCGCCGGCGCGACGGTGATCTACGAGCGGCGCGAGCCGCAGCTGTCGACGGCGAATCGCGCTGGATGCGCATCACGCTGTTCCCCGATCGCGAGGTCGGGCGGCCGCGTCGGCGGCGCCTTCGCGGTGATGAACGACATCGAGGACGACATCCGCATCCGCGACGCGCTCGAAGGCGCAGGAGTCGCAGATGCGCCTCTTCGCCGACAACATTCCCGGGCCCGATCGCGCTACCTCGACCGCAACCTCAACTACACGTTCGTGAACCAGGCGTTCGCGAACTCGGTATGCAAGCCGCAGGACGAAATCTACGGCAAGACGCCCGTTCGAGGTGATGACCTCCGACGTCGGCGCGTTCCTGCGTCCGATCCTGAAGCGCGCGCAAGCGGGCGAGCACGTCGAATACGAGCGCGTCGGCAACACGATGCAGGGCAGCCGCCGCTGGCTGCACGGCCGCATCGCGCCGGACCTCGACGTCTCCGGCACGGTGCGCGGCCTGTACTGCACCGAGTACGACATCCACGATCTGAAGTCGACCGAGCAGGCGCTGGCGGCGCGCGAGAGAGCAGCTGCGTCTTTTCAACGGACAACATTCCCGAGCCGATCGTCTACCTGGACGCGGACCGCCGCTACGAGTTCGTCAACGAGGCGTTCCTGCGGCTGATGGGCCTCGAGCGCGACCAGGTCATCGGCAAGACCACCGGACGAAGTCGTCGGCACGGACGACTACTCGGGCGCTGGAGCCGTGCATCGCTGCGCGCGGTCGGCCGGCGAGGCCGTGACCTTACGAGCGCGACGATCGTCGATGCCGACGGCCGCACGCGCTGGCTGCGCGCGCCGCATGCGTGCCCGACCTGCAGTTCGACGGCACGGTCAAAGGGCGAGTACGTCGTCGGCCACGACATCACCGACCTGAAGCAGGCGCAGGATGCGCTGGCCGCGCGCGAGGGCCAGCTGCGCGCGATCATGGACGGCGTGCCCGCGCCGGTCGCGTACATCGATCGCGACGAGCGCTGCCACTACGTCAACCGCACGTTCCTGCAGTTCTTCGGGCTGACCGCAGGAGCAGGTCGATCGAAATGCGGCTGCGCGACGTGGTCAGGCCACGGCATCTACCAGAGCGCGCAGGCGATGCTGACGCGCGCGCATGGACGGCGAGTCGACGGCGTTCGACCGGCTGGTGCCGGGCGCCAACGGCGTGCGCCGGTGGATGACGATCCGCGTCGTGCCGGATGCCGCGCCGTCGGGCGAAGTGCACGGCGCGTTCGTGCTGATGAACGACATCCACGGCCTGAAGCAGGCGCAGGAAGCGCTGCGCGCGTCGGAGGCCGAGCTGCGCCTCATCATGGACAACGTGCCGGCGCGCGTGTCGTACATCGACCGCGACTACCGCTACCGCTTCCTCAATCGCCACAACGAGGACTGGCTGGGCGAGAGCCGCAAGGAGCTCACCGGGCGCCAGATCGCCGAGGTCGATCGGCGAGGAACGCGCGACCAGCTGGTGACCGCTGCTCGATCGCGTGCTGAACGGCGAAACGGTGTCGCACCGAAAAGCTGCTGATGCAGCCGGACGGCGAGCAGCGCTGGGAATGCGGTCCACTACGCGCCGAATCGCGATGCCGAAGGCAACGTGATCGGCATCTACGCCGTGCACACCGACATCCACGACCAGAAGCGCAACGAGGACGAGCTGCAGCGCGCGAACTGGATGCTGTCGTCGCACATCAACAACACGCCGCTCGCGGTGCTGGAGTGGGACCGCGATTTCCGGCTCGTGCGCTGGTCGCCGCAGGCGGAGAACATCTTCGGCTGGGTCTCCGACGAGATCCTCGGGATTCCGCTCGCCGACAGCCCGCTCGTGCACGAGGACGACCGCGAGGCGCTTCGCGGGCCTGGTCGGCGCGGCTGATGGGCGGCGAAGAGCCGCGCGCGACCGGCCTCACGCGCAATCACCGCAAGCGACGGCGAGCACGATCTGGTGCGAGTGGTATCACTCGGCGCTGCTCGACGACGCAGGCCAGATCGTCTCGATCCTGTCGTTCGTGCAGGACGTCTCGTCGCGGATCCAGGCGGAGGAGCGGCTGCAGTACCTGGCGACGCGCGACGCGCTGACCGGCCTGCCGAACCGGCTGCTGCTGCACGAGCGCCTGACGCAGGCGATCGCGCAGGCCAAGCGCAGCGGACACCGCGTCGGCGTGCTTGTTCATCGACCTCGACCGCTTCAAGAACGTCAACGACACGCTCGGCCATCGCATCGGCGACGAGCTGCTGAAGCGCGTGACGGCGGCGCTGTCGGCGCGCTGCGCGAGACCGACCTGCTGGCGCGGCTGGGCGGCGACGAGTTCATGGTGATCGTCGAGGACTTCGACGATCCCGCGGTGCTGGGCCGCATCGCGCAGAAGCTGCTCGACGCGATCGCGCAGCCGTTCGAGATCGAGGAGCACGACATCTACGTCACGTCGTCGATCGGCATCGCGCGTGTACCCCGACGACTCCGGACGACCCGGAAGAGTTGCTGAAGCACGCCGACGTCGCGATGTACCGCTCGAAGGAGCTCGGCCGCAACACCTACCAGTTCCTCGACGCGAACCTGGCCGAGCACCGGCTGCGCCAGCACACGCTGGAGACCGCGCTGCGCACGCGCGCTGGCGGACGACGCGTTGCAGCTGCACTACCAGCCGGTGGTGCGCATCGCACGACCGCGCGATCGTCGGCGCCGAGGCGCTGCTGCGCTGGAGCGGATCCGGAGCACGGCAGCGTGCCGCCGCAGGTGTTCATTCCGCTGGCCGAGGAATCGGGCCTCATCCACGCGCTGGGCGAGTGGGTGCTGAAGACCGCCGCCGACGCAGTGCGTCGCGTGGCGCACGGCGGGCATGCAGCTCACGGTGTCGGTCAACCTGTCCGCGCGGCAGTTCTACCGCGAAGACCTGGCGCAGCGCATTTCGGAGATCGTCAAGACCGAGGAATGCGAGCCCGTCGTGGATCGAGCTCGAAGTCACCGAGACGAGCCTGCTGCACGACCTCGACGCGATTCGCAAGGTGCTCCACCAGCTGCGCGACGAGGGCTTCACGGTCGCGATCGACGACTTCGGCACCGGCTACTCGTCGCTGACGCACCTGAAGCATTTCCCGATCGACACGCTGAAGATCGACATCTCGTTCATCGCCGACCTCGAGACCGACCCGCAGGACGCGGCCATCACCGAGGCGATCATCGGCCTCGCGCGCGGCCTCGGGACTGAAGGTCGTCGCCGAAGGCGTGGGCACGCGCGAGCAGCTCGAATTCCTCGACGTCGCGCGGCTGCGACTGCTTCCAGGGCTTCTGGATGAGCAAGCCGCTGCCGGCCGACGCGATTTTCCGAGTTCGTCGCGGCCCGGCAACCCGTAAAGAAGTGAAGGGTGAGAGCGTAAGCGGCCGTCGACGCCGGCGCGTTCTTGACCGTTCACTTGTTCTGCTCGAGCCATTCGGCCAGCGCCTCGGCGGCCGTCTCCCACTCCGGCTCCAGCATCAGCATGTGCGCCATGCCCGGCAGGATCGTGGCGGCGACGCCGTGATGCTGCGCGGTGGCCCGCGTATCGCCCGGCGTGCGAGATCCGGTCGTCCTGCGCGCCCAGCACGAGGACTGGCGAGGCGGGCCGCTCGGGCAGGCCATGTGCAGCCGCAGCGACAGGTCGAGCAGCACGCGCGGCGACTCCACGTTGAGGTGGCGTTCGCGCTTCCGCGAGCATGGGGCTCCGGCACGCCGGCGCTGAAATAGAACGGGCGCAGCGTGGCGAGCAGGCTCGTCGGACAGCCGCGATCGGATCGAACCGGGCGAGATGCGACACGTAGTCCGGATGCGCCGTCGGCCAGCCGCGCGGCCACGGACAGCAAGCCGGCGGGCGGCACGGGCGCCAGCAACGCGGCCGCCGCGCACCGGCCGCGTCGCCAGCATCCGCTCGCATGACCGCCGCGCCCATCGAATGGCCGATCAGGATCGGCGGCGCGTCGAGCTGCCCGCGACGTGCTCGACGTCGGCGACGTAGTCGTCGAGTCCGGCGACGAACAGCGGACTCCGTGCCGCCGCTGCCGCCGTGCCCGCGCAGGCTCAGCGCGTAGGCGGGCCAGCCTGCGCGCCGCGAACCAGGGCAGGAAGTACGGCGTCCCAACACCACGCGTCGCAGTATCCGCCGTGGACGAACAGGAGCGGCGGCTTGCGGGTCGCGCGCGCTGGCAGTTGCGAGAGGACCTCGAGGCGGGATTCGGGAGCAAGCATCAGGGTCAGGTGATCAGGAATCGGGAATCAGGAATCAGACGTGAGATATATTCAGTGTCGCCGGGGTCGGCGGCGAGCGTACGACTGATCCGCTGAGTCCATGACTACGTGATTCTCTGAACACCATGTCTGCCACCATTCAAAAGAGCGACGATTGTGCCAGATCGCGACGGCTCGGCCCCTGTCTGCCAACGACGCCTACGATCGCACGCGTGCCGCCGCTGTCCGCGCCTGGCGGCGTTCCTGACCGAGGTCAAGCGCCGCGCATCCGGCGTACTGGTGCAAACCGGTGCCGCCGTTCGGCGAGCCGTCCGCGCGGCTGGTGATCGTCGGTCTGGCGCCGGGCATGCACGGCGCCAATGCGAGCGGGTCGCCCGTTCACCGGCGACTATGCCGGCATCCTGCTGTACGCAGACGCTGCATGCCTACGGCTTCGCGACGCAGGCCGGTCGCCAGCGCGCGCGACGACGGGTCTGCGCTGATCGGGCTGCCGCATCACCAACGCGGTCAAGTGCCTGCCGCCCGGCAACAAGCCGACGCCGGCGGAAGTGCGCGCCTGCAACAGCTATCTCGCGGCCGATCTTGCGCACCGTTCCGGACGGCGGCGCGATCCTCGCCCTCGGACGCATCGCGCACGATGCGACGTTGCGCGCGCTGGGCTACAAGCCGTCGGCCTTCGCCTTCGCGCATGGCGCCGCAGCATGCGCTGCCGGCGGGCCGGCTGCTGATCGACAGCTATCATTGCAGCCGCTACAACACCAACACGCGCCGCCTGACGCCCGCGATGTTCCGCGCTGTCGTTCGACGCCGTCGCGGCGTCATCTTGCAGCGACCGATCGGACCACGGCGTGAGCGAGGTTCACGCGCATGAGCGACGAGTCCGGCGATCGCGCCTGCGCAGCCTCCGACATTCGACGCGTCGAGCTGCTGGCAAGTCGCTGCCGCACCGGCCGGGCGTCTACCGGATGCTCAACGCCGCGGGCGAGACGCTGTACGTCGGCAAGGCGCGCGACCTGAAAAAGCGCGTCTCCAGCTATTTCCAGAAGACCGGCCACGAGCCGCGCATCGCCGCGATGATGGCGCAGGTCGCGCGCGTCGAGACCACGGTCACGCGCTCCGAAGGCGAGGCGCTGCTGCTCGAGAACAATCTCATCAAGTCGCACGAGCCGCGCTACAACATCCTGTTCCGCGACGACAAGAGCTATCCGTACGTCTGCATCACGGGCGAGCCATTTCCGCAGCTGCGCTTCCATCGCGGCGCGCTCGACCGCCGCAACCGCTACTTCGGACCGTTCCCCGGCGCCGGCGCGGTCCGCGAGGGCATCGCGACTGCTGCAGAAGGTGTTCATGCTGCGCACGCTGCGACGAACACGGTGTTCGCCAACCGCTCGCGGCCGTGCATGCTCTACCAGATCCAGCGCTGCACGGCGCCGTGCGTCGGCTTCATCGGCGAGGACGAATATCGCGAGGACGTCGAAGGGCGCGACGCTGTTCCTGCAGCGGCAAGGCGGGCGAAGTGCTGACCCAGCTGCAGGCACAGATGGAGGCGGCGGCCGGCGGCGCTCGAATTCGAGCGCGCGCGCGCGCATCCGCGACAAGATCAGCCGCCTGCAGCACGCTGCAGTCGCGCCAGTTCGTGGAGAGCGCGACCGGCCGGCGACATCGACGTGGTCGCGGCAGCTTCGGAGCGCGGCCTCGTTCGCCGTCAACGTCGTGATGATCCGCGGCGGCCGCCACGTGGGCGACCGCACGTTCTTTCCGCGCCACGCCGATGCCGTCGATCCCGCGGCGCTGTCGACGATCGTGCCGGCGTTCCTCGAGCAGCACTACGTCGAGCGGCCGGTCCCGCCGACGATCATCGTGCCGGACGTCGCCGATCACGCGGCGCTGGCGGAAGTCCTGTCGGCGCAGGTCGGCGCAGAAGGTGGAGATCGTCGGCAATCCGGGCGGAGAGCGCCGCGTGTGGCTTGACGATGGCGCTGCAGAACGCCACGTTGGCGATCCGCCAGAAGCTCGCGCAGAAGGCGACGCAGGAGGATCGGCTGGCCGCGTTGCAGGAGGCGCTCGGGCTGCCGTCGTCGGTGCAGCGGATCGAATGCTTCGACGTCTCGCACACGATGGGCGAGGCGGCGGTCGCTTCGTGCGTGATCTTCGACCGGCTGGCGATGCAGACGTCCGAGTATCGCCGGTTCAATGTCACGCCGGAGCAGGGCGGCGACGACTACGCGGCGATGCGCGAGGCGCTGACGCGGCGCTGCGCGCGCATCGTCGCCGGCGAATATCCGGCGCCCGACCTGCTCGTGATCGACGGCGGCAAAGGACAGGTCGCGGTCGGCCGCCAACGTGCTGGAGGAGCAGGGCATGCACGGCGTGCCGCTGATCGGCATCGCCAAAGGGCCCGAGCGCAAGGCGGGCGAGGAGGACATCGTGTTCCCGGGCCGCGACGACGTGCTGAATCTGCCCGCCCGACCATCCCGGGCTGCATCTGCTGCAGCAGATCCGCGACGAGGCGCATCGCTTCGCGATCCAGGGCCATCGCGCGCGGCGCGCCAAGGCGCGCACCACGTCGACGCTGCAGGACATCGCGGGCATCGGCGCCGCGCAAGCGCCGTGCGCTGCTGGCGCACTTCGGCGGCGTGACGGGCGTGCAGGCCGCGAGCGTGGAGGACATCGCCCGGGTGCCCGGCATTTCGCGGGCGCTTGCCGAGCGAATCTTCGCCGAGCTGCATTGATGGCGGTAACCGTGAGGCGGGCGAGCGTTAGAATCAGCAGGCGCCGCGTGTCAGCGCTCGCGGCATCGCACGCCGATGCCGATTCAACATTCCCATCGCTGCTGACCTGGTTGCGGATCGTCGTGATCCCGATCTTTGTCGCGGTCTACTATCTGCCGGACACCTGGCTGACGCCGGTCGCCAAGAACTGGACGGCCATGAGCGATCTTCGCGGCCGCGGCCATCACCGACTGGCTCGACGGCTACCTTGCGCGGCGGTGGAGGGAGACGAGCGCGTTCGGCGCGTTCCTCGACCCGGTGGCCGACAAGCTGATGGTCGCGGCGGCGCTGATCCTGCTCGTGCAACTGGGCCGCGCCGAAGCCTATCTCGCGATCATCATCATCGGCCGCGAGATCGCGATCTCCGCGTTGCGCGAATGGATGGCGCAACTCGGCAAGACCAAGAACGTCGCGGTGGCCTTCATCGGCAAGGTGAAGACCGCGTCGCAGATGACGGCGATCATCGCGCTCCTGTTGTGGGAGCCCGTCATTCCGGGCGTCTCGACGCCGCTGCTCGGAACGATCGCGCTGTGGGTCGCCGCCATCCTTACGCTGTGGTCGATGTTCCATTACCTCCGGCTCGCCGCACCGCACTTCGGCGTCGACGCCGTCACGCGGCGCGCGGACGACCACGATCAGCGGCAAGCCGGAGCGCCGTGAGGGAATCCGGTTCGGAGTAGCGCATTCCGCTACTTCAGGCGGGACCAGCAGAAAGGCCTCGACCGGCTGCGCCGAATCCTTCTGAGCGACAGCGGCCGGCTGGAGCGATCTCCACGGTGTCATCGAGCGCCGCGCGCATGCGCCGGTCGATCAGTATCTGCGCGCCCTTGGCCTCGTCGCACAGGCGCGCCGCCAGGTTGACCACGCTGCCGATCGCCGAATAATCCCAGCGCCCCTCGAAGCCGAAGGCGCCCAGCGTCGCAAAGCCCTGGGCGATGCCGACTCCGAGATCGAGGTCGTAATCCGCGCTTCAACCATTCGCGCGCGCAGCGGCACGAAGCACGCCTGCATCTCCAGCGCCATCGCGCCGCGCGCAGGCCCGGGCTCGGCAATGGGCAGCGGATCGTTGAAGAAGATCAGGATGCCGTCGCCCGCGAAGCGGTCGACGGTGCCTTCGTACTGCGTCACGAGGGGACCCATCGCGGCGTGGAATTCGCGCAACACCGCTTCGACTTCTTCCGGCTCGGCGACGTCGGTGAACGCCGTGAAGCCGCGCAGGTCGACGAACACGTGCAGATCTCGCGGCGGTGCGGCGCGAGGATCGATTTCTCGCTCGCCGGAGGTGATCGCCTCCGCGACGTTCGGCGAAAAGAAATCGCTTGCAGCTGGCGCCAGCCGGTCGAGCTCGCGCGACCTGCTCGTCGACGCGCTCCTCGAGTTTCACGTTCCAGGTCTGCAGCGTCGTCGGCCTGCCGCTGCGACTTCGTCCTGGAGCGCCTTGACGCGGCAGCAGCGGAGCGCACGCGCGCAAAGAGCTCCGGCTGGTTGATCGGCTTGCGACAGGAAATCGTCCGCGCCGGCTTCGATGCCCTTGACGCGCTCCAGCTGCGCGGATCCAGCGCCGTGACCAGCACGACGGGCAGCAGCGCCGGTCGCCGCATCGGCGCGGATGCGGCGGCAGACGTCGTAGCCTGACAGGCCCGGCATCATGACGTCGAGCAGCACCAGGTCAGGCTGGTCGGCGGCGATCTTCTGCCAGCGCCTCTTCGCCGGAGGCCGCCGTCGCCACGCGTGAAGCCTTTGACGGCGAGCAGCGTCGGCGAGCAGCTTCACGTTGTTCGGCGTGTCGTCGACGACCAGGACTTTCGCCGGCGAGCTCATCGTCTTCGCCGCTCTCCAGCACGCGCCGAACCGTGTCCAGGAACTCCTTCAGGTTGATCGGCTTGCCGACGTAGGCGTCGAAGCCGGCTTCGGTGATCTGCTTGCGGTCCTGCTGCATCACCGACGCGGTTACCGCGATCACCGGAATCGTCCGCCGTCGCCGGATCCGCGCGCAGCACGCTCAAGCGCCTCGATGCCGTTCATGCCCGGCAGCTGGATGTCCATCAGGACGAGATCGGGCTTGCGCTCGCGCGGCGAGCGCGATGCCGTCCTCCGCGCTGCCGGCCTCGATCGTCGCGTAGCCTTTCACCTGCAGCACGTCGCGGACGAGCTTCAGGTTCTTATCGTTGTCTTCGACGATCAGTATCGAGGCTCATGGTCTTGATCGGAATGGTGAAGGTGAAGGTCGAGCCCTTGCCGGGCTCGCTCTCGACGCTAGATCCGGCCGCCGTGCAGCTCGACGAAGCTTCGCGGTGAGCGCGAGTCCCAGGCCGGTGCCTTCCTGCTTGTTCGTGTAGTGGCGGCCGACCTGGCGGAACTCCTCGAACACGGCCTCCTGATCCTCCGGCGCGATGCCGATGCCGGTGTCGTGCACGGCGATCGACGATGTCGTCCCGTCGCGGCGCGCGCTGCACGTCGATGCGCCCGCCGTCCGGCGTGAACTTGACCGCGTTGGACAGCAGGTTGAGCAGGATCTGCTTGAACTTGCGCTCGTCGGCGACGATCTCGCCGAGCTCCGGGTCGACGCTTGCCGCCGAGCGCGATGCCGTGCCGCTGCGCGCGCTCGCGGATCAGCGTCATCGCGTTGGCGATCGCGGACGGCAGGTCGAACGTCGACAGGCTCGAGCTCCATCCGTCCGGCCTCGACCTTCGACAGGTCGAGGATGTCGTTGATCAGCGTTGAGCAGGTGCCGGCCGGACGAATGGATGTCCTTCAGGTAGTCGTCCTGCTTGTCGTTGAGCTCGCCGAACAGCCGCTCGAGCAGCACCTCGGAGAAGCCGATGATCGCGTTGAGCGGCGTGCGCAGCTCGTGCGACATGTTGGCCAGGAACTCGGACTTGTGCTTGTTCGCGACTCTCGAGCTGCCGGCTCTTGTCCTGGATCTCGCGGAACAGCCGGCGTTCTGGATCGCGATCACCGCCTGGTCGGCGAAGGTCTTGAGCAGTAGCGGTTTCCTTGCGAGAACGGGCCGGCGAACCGTCGCGGCCCACGACAATGGAGCCAGATGCCACGAGCCCTCCCACAGCATCGGCGCGACGATCGCCGCCTTGATACCTGCCGCCTGCCTGCAGCTCTGTGTGGGCACGCTCGGGCATCACTGGATCGCCACCGACGTCCGGGTAATGCCCGACAGCCCGGTGCAGGATCGCCACGCCGGTGGAGCCTTCTTTCGTCCACCGGGAATGGATAGATGCGCTCGATCGTTTCCCGCCCCGGCCCATGGTATGCGCCCAGCTGAACTCGACCGTCGTCGCCACACTAGATTGATCTGCACGAGCTTGCGCCGGCGAACAGCCGCTCGCAACTTCGAGAATCTTGTCGAATACCGGCTCTGGTATCGGCGATCGAACTGCTGATCGCAGCGAGAACCTCGCCCGACGCCTGCTGTTGTTGCTCGAGCAATACGTAACTGAACGAAGTGCATAAC
>ERZ1370068.3582-contig-2691_pt1 | contig 77556 bp, 135 predicted proteins | sample MGYA00561227_ERZ1370068 | MGnify/ENA primary metagenome ERZ1370068 (study PRJEB38410, sample SAMEA6850437) | metagenome | study: Metagenomic assessment of the ecological functions of the soil: analysis of the soil microbiota associated with the... | reverse complement strand
GTATTACTTCGTTCAGTTACGTATTGCTAAGGCGTGTTGCGATGCTGCACTCTCACGTCGAGTTCGTTCTTGCACTCGCTCGGCCGCTATGTCGGCGCCGGACGATGTTCGGCAACAGGTTTCCGATCGGCTGACGGTCGCTCAGTCGAGAACGTCCGAGTCCGTCGTCGTTCCGCCGGTTCGGCAAGCTTCACCGAGACAGCGCCGGAAGATTCGCGCTGGCTGTGTGCACGCGCAAAAGTTGGCGTCGCTCTGACGGGGATGATGCCCGTGCGCCGGCATGCAACCCTGCAAGCGTCAATTTCAAGTAGTTCGTACGGCGGCGTCGTGCTGTTCCTCTCCAACGCGTTCATCGCCGTCATGTAAAGGGAGCTCGGATCCCGGCCAGCGCTGACGTCCCTCCATCAAATAGGTTTCTCCCGGACGATGGTCCTGTGCGACGCGAAGGCAGCACCGGCGGCGACACGATAGTCGCCAGCCGTCGCGTTCGTCATTCCCCACGATTTATAAACGTCGAGCGCGTGGTCGTAATCGTGCCGCGTCATATACAGCGACGCGAGCGGGACCGTATGCTCGCGCTCGCCCGGCAGGTCGCGCCCGGCACGAGTCAGGATCTCCATTGCGCCAGCGTAGTCCCCGTTGGGCCGCGTTCTCCGCAGTGCGCACGCGCGAGACCGACAACACGTCCTCGATGGCCCGGCGTTGCGACACGGAACAGGTCCGCGCGGCGCCCGCGTGACGGCAATCTGCTCGTCGAGATCCCTCCTGATATTTCGATGAGTCCAGCATGGCCCACGCGAGGTTGCACATCGAGATCGGGTCGGGTGGCGTCTGCTGCAGAGAGTCGTGGCGCGCACGCGCGAGTCTGGGAGACGCTCCGACGGCACGATCGTTGTCGCCGACGGAAGCGTCGGCGCTGGCCAGCAATGTGAGGAAGCTGGCGTCGTCGGCGAGCGTCGCGCTCACGGTTGCCGGAGCGCGGTTTGCTTCCGCAACGACGGTGCGGTCGTCGTGTAGTTGATGAAGTGCAGGTGAGGCACCCGCGCCATGCGTCGATGGACGAAGAGGTTGACTCGATGACGTCGTGATACGCCTGGCTCGCGTTGTCGTGACGCGTCGTTCTCGCATCCAGACGCCGGCCAGCTGCATGCCGGGTCCGCTTTCAGCCGGCGCCCGCCTCGCCGCCTTTCGAGTCGCGAGCGACCGGATCAGCAGCGCTTTCCGCCTCGGCGCACTGCCCATCGGCCGAATACACGAGCGCCACGGTATCGAGAAAGTCCGGCTGGCTCGCGGCGGCTTCGAAGGCGCCGCGAGATCATCGAGCGCACAGCCGTCAATGCCCGATCGAAATCGCGCCTCTCCGCATACGTGCCGATCAGCTCGCAGCGATGCCCAGCAACGGACGCGCGTCCTGAGGGTAAACCGTCAAGCGCCGTCTCATACGCGGCTATCCCGGCGACTGGGTCGTTCGGTGCCAGCGCGCGGCCGCGCTCCATGGCGCGCCAGAACGCTGCCGTCTGGGTAGCCTTCGGCGACGTCGCCCGGACGCCGCGGTCCCGAGCGTACGCGCGTCTCGAACAACGTGAGCGCCTCGTCGAAGCGCTTCTGCGAGAGCCGAACGAATCCGAGCCCCGCAAGCGCATTCGCGTCGTTCGGCGTCACGCAGCAACCTTTCGAAGGTCGCCTGAGCCGTTATCGATGTCGCGCGTCGCGCAACGCCTTGAAACTCCGGATTGTTCGGTTGCGTCACGGGCCAGTCACGATCCAGCCGTTCGCGCAGACTCGTGAGGCTCGTCCGCAGCTCCTGATCGGGTAACGCTGCAGGTACGCGTTGAGCGATGCCTGCGCAGCCGGGTTGCTCTTTTCCCAGACGAGCGCCTGCCGCCAGATCGCCCGGGCTTGCTCCACGGTGCCTGGATCATGAATCGCCTCGAGCAGACGGAATGCTTCCAGTCGCGTCTCTGGGCCGTATGTCAACACGCGCGCAAGCCAGAGACGATAGACTTCTGTTACCGGATCGCTCGCCGCCAGGGCACGCAGGTCAGCGACCGCCTTCTCCCGTCCTCCCTGCGCTCGCCACTTCCGTTGCGTAGGAACGTCTCCGCCCACTTGCCGGGTGGTGGTGCACGTCGCCAAACACCTGTCGATAGATCGTCATCGCCTCATCGAACTTGTGGGCGGTGGCGAGCCGGCCGGCCGTCGATCCAGTTTCTTGATCTCGGCCGGCACGAGCACGCTTCATCCGCTCGATGGCGACAATGTTCGGGTCCTGTCGGATTGACCTTTCGCAGTCGGTCCAGAAGCATGCCCATGCGCTGGAGGTCACCCTCCTGCTTGGCGGACCGCGCCAAACCAGCGAGCGCTTCGGTCTGGTCGGGATCGACCAGCAGGACCTGCTTCCAATTTTGAACGGCGAGATCCATTCGGCCCCGCGCTTCGAGCGACCGTGCCTTGCTCAACAGGAGTGGCGGTGCCCTCGGTCGTCTGGCCCGCCGCGTGGACCGGCAAGGACGAGCCCAGCCGACCAGCGACGCCAGCGATCGAACTGTCTGAATCGGATCATGAGACCCCTCCCTAGCGTTACGGAGGGCACCACGGACGCGGCGCGCGCGCGACACGCTCGGTGACGCGCCGTGCTCGAGGGCGACGGACGAGCGCAGGCGCGAAGACGAACAATGGCAGCAGCCAGTAATGTTCGAAGAGAAACACCTCGGCGCGTTCGTACGGTCGAGATCGCCCGAGCGGTACGCGAGCGACCCCACGAGAAACGATTGAAACCGCCCATTCCGCGGCCAGCGCGACGCCGCCGTGCACTGGGTCCTTTCCGAACGGCCGGCATGAACAGATCGGGAACCTCTTCGTAATTGTTCGGGTCACGCGGGACGATCAGCGACAACCGAACGGATCGCGGGCGACGGGCGAAACGAATTGCTCGACCACGGTGTCCACAGAGCGGGCCATTCGCAACGAAGCCGGCGAGGCGGTCGCGATCCGCGCTCCGAGAAAGGGCCACTCGGGATAGAGCAAGCGGGACGCATAGCGCGCGGCGTTCACGCGCAATCCGCCTGCTGACAGGTCGAGCGGTACAGCGGCTCGCCCACGCACGTGAGCAGCGGCTGCGACGCCAGCGTCCCGAGGACGATGAGATCCTTGTCGCGCACCGAGTCGAAGCCGAGCCGCGGTGGTCACCGCTGATGGCTGTCGCCGTCGAACCGGTCTGTCCGCCGAACGCCCCGGCAATGATGTCAGGAGCGCCTCGTGATCTCCGCGCGTGGGGGCTTCGGGAATGACCACGGCCGTGCGGCCCGGATCGGCCCACGCGGTGAACGGATAGCCCGCATCGGCAAAGAGCTCGAGTCGCGGCAAGATGACCGAATGCGGCAGGCCTCGAAAGTCGATCGACGAATTCTGGCTGAATCGCGACCGTTCGGCAATACGTCGGTCAGGCGCGTCGTCACGCCCGGGATCGAAATCGATCGTGAGGGTGTTCGCGCACGGTCGCAGCCGTCCGGTGGGAAGCCACACGGTCTCGCATCGCTGCACCGCCTGCGCTGCTGCAGGCAAGCGAACGGTTTCGACGTCTTGATCGTTTAGACGAACGATAGAGGGCGGCATCCTTTCCGGACACGCTCTCCGTAGTGCGAAGCTCGAGCCGGAGCGGCACCGATTGTCGCGCCGACAGGAAAAGATCCGGCGGAACTCGGAAGTAGATGTTCACCGAACCAGCGCCTTTGATCTTCAAACGCTCGGCGCTCGTGGCACATCCCGATGGGCGCGGGCCGGTCGGTCGTGAGCCACCGCGGCGCGTCGTATCGGCCGCGCCGCCACGCCGGTTTGACCTGCTGGAACGAACGTCGGTGCGCGCCGCGAGCCGATCGCGGGTGGTCGAGCGTACGAGCCAGCCCTGACGAGGTCCTTCCGGGTTCGCTGCGGTGACAATCAGCAACTTGCCGTAGGGTCGCGCGGGTTATCGCGGATGGCGACGAGCGCGTCCGGTTCTGCGGGAAGCGCGAGAGCGGCTTCGAGAGCCGACCCGCGTCTCGCGAACACCACGGCGTTGCCCATCGGCAGGTCGCCGACGACAACGGGAAATCGTACGCCGCGAACGTCCGCAAACACCCCGAACCAGGACGCGATGATCGCGGCGGCCCGTAGCGACGTCGTGTCCGGCGCGTCGGAAAACGTCACCGGCACGATCGACGAGACGCTGACCAATCGGGTCGAGGAAGGAGCACCGGCAACAAAGACAGATCGTTCACGAGCGGCAACCGCGACCCGCTGACGCGGAGCACCGTCACCGGACTTACCGTAATCCACGGCGACGGGCCGATTCCGCACGCCGCGCACGTTCCAGTCAGGTGAAAGGACAGCGTGTTATCGGTGGTGAGGAGGTCCGCCGGCAACGAGACGTCCGCGCGCACGTCGAGGCCGCCAGCCGGCGGCAGATCGGCCACGCGCGTGCCGTTCAACCACAACTCGAGCGTGGCCTCGCTTGGCGCGAGCAGGGATCCGTATCTGAGCTCGAGTGTCGCGGCGCGAGATGATCTTGGTGACCGGCACGGCAAAGAGCGCGCTCTTCGACGGCTCGTGGGCCGCGCAGCGCGATGCCGTTCGGAGAACCGGTGATCGCGCCGAGTTGATACGTCTCTCTCGAACGTGGCGGATTGCTGTGCGGCGATCCTGGCGCGGATAGAAGCCCCAGAACGATCACGAACGACGCCGACGACGGCGGCCCGGCGAGTGGGCCGCTTCGCTCGCGCGCGACGGGTGCCGATCTGGCGAGCCCACGGACCACCGATCACGAGCACCAGCCACGCACTGCCAGCCCGAGGATCTCGAGGCCGCTTCGAAGCGGCCGATCGAGCGGTCGCGAGCGCTGCCACGATTGCCAGGCCTCGGGACGCGAGAACGCCAGGCCCAACGAGTACATTCTCCTGGCGCAGGTCAAGCGGCGAAAACGCCAGGCGCCCGACCCGCCCTTCGAAGCCGAGGATCCGAGCGGTGAGGTCGCAACAGGCGGTCACCATCGCGAAACAGGACGATGACGCGCGAACCCACGGGGAATTCGAGCGACCGCGTCGAAATGGCCCGTCACACCTCCACGCGAAAGCTGCGCATGTCGTCCCGGCCACGCGATCGCTATCCGGGGTGATGAGCGTCAACGGCACCTGCACGTCGACGCGCACTTCGGAGCGCCGCTGTCTCCGCTCCAACGCCACCGACGTCGCCACCGAGAGGATCGACGATGTTGTAGATCGTCCAGAGCGACGTTCATGATCACCGTGTCGCGATGCGCCGGATCCGGTCCCGTAGCGATGCCATCCCATGACGAGTCCAGCGACGTTCAGCGCCAGCAAGCACAAGAGCGGAAGCGCAATGCGGTGATCGAAGCTGACGACCGATTGATGATGCCGCCCCTTGCTGGTGACGTTGAATCGGCCGAGGCGCGGGTTGATCAGCGCCAGCAGCGTGGGTAATCAGGATGTAGGGCGCGAGCACTGCCTCGTATATCTCGTTCCAGAACGAGAATCGGTATTGACGTTGTGAGCGTGAGGTCGCCACGTGCGACAGGACGATGTGCGGAAACGCGTAGGCGAACACGGCAAGCGAATAGCCGTAGATGTTCACGCGGCCGAGCAGCAGATACACCAGCGGAATCGGTCAGAAGACGAGACGCGGCAGCCGCGAACAGGATAGTGCGTGGTCGCGTTGAAGTAGCAGAGGCGCTGAGGCACGGTCAGTCCCGCGGCGGAATAGCGGGTTCTCCAGGCGCAGAATCTGCACCATGCCGCGCGCCCATCGAATGCGTTGGCCGATGTGCGCGCGCGAGGCTCTCGGTCGCCAGGCCGGCAGCCAGCGGAATGTTCCAGGTATGCCGTGTGCCACCCGGCGCGATGCAGGCGCAAGGCGGTATGCGCATCTTCGGTCACCGTCTCGACCGCGATGCCGCCGATCTGCGTCGAGCGCCTCGCGCCGCAGGACGGCGCACGGAGCCGCAAAGAAGCTGGCATTCCAGAGATCGTTGCCGTCCTGCACCAGGCGATGGAACAGTTCCCCCTCGTTGGGAACCTTGCGGAAGCGTTCCAGGTTCCGCTCGAACGGATCCGGCGAGTAGAAGTGATGCGGGCGTCTGGACCAGCCCCATTCGCGCGATCGTTCAGAAACGGACCGAGCGTCATGCGCAGGAAATCTCGCGTCGGGATGTGATCGGCGTCGAAGATCGCGATGAACTCGCCCCGCGTGTGTTCGAGCGCGTGGTTGATGTTGCCCGCTTTGGCGTGCAGGTTGGTCTCGCGCGTCAGAGTAACCGACGCCGATGGTCGCGGCGAAGTCGCGAAACTCGTCGCGGCGGCCGTCGTCGAGCAGCGATCACGTTCATCTTGTCGGCCGGGTAGTCCATGGCGAGGGCGCCGAGAACCGTCGCCCGGACGATCTGTCAGCGGCTCGTTATAGGTGGGAATGAACACGTCCACGGTCGGCCACGTGCTCGCGAATCGCTCGGCAGCGGACCGGCTGCCGAGCCGAGCGGTCGGAGCGGTTTGGAAGTATCCCGAGGATGAGGCGTGGCGAACGCATAGAATTCCGCGGCGAGGAGGAGGAAGACGAATATCACGTCCCACTGACGAAGATGGCCGGCGCTCGTCATGCCCTCCCACGTCTGCGCCGCGCGCCAGTAGCCGTATCGGACCGTCGCGAAGACGAAATCGCCATCAGCGCAAGCGTCACGGTCGAAGATCGGGACGTGACGTGCAGCATCACGGCGAGGCGATCGGCTGCCGCGCCAAAGGTCGCCTGCTCTTTCCAGCCGAGCGGAAGTGTACGGACAGAACAGCGAGCGCGAGAATCGCGAACAGGACTCAGGACGAGGCGCGCGGAGAGGAGCGCCCGCGATGACGTCGTTTCGAAGGAGTGTGAACCTGCGGCCACGCCACCGATGTCCATGTGACCCGTCTCATCAATCGCGCGTCTGGTGAGGACGAACGTCGCGCGTTGATCGGCTGCATCAGCGCGAGGCTTGTGAGCGACCATAATACCTATCTAAGCGATTCGCATCTCCAGCAAGGGTCGACGGCAGAGGTATGAAGCTGAGCTTGCTCATGGCACTCCTGGTGACTGTCGCGGTGGACACGGCGTGCGGGAGAGACGCGTGGCCGGTCACTATGGAACGGCTACGCCGGCCGCTTCATGGATGACCAGGTGCGGGTCGTCGATCATGACGCCGGCGATCGAACAACGTCCGAAGCCCAGGCGTATGCGATGTTCTTCGCACTTGTCGCCAACGATCGTCCGCGCTTCGACGGGTTGCTGGGATGGACGGAGCGTAATCTCGCCTCAGGCGATCTTCAGCTCAATCTGCCCGCCTGGTTGTGGGGACGCGGCGCCGATAACCCAGTGGGGCGTGCTCGATCCGAATTCAGCGTCCGACGCAGACGTGTGGATGGCGTATGCGCTGCTCGAAGCCGGCCGGGCCTGGAACGAGTCGCGCTATGCCTCACTCTCGGTCGCGCCATGGCCAGTCGCATCGCCACCAACGAGACCGCGGAGCTCCCGAATTTCGGCGTGGTCCTTTTGCCAGGCGCGAAGGGATTTCGGCAGGGCGAGGTGTATCGATTGAACACCAGCTACTTACCCCTTCAACTGTTCGTGCGGCTCGCTCAACTGGATCCTGGCGGACCATGGCGCCAGATCGCCGATCGAATTCCGGCGTTGGTGCAACACTCGGCACCCAACGGCTTCGTGACGGACTGGCTCGAGTTTTCCGAACGCGATGGGTTCAAAGCCGTCCGCCGTCGGCAGCTTCGATGCGATCCGCGTGTACCTGTGGGCGGGCATGCTCGACCCGGCAACGCCCGGCCGTGACGCCGTCCTCGAAGCCTTGTCGGGAATGGCGGCCCGCCTGCGCAGCAATGCCGTTCCACCTGCGAAGGTCTCCGCGGCTGGACGGATCATGGACCCTAACGGTCCGATCGGATTCTCCGCCGCCCTGCTGCCTTATCTCGCCGCGCTCCGGTGAACCAAAACTCGAGGGTGAACAAATGGCCCGACTCAGATCAGCCGCTGATCCCGAGAACCGGACTGATGCGGCACTCCGGCCCGGTACTACGACCAGAATCTTGCGCTCTTTGCGCTCGGGCGATGAGCGCCAGTTCTGGTTCGATGCGACCGGTGCGCTCAACACTCCGGGTCGACCCAGCAGGAGACGGCCAGTTCGATCGTGATCAGCGCAGGCGCCGCGACTAAGTAACTCAGAGGCGGACCGTCGAGGTCCGCCTCTCTTCATCAAGCTTCTGCGTCGGCGGCGTCGGCGCGGCGCCGCGGCCGCCTTCAGGCGCGCGCCGCGCCGCCCTCCGGCTTCTTCTCCTCGCCGCCAATCTCGACGAAGTCCTTCGGCCCTGCCGGCCTGCCGCCGCGCGTCATCCAGTGAATCGATCCCGTGGAGCTGCTCGGCGGCGGTCGTCGCGCGCGAAGCGTAATCGAGTACGACTGCTTGTCGTTCGGCATGATCTTCGCCACCTGTCCATTCGGCGACGTTCGCCTTGGCCTGCTTGTCCATGCGGACGCCCTTGTAGCCGGCGCCCGTCGCGGTGACGACCTTCGACGCCGCTGGGACGATCACCAGCGCGATCGTCGCGTGCGTCGGCCTCGACGCCCTTGTTGGTCGACATTCAGGTTGTAGGTCGCAGCCGGTGCCGGCGCCGGTTCGCGTCGCTGATGTTGCTCGTCGATCGGAATCTCGAGGCCGAGGCTGAGCGCCCAGTCATAGATCTGCCGCAGCGTGATCCTCCGCGAGCCGCGTCCGCGAATAGTCGCCCATGCGGACCGCGCGGCAATACGGGTTGCCCGGGCCCCACGGCGGCGCAGTGCTCGGGCATCGCCTTCGTATGGTCGTAGACCATGTGCTTGAACCACTCGAAGTCGCCGTTGGCCTCAGCGATGCCGCGGCGCGGCGTGTCGAGAATCGGCGTGTGGCACATCGCGCAGCCGACGGTCGCCAGCGCGAGCACCTGCCCCTGCGGCGCGTTGGCCGGCAGCGGGAAGCGCGCACGCGGCCGGCTCGGGCACGCCGGGCAGGCTGCTCACGTACGCATACAGATCCGCGATCTGCTTCTCGTTGAACTGCGGGAACGACGGCATGATGCCCCACGGCTTCTGCACCGCGTGAAGGAACTGCGCCTGCGTCAGCTTGCGGCCGGCGAGGTCGGGACCGAACCCGCCCTCACCCGTATTGGCGCATGGCAGTTCTTGCACGAGGTCGTGTTGCCGTCCCACAGGGCCTTGCCCGCGACGGGATCGCCGGCCGGAGCCGGGGTCTGCGCCGCGGCGACCGCAGCGAACATCGGGATCAGCAGGAGTGCGAGCAAAACTTCTTCATAAGTCACTCACCTCAGCGGCGCATCTCGCTTGACTTCTACTTCCCGTACGATTCCTGGCTTTTGAGTTTGCCGAGCTCGTCCAGTTCGTGGTTGTTATCGCAATAGAATTCGTACACTTCTCCGTTGCCGAGCGTCCATCGGCGAGGCGCGCGATTTCCACGGGTGCGTCAGCACCTTCGGATCGTCAACGGTAATCTCGACGATGCAGATAGTTTTTCGACGGACGAGTATATCGCTCCGTCACCTTCATCGCATCACTGTGGAACCATCCCGTCGGCATGACGAACGTGCGCTCATCGAAACCGAAGGAATTCACCACCAGCGTGTCGCCTTCCCAGTGCGTGGTGCTGGTGCCGTGAAACCAGGGCTCCGGGTCCTTCGGGAGCGGCCGCCCGTCTCGGTATACACCGAGACGCCAGTTGTTCAGCACCTCGTATAACTGCGCCATCATCGTCGGGGTATGGACGATGACCGTGGAATACGGATTCTGGAGCCAGATGGCCGGCAGACCGCGCGGCATGCAGTTGACCGATGATTTTGCGAGCTCTTTCTCCACCGGCGTCATCGAGTTGATTTTCGCTTCCGCCCAGGGCTGGAATGCCGGCTTCTCTTCCGGAGTCGCCTTCGGATCGAACTGGCCGCCGCGCGGCGGATCGACGCCGTCGCGGCCGCTGACGCCCTGCCCTGCGCTGTTCGGCAGCCAGTGGCCCGAGAGGTCAGGGTGACCGTCGGGCAGGCGCGGGAGTGGGCCCACCAGGCGGCATCACCGTGATCGTGTAAGCTCGGCGCGGCTGGGCGCGCCCGCGCACCGCCTGCCCGCGCGCCCTGCGCATGCGGAGCGCATGCTGGATGCCCACCAGCGCCGCGACGGCGGCGCATGCGACGCCAGGCGAAACGGAATTTCATCATGACGCTCCTGCCGTTAGTCCTGAAGTTGACCCATCTGGCGCATCACGCCGTCAGAGGCGAACTTCAGTGAACCCGCCGCCGCGTAGTTCGGTCTGCCGTTCTTCGCCACGCAGCCTCGCACCCAGACTTCCTTGCCGATGTTCTCCTTGAAGAGCTCCAGCGAGGTTCCGGCTCTGCGCAGCGTGATGAGCGCGTAGGTCTGAAACGACCAGTTGTGGACGGTTCCGTCAGCGTCTTTCACGTCCATATGAAAGAAGCCGTGCGGATTGGTCCATTCGATTTTCGTCAGCGTCCCGGTGAACTCGCGGCACTTGCTGGCATCGAACTCCGCCGCGAACGAGATGATGCGCAAGCGACGGAGCTGCCGCCGCGAGCACAGCCCGCTGTCACCAGCCGCAAGCGGTGAACGTCGACAGAATCTTCATCGCAAACCTCGCTCGTTAGAAGCCGTGCTTGATCGGCGAACTGCATGATACGCGGATCGCCTGTTCTGCGTGTTGATCTGACCAAACGTGCACGGCGTCCAGGCTGATGTTCGGGTCGGCCCAGTTGAAATTGTTGAACAGGTTGAACGCTTCGATGCGCAGTTCGATCGTCCGGCTCGTGCCGAGCGACAGCACGCGCGCGAGCGCCACGTCCACTTTCCAGAACGCCGGGCCTTCAATCGACCTGGCCGCTCTCGTTGCCGAGCGTGCCGCTCGCGGCGGAATGGCGAACGCCGACGCAGATCGAGATAGTTGGCTCAGCGTCCTGGCGCCATACGGGTTGTCGGCCACTTGATCGACCCGCTGGCCGGGAATGCCGTTGAACGCCCGGTCCTGCGTCGTCGTCACGGTGAGCCAGTTGCCGGTGTTCGCGGTGAGAATGCCGGACACGCGCCAGTTCGACGCGATCGGCGCGCAGCGCGCGGTTGCCGAACTGCGGCGCCTGCGCGCTCGCCGTGAAGTTGGCGATCTCGCGCTGGTTGTACGGACAATTGCCGCGATCGTACGACGGGTCGCCCGGTTTCAGCCAGGTCGAATTGAACTGCACGAAGTTGCCGCGTGACGGGCGTGTCGGTGACGCAGTGCGACACGGTGTAATTGCCGCTCAGGCTCAGATCCGTTGGCGGCGCGACGCTGGAACGACAGCTTCAAGCCGCGATAGTTCTGCGTGCCGATCGCGCGGTACTGCGAGACGTACGACAGCTTCTGGGCGGCCTCGGCGCTGCACCTGGGAGAACACGCGGCGCGCATCGGTGTTCGCGGCGGTCGAACAGACGGCGTAGGAGACGCCACGGAGGGTGCACGGCCCCAGGCCCATATAGATGCCGGGATTCAGCGCGTCCTGTCCCCAGATGCGATCCAGGTAGGTGCCCGAGGTAGCTCGCGGCGACCTGCCACGACGGCGCCGAGCTGCCGCTCGGCGGTGACGTTCCACGACTGCACGCGGGTCGAGTTGATGTTCGGATCGATCGGCCGCATACGATCCGAGACCCGGGAACACGACGTCTCTCGGCGGCGGCACCTGCACCGGCAGCAGCTGGCCGCCGGGCACGTTGCGGTGCATGGATCGTCGAACGGGATGTTTCCCGTCAGCGTGAGCCGGTTGCCAAACGGCGCGCCCGAGGCGGGCACCTGCTGGAAGATCGCGGTCGGCCGCTCGTAGTTGATCGCCATACGACGAGCGGACCGCGAGAGCCGGCCGCTGCCCGTCACATCCCACGCCGCGCCAGACGCGAGCGAGCCACGTTCAGCCACTGCTTGCTTCAATCCCGTCTTGCCCTGCGGGAAACCCGGATCGCCGGGTAGATGAGTCCAGGAGGCGCGTTCACGTACACGGTGCTCCTTGATGCCCTTGTTGAAGTTGTCGAGCACGAAATTCGAGATCGCGCCGTTCTTCGAAACGGTCCCGAAATACGGCTCCCAGCGCAGGCCGAGGTTCAGCGTCAGCCGATCCGACGCCCTCCACGCGTCCTGGCCGTAGACGCCGAGTACCACTGGTAGTTGTGCAGGATGCTCGGCGTTCCGTGGGTCAGCGTGCGATGCCTGCCCGGTGAGAAAGTCGCCCGAGCCCGATGCCCGTCAGCGAGCCGTTGAACGCGAAGTTGCCGGCGGCGTTCGCGTAGTCAAACGAATCGAGCGTGCATACGCCATGTTGGCGCCGACCGACAGCTGGTGCCCGCCCATCACCTTCGAAAAATCGTCCTGCGCCTGATACGCGCGGTTGTCCACGACGCCCGCCACCGAACTCCGCCGGAGAACGCGAAGCCGTTGGTCACGCTGACCGCGATCACGCCGGGCACGTAGGTGTAGATCGGTATGCCGAGCGACGGGCCGTCGAAGAACTTGTCCGCCGGCGAGTTGGAGCGCGTCGACGTGCCTGAACGTAGGTCGCGCGAATGGCGTTGACGGCACTGCGAGCCGAACACCATCGTGTCGCCGCAGCGCGGCTCGTCTGCGCGCGCTTGCGGCTCTTGGGACCATAACGTGTTCCTCACGGCGAGCAGCGTCGTGCGTCCGCGCCAGCGTCGGCGGACGCTGCTCGATGTGATCGAGATAGCGCCCGAAGATCGAGTGGTTCGCGCTTCAGTTGATAGTCGATCCGCGACGAACCCCTGCCCGTTGTTGTCGTCGAGCGGCACGGCGTATAGCTGATCTGCGCCGCACGGATCGCGCTGACGACGGAATAAGACCCGAGCCGATGACCTTGACGCGCGGCCGGGCTGTAGACGCCGAGGGTCGATCGCGGTTGTTGACGAATGGAGCCCGCAGCGCCACCTGCCGGCCGCTGTTGCACGCGGGCGACGCGGCCGTCTGTGAAGTCGCCGGCCAGCATCGCCGCCGTCGGCACGAACGCGAGCGTTGTCGTTGGCCATCTGCGCGCGCGCGGGTGCGCTGATAGGCGCCGAAGAAAAACAGCTTGTCGCTGCACGATCGGTCCGCCGAAGCGTGCCGCCGAACTGGTTCCTGATTCAGCCCGTCCTTCTGCTTCTTCCCGTCAGCGACCGACCAGGCGCGAAATAAGCAGGCGCGTTGAAGCCGGCTGGTCGCGGAGGAACTCGAACGCGTTGCCGTGAAAGCTATTGGTGCCCGACTTCGTGACCGCGTTGACCGACGCGGCCGAGTGCATGCCACTCTGCTGCGGCCTGGCCGCTGGTCGCGACGCTGAATTCCTGCAGCGCGTCGGGAACGGAAACGGCAGGTTCGTGTTGTCGTAGAAGTCGCTGTTGAGCGCGCCGTCGAGCGAATAGGCCACGCCGGTGCGCAGGCCGCCGGCGATCGAGATCGCCACGCCGTCGTTCCGATTGAGGTTCGCGAGCACCTTCCCCGTGTTGCACCGCCGATCCGGCCAGCATGATCAGGTCGGTGACGTTGCGTCCCTGGCAGCGGCAGCTTCCACGATGCGCGCCTGCTCGACGACATCCCTGATGCCCGAGGTGCGCACGTCAACGAGCGGCGCGGCGCCTTCAACGGAGACCGTTTCCCTGCAGGTTGCCGACGGCCAGGACGACGTTGATGGTCGGCATCCCGCCCACCTGCAGCACGATGCCGCTCTGCACGTGGGTCCGGAAACCCTGAAGCGACACCTCGAGCGTGTAGGGGCCGAGCGGCAAGGTTCGGCAGCACGACGACCCGTTGGCTTCGGTCACCGCGCTTCGCATCACGCCGGTGTCGGTCTGGGTCATCGTCACGGTGGACGCCGGGAGGCGACGCCGCCGCTTTCATCCCGACCGTGCCATCGAGTTGTGCTGCCCTGCGACGCGCGGCGACGCCAGCTCATGAGAACCACACTCAACACGACGATCGCGACGCTCCGGCAGGAGCGCATGTATCGAATGCCTCCTGAGACTGACGATCACCGGGGAGGCGCATCTGCTGTCGAACGGTGAAGCCGGTGTGCACGCTGCAACGCAGCTGATTGTCAACAGCCGAGTAGACTCCCGCGCATCGTGCGATTGCGTCTCGATACACGGCGCCAAACGGTCTCGACGTCGATCCGCCCCGAGCGGGCGGATCACGCGAGGTGGGGTATGAGCCTCAATAAACAGAATGCGCTGGCCAGGTTGGGTGCAGCGGGTTCACACGCAAGCCCACACTAAACCCAGCTGGAGACATTCATCATCTACATGCTGCCTTTTCTATCGCCTGCCAGGCTTCCTGCGAGCACTAAGGGCGGCGCAATCCAGACCTACCCGAATTGGCGCATTCGGGCAGCACTCGTCTCCGGACATAACTGATTATCAGGGAATGGAAGTTATCGATAGTCGCGCCGGACTCGGGCGGTCGCGGCAACAACGCAGCGCCGACGGCAGGCTCGCGTCAGGCGGGCGGGAATGCCCGACATTGATGCAGAGGGGATGGCCGAGCGGTTGATGGCGGCGGTCTGAAAGCCGCTGCGCGGCGCTCAGTTTACCGGGCGCGTACGGGCGCTGGCTGGGCGAACTTTGCCGCGTCGAGTGGGACATTCGGCTGCACGTCGGTGAGCTCGACGTTCATCTGCATGAACGTCTGGCTGACGGTGCGGTGGAACGGCACCTTCACGCCGGCGACGTCGCGGAAACTCGAGTAGTCAATCTGCGTCGGCACGAAGCCGACCGGCGTCAGCGTCCAGCGCACGAGGCGCACGAGCAGTCCGGACGGCGCGAAGTACAGGTTCGCGATCGGCTGCCGGTCGTCGTCGATGCCCTGGACGACGATGACTTCCTCGTCGTTGAGCACCGCGCGCCCGACGCGCCAGTGCGGATACGCCTGCTGGATGCCGGCGGGGAACGCGACGAGCGCCTCGAGGCGCGCGCGATCCAGGTTGCCTCGATGTCAGCGTGACCAGCGGCACCGGCGTGTCGGGACCCGCCATCCAGCCGCTGCGTGGCCGTTGAACGTCCGCACGCTGTTGCCCGCTGACATGTGGACGATCGTCGATGTACTGGTTCGGCGCCTTCGCGAAGATCTCGACCGGGCACCTTCTCGAACAGCGTGTCGAAGCCGGCGTAGGTGCCCTTTCGCCGAGAAGCTCGTCAGCCTGCGCAAGACGATCGGCGCCGCCGATCAGCCTGCAGGTAGCTTGTCGAAGATCTGTGTCCGGCGGACAGCGTCGTGTCGGTCGTGAAATCGCGCGCGTTCGGATCCTCCTCCGGGCGTGCTGTACTGCAGCGCGATGTTCGGATCGCTGCGCGGGACTCTGGTTGCCGTGATGGCAGGTAAAGCACGTGACGCGCGGCGTGCCGCCGAAGTAGCTCTTGTTGATCGTCTGCATCATCGCGATCATGCCGCGCGCGCGCGCTGCATCCGCGGCGTCACCTCCGGCGAACTTGGCGCGGTCGAGCGCCGCCGTCGGCACGTGGCAGAAGGTGCAGTCGTTCCCCATTGCGTTGGCGAACATCCCCATCGCGTCGAAGAACGTGTCCATCGGAATGTCGCGCAGCACGGTGACGCTCTTGAACACGTCCTGCGTCACGATGGGCGACGGTCGCGGCGTCGCCTGCGCCGATGCCGGCGGTCAGCAGGCACACCACGGCGATCGCCGTGGCCCCAAGGAAGCCATGCCTCATTTCTTGAAGAACGGGTTCTCGTGGCCGCCTGCCTGGCCGTACTGATTGTTCTCCTGGCAGATGTATTCCATGAGCTCGTCGCCGGGCGCCTGCAGCCGCGCCGTGAACGTCACGGTGAACGGCTTCGAGTAGGCGCCCGGATCGTCGATGGTCACCGTGTTGACGAGCGTGCCCCATGTTCGGCCGCGTCCAGCGCTCGATCGTGTGCAGCTGCTCGGTGTGCGGCGTGCCCTTGCGATCGAACCAGAACTTGTCGTTGAAGCCGACCGTGTCGATGACGAGCGTGTCCTTGCCTTCCCAGCGGCCGATCGAGATGGCCGAACCACGTCGGATCGAGCTCCGCCGGATGCTTGCGGCCGTCCATGAAGATCTGGCGGAAGCTGTGGATGTTCCCCTCGTGAATGATGAACAGGTGCGTCGACGCGTCGCTGCCCGTGATAGTCCTGCACGAAGCGGAACGGATACGGCGTCGATGCGCGGCACGCCCATCGGCATGCACCACAGATGCGGATCGTCGGTCTCGTGCTGCGCGCGGATCTCCATCAGCTTGACGGACGCCGGCAGCAGCGGCAGCGTCTCGCCTTTCGGGAGTCCCTGCGCGATGTCGTTCACCGGACCCCGCGCCGACCCACAGGCCGTCGAGGCTCGACGCGTGCCGTCAGGCAGCCGCGGCGCCGGACTCGTTGCGGACCGGCGGCCGCTTCACTTCCTGGCCGAGCGCGCCGACGCGTGCCCGAGCGACCGCGACGGCTCCGCTGCCTGCGCGCTGCAGCGAGAAATCCAGCCCTAAGACCCCAATCCCAAACACCAACATTGGGATTTGGAGCTTGGGATTTGGGACTTGGGATTTGCGAAACAGCTGTCGCACGATTCCCTCCCGGCTACCTGGTCTACTGTGGCTGTCCGCCGTCCGGCCTGTTGTCGTCGGACGCGCCGCCGAAGAGCGACCGGCCGTCGGCGAGTGACGACCGAGCGCGCGTCGCCGCGATACGCCGCCACCTTCGCCGCGTAGCCCGTGACGGTCACCTGGTCGCCGACCTTCAGCGTCCGGCTCGTCCAGCCGTTGCGCGCCAGCGCGCTCGGGCTCGCCAGCTCCATGTTCCACGTCACCATCTTGCCGCTTCTCATCGGTGGTATCGACGTAGAAGCGGGCGTGCGGATTGGTCCACTCGACCTTCGACACCGTTCCCTTGATGTTGAACGTCTTGGTGCCGTCGTATTCCGTGGTGAACGAGTGGTGCGCCGAAGCGCCGCGCCCGAGCCAAGCAGGCTGAAAATGGCGACGAGGATCCCGATACTCGTTCTCATTCCGATTCCTCCGAAAATCCGACTGTCGACGTCGGCGGCACATTGTCTGCCAGACACCGCCAAGCGCAAGACAGCCTGCAGGCTACGAAGCGCCGAAGGACGCGAAGCCACGGAATTTCCGACGAACTTCGCGTTCTTCGTGGTTATTCATCAGAACCCGTATTTCAACCCGAACTGCAGGATCGCGCGGCGTTCCCTGCATCGTCGTGATGCGTCCGAACGTCCCGAGATTCAGATTCGTCGCCGGGTTGCCCCAGTTGAAGTGGTTCAGCAGGTTGAACGACTCCGAGCCGCAGCTCGACGTTCTGCGTCCTCGACAGGTTGATGTTTCGCGACAGCGCCAGGTCGATCGTCCACCGCTCCGGGTCCCTTGATCGCGCTTGATCGGGAGGTCGCCGAACGTGCCGGGCGCCGGCTGCGCGAACGCCGCCTTGTTCAGATACGCCGTCAATCGTCTTGGCGCCGTAGACGTCGTCCGAGACCTGGTTCGGCCTCTGGGCGTTGAGGCCGTTGCCGGAGTTGTCCTGGCCGGTCGTGATGTTCAGCCATGCGCCCGACACGCCGTTGAAGATGCCCGACCATGCGCCAGTTCGACGCGACCATGCGCAGCGCGCGGCCGTTGAACTGCGGCGTCACGTAACCGACGCGTGATGACGCCGATGTGCGTCCGGTCCTGCGTGCAGTGGCCGTAGTCGTAGCGACGGATCGTTCGGCTTCACGTAGCCGGTGCTCAGCTGCGGGAACGTGCCGGTTGCCGTGTTCGCCGACGCAGCGCGACAGCGTGTAGTTCGCGTTCATGCTCAGTCCGCGCGATTCGCGGCGGCGGACGGCGACAGCTTCATGCCGCGGTAGTTCTGCACGCCGACGTCGGTATGGATGGTCCGAGCACGCCGATCAGCGGATCGTGCAGGATGCGGCGCTGATCGAGGTTGGCCGGCACCGTGCAGTTCGCGTAGACACGCCGCTCAGCGTGCAGGGCCCGTTGCCGAGGAACTCGCCCGGATTGAGCGCCACCTGTCCCCAGATGCGATCCGTGTGGCTCCCGAGATAGCTGGCCGACACGCCCCAGACGCGTGCCGAGCTGCTTCTCGACCGTCGCGTTCCACGACTGCGCACGCGGCGAGTTGATGTGCGGATCGACGACGCCGCACGAGCCGTAAGTTGACGAACTTCGTGTCCGCGTTGGTGACGATCGGGTGCGGATCGCCGCCGTAGCGTCCTATACGGATCGTCGAACAGTCCCGGAGGATCCTGCAGCAGCGACCGGTTGCCGAACGGCGGCGCCGACGCGTTGATGTTGTGGTAATCGGCGCTCGGGAAGTCATACGAGATGCCGCATGGACGTGCGCGACCGCGAGGCGCCCATCGCCGCTCACGTCCCACGCAACGCCGATGCGCGGTGACAGGTTCAGCCACTGCGGATACAAGCCCGTCTTTCCTTTCGGGAACCCCGGGTCGCCCGGCCAGAGGAATCCGGCAGGCGCATTCTTGTAGGCGGTGCTCTTCACGCCCTTCTGCAAGTTGTCCATGCTGAAGATCGACAGCGCGCCGTTCTCCACCTGCTGGCCGAAATTACGGCTCCCATCGAAGGCCGCCGTTGACGGTGACGCGCGATGCTCGCTCTCCACGTGTCCTGCGCGTAGAGGCCGACGTACTTCTGATCGACGGGAATGATCGCCGGGCCGCCGTGCTCGAGCGTCGTCACGCGCCCAATCAGGAAGTCGGCGAGACTGGCGCCGGTGATCTGGCCGCTGATCGTCCAGTTGCCGCCCGAGCGCGCGTGCGACTCACCCGCGTATTTCCAGTAGGCGACGTCGGCGCCGACGGACGAGCTGATGCGCGCCTTTCACCGTCGAGTAGTCGTCGTTCAACTGGTATGTGTTCGTCGAGAAGATCCCCTTGGTCGCCGTGCCCGCCGAGATGTTGAAGGCGTTGGTGACCGTCATCACCATCTCGCCGGGGTTGTAGCTGTAGACGTTCGACCCGAGGTCCTTCGGCGAGAAGAACGGCGCCTGGTAGCGGTGCACCGCGGTACGGTTGAACGCGACGCGCAGCGAGTTCACCGTGTTCGACGACAGGATCATCGTGTCGCCGACCGTGAACGACTGCGCCAGGTTGTCGGTGCCCGGATCGTTGGTGACGAGCACGTTGTCCGGATCCTTCGCGAAGGCGCGCCGGCTGATGGAAGAACGTCGCCATGTAGCGTCCGAAGATCGCATGATTCGCCGTGAGCTGGTAGTCGACCTTGCCGACCGCCTGCCCTCGTTGTTGTCGTCCTTCGTGCCGTAGGTGACCTGACCGCACGGATCCGTCGTCGTCGGCAGCCGCTTCGCCAGGTTCAGCGCGGCCGGACTGTAGAGCCGCCGGACTGATCTGGTTGCTGGCGAACGGCGCGCGCAGCGCCACCTGGCGTCCGCCGTTGCACGCGGGCGACGCGAATGCCGTGAAGTCGCCTGCCAGCATCGCCGCGGTCGGCACGAATGCGATGTTCGCCGACGGCGTCTGGCGCGTCGCCGTCCCCTGATACGCGCCGAAGAAGAACAGCTTGTTCTGCACGATCGGCCCGCCCAGCGTCCCGCCGAACTGGTTGCGCAGCAGTCCGTCATCGCGCCGCTTGCCCGTCGCCGGGTTGATCGCAGCAGAACGGGTTGGTCGCGTTGAAGCTTGTGATCGCGCAGGAACTCGAACGCGTTGCCGTGGAAGCTGTTGGTGCCTGACTTGGTCACCGCGTTGACCGACGCGCCGGAGTGCATGCCGTTCTGCGCCGACAAGCCGCTGGTCGCGACGCTGAATTCCTGCAGCGCGTCCGGGAACGGAAGCGGCAGGTTCGCGTTGTTCTGCGGGATCGTTGTGGATGGCGCCGTCGAGCAGGTACGCGACGCCGAAGTTCAGTCCGCCGGCGACAGCGATGTTCACCGCCTTGCCGCCGCACGACTCGCAGCCGCCGAAGTTGCGGCTGTTCGGGCTGCCGGTGTTGACCGCGCCGCCCGCGAGGACGATCAGGTCGGTGACCTGCCGTCCCTGCAGCGGCAGCTCGACGATGCGTTCGTTCTCGACGACGTCCTTGATGCCCGAGCTCTTGACGTCGATGAGCGGCGCCGCGCCTTCGACCGTGATCGTCTCGGCGACGTTGCCGAGCTCGAGCGAGACGTTGATCGTCGGCGTCGCGCCGACCTGCAGGACGATGCCGTTCTGCACGTAGCTGCGGAAGCCTTGCAGCGACACCTCGAGCCGTGCATGGACCGGTCGGCAGATTCGAGATCACGTAGGTGCCGTCCGCGTCGGTAATCGCGGTCCTGGTCGCCTGCGTGGCGGTCTGGGTCATGGTCACGGTGACACCGGGCAGCACCGCGCCGCTCGTGTCAGTCACACGTCCGCTGAGCTCCGCCGTCGACAACTGCGCCGACGCCGCAGCAGCGGTAAAAGAAGTATCAGCGCGCCGAAACACACGTCCCGAAGAAAACGGACCATTCAACCTCCCCTGGTGCCCTGCCAGGCCGACCTGAAGGTCGGCCTCTACGTGCGACTACTTGATACCCTGCGCGACGCTCGTCACTGATTGTTCTCCTGGCAGATGTATTCCATGATCTCGTCGCCAGGCAGGGCGGTCAGCCGTGCCTGGAAATGCACGGTGAACGGCTTGGGTACGCGCCCGGATCCTCCATCGTGACCTCGACGTTCATGTGACCTTCGTCGACGCGCGTCCACCGCTCGATCGTGTGCAGCTGCTCGGTGTGCGGATGTCCCTTGTTGTCGAACCACGACTTGTCGTTGAAGCCGACGGTGTCGATGACGAGCGTGTCGCCTTCCCACCGGCCGATCGAGTGGCCCCACCACGTCGGATCCAGCTCCGCCGGATGCGTGCGGCCGTCCATGAAAATCTGCCGGTAGGAATGAATGTTCCCTTCCTGCAGGATGAAGATGTGCGTCGCCTTCTTGTGCGTCGGCGTCTGATCATCCGGAACGGATAGGGCGTCGAGCGCGGAATGCCCATCGGCAGGCACTGGTAGTGCGGGTTGTCTTCTTCCTTCCGCGACGCGTAGATCTTCTTCGCCTCCGGGAGTCATCAGCGCGTCGAGCGTGCCCGGCTTGAGTCCGCCCTCGCGCTCGATGTCGCCGACCGGACCGCCGCCGACCCACAGTCCTGACAGGTCGACGCCGCCGTCCGGCAGTCGCGGCACCGGCCCCGTCGGCGCAGGCGGACGCTTCACGCTCTGTCCGAGCGCGGCGACGCCGCCCAGCGGATCGGGCGCCGGAGCACCCTGTCGCGCGCCACCTTGCCGGCCGTTGCCTCCGGCGGGCGCAGCGCCGCCTCGTTGCGCGGCCACGGATGCTGACCATGCAATCGATATCGAAAACGCAAGGGACGCAACGATGCCGACTTTGCTCATCATGGAAGATCTCCCGTTTGACTCACGCGGATGAAAAGGGCGGCCGAGTCAGGATAGGCATGTTGCGCGGGAGTCTAGCACGGCCTATCCTCGTGGCGCTCGGTCTACGGTCCGGCCAGGACCGCAGACCGGGACCGCAGACGTGACACAAGGGGATTCGATGGCGCTTGGCAGGAGAGAGTTTCTCGCAGGCCTCGGCGCGGCGGGCGCCGCCGCTGTTCTTCCGGAGCCGGGAGTCGGGAGTCGGAGTCGCCGCAGCGCAAGGCACCGCGGCGGCGCCTGCGCGCCTGTTCCGGATCGACACGCATTCGCACTTCACGATTCCGAAACTCTACGCGCTGGCCACGGCGCGCGGCGTGCAGCAGGCGACGCTGCAGGACTGGACGCCCGCGAAGATCCTCGCGGAGATGGAAGAGGGTGGCGTCGCGACCTCCATCATCTCGATCAGCGACCCCGGCGTGAATTTCGGCGACAACATGGCGGCAGCGCGCGCTCGCGCGCGAGTGCAACGAGTACGCGGCCAAAGTCATCAGCGACCACCCCGGACGCTTCGGGCTGTTCGCGGTGCTGCCGCTTCCCGACATCGACGGGCGCTGCGCGAGGCCGAGTACGCGCTCGACACGCTGAAGGCCGACGGCATCGGCGTGCTGTCAAGCTACGACGGAAAGTATCTCGGCAACCCGCTGTACACCCCGCTCCTCAACGAGCTCAATCGGCGGAAAGCGGTGGTCTACTGCCATCCGTACTGCGCCGCGTGCGGGGCGCAGGCGACGCTGACCGACGCGCAGAACCGCGGCGTCGAGTTCGTGTTCGACACGACGCGGACCATCCTGAGCCTCCTGCAGACCGGCGCAGTCGCGCAGGTCCCCGACATCAAGTTCATCTGGTCGCACGGCGGCGGCACCGTGCCGTACATCACGAGCCGGCTGAATGGCGCGGGAGGTCAGAAGCTTCCCAAAGGCGTGATGTACGAGCTGCAGAAGTTCTACTACGACACCGCGCAGGCGTTTAATCCGTACACGATGCCGTCGTTCAAGAAGTTCGTGCCGAACTCGCAGATCCTGTTCGGCACCGACTGGCCGCTCGGCGGCGGCTCGGCGGCGATTGTCGCGAAGGGGTTGAGGGATAACGGCGGGTTTACCGACGCGGAATTGCAGGGCAGTCGAGCGAGATAACGCGCTTCGCTTGCTGCCTCGCCTGAAGGCTCGAGCTCCAGCAGTCAACATCCCAAATCCCGCGCGCAGCAGTTGATTTGGAGCTGGGATTTGGGATTTACCTCTTGTAATCCTTCCCGCCCTTCTCGACCTGCGTCCAATCAAGATAGTCGCCCGAGCAGGAAATCTCGCCGAGCTCCCAGTTCGGACGGTTCTCGTAATAGAACGTCGTCACCCAGGGCTTGGCCAGCGCCTTCGATCTTCCATCTTGATGTCGAGCTCGAGGTGATCGCGATCGAGGCGGCGGAAGTTCTCGGTCACCTTCAGCTGGTCACTGTGCGCGTGGCCGAGGCGATCGAGCCACGTCTTCTCGTTGAAGCCGACCGTTTCTACCTGGAAGTTGTGATCGTCCACCCACTTGCCGACTGACGTACCCATCCAGAGCAGATCGGGATCGGTCGGCAGCGGACGGCCGTCGGTGGCCACCGCGGCGCAGCCAGTGGTCGTACTCGTAGATCAACAGCGTCTGCTTCGGCGTCTGCAAGACCTCGAATGGATACGGGTGGAAGTAGACGCGCGGCACGCCGGGCGGATAGCACTTGGTCAGCACCGGATCGTTGGTCTGATCCAGCGTGTAGTTGCCGCCGTTGGAATCCTTCGCGAGCTTGAACTGCTCCTCGCCCCACGCCGTGAGCGACGGCGGGCTCTTCATCGGATCGGTATAGGTGAAGTTCGTCCAGGGGCCGTTCTTGCCCGGCGGGTTGCGCATCATCCAGACGCCGGTGAGATCTTTGGCCGGCGCTGGCGCTGACGGAGCCGGCGTTGCCGCGGCGCCGCCGCGCGCACCGCCGCCGCCTCGGCCGCCTTTGCCCGGCGGGCGCGGCCTGTGAGAAGAGCGTCGCCGACGCGGCGAGCGCGAACGCCGCCGCGAGCGTGGGAGCGATTACGCGCGTGCGCATCTACGTCTCCTTCTACTGCTCGAAGGTCGGCAGGTTCTTGCCGTCGGGTCCGGCGACGGTGCGGATCTGCAGGACCGGGCTGCCGTTCTTCTGCTGGTTGCCGGTGATCGTGACTTTGTCGCCGGGGTTCAGCGTGTGCTTGGTCCACCCGGCGCGCTGCAGCTTGTTCGGTGCGGTGAGCCATCCCGACCACTTCGGTCGTGGTCCCGTCGGGATTAGCCACGTCGAACCAGACGACCACGTGCGGGTTGACGAAATCGAGCATCGTGACCGTCCCCTGCAGCGTCTGCTGCTTGGTCTGGTCGAACGCCGCGCCGCCATGGTGCGCGAGCGCCGGCCGCGCGCCGATCACGAGAACCGCAATGATGCCGAGCGCGAACAACAGTTTTCGGGTCATTTCAATCTCTCCTTGGAGCGCGATTCAGCTCCAGCTCCCGGCGGCGAGTCTAGTAGTGCGGGTCGGTTGTGTCAATCAAGGCCGGATGTGAATAAAGGACGGAGGCCGACCTTTGGGTCGCGGCGGGAATCGATTAGCGTGCGGCTGGCTGCGGGGTTGGCATCGGCTTCACGAACTTCGCGTCGTCGATGGGCGTCGTTGTCGCTTCACGCTCGTGATGCGAAGCGTGGAGGTCGGCTCGATCTCGGTGCGCGGGCCGGCCGGCGACATGTGGACGACGAACGGGATCTTCACGCCGCTGCCGGTATTGCGATAGTCGTCGAAATCGAGCTGGTAAGGGCTGCGGCCGGAAGCCGTGTCGACGTACGTCCATTTGCGCAGCAGCAGGCCGGTCTGCGTGTCGAAATACAGCCGTTCCGGCGTGTTCGCCGCCGGTGTGCCGATCACGACGTAGGCGTCGTGCCCGTTGACGCGCGGCGATGCCGTCGACGGTCAAGGTCGCGTACTGCTGCTTCAGCGTGAGCGGCTCGTTGAAGGCCGCGGCGCGCTGCGCCCGCTCGGCGTCGACGCCGCCGGCCGATGGGCGAATTGACGTTGCCGTTCTGCCCCTTCGCCCACTGGGCCTTCCCGTCGAAGCCGCTCGAGATGGTGAACTTGTCCGCAGTGTAGACGTCGACAACGAGGTTCGGCGCCTTCAGCGACCGTTCGAGCTTCGCCGGCGTCGGGACAGTTCCGCCCGGCCCGGTCGGGAGATCCTGCGTGCCGGTGATGACGCGCGTCGTCACCTTCCGCATCGCCTGCTCGCCGCCGAGCGCGGTGATGTATTTCGAAAGGACCTGATCGACGGTCGGCAACGCGGGACCGCCTTGACGGCCGGCCTCTACGTCAGCCTTGATCGGCGGAGCGGGCATCGCGGGAATGTCTTCGGGGATCGCGTGCCCCTTGTGGCACGTGAAGCAGGTGACGACCTGCTTGCCTTCGAAGTTCGCGCGGTTGATCTCGGTCAGCATCACTGCACATCGCGCGCGCCTTGTCCTTCATCGGCTGGACGTCTTCGCTGGTCCCACTCCATCTCGATGTGGCAGTGCGTGCAGTCCACGCCGAGCGCCGCTTTGATCAAGTGCATCCCCTGGATGATCTGGTTCGCGGGGACGCCTTTCATCACCTTGATGTTCTTGTAGACGGTCTCCGCGGGCCGCGTGTCCTGCGCGGAGACAACGGCGGCCGCAAACATCAGCGATGCAGCGATAGCGATCGAATGAACGCGAAACATGCGGCGGGACGTTATCACGATCGTGGCGTTCTTCGGTAGGTCGCAGAGGCGCGAATCGAGATCAGCGTCGTTTCTTGCGCCGGTAGTTCGCCATCTTCTCGATGACGGCGCAGACCGCGCCCGTGTCTTCGGACGGATCGGCCGTCGTCGCGGAGATATACAGGGAGCCGTCGCGGCAAACAGCGGCGTCGGACATCCGTTGGCTTTCGCAAAGTCGGCGATGACGTTCATATCCTTCTGCCACACCGACAGCTTCATGGTTACGTCCGACGAGTAATCGCCCTTGACCATCATCGGGCCGCGGACCTGGAACATGCGCGAGCTCCCCGCGCCGTCGGTCAACACCTTGAAGGCGAGCGCGGGATCGAGGCCCGACTTCATGGCCAGCACCATCGCCTCGGCGGCCGCAACGTTGTGAATCGCCACCAGCAGGTTGGCCGCGAACTTCATCTTCGACCCGTTGCCGAAAGGTCCCACGTAATAGTTCACGCGCGAGAATCCTTCGAGGACCGGAACGACCGTGCGATACGACGCCACCTCGCCGCTGGCATAGACCGCGATGTCCTTGGTGCGTGCCTGCGCGCCGGTGCCGCTCAGCGGGCAGTCCAGCAGTATCGCTCCGCGCCTGGCGAGCGCCACACGCGCCTGCTCCTTGACCTCGATCGGCAGCGTGCTTGTTTCGATGACGATGACCTTGCGGCCGAACTGCGCGAGCTCGCTGGCCACCTGAATGAGGGCGTTCGCCGACGGCAGCGACGTGATGAGGATGGCCGCCGCGTCCGCCACGGCGCGAACGTCTTTCGCCGGCTCTCCACCGGCGCGCCGAAGCTGGCGTCCTGCCTCCGGCAGCACGTCGTAGCCGACGACACGAAAGCCGCCGCGAACGAGATTGGCGGCCATCGCCGATCCCATGATGCCGAGGCCAATGACGCCGACGGCCTCAGACTTTTTCTTGTTCTTTCGTCGGGCGTGCGTAGAAGTAGCCATCCTCTTCCTCGAGCGCGATGAGCGCGTTGAACAGCGTGCTGATGCGGGCGGAGGTGAGGATATCGCGCTTGAGCCCGAAGCCGCGATCCGGCCCTCGCCGACGAGGACGATGCGCTGGATCTCGGGGACGATTTCTTCGATGTGGTGGGTGATGAGAATCAGCGTTCGTCCCGCCGCGCGCGACCTGCCGCACGCGCTCGGTGAAATCATGGCGCGCCACCAGGTCGAGACCCGTCGTCGGCTCGTCGAGAATCAGCGCGCGCGGCGATGTCACGAGCGCGCGGGCGAGGAGCACGCGGCGCGCTTCGCCGGTCGACATCTCGTCCAGCCGTCTCTTCGCCAGGTGAGCGGCGCCCATCCGCGTCAGCGCGTCGGCCGCGCGGCGTCGCATCTCCTGCGTCACGGCGCCATAGCGCAGGATGCCCTGCGTCGCAAGAAACCCCGAGAGCACGGCTGCTTCAGCCGTCACCCGTCCCTCGTTGTTGCCAAGCACAAAACGGTGATGGAGATCGGCGGAGACGATGCCGAGCTGCGATCGCAGATCGAAGACGTTCCATCGGCTTTCGCCGAAGACCAGCACGGACGGCGATCCGTCTTCGTGGCGCACCGGGCGGTCGTCGTGCGTCAGGAGGCTCACCAGCGCGGACTTCCCGGCGCCGTTGGGACCGATGATGGCGGTGTGTTCTCCTGCCTCGATCGTCAGCGTGAGGCCGTCGAGGATGCGGCGGTCGTTCTTGACGACCGTTGCGTCGCGCAGTTCGAGGACTGGATCCGCAAAGTGGAAAAGTTTAAAACGTGTACTTGTGTCAACTCTTCCACTTTTCAACTTCTTCCACTTATGCAGGCAGCGGTTCGCCGCGCGTCTCCTTGGCGGCAGGGCAGCACGAGCACGCCGATGATGAACGCGACGGCGGTGATCGCGACGGGAACGCCGAGCGATCCGATACCGCTGGATGCCTGCGCCGACGAGGAACACCATCGCGACGCCGACGAAGCGGCCGACCGAGCTCGTGAAGCCGATCGCGCTGCCGCGGCACTCGGTCGGTACTGCTCGGGAATCCAGAGCGTGTAGAGTCGCGAAGTTCGCGCCGCCGAGCCCGAGGACGAAGATCAGAATGAAGAACGGCATGAGTGCGTTCGCCATGTAGAAGACCTTGCCGAAGCCGAACGCCGATGCCGATGAACATCAGCACGAAGTACATCGCCATCGCCGTGCGCCGCCCCACGGCTTCGGCGAGCACCGGCGCCAGCAGACAGCCGATGATGGTGCCGATCGCGAGGATCGCGCCTCCATATGACGCGAGGCGTCCGGCGTCGGCCAATGTGTGGCCCTCGCGCAGCGCGATTTGCGTCACCGCGGTCGGCACGTAGATCGAACCCGCCCAGAGGCCGATGATCGACACCATGAAGAGCAGCGACATCGTGATCGTACGCCTGGAAAAGCGCGGGCTGAAGAGCGCCGCGAACGAATCGCGCATCCGTGGACGCGCGGCGGATTCTCGAACTTCGCCTTCCACCCGGCGGATTCGTGCACGCCGCTCTGGATCCAGCCGACGAGCAGCGCCGGCGTCCCGCCGAGCACGAACATCCAGCGCCATCCGAAGTTGGTGCCGATCACGTAGTTGGCCAGCGCGGCGAGGAAGAAACCAAAGTAGTAGCCGGTGTGCATGTAGCCGGCGCCCATCTTGCGGCGATCCTCCGGCCATTCTTCCGCGATGAACGTGCCGCCGATCGGCTGCTCGCCGCCGAGGCCGATGCCGCAGAAGATGCGAAGAATCGCCAGCTGCCAGATGTTCTGCGCCAGGCCGCACGCGAAGGTGAAGAACGAGTACATCAGGATCGTCATCATCAGCGCCTTCACGCGCCCGAAACGATCCGCGATCGGTCCCCACACCATCGACATGCCCCACCCGGCCAGGAAGAGCGCGAACAGGATGCTGCCGTAGTAGCCGATGTTGCCGGGCGTCGCCTCGATGCCCGACTTGGGCAGCAGCTCCTCAACGCCGGCACGAGCACCAGCGAATAGATGAAGGCGTCCATCCCGTCGAGGCACCAGCCGCCCCACGCCGCCCAGAATCCCTTGATCTGATTCGAATTGAGTCGCATCGCGTGACGGGCTGCGCGATGCTCACGGCCATGGGGGTCCTTTGGTTGGAATGGAGAGCGCGGGGAATTCTATCTGGGAAAACAAAAACTCCCAACCGCCAATCTCCAACTCCCAAGAAGCTCGCTGGCTCCTTGGGAGTTGGGTCTTGAAGTTGGAGTTGACGTTCTAGAACGTTAAACGGAAACCGACCTGCGCCGTCCGCACCTGGGCCGAGGTGTGCTGCAGGAACTGCGTCGGCGTGCTCTCCTGCGTGCCGATGCCCCAGTTCGGGCGGTTGAACATGTTGAACACATCCGCAATCAGATCGAACGAACGGCGGCTGCCGAGCGGGATCTTCTGCTGGACGCGGAAGTCCGGTTCGGTTCTGCGCCGGCGCGAGCAGATCGTTGCGCGGAACGATCGTCCCGTCCGGACGGAGGCGCTGGCTGAAGTTCGCGCCCGTGCCGCGGACATCGCCGCCGTAGGTGTGCGCCAGGCGAATCCCTGCGGCGAAGAAGTGGAGCGCGCTCAACTGGAAGCCGTGGCCGACCTGCCAGATGCCGTTCAACACCATCCGGTGGCGCTGATCGTCAGCCGAAATAGCCCCACTCGCCGCCGAGATCGGGCGCCGTGGCGAACGGCACCGGCTCGAGACCGCTGAACGGGTGCGTGTCGGCGTTGTAGAGTCGCGACAGCGTGTAGGTCGCCGCGCCCTGCCAGCGGTTGCTGAACCGCTTGGTCATCGCCGTCTGCAGCGCGTGTAGTGCCGAACGGCCCAGATGCGTGTTCATCGAGACGACGCCCCAATCCGGGTATGGCCGCGTGGAGCGAGATGGCGAACGGGAAGTTCACGCCCGTCGCCGGATTGAACGTCAGGTTGATGTTGTCGACGACGTCCTTCTCGTGGGTCGCCCTTGCTGTAGACGTAATCGGCGCGTGAACGCGGTCACCGAGCCGATCTGGTGCTGGATGCCGATCGACGTCTGGAACGTCCGCGGCAGGTGCACGTAATTTCGGCAGCCCGACGAACTCCTGCAGGTCGCGCGTCGAGACACGGAGCCGTGCCGGTGGTAGTTGATCGGCCTTCCACGCGGCAAACGCGGCGGCGTTGCCCGAGCAGAGACTGCGACTGCGCCTGCTCGAAGTTCGGCAGCGGCTGACCGCCGGTCGGGTTCGCCGCAAAGTCCGGACGGCCGTCGTTGGTATGCTGAATGACCACTACCTGCTGGTTGCCCGTCGCGAACGACTGGTCCGCGCCGAGCGCGTCGCCGTAATAGAGGCCCGATCCGCCGCGGAGCGCGGTCGTGTCGTTCACCTTGAAGTTGAAGCCGAATCGCGGCTGGAAGTTGGTCTTGTCGGCGGGACGGCCCGGCCTGCTGGAACGGCGGCACCGACACGTCGTTGGCGAACGCGCCGAGCTCGAGGTCGTAGCGCACGCCGAGGTTCAACGTCAGCCGGTTGCTGATCGCCCAGTCGTCCTGGAACCAGCTCGCGATCTTCTTCGAATAGAGATGGACGTTGAAGTCGCCGACGCCGATCGAGGTAGGTCGTCACCCACGGCGAGACCGCCGCGAGGTTCCACGTGTCCACATTGAACGGATCGGGGAACCACGACTGCAGCACCGCCGCCGACGGAAGCGGTAACGCGGTCGCGCGCATGTCGCCGCTGCACTGCCGGCAGTTGTCCTGGATCTGATGACGATTGAGGAACTCGCCGCCGAGCCGCAGGTCGTGACGGCCACCGGCGTCGTACGAGTAGGTGAAGTCGTCACGCGCGTTCCACACCCACTGGTCCTGATGGCGCGGGTAGTTCTGGTTCGGCGCAATCGAGAAGCCGGTGAACGCGATGCGCGGCGACCCGATGGTGATGCCGTTGACCTTCTGCCAGTGGTTCGACCACGTGGTGAGGTTCTGGTTCGCGAGGCCGAACACCGCCTGGCCGACCTTCACCTCGTTGACCGCGCGGTTGCTCAGCACTCGCGTCAGCTGGCCGAGCGACTCACGGTTGTATTCGCGGTTGGTGCCGGTCGAGCCCGAGAAGCCCGTGTTGCCGGCGCCGAACGGCTCGAAGATGACCGCCCGCGAGAACTTGCCCATCAGTCGAGTCTGTGTCGACAGCTGATAATCGAGGCGAATGCCGCCCTTCTGCTGGGTGTTCTTGCCCGTCAGATTGACGTTGAACGCCGGGTACGGCGAGTTGAAGATGCTCGTCCGCGGCTCGCGTTCGTATTCATAGTTGGCAAAGTAGTGCAGCTTGTCCTTGATGATCGGGCCGCCGAGGGCCGTGCTGTACTGCTGGTTCTTCACAGGCTCGACGATGTTCAGGCACCGGGTTCTCCGCGTTCAACTTGCTGTCGCGGAAGTTGCCGCGGAAGAGGCCCGACACCTGGTTGCTGCCTGACTTCGTGATCGCGTTCACCTGAACGCCCGTCGATCGTCCCATCGTCGCGTCAAAGCGGTTCGCGACGAACTGGAATTCCGCGATCGAGTCCTGGCTGAACTTCGCCTGTCCGCCGGTGCCGATGTCGGCTGACACCTGCTGACCGTCGACGTTCAACTGGAACTCGCGCGCCTCGCCGCCGTTGCGGTCCGGCAGCGGGATCTGCGCGGCGGTCCCGCTTGCGCCGGCCTGCGTCCGGCTGCCCGGCGCCAGCAGCGCCAGCGCCATCCAGTTGCGGCCGTTGACCGGCAGATCCTGCACACCTGGCGCGCGTCGATGTTGCCGCCAAGGCTCGAGTTCTTGAGGTCGATGAGTGGCGCCTCACCGGTCACCGTCACCGTTTCCTGGACGGTGGAGGGCGCCATCTGAAGATTCAGCGTGGCCGTCTGTCCGACGAGCAGTTGCACGTTCGCACGCATCGCCGTCGAAAAGCCCTGGAGCTCTGCGGTCACCTGGTAGTCGCCGATACGAACCGGCACGCGGTAAATCCCACGCTCGTCGGTGACGCCGACGAACTTGTTTCCTGTGGCTTCGTTCGAAGCAGTGACGGTGACGCCCGGCAACACCGCGCCCGTGGAATCAGTGATGGTGCCGGTCAGCACCGCTTCCTGTGCGAATGCGCTCACAGGAGCAGAAGGATCGCGCCGATCAGTACTACCCGCCTGGCCAAACCCCAAGTCATGAAGTCTCCTTCCTCAATACGTAGACGTCCCCACGGGACTGCATTGTGGGGGCGCTCGAAACCTAGCGCCTTGGATGGGGTTAAGTCAAGGAAAACGTTGACGTTGGCGTTGTAGGGCAATCACGGTATCGAGATCGTGCTGCGCATCTTCGTTAGTCGGATCGCGCTGCACGGAACTGCGTAAGAGGCTCGCGGCTTCCTCCAACTCCCCTTTGACGCGAGAGCGGCCCCGAGATGCCACAGTGTCTGCGCCGAGTCTGGCTGCAATGTAAGCGACTGACGGAATTCGCCGATGGCCTCGTCGATGAACCCTCTCGACGCGTACGCAATGCCGAGATCGTTGTGAACGTCGGCCGTCTCCGGAACGACCGCGCCCAGGTAGGCGCTCCCCGCGACGCGCCGGCCATTGTCCGCCGCCGCGCGGATGCGCGCACTCTCTGCCGGCGTGGCGGCATAGGCGCGATTCAAGAGCGCGAGATACAGATCGAGCCCTTCGACCAGTCGAATCGGCGCGCCGTTCTCGAAGCACTTCGGGCACCATTCGGCGGACGCGGCGAGGTCGACAACCGAACCGGGAACCGACTCGCCGAGGTTGAGAAGAGAGCGCACGCCGAATTCCTGCACGGGGCGATCGTCGGTGACCGGCACGGCATCGCGTGTCGCGTCGGCGAGCGTTTTCGCCGAGCCGACGAACATCCCGACAATCTCACGCGGTGTGCCGAGGTCGAGCCTCGCGAGATCGGCGCGCACCGCGGGACGCTGCGACAGCGCGGCGAACAACTGGTTCGGGTCGACTTCGATCCGGTTCCTGGCGCCAATCAGGATCAGATCCGCTTCCGCGCCCGACAGCAGCACCGCCTCCGGAAACACGTCGATGAACGATCGAATCATCGACAGCGTCGTCGCTGTCGGCACCTGGTACGCAGGCAGCCACTGGCTGATGAATCCATCGGGCGTGAGGCGCGTGCGCGCCAGCTGGTAGAACTCTTCGGAGTAGAACGCAGGCTACGCCGGCGCTACCGATCGGCGGCGGCTCCAGGGCGACGAGATCGTACGACCCGGCGGCTGCATCTGCAGATGATGGCGTCCATCGTTGAGGTAGACCGATACGCGCGGATCGCGCAGCACGTTGCCGTTGGTGCTTTCGAACCAGGAGGCATGATCGAGAACATTGCGCGAGAGGTCGGCCACCTCGACACGCTGGATCGAAGGATGAAGCGTCGCCGCCGCCGTCGTGTTGCCAACGCCAAACCCGATGACGAGGACGCGCGCCGGGTTGTCACGCATCAGCAGCGGCACGTGCGCGAGCGCGCGCATGTAGCGTTGCGAGAGCGGCCACGTCGCCGACATGGCATGGCCGTTGGTCATCGAGGCGCCGCCCTTGCCGGACGTCTCGGTGACGGTGACGATTTCGTTCACGCCTTCGCTTTGATTGAGCACGCGCTCGTTCGGCTCGGGCCGCGGCAGTGCACGCGTGCTGACGTAGTCGGAAGGCAGCAGGAACCATGCGATCAAGGTGATTGGCCGCGACGGCGGGCACGATCGAATCCGCGGAATCCCGGGAATCCGCGAGATCCGGATCGCGAGATACAGCGGAACAAGCTGCTGCCGCTGCTGCGAGCATCAGCACTGTCGTGCTCGTCTGCAGACCGAGCCGCGGAAGGAGGAAGAAGCCGGTGACGAGACTTCCGGCAGACCGCACCCGCGGTGTTCGCGAGTGCGCACGCCGGCGCGCTGACCGACCGACTGCTCCGCGCGCTGAATCAGCGCGTTCGCCGAGCGGAAAGCTGAAACCCATCAGCAGCGCCGGCAGGGCGACCTCCGGAGCATCGGCCGCAGGTTGAACCAGAGCTCCGTTCCACGCGTCGGTGACGCCGAGCTGGTCGATCGCCGTCGCGGCACCGAACGCCCCGTACGGCATTCGAGACGCGTGCGGTCGATGACGCTCGAATCGGCGCGCCACATGCCCACGAGCGTGAATACGATAAACAGCGACTGGATCGCGATCAGCAGCGCGCCGGACTGCTGGTCACGCGCCGCTGCAGTGCGCCGGCGATGAGCGCGCCGGCGCCGATGCCGACCAGGATGACTGTCAGCAGCAGCGAGAACACCGCGCGGAACGCGCCGAGCATGATCGAGAATGACGGAACCAGAGAATCTCCATCCCGAGCGCGGCGAAGCCGGACAGCGCGAAGCGCGATGGCTGTCAAGGTCGACGGTCCGGCTGAAGCCGGACTCACCGACGGCGTCAGGACCGGATGCTGGCCGGTACGATTTCCTCTTTCGCGCTCGACTGCCTGCGCTGCTTCCGGCGACTTTGCTCGGAGATGCCGGTCTTTGCGGTGGGTCCGCCAGGTGGACCAACGCGATCGCACCGATTCCAGCGATCACGTTCAGCGCGACCGCGATGAACTGCGTGTCGCGCAGTCCCCACGCCGGCACGAACGTGAAGTCGGTGAGGAAGCATCCGACCGCGGCGCCCGCCGTGTTCACCGCATACAGCAGCGCGATCCGGCGCGTCTGCGCCTCGACGTCGGCGCGCGACCAGGTGGCGGATCAGCAGCGTCAGCGTGCCGCCCATCAGCAGCGTGATCGGCGTCAGCAGCCCGAGCGCGATCGCCACGCGCGCCGGCGTACGACGCGGGCGTGATCACATACCAGCCGTTCGCATCCTGCTGATAGGAGGTCACGAGGATGGACAGTCGATCGAGGTGCGGCAGGATGAGCGCGATGGCGAGCACCCATCGCGCGCGATCGTCAGCTCGAAATAGCCGTGCGCGCAGCGGCAGATCCGGGTTGCTCGGCGTACCGTCGATCCGACCAGCGCGCCCGCGATGATAGCTGCCGGCGCCGAGCCCGAGCATGAACACCGCGACGACGACCGATGCCGGAATAGACGGTGTTGCCGAAGACGTTGCCGAAGACGCGGACCCAGACGACCTGGTAGATCAGCCCGCTGACGCCCGAGCAGAAGAAGAGGAAGTAGATCAGGGAGTCAGGATAGAACTCCCAGACCCCAACAGCCAACTCCCAAACTCCGAAGCGACTTGGAGCCGTCTCCTTGGGAGTTGGAGGCTTCGGATTTGGGAGTTTGGAATCGCTTAACGCGTCCCGCTGGCCGGCGCGGGTCAGCTTCGTGAGCAGGAACGTCGGACTGCGCGCCCGCGCGCGGCTTAGTATTTCTGCGCGCGGCCGCTGTCGACTTCGGCGGTGTAGAAGTCGCCTTCGAGTCGATGCTCAGGCCGTGCACGCCCCACATGCCGCCGGGGAAATCGCCCCACGTGCCCCATGTGCATCGAGGTTGCCCTCGCGATCCCACTTCACCATCTTCGACGTGCCGCGATCGGCCGCCCAGATGTTGCGTGAGCCGTCCATGATGATCAGGTGGACGTCCGACGGCGGCGCGCCGACGCTCCACATCCGGCAGGAACTTGCCGCTTTCGTCGAACACCTGGATGCGGCGGTTGTTCCGATCGTTGACGAACACTTCATGCGCGACCGGGTCGACCGCGATGCCGTGGACGCTGTTGAAGTAGCCGGGACGCGTCTCCGGCTTCTGCGCGGTGCCCTCGCCCTTCTCGCCCCACGCCATCACGTAGTTGTCGTTCTTGTCGTACTGTCACGACGCGCGTGTTCGCGTAGCCGTCGGCGATGAAGTACGTGCCGTCCGGATCCCACGCGATGTAGGTCGGCCGGTAGAAGTGCTTCGGATCGTCGCGCGTGCACGTTCGGCTCGCCGAGCGTCTTCAGCAGCTGCTTGCCGTCGTGCGAGAAGATGAACACCGCCTGGCGGTAGTCATCGACGATGAACACGCGCTTCTGCGGATCGTAGGGGCTGATGTAGATCGCGTGCGGGCGGCGGAACATCTTGTCCCACTGCGTCCAGATCCTCGATCAGGTTGCCCTGCGCGTCGGCGACCATGATGATGTGCGACCAGTTGAAGTCGGTGCCCGTCGACGCCGACGTCGGAGTCGTCGCCAACCTTGCCGTTGACTTCGAGCGCTCCGGGCGGGCTGGTGGACGTCGGCGTCGCGCCACGGCAGCCGGCCGATCGGGAACTCGATGTTCGGCCCGAGCTGCGGCAGCTTGATGCGCCTTCGGCCGCTCGGATGTTCGGCAGCAGGCCGCGCTGGAGGATGAACACGCGGTTCGGGCGTCTCCGCGAAGACGCCTTCACCGGCGCCCCATGTCCACTTGGCCAGTCCCGGCAGCGTGGCTGATCGGCTTCGGCCAGTCCTGACGATCTCGTAGGCGCCGAACGGATCCGCGAACCGCCTTTCTCGCCCGGGACTGCGGAGTAACCCGAGGGTCGCGCCTGTCCCTGCAGCGGCGTGACCTGATAACCGACGCGATGCCGACCGCCAGTGCCGCCGCCACGGTCGCGATCATCGAAACTCGCATGCCGCATAAATTGGCTCCTCCAGAAGGCTTCGGAGTTGTAGAACCCTTCCCCACCAAATGTCAAGGAACGAACAAGTTACGGCGATGTAGAATGCGCGCCGGAGGATTCAGCATGCGAATTCTCATCCGACTGACCAGCACTCTTATATTCGTCACGCTCGTCGTGTCCATCTCCGCGCAGACCGGCGGCCAGGGAAGCTGGTCGTCGAAGGCCGCGATGGAGCATGCCGCGGACCGAGACCGGCGCCGCCTTCGCCGGCGGCAAGCGTACGTGATTGGCGGCGGGCTCGCGATGGCGGAGTCGTCCACGGTCGTCCAGGAATATGACCCGAAGACGGACCGGTGGCGTGACCGCGCGCCGCTGCCGATGGCTCTGAGCCATGCGGGCGTGGCAGCGCTCAACGGCAGGTGTATGTCGTCGGCGGATTTCTCAAGAACGTGCACCTCTACGCGCAGCCCCTATTCATTCGAGTACGACCCCGCGAAAAACAGCTGGCGGACGCTGCCCTGGATGAAGGCGGCGCGCGGGTCGGTCGGCGTCGTCGCCCTGGGCGGCAAAATTCACGCGATCGGCGGCCGCGGCATCGATCGCATCACTGTGGGTACGCATGAGATCTACGATCCCGCGACCAACCAGTGGACCGGGCGGCAACCGCTGCCGCAGGCGCGCGACCACGCGCCGACGGTGGTCGCCGACGGAAAGATCCGACGTGCTTGGCGGCCGCTTCGACGCGACGGCCGATAATACCGACGTTCATTCCGTTTACGATCCGGCAACCAATACGTGGTCGTCCGCGCCGTTTCTCCTCGAACCGCGAAGCGGCGGTTCCGCCGTCCTGTATCACGACCGCATCCTGCTGATGGGCGGCGAGTGCGACAAGACGAAGACCTTCGCGCAGAACGAGGCGCACGACCGAAGACGATGAAGTGGACGACGCTGGCAGCGATGCCGATGGGACGCCACGGCTTCTATGCCAGTCTCCGATGGACAAGCGGTGTTTGTCCCGGCCGGCAGCCCGAACTGCGGCGGCGGATCGTCCGAGACCCTGATGATGTTTACGCTCCCGCTGACGGCGACGAACTGAGATGGCGGGGGCGTAAAGCCCCGCCCACACCACGAATTCAACGTGTGTAGGGCGCCCTTTTACGGGGCGCCGGATGAGGAGAATGTGATGCGCAATCGAAGAGACTTCGTCAAAGCCATCGCAGCGGCGGCGGCAGCGGGCATGAGCGTCGCCGGCCGTTTCCTGCGCTGACGCGCTCGCACAGGCCGCGCAGGGCGCCGCGCCGAAGCGTCGCGAGGTGTCCATCGGCCGCAAGCGGATCAAGGTGATCGATTCGCACGCGCATCTCAACATCGCTGCGGTCGCCGAGGTCGTGAAAGGGACGCCGTTCGAGCGGCAGGCGCAGACAACCGGCGATGGGATCATCGGTCCCGCGCGCATCGCCGCCATGGATCAGGACGGCATCGACATCGCGCTTGCTGACGCAACAGGGCGCGTGGTGGTTCGGCGTTCAGGACCGCGAGCTCGCGCGCGCCATCGTCAAGGCGCAGAACGACGGCACGGCCGCCGTCGTCGCGAAATATCCGGACCGGTTCATCGGCATGGCCTCGATGCCGATGCAGTTTCCCGATCTCGCGGCGGCGGCGCTCGAAGACGGCGTCAAGCGCCTTCGGCTTCAAGGGCGGCGGCATTTCCGCCGGCTGGGCCGGGACCAAGAACCTGTCAGACCCCGAGTACGATGTCTTCTGGTCGAAGGCCCAGGAGCTCGGCGTCCTGCTGTTCATGCACCCGGCGGCCAGAACGGCGCGAACGATCCGCACTTCGCCGGAAAAGGCGCGCTCGGCAACACCATCGGCAACCCGCTCGAGACGACGATCTTCCTGTCGCGCCTGATTTATGAAGGGACGCTCGACAAGTTCCCGGGTTGAAGATCTGCGGCGCCCACGCCGGGGGCTACCTGCCGTCGCCATGGGCCGCACCGATGCCCAGTGCCGGCGGCAGAGCGATGTCTGCAGCGGGAAGAAGCGGCCGGTCGACGAGTACTTCAAGACGCAGTTGCTGGCCGACTGCATGATCTTCCGTGAAGACGGGCTGCGGCACTGGTCGCGGAGATGGGCGCGGGACAGATCGTCTACGGTACCGATATGCCGTTCCGGGTGGCCGGTGACACCGGATTTCATCCTGAACGCGCGATTCCTGAATGACACGCAGAAGGAACAGATTCTCGGCGGTAATTTGATCAAGCTGCTGAAGCTCGCGCCAGGCGCGACGGCATAGGAGACATCAATGCGTAATCGAAGAGAGTTCTTGAAAACGGTCGCCGGTGCCGCAACGGGCGCCTACGTCGCTGGACGCCAGCTGCCCGGCGCTCGCGCAGCGCGGCGGGGGGCGGCGGCGCCGGACGTGGCGGGCGCGGCGGCGCGCCGGCAGGCCCGGTCGCGCGCAAGCAAATCTCGATCGGCGGCAAGCGCGTGACGCGTCATCGACGTGCACTCGCACTGCACCGTCGACGGTGTTGCCGAGGTCGTGAAAGGCACGCCGTTCGAGCGGCAGGCCGGCGGACGCGCGCTCGGCGCCGATCGCATCGCGCTGATCGACAGCGAAGGGATCGACATCCAGGTGCTGACCATCAACGGCTACTGGTGGTGGGAGGTCCAGGATCGCGACGCTCGCCGGACCGCATCGTCCGCGCGCAGAACGAGGGGCTCGCGAAGTGGGTCTCCGGATCACAAGGATCGCTTCGTCGCGCTGACGTCGGTGTCGCTGCAGTTCCCGGATCTCGCCGCCGAGCAGCTCGATTACGGCGTCAAGCAGCTCGGCCTGCGCGGCGCAACCATCGGCGGGCACGTCAACGGCGAGTCGCTCTCGGACCCGAAGTTCGATCCGTTCTGGGCCAAGGCGAACGAGCTGGGCGTCATCGTCTTCATGCACCCCGGCGGCGCCGACAACATCGTCAAGGACGACGGCGTGGAAGGCGCGCGGCGACATCGGCAACATCATCGGCAACCCGCTCGAGACGACGTAGCTTCCTCACGCGGCTGATCTTCGACGGGACGTTCGACAAGTTCCCGAACCTGAAGGTCTGCGGCGCGCACGGCGGCGGGTACCTGCCGTCGTAGCTTCCAGCGGACCGAGGTTGCGTGTGACGTGCGCGGCAACGCGATGTGCGCGAACAAGAAGCATCCGCGCGAGTACCTGAAGACCAACATCATGGCCGACACGATGGTGCTCACCGACGAGGGGCTGCGGCACCTGGTCGCCGAGATGGGCATCAGCCAGGTGGTCTATGGCACGGACAACCCGCTCAACTGGCCCGTGCCCGTCGAGATGATCGTCAATCACTCCACGTTGACCAACGATCAGAAGATCCAGATTCTGAGCGGCAACCTGATGAAGCTGCTCAAGATCGCCAGCCCCGCGACCGCGTAAGTCCTCAAGACCCAAAGCGCGTTTCCGCATATTGCTGTGGTTCGCGCTTTGGGATTCCGCATCCGGCGTGCGTTGGGAAGTGACCGAATCCTACGGTTACTCGTCTTCCAACCAGAAAGGATGGGACGCATGCATCGTAGGGTCTCTCTCTTACCAGGAATGATTGGCGCGCTGGCTCTCGTGGCGGGCGGCATGACGGCCGATGTACACGCGCAGCGCGGGGGCGGAGCTGCTGCCGGTCAAGGCAGACCTGATACGGCGGGCACGTCCGGCAACGCCAGCGGCCGGCCGACGACGGCCAGGACGCCGGACCAGCGCCCGGCAGACGGCCCGACACGGCCGGGAAGCCAGACGCCGCGGGTAAGCCTGACACTGCTGGCAAGCCAGACACCAATGCCGGCAATACCGATCCACGGCCGACCCACGATTGCTGATCAGCTGAATCGCGATCATGGTCTCGCGATACAGCTCGCGAAACTGTTTCCAGCTGGAACGAACCTGGCGGATGCCGCCAAGGACTTCGAGAATTTGGGAGCAGTTCGTGGCCGCCGCGCACGTCGCGAACAACAATCCCGACTTCACCTTCGACGAGCTGAAGGCAAAGATGTTCGAGGGTGAGGAATGACGTTAGGGAAGGCGATTCACGCATTGGATCCGAGCGCCGATGCGTCAGCGGAAGCCGCGAAGGCTGGCAAGGAAGCTGATGCTGACATCAAGGCTGCCGGCAAAGGCAAGAGCAAGTCGTCCGACGCGTCGTGAGCATTTGTGACAGACGTTCGAGGTCGGCGCGTGTGACCTCTCGGTTTACGGCACTCTGTCTGACGGGCGTCGTGTCCCTGTTGGGACCGGCGCCCGTTTCCGCAGCGAGGCGTGGCCATGGCCCGCCTCCCGTCGCTCGAACCGATCGACCACGACGACACCAACGCAAACAGGGTCCACCGCGCGGCCGTCGGCGTCCGTGACGGAATTCCAGGCGGCGACCACTGGACGTCAGCAGACGTTCGGCACGTGGCTGGACAATGCCGACGTCAACGAGCCCGGCGAGGCATGGATGTCGATTTCGACCACGTCACTGGCGCTCCTCGTCGCTGCGTGAGCTGGATGCGCCGTCGATTGGGGCGTCGGTGGGCGTGACGCCGCGCGGACAGTTCAGCGTCAGCGTTCCCTACTATCACGTCACCGATCCGTCGGGCCTGACGGCTCACGGGTTCGGCGCCACATACCTCACGGGCAAGTTTGCGCTTGCGCAGGATGGGCGCGTGCATGTTGCCGTCATCACCGACGCTCGAGGTTCTGAGTTGGACAGCGGCGGATCTCGGCGTGCACCGCGTCAATGCCGTGCTGCCTCTCAGCGTGCAGTCAGATATCGGCGCCGCTCGGGTGTACGCATCGACCGGATATTTTTCGCGCGGATCCGGGTCCGGCGCAGGCGCCGCGGAATGGAGCGCCGGGTCGCGCGGACGCTCGTCGCCTCGCTGTCCCACAGCTATTCGGTCAAGTCGGATCCGCTCAGCGATGCGCTGGGGGTTTCGCGCCATCGCACTGATGCCAGCGGCAGTCTCTACGTGCGCGAGGGCTCGGCGGTTGTCTTTTTTGCCAGCGTCGGCCATGCGCTCGCGCCGGTCACAGAGACCGAGCGGCCGTCTGTCATTAACTGGTGGCGTGACGATCAATGTGGCGGGACCATCGGCACACGCGCCGCGTGTTCCGTAGCCGGTAATCCCAGGCTGCCAAATCCCAAGCCCCAAACCCCAACGTTGGGAGTTGGGATTTGGGACTTCGGATTTCGGGATTTCCTTAGAAGGTCACCGCGGAAGCCGAGCTGCGCGCTGCGGTTCTGTCCGCTCGACGGCAGGTTGTAGTTCGCCGCGCTCTCCTGGGTCACCAGCGAGAAGTTCTCCTTGTTGAACGCGTTGAACACTTCCGCGATCAGATCGATCGAATTCCGGCCGCCGAGCGGGACGCGCTGCTGCAGACGGATGTCGGTCTTGTTCTGCGTCGGCTGGATGAAGCTGTTGCGCGCGACGATGGTGCCGTTCGGACGCAGCCGCGCGGAGCCGCCCGCGCCGGTGTTGCGGTTGTCGCCGCCGTAGTTCGTGCTCGCGCGGATGCCGGCGCCGAAGTAGTGAATGGCGCTCAGCTGCAGACCGTGCGTGATCTCCCAGATGCCGTTGAACACGAAGCGGTGACGCTGGTCGTCCTGGCCCGTAGGTGAACTCGTTGCCGAGATCGGGTGCCACCTTGAACGGGACGATGTTGAGGCCGCTGAACGGCTGGTTCTCCGCATCCCACAGATCAGGACAGGTGTAGGTGGCGGAGGCCTGCCAGTGCTGGCTCATGCGCTTGGTGAACGCGCTCTGGATGCCCTGAGTACTCGAGCGAGTGTTGTGCGGAATCATCGACATGATTCCGTACTGCGGGAACGGCAGCGTGCGAACGATCGCGCGTACGGATAGTTCAGGCCCGTCGCCGGGTTATAGCCCACGTTGATGTTGTCGAGCGTGTCCTTCTCGTGAGTCGCCCTTCCGTGAAGACGTAGTCCGCCTGGATCTGCGTGACCGCCCGAACTGGCGCTGGAACCCGATTGACGACGTCCAGCTGCGCGCCATCTTCATACTGGTCGGGCGCGGGCATCTCCTGCGTCGCGAGCAGGAGGCAGGGCGCGGCGCCGGCAAAGTTCTCGCCTGCCACGCGGCGAAGTTGGCCGCCTGCGCCGACGAGTGGCAGAACTGGTTCTGGGCCTGCGCGTAGGTCGGCAGCGGCTGGCCGTTCAGCGGGTTGGCCGCGAAGTCGGCCCGGCCGTCGTTGGTGATCTGAATCCTCGACAGCTGCGTGTTGTATTTCGGCCAGAACGCGTCGACCGTCAAGCGCATCGGCGAAGTAGACGCCCGTGCCGCCGCGAATCGACCGTCCGATCGCTGACCTGATACGCGAAAGCCGACGCGCGGCTGGAGGTTGTTCGTGTCGTTCGGCCGGCCCGCGTGATAGAACGGCTCGAAGCCGAGATCGTTGGCCCACGCGTTGATGCTCAGGTCGTAACGCAGCCCGAGGTTCAGCACCAGGCGCGTGGTGACGCGCCAGTCATCCTGCGCCCAGCCCGCGTACTTCGGCTGGCCGTACTGGTTCGGGAACTGCCCGATGCCGATCGTGTAGGTGCGGGTGAACGGCGAGAGCGCCGCGAGGTTCCAGGTATCCGCGTTCCACGGATCCGGGAAGAGGGTCTGAGCAGGTCCGGCGGAACGATGCCGTTCCGGGCATCGATGGTGCCGCCGCACTGCGCGCAGTTCTCGCTGTCCTCGAAGTGGCGCACGAACTCGCCGCCCAGCTTCAGGTCGTGGTGGCCGCCCGCTTCATATGACGTCGTAAAGTCGTCGCGGATCTGCCAGACCTTCTGGTCGCGATGCCGCGGCGCGTTCGCGTTCGCGTTGACCGCAAAACCCGGTCAAGGTGATACGCGGATAGCCGTTGGTCACGCGCGGCGCCTGCCAGTGCTTCGACCAGGTGACCAGCGTGTTGTTGGCGAAGCCGTAGTGGCTGTAGCCGCCGCGGACCTCGTTCAGCGCGCGGTTGCTCAGCACCTGCGTGAACTGCCCGATGTATTCCTGGTTTCGCTCGTCGTTGTCGATCGTCGACGCGGGATGGCTTGTTGAGGAGCCGCCGCCGAACGGCTGGTAGCTCTTCTGCCCGGATGCCTTGCCCATGATGCGGGTCTTCGACGAGATCTGGTAGTCGAGGCGGATGCCCTGCAGGTGCCGCGTGCTCTTGCCGGAGAGCGAGATGTTGAACGCCGGATACGGCGTCGTCCAGACGCTGGTCGTCGGCTGCCGCTCGTACTCGAAGTTGCCGAAGTAGTGCAGCTTGTCCTGATGATCGGCCCGCCGACCGCGGTGCTATGCTGCTGAATGCTGACGGGGATGACGCGGTGCGCGACCGGGTCCTCGGCGTTGAAACGGCTGCTCTGGAAGTTGCTGCGGAACAGCCCGTTCAACGCGTTCGTGCCCGACTTGGTGATCGCGTTCACCTGCACGCCGGTCGACCGGCCCTGCGTGGCGTCGAACTGGTTGGTGACGAACTGGAACTCGGCGATCGAGTCCTGGCTGAAACGCGGCTGGTTGCCGGCGCCGAGCTCGGAGGAGATCTGCTGTCCGTCGAGATTGAGCTGGAACTCACGCGCCTCGCCGCCGTTGCGATCCGGCAGCGGTGCGGTGGCGTTGGTCGAGGACGTGCGGCTGCCCGGCGCGAGCAGCGCAAGCGCCATCCAGTTGCGGCCGGCGACCGGCAGCTCCTGCACCTGCTTCGGATCGATGTTGCCGCCCAGCTTCGACGTCGTCGTTTCGATGAGCGGCGCCTCGCCGGTCGACCGTCACCGTCTCCTGCAGCGTCGATGGCGCCATCTGCAGGTTGATCGTCGCCGTCTGGCCGACCAGCAGGTCGATGCCCGTGCGGTTGACGGTGCTGAAGCCGGTGAGCGTCGCGGTGATCCGGTAGCTGCCGACGCGCGCGGGAATCCGATAGATGCCGCGGCCGTCGGTCACCGACTCGAAGCTGGTTGCCGGAGCCCTCGTTGATGGCCACGACCGTGCACACCGGGCAGCACGCCGCCGGTGGAATCCGTGATGGTGCCCGTCACCGTGGCTTCCTGCGCGAAGGCCAGCCCGGGAGTGCCAGCATGGCACCCAGAAAGATCAACCGCCTCACAACGCTCGAATACATGGGACCTCCTCCAGAAAGGGCACATACACCACGTCCACACCGAATGGGAGACAGACGCGGGGAAAAGTGCAAAAGAGAGGCGAACGCTAAAAAGCCAGTATGTGTGTCGGCATTCTAGGGGCGGGGTTCGGGCATGTCAAACGGCTTCGGCGTCACAAAGAGAAGCCGGGTCCGAAAGGACCCGGCCTCCACTTCGACCTTCGAAGCTCGAAGCTTCGAACTAGAAGGTCAGTCGGAACCCGAGCTGCACCGTCCGCGGCGCGTATGACAGGTTCGTGCTCGAGTTCGGCTGTCCGAACGTGCGGGCTCGTCTCGGTGAGGTTGTACGACCCGTAGTTCTTCCGGTTGAACAGGTTGAACACCTCGAGGCTGCCGGCGATGTTCGCCTTGCCGCGCAGCGGGATGCGCTGCAGGAGCCGCATCTCGACGCGGTGGATCGGATCGCCGACGAAGCTCTCGCGCGGGATGATGCTGCCGGCCGGGCCCGTGCGTATCGGCCGCGCTGCGCAGCCGATCGATGCTCGTGATCGACAGTCCGCGCGCGTCGCAGCCGCAGACGATCTGGCTCGCGCTGGCCGGAGCCGTAGAAGTAGATGCCGCTCACCTGGAAGCCGTGGCCGACGTCCTAGATGCCGTTGAAGACGGCGCGGTGACGCTGGTCGCTCGCGGCCAGCGAGCGCTCGCCGCCGATGTCGATCGGCACGGGTCCGGTGTATTCGTTCAGACCCGTGAGCGGTGGCGGATCCGTTTCATACAGCTTGCCGAGCGTGTAGGTGATGCTCGCCTGCCAGTGATTGGCCATCCGCTTGGTGAAGCTGCTCTGCACGCCGTAGTAGTCGGACAGGCCGATGTGCGGGATGTCCCCGATCAGACCGAACGCCGGGTACGCGCGATGCGCGACGTCCGATGCGGATACGGGATGCCGGTCGCGGGATTGAACGTGACGTTCACGTTGTCCTGGATCGACTTCTCGTTGCGGCTGTTGGTCTGGACGTAGTCGACTTCGAGCGCCGACGTCGAGCCGAACTGCTGCGCGATGCCGATCGAGCTCTGCCAGCTGTGCGTCACGTGCGAGATGCCGCGACAGCGGCGCCTGCTCCTGCAGCGCGCGCTGCAGACAGGGCGCGCCGCCGGCAAGCCGGACGCCACCCACGTGTTGAACGCCGGCGAGTTGGCCGCGCCTTCGCCGCCGGCGTTGCAGAACCGCGCCAGCGCCTGCGCGTAGGTCGGCAGTCGGTCCGTTGAACGGATTGGCCGCGAAGTCGGCGCGCGCCGGCACGTTGTCGATCGACATGACCGCGATCGTCAGCGGGCTCATCGGCCACAGCACGTTCGTGTTCAGCTCGTCGTTGTAGTACAGGCCCGCGCCGCCGCGCAGCACGGTCTTATCCGTCAGCGTAGTACGCGAAGCCGAGGCGCGGCTGGATAGTTGTTGGCGTCCTGCGGGCCGGCCCGGCGTCTCGAACGGCGGGAAGTCGACGTTCTGCGCAAACGCGTTCCAGATCAGGTCGTAGCGGACGCCGAGGTTCAGCGTCAGTTTCCGCGAGATCTTCCAGTCGTCCTGCGCCCACGCGCCGTAGCTTCCACATACGGACCGGCGTGAGGAAGTGCGACTGGAGTCGGAGATGCCGACCTGGTAGTTGGTCGCGATCAGCGCCGATCGACGGATCGGCGAGCTGCCACGTGTCAGCGTTGAATTGATCCGGGAAGAGCAGCAGGCATCTGTTGCCGGCGCTCGGGATGCCGCCCGACGCCGTAATCAGGCCGCCGCACTGGTTGCAGTTGCGCGTGTTGTCGAGCAAGTGGAGGTATTCGCCGCCGGCCTTCAGATCGTGATGGCCCTTCGCGTCATACGACAGCGTGAAGTCGTCGTGGATCGTGTAGGTGTTCTGGTTGCGATACCGCGGGATGTTCGCCGTTCCGGGCGAACGAGGAAGCCGCGGAAGCGTGATGTCCGGCCCGCCGTTGGTGATGCCGTTGGCCGACTGCCAGTGATGCGACCACGTCGTCAGGCTCGTGCTGGTCGATGCCGTACGACGCATACCCGACGCGCGTGGTATTGACCGCGCGGTTGCTGAGCACCTGCGTGAACTCCCCGACGCACGTCGGTCGAGTGCTCCTTGTTGCTGCGCTCGTGCCCGCCGGCGCAGCTCGAGCCGCCCGCGCCGAACGGATCCAACAGGCTCGAATGGATTGACCTTGCCCATCACCCGCATCTTCGACGACGAGCTCCTGGTCGAGACGGACGCCCGACAGCTTGACGTTGTGCACGCCGTTCAGCGTGACGTTGAACGCCGGGTACGGCGTGTTCCAGATCGAGGTGAGCGGCTGATGCTCGTACTCGTAGTTGCCGAAGTAGTGCAGCTTGTTGAGGATGATCGGCCCGCCGATCGTGCCGCTGTATCTGCTGGTTCTTGTGCGGCAGGACGCGATTGCAGCACGGGATCCTGCGGCGTTCCAGTTGGCTGTTGCGGAAGTTGCCGACGAACGTACCCGACGTGCTGTTGGTGCCCGACTTGGTGATCGCGTTCACCTGCACGCCCGATGAGCGTCCCTGCGTCGCGTCGAACCGGTTCGAGATGAACTGGAACTCGGCGATCGCATCGTTGCTGTAGCGCGCCTGGTTGCCGGTGCCGAGGTTCGCGGTCACCTGCAGGCCGTCGACGTTGAGCTGGAACTCGCGCACGTCGCCGCGGTCCTGCACCGGCAGCGGCGCCCTGCGCGTTGGTGCGGTTGCCGGGCGCGAGCAGCGCCAGCGACATCCAGTTGCGGCCGGCCGACGGCAGATCCTGCACCTGCCGCGGATCGATGTTGCCGCCGATTTGACGAGGACTGCGTTTCGATGAGCGGCGCCTCGCCGGTGACCGTGACGGTCTCCTGCAGCGTCGACGGGGCCATCTGGAGGTTCAGCGTGATCGTCTGGCCGACGAGGAGCTCGACGCCGGTTCGCGTCGACGTTGCCGAACCCGGTGAGCTCCGCGGTGATCTTGCATGAGCCGACGCGGACCGGAATGCGATACACCCCGCGCGCGTCAGTGACGGCTTCGTAGTTGTTGCCCGAAGCCTCGTGGACGGCCTGAACCGTCACGCCGGGCAGCACCGCGCCCGTTGGATCGGTGATGGTGCCCGTCAGGACCGCTTCCTGGGCAAACGCCATCCCCGGCAGTGCCAGCATGGCGCACAGCAGGATCAACCGCCTCACAACACTCGAACTACATCAGGACCTCCTCAAGATGAATAACTACGCGAACCACGCCGGTGACTCGAACAAAACCTGGGAAAAATGGCAAACGAGACGTGCGTATGAGTCGCGACGTAGGGCGATTCTAGGGTGGGGTAGGGGAGTGTCAAACCGGGACACCCAGCCCTGTCAACGCGAGGGCTGGGTGTCCGAGCTGTCTTGCGGTTCCGGTTAGAAGGTCAGACGGAACCCGAGCTGCACCGTCGCGAGGCGCGTACGAGAGGTTCGCGCTCGGCTGCGGCTGGAGGAACGTCCCGCTCGTCTCGGTCAGATCATACGCACCGTAGTTCTTGCGGTTGAACAGGTTGAAGACCTCGAGGCTGCCCGCGAGGTTCGCTTTCCCGCCCAGCGGAATACGCTGCAGCAGCCGCATCTCGACGCGATGGATCGGCTGGCCGATGAAGCTGTTGCGAGGGATGATGCTGCCATCCGGTCCCTGCGGGTCGTCAGCGCGCAGACCGGTCGATGCTGCTGATCTGGAGGCCGCGCGCGTCGCAGCCACAGACGGATCTGATCGCGCTGACCGGATCCGTAGAAGTAGATGCCGCTCGCCTGGAACCCGTGCCCGACATCCCAGATGCCGTTGAACACCGCGCGATGTCGCTGATCAAACGCCGACAGCGATCGCTCGTTGCCCATGTCGATCGGCACCGGTTCCGGTGCTACGCCAGCAGACCTGAGACCGGCGGCGGGTCCTGCGAATAGAACCAGCCAAGGGTGTAGGTGACGTTGGCCTGCCAGTGGTTCGACATCCGCTTGGTGAAGCTGCTCTGCATGCCGTAGTAGTCGGACTTGCCGATGTGCGGGCTCGACCGACGACGCCGAACATCGGATACGCGCGGTGGGCGACGTCCGAGTGCGGATACGGGACGCCGGTCGCCGGATTGAACGTCAGCGTTGACGTTGTCCTGGATCGACTTCTCGTTGCGGCTGTTGGTCTGCACGTAATCGACCTGCAGCGCCGTCGTCGTGCTGAACTGCTGCGCGATGCCGATCGAGCTCTGCCAGCTGTGCGTCACGTGCGAGTAGTCCGGAATCGGCGCCAGCTCCTGCAGGTCGCGCAGGAGGCAGGGTGCCGCACCCGTGAAGCCCGAGGCCGCCCAGCGGGTGTATGCCGGATTGTCGGCAACGCCGCCGCCGGCGTTGCAGAACTGCGCGAGCGCCTGCTGATACGTCGGCAGCGGCCCGTTGAACGGGTTGGCCACGAAATCGCGCGGCGCGGTGTCGTATTGTCAACGCCGATGACCGCGATCGTCAGCGGGCTCATCGGCCACAGCACGTTCGTGTTCAGCTCGTCGTTGTAGTACAGCCCGGCGCCGCCGCGCAGCACCGTGCGGTGCGTGAGCGTGTACGCGAAGCCGAGACGCGGCTGGATGTTCTTGGCGGCCTGGGGACGGTTCGCCAGCTCGAACGGCAGGAACGTCACGTTCTGCGCGAAGGCGTTCCAGATCAGGTCATAGCGGGCGCCAAGGTTCAGCGTCAGCTTGTTCGTCACCTTCCAGTCGTCCTGCGCCCACGCCCCGTAACTTCCACATGTGCACCGGCGTCAGGAAGTTCGACGAGTCGGACACGCCCACCGAGTAACGCGTGGCAATCGCACCGAATGCCGGATTGGCAAGCCGCCACGTGTCGGCGTTGAACGGATCGGGCAGCAGCGACGTGATGTTCGCCGGCACCGGTCCGCCGTTGACCGTGGCCGTGCCGCCGCACTGGTTGCAGTTGCGCGGTGTTGTCCAGCAGATGGAGGTATTCGGCGCCGGTCCGGAGATCGTGATGCCCCTTCGCGTCGTACGAATACGTGAAGTCGTCGTGAATCGTGTAGGTGTTCTGGTCGCGATACCGTGGGATATTGCCGTTGCGATTGCTGCGGAACCCGCGGAACGTGAGGTTCGGTCCACCGTTGGTGATGCCGTTGCCAGCCTGCCAGTGTTGCGACCAGTGACGTGAGGCTCGACTGGTTGATGCCGTAGGACGCGTAGCCGACGCGCGCGGTGTTCAGCGCCTTGTTGCTGAGCACCGACGTGAACTCGCCGACGACGTCAGTCGAGTGCTCCTGGTTCTTGGCCGTCGCCGCCGGGTAGTTCGAGTTGCCCGTGCCGAACGGATCGAGCAGGCTCGAGTGGTTGACCTTGCCCATCAGGCGCATCTTCGACGACAGCTCCTGGTCGAGGCGCACGCCGGACAGGTCGACGTGATGCGTACCGTTCAGCGTGACGTTGAACGCGGGATACGGCGTCGTCCAGATCGACGTCAGCGGCTGATGCTCGTATTCGTAGTTGGCGAAGTAGTGCAGCTTGTTCAGGATGATCGGTCCGCCGATGGTGCCGCTGATCTGCTGGTTCTTGTAGGGGACCTTCGTGTTGAGCACCGGATCGGCGGCGTTCCAGCTGGCTGTCGCGGAAGTTGCCGACGAACGGTGCCGGACGTCGTATTGGTGCCGGACTTGGTGATCGCGTTGACCTGCACGCCGGACGAGCGTCCCTGCGTCGCGTCGAACCGGTTCGAGATGAACTGGAACTCCGCGATCGCATCGTTGCTGTAGCGCGACTGGTTGCCCGTCCCGAGATTCGACGTGACCTGGAGGCCGTCGACGTTGAGCTGGAACTCGCGCACGTCCACGCGGTCCTGCACCGGCAGCGAGCCCTGATCGTTGGTGCGGTTGCCCGGCGCCAGCAGCGCGAGCGACATCCAGTTGCGGCCGGCCGTCGGCAGGTCCTGCACCTGCCGCGGATCGATGTTGCCGCCGAGTCTCCGACGACTGCGTCTCAATCAGCGGCGCTTCCCCGTGACCGTGACGGTCTCCTGCAGCGCCGATGGCGCCATCTGCAGGTTCAAGGTCTGCGTCTGCCCTACGAGCAGCTCGACCCCTGTCCGGGTCGCGTTACTGAAACCCGGCCAGCTCGGCCGTGATCTTACGAGCCCACGCGCACGGGAATGCGATAGACCCCGCGGGCATCGGTGACGGCCTCGTAGTTGTTGCCCGAAGCCTCGTGAACGGCCTGCACGGTGACACCGGGCAGCACGGCGCCCGTCGAATCCGTGATCGTGCCTGTCAGAACCGCTTCCTGCGCGAAGGCAGTCACGGGCAGCGCCAGGACGGCGCTAAGAATGACCAATACGCGTATGACCGCAACCGACGACTTCATGTGCGGAGCCCCCAAACCTGCGGACTCGCTCGCCACGGCGAGTGCGCGAAAGACGATCAGGCACCTGCACAACGTCTCGCGAAACCCCTCAATCCTCCACGATTTATTAGGGCACCAGATCTTAGCCCGGTTTGCACTATACTGCGCGCCGCGCTACCCAAGGGGTCCTGTCTCGCCGGAGCGCCCAGCGCGAAGGCGGACGCGGAGGTTTGTGATGAGACCGCGTTCCTGGACGAGTTCCTGACCAAAGCCCGGGTTCCCTACACTACGTTCCGCCACCCGCCCGCGTTCACGGCGATGCATGCGGCGGCGATCTCGCACGTGCCGGGACGATCGTGGGCGAAGACGGTGGTCTGCTGTGCCGACGGCGAAATGGTCCTTGCCGTCGTCCCCGCGCATTACACGATTGACCTCGAGAGCTGTGCGGGCTCGCCGGCGCCGCGGCGCTCCGCCTGGCCAGCGAACGCGAGATTGCGGATCTGTATCCCGATTGCGAGGAAGGCGCGATGCCGCCGTTTGGCGGTCTCTATCTACAGCGCGTCTTTGTCGAGGAGTGTTTCGTCGGGGATCCGGAAATGGTGTTCAACGCGGGCACGCACACCGACTGCATCCGCATGCACTATGGCGACTTCGCCGATCTCGCCAAGCCGCTCGTCGGCCGCTTCAGCCGGCCGCGCCACGAAAGCTAGGCTCGCGCTTCGTAGGGAAGAAGACCTAATCACCGCCGCGTTTTCTCATAGAATATTCACGAGTGAAGCGTCACCCTGCCGACAACGCCGAATCGAGCGTCGGACCGCCACAGGCCACGCCAGCCGACCAGGATGGCGACAGTTCGTGGGAGCGTGTGCTGGCGTTCGTCGCGGAATTGCGCGGCTCGCTCTCGACCGGCGAACTTCACGAAACGATTGCCAGGAAGCTGCCGTCGATTCTCGGCGTCGACCAGCTCTGGATCGAGACCAACATCGGCGGCCGACGCAAGATGATCGCGAGCGCCGATAACAGACGAAGGATCCTCGCTGCACCCGTTGATGGAAGCGGCCGGCGAATGGGCCACCTTTCCGCTGCGCTCGGGTGACACGGTCGTCGGCGTGATGGGCGTTCCCGTCACGAACCGGCCGCTCTCACCGACGTCGAAGCGTGCCCTGGCGTTGCTGGCGCCGCTGCTCGGCGACAGCCTGCAGACCGCGCACATCATCGCGCAGCTGCGCGAGCTGAGCACGATCGATTCGGTGACGGGCTGCGCCACGAGACCGGACGGCCTCGAGCGGCTGCGCGCGGAACTGAAGCGCGCGCATCGAGCGTCGCAGCAGGTCGCCGTGCTCATGCTCGACCTCGATTACTTCAAGAGCATCAACGATCGATACGGCCACCAGTGCGGCGACTCGGTGCTGGCGGCGATCGGGCACACGCTCATGCAGACGCTGCGGGTCAGCGATCTTCGCTGCCGGTGGGGCGGCGAGGAATTCCTCGTGGCGCTTCCGGAAAGCGGTCTGGATCAGGCCAAGCGCGTCGCGGTCACGCTCTCGCGCAAGATCGCCGGCACGATCACCGAGTGCGAGCTCGGCCCGCATCCAGCTGACGACAAGCGTGGGAATCACGATCGCGCTGCCGGGTGAAGAGGATCTCGAGGCCGTGCTGGCACGCGCCGATGCGGCGCTCTACCGGGCGAAGGCCGACGGCCGCAATTGCATCCGCGTGGTGCTCGCGAACCCGGACGAGGGTTCGACGTTCGCGCCACCGTCGCCGCTCCCCTTCAGGGACCGGCGCGACCCGGAGCAGCCAGATCGCCGGCGAGTACGCGGTCCCGGGCGGCGCGCGCACCGACTTCGTGGGACCCGGGCGCGCCCGACTCTACAGATGTTTCAGGTGTTGACGAGGCGCGGGTCCGCGCCATCCCCTGCCTGAGTAGCCGCTTTTCCACGTCCAGCCACCGCCGGTTCAGCGCTTCGGCGCCGGTGAACCGCTCCGACCTGCACGAGCGCATCCGGCCGATCGATCACCAGCTCGTAGCCGTCCCGCATCGAGAACAGGGCGCACCTCGCATCGAATCACGCCTTCCGCTGCCGCTGAAAAGCAGACCACGATTCCACTATCGGCCCTGGGCGACGGCGAGGGTATAGGGCTGGCCCTTCTCGACTATCCGCCCTAACGGCCGGGCGGCAGATCGATCGACAGGCGTGCACCCGCCGCAGTCTTCACCAGCGAGAACTGCCCATCAGGCGCGGCTGCGACGAGCCGCATCGCGGCCATCGCGATGCCAAACAAGCCTTCGTCCGGCCCGTCCGCCGCCGATGCCGGACGAGCTGATCCACCGACAGTGGCCAGCCGGCTTGCGGCAGATCGCGAAGCGCCTGCGCGCGCTCGTCGGACACGTGATGCACGAGGCACGGAACCTCGCGTAGCCCGGCAGCTCGCGCGGCGGCAAGAAGCGCTTCTGCCCGGTGATCGTCTTGTAAGTGCCGTTGTTCCGCTGAACAACGAGCGGCTCGAGCACACCGTTCCCGCTTGATCGATTCGACGAGGGCCCAGGCAGCGCATCGGCGGGCGCATCACTGACATCGATCAGTGAACCGCGACGTGCTGCACGACCACCGCGGGCGCTGCGCCGTCGAGGCTGTTCGACGTAGTGGGCATCAGCGCGCTGCATGCGGAACGCGGGCGGCAGCCCTTCGCGGAGTGCCGCGTCCCGAATCGGCTGGAGGCTCTGTCCCGGTGTAGGAAGCGAAGGAGTCGGAGGGATCTCGAAGCGACGAAATGGTTCCGGTCGGACACTGGAGACCCCAGAGAAAATTCGGTGTTGAACGAAGAGCGAATCTCGGAAGTGTAACCGACTTCGATCGTGAGCGAAACAGTTTTCAGTGATGACGAGACTGGCGAGAGACCCAGAGAAAATTTTCTCTCTGCGTCTCTGAGTCTCGCCTGCAGCCTTGCCGCGATCTAGTTCACGACGACATCGCCGCTCGTCTTCGGGCGATGCGGTGTCGGCGGCGGCGCGACGGTCGGCGCGGGCCGCGGGCGCGTGCGCCGCCAGGCTTGCCGAGCGCGCGCCTTCATCAGATTCCTCGGCGCCGGCGAACAACTGCTCCTTCGTGATCTTTCCGGCGTCGACATCCGCGAGGATCGCGCGCTGCGCCTGTGTACTCGCGGTTCTCGATGCCGGCCTTGCTCTGCAGCATCCGCCACGCCTTGCGGCGCTCGACGCAGAACAGCACGAGCTGCCGCGACAGCGACGCGGACACTCGACGTCGCCGTTCGGCGCCCTGCACCTTGATGTAGCACGCCGAAGTCCGGCACGAACGAGCGGTGCTCCGGCACGAGGTACCGCCGGTAGACGACGTCCTGCTGCGTGATGCGGACCAGCATGTTCTCCAGCGAGATCAGCTTCGCCGCGTCTTCCTTCTTGATCTTCTTCAGATGGTTGCGGAAGCGCGCCTCGGTCGCGCACCAGTGCGCCACCGTGTAGCGATACGGCTCGTTGGTCGCCTTGAACTTGGCCTCGTACCAGTCCATGTCGATCGACGGGTTGCCCTTGACGTCGAGCGCCTCCGGGTAGCGTCTCGCCGAGCCGCGGGTTGAACACGAACTCCGGCGCGCCGCGCGAGTCGCGCACGCGCTGCGCCTGCGTCGAGCGCCATGTCGTCGGCCACGCCGTGCTCCGGCTGACAGGTCGTGAAGCACTGCAGGAACGCCGTGCCGCGGTACTCGATGCCGTCGAGGATCGAGCGATACAGCTTCGGCGCGTTGGCAATCGAGATCTGCGCCACGAACGGCGAGCCGTGACCGGCGAGGAACGTTTCCGCGACGGTCTTCTTCTCGACGTTCTTGCCCTGCGTCGCCGTGCCGAACATGTTCATGTCGTTGCCGCCGAGCATCGGCGTCGAGTCGGAGTTCTGCCCGCCGGTGTTCGAGTAGACCTGCGTGTCGAGCATCACGGCCTTCACGTTCGGCCGGTTCTGCAGGATCACCTTCGACATGTTCTGGTAGCCGATGTCGCCCATGCCGCCGTCGCCGCCGACGACCCAGACCTTCGGCATCTCGAGGATCTCCTGGTCGGTCATGACCGCATCGCTGAAGTGCACGTACTCGTAGTACTCGCGCGGGTTGATGACGTCCTTCTCGCGGTTCATCAGCGCGTCGAGCGAGCCGCTCGGGGATCACCGATCGCCGGCCGTGATCGACGATGAAGCTTTCGCCGAGGAGCCAGCCCACCGTGATGCCGTCCTGGAAGAGCGAGTTCATCCACGGATACGGATGCGGGTTGTTCGGCGGCGTCGATCCGTAGACCGTGTTGCAGCCGGTGTGCGCGGCCATCGCCATGACGGACATGCCGTTGGCGGCGCGCCCGTCGATCGCCTGCAGGTTCTTGTGGATGAACGCCTCGTGCCGCAGCACCGCCGTGATGCGCGCCGACGATGTCCTTGTCGGAGATCGGCCCGTGCGCCGCGACTCATCGCGCCCCTTGGTGTCCTTCGTCGTCCTCGCCGCCAAGGGCCATGAGCAGGTGCGCGACCGCCTGGCGCAACAGGTCGTATTCCTCCTGGCTGCGTGCCTTCATCGCCGCGAGCTTCTGTTCGCCGACCTTCTCGAGCTCGTCGCGACTTGCGGCGGAAGCCGATCGGCCTTCGCGTGGTAGAGCGGCCGCATGTACGCCTCGGTGACCGCGGCTATCGCGCGCAGGATGCTCTTCTCGCCGCAGCCCGCGCAGGCGCCGTCGCCCGAGACGAGCGCGTCGTAATTCCTCCGCACCATCAGCATGTTGCGCAGCGTCGCGGTCTTGGAGTCCTGCGGCCGCGTGTCGTTGTAGAGGCCGAGATACTTCTGCGCGCGTGTCCGGGAAGCAGGTTGAGGAACGCGGTGCCGCTCTCGTGCTCGGCGTTGACGTCCTCGGTTTCCTGCACCATGCGCAGCGCCTGGTGGTCGCCGCACGCGGTGACGCACGCCGCGCATCCCTTGCACAGGTCCGACACGAAGATCGAGAAGATGCCGCCCGACCCCGGGTTCTTCTTCTCCGGCGTCGCGAAGATCGCGGTTCGCCTTCTGGAACGCCATCGGCACCGCTGTCGATGACGCTCGAAGAACTCGTCCTTCGCCGCCGGCGAGAAGCCGTTGACCGCGTGGGTGACCTCGCGGATGAACGTCTGTGCGGGCGTCTTGTCGTTCTTCGCGACCGCCTCGCGCATCAGCGCTCGCGGGTCTGCTTCGTCGATCTCCGGCAGCAGCTTCAGCATCTTCTGACGCTCGCCGCCGTCGCGTGACGTAGTTGGAGACTGCGCCGTGCGAGAATCGTGTCGAGGTCCTGCGAGCAGTTCGGCAGCGCCGTGTCGGGACAGACCGCGATGCACTCCATGCACTGCGTGCAGTTCTCAGGAATATAGAGCGGCGTCTCGCGGCGCGCGACGTACTTCGACGCCGTGTCGCCGCTGCCCGCCGCCATGATGCCGAGCGACGCGTACGCATTGGCCGGCTGGTTGTAGCCCAGCTTCGCCGCTGAACATCGCGTCGAAATCGGCGACGCGCGTCAGCGGCGGACGTGCCGGCTGGTCCTCCGGAGGCGGAATCGTGCGGCACCCGTGCTGCACCCCTCGCTGGCCGCGATGCTGTCGGGCATGACCATCGGCAGCAGCGCCTTGCCGCGCAGCGTCGAGGCGGTCGGCGGCTTCCATCTCGCCCACCTTGATCTCGCGCACCAGCTCGAACCCCTTGGTCATGACCTCCATGTTCGAGACCACGACCGCGTCGCCGAGCTTGCCGAACTTCTTCACATACTGCTTGTGGACCGCGTCGCGGAACTGCTCGGGCGTGATGCCGAATTCCTGCGAGCATCGGCGAGACCGAGAAGAACGCGCCGAGGAACGCGTTGCCCTGCATGCGGAGCTGCAGGTCGCCGCGGTCGGTCGCTTCGCGCGCAATCTTGAAGCCGGGCAGCGTGAAGACGCGGATCTTCTTGTCGATGATCTGCCTGCGCGCCCAGAGCGGCAGCCGCTCCCACGCGGCGCTCGCCTTCTTCGTCCGACTCCCACACGAGGCATCCGCCTTCGGCCATGCCGTCGAGCGGGTTGCGTATGCGTGAAGGCCTTGGGATCGCAGCAGAGGACGACGTTGACGTGGCGCAGGTCGCAGTTGACGCGGATGCGCTCGGGCGCCGCGATCATGAAATACGACGTCGGCGCGCCCTTCTTCTCCGACCCGTATTTCGGGTTCGCGCTGACGTGGATGATTTCCTTCGGGTTGCCGAACTCGTCGACGACCTTGTCGCGCTCGTAGAGGCAGGTCGTTGAGGTCGCCGATGATCGCGCCGAGGTTCTTGCCGGTCGTGATCGCGCCCCAGCCGCCGACGGAGTGGAACCGGACCGCGATCGGCCTTGTCCGGCAGCAGCGACGGCGTATCGTCCGACTTCACTTCGTAGGGATGATCGACGCCGAGGACGATGAAGCGTCGCGCCGTCCGGACGCGCGCTTGCCGTCCTTCCGCGCGCGCTTGCCGATGGCGATACTCGTAGGCGCCAATCGTGTGCTCGGGCCGGAAGTCGCGCGAGCCGAGCCCGTAGATGCCGGCCAGAGAGCCGCGGCATCTGCGCCGGCGTGATCTTGCGGGATGCCGTCGCACGCCCTGCACCGCCTTGTTCAGCGCCGTGCGGACGTCGCGGCCGATCGGGTTGTCGCCCGCCATCGGCTCGTCGGTCCGCTCGAGGATGATGACGTTCTTCTTCCCCGCGAGCGCCTTGACGACCGCGGCCTCGGGGAACGGACGGAAGACGTTGATGTGGATCGAGCCGACGCTGGCGTTCTCGCGCTCGCGCAGGTAGTCCACCGCCTGCCTCGATGTTCTCCGCCGCCGAGCCGAGCGACACGAACACCGTGTCCGCGTCCTCGGACTTGTGCTCGGTGACGAGGCCGTAGTAGCGGCCGGTCAGCGCCGCGAAATCCTTGTAGGCCGCTTCGAAGAAGTCGAGAATCGGCTCGACGAAGTTGTCGCGGCGGGCCACCACGCCCTGCATGTAGTGCTCCTGGTTCTGCACCGGGCCCAGCAGGACGGGATTGGTGAGGTCGATCATCTTCGGCACGCGCCGGCGCGTCGGGCCGAAGAGTTTCCGCTGACTCTCGGTCGGGCACTCGATGATGTCTTCCGGGCGCGCCGAGGTACTCGCGGATCAACTGTGATTCGTGCTTGTAGAAGGTCCGCTCGAGATGCGTCGTGAGGAAGCCGTCCATCACGTTCATCGCCGGACGTCAGACTGAGCTCGGTGACGCGGCGCACGATGATCGCCTGATCGGCGGCCTGCTGCGCGTCCTTGCCGAACACGATGATCCAGCCCGTGTCGAGCGCGCCGTAGACGTCGTCATGACCGCAGTGCACGTTGAGCGCGTGCTTGGTGAGCGCGCGCGCGCGACCTCGAGGACCATCGTCGAACACTTGCCGGGGGCGTGGTAATACTGCTCGACGCCGTAGACGATGCCCTGCCCCGATGTGTAGTTGACGACGCGCTTGCCGCAGACGGAGTGCGCGATGGCGCCGCCCTGCGCGGCATGCTCCCCTTCCGCTTCGACGGCGATCGTGTTGCCGCCGAACACGTTCAGCTTGCCTTCCGAGAACGCCTGCTGATAGAGCTCGCCGCCTTCGGTTGACGGGGTGATCGGATAGAAGACGCCGCGCGTCCGCGATTCGGGCTTCGGTGTGGTACGAGACGAGTTGATTACCGTTCGCCGTGACCCGGATGCCCGGGAAACGAGGTTTCTGTTTCATGGACGCCTCGCGTGAGTTAACGCCGCGTGGGTTCGGTAGTTCCGGCGATTCTATCTTGTTATCGGATGACTGGGAGTCATTCGATTTCAATATCGATCACATACTCGGTCGATATCTGACGTCAGTGCGAAGCGCGCACCGGTCGGTGCGAAAAGTGCGAGGTGCGAGAGGTGCGAGAGGTGCGGTGCGAGGTGCGAAGGTGCGCCAGGTGCGAGGTGCGAGTTCGGAGCATCGAACGTAGAGGCCGACCTTCAGGTCGGCCTGCGACGTTTGCCACTCGTTTCGCGAGAGACCATACTGGAGAACTTTTCGGTCGGGCAGATGCGGCAGTGCGACTTCACCTTCAAAGCGTTCGCCCACGCGCTCAGCGACGCGAATGGAACGCGTGTTCTCCGGCAGGATGAAGCTGCTGAGATGCGAACGGTTGAGGTCGGTGAACGCGTGCGCGATGCAGCGGTTCACGGCTTCCGTTGCGTATCCGCGTCCCCAGTATTCGGAGCGCAGCGCCCAGCCGATCTCGAAGTCGGGCCAGCCTTCCGGCTCCCACGGGCCCAACGCGGCCGACGAATGCGCTGGTCTGACGCTCGATGACCGCGAACAAGCCGAATCCGCGCAACTGTCCAGTGGCCGACCATCCCGCACAGCGATCGCCACGACCCGAACCGCGAATCGGCCTGCCGTCCACCGCGAGAAATTGCATCACCCTGGGGTCGGCGCGACATCGCCGCGAAGTCCTCGAAATCGCCGAGGTCCACCGGCGCAGGATCAGTCGGTCGGTTTCCAGCACGCCATCCACGGCGCGCTGGTTTACGCGGGTTATTTCGCTTCGCGACGAGCGGAGGCGGCGAAGACGCACGGCGGCGCGTACCTCGCCATCGGCATATCGAGCGTGCCGTACTGTCCGGTGCGGCTGTCGCGCACCAATGACGCGGATCGGCTGCAACGTCGGTCGGTGGCATCCATCGGCGGACGTGCACGATCCCATTCGCGCGCCCGGCCGCGAGCTGTTCGTCGTCCCACTCGACCGTCATATGCTCGCGTCAGCTGCCTGAACCCGCCGTCGATCGTGCGATGGACAATCATGATGTCGAGGTCCGCGACCGAGGTCCGGTCGCGGTGCTCGAATACCACCGTCTCCGAGTCGATTTCCAGGGGATCAATTCAAGGGTGTCAGCCGCCTGCGGGACGGGATGCACCGTGCATTCAGGCGGATGGCTGACGATTCCGAGCGGTTCATCGATCGCGCGCTGCCATGCGGCTGCCGTGGACGCGTCAGCAGGTCGCGCCGATTCTGCGATCCACCCCTGGCGATTGCGCACCGTCAGACCACGACGATTGACGCGTATCTCCAGGGATGCCACTCTCGTCGTCTGCGTCGCTGTAAAACCGCAGCGTGTAGCTTGCGGCGAGGTCGTCGAGCGAGTTCCTGAAGGCCGCGGTCATGTCGTTGGTATTGAACCGCATCTCCCTCCCGTGATCTCCGCCAGCCTCGTCATCGTTCCGATGAAGCCGTTGTTGAGTCTGCTGGCGGCGCGGCGCGCCGAAGAGCCGCCGCGCGGCCGGCGAGACTGCGCCGGCACACCTTCGCGCCCGCTGCGAAGTCCTCGAGCGTCTTCGATGTGCAGGGTGACACCGCGCTGGGCGAGCGATTGCGCGGTTCGCCGGGCATCGCCTCCACGCCGTCGATCGAGACCTGTGGACCGCCTCCCTGCGCCGCCGGGGCCGCGAACCGGCGTGAGCGTCAAGCGCGGAAAAGCCCCCGGTAACCCATACGATGCTCTTGCGGCCGTCGAACCTCTCGAGGTGGCGGCCCACGGCGTCGAGGGCATCGAGTGTGAGCCGAATACGATCTTCTCGGAACCGGATGATTGAGGAATGCGGGCGGTCATCGCTCCAGTCTCGAGCGCACCACATCGGGCGAATCTGCGAAATCCGGCAACAGTGCTGACGCCGTCGGCAAGCAGGTAAACGGCGAAACGCGTGTCGGATGCGGACACGCTCCAGGAGATACTTCGCCGCCTCCTCTCGAAATCGAACGAGTTGTCGGGAATCGGGGTGGACGCCCAGCGCACTGACGAGCAACGCGGTGACGTTGCGGGAGCGACTCCGGCCGGCGAACTGGGCGCGATAGCACGAAGACGCCGGCGGCAGCGGAGCGCGGCGCCGGGGAGTTCCCAGCGCGTGAGCCGTCGAACCGGAACAGGCTGACTTCCCGAAGAGATGCCCGAATCGCGGATCTGAAAGTCGCTCGCGCGAAGATCGGTCACAGGATTTCCCTGCGCAGATCCGTCACGCGGTGGCGCTGGCGATCCGGACCAAACGCTTGCCGCGGTCGCAGAAGACGGGCGACGGATGCTGCGCGGCGGGCTGCGCGAAGGCGGACGACGAGGCCCAGCATCGCGGATGCGCTGAAAGACAACGGCAAGCGCCGAAGCGCATCGCGACATGCGAAGCTCGCCTGATGAGGCGAGCCAATTCTTCGTCGGATTTCGCGGTCTGCGACAGCAGCGAAGGAAAGGTTTATTTCGTCGCGGCGCGCAGGTGCGGCGAGACGCTGGCGGCGGCAAGCTTGGGCTGCGAAAGGCGGTCGCGCGTTCCTCGTGGTAGTAAAGCCCGGCCACCGGCGCAGCGGCGCGGGCGGCGATTGCCGGGCCGACCTGAAGGTCGAAGCCTCTGCACGTTCGGATGGCTCCGTGTCTCCGTGCCTCCGTGGCGCGAGAGAGAAGGTATCTGGCGCGAGGATTGAAGCGGCAAAGAGCGGGGCGGAGCAGCTGGCCGCCGCGTGCTGCGTGGCGGTGACCCAGGGGCTGTGGCTGCACCCCATGCCGACGACGCCGAGCGAGGCAGATGACGATCGCGAGGCCGAGGGGCGCGGGTACTGGATGCGGTCGGTCGCACCGGCGCTTCGATGTATCCGGCGCGCGACCAGCAGGTAGTAATAGAGCGCGACGACGGTCAGCACGGCGCCGAGGAACACCGCGAGGCCAGCCATCCGCGATCGATCGCGGCGGGAAGACGTACAGCTTCGCCCGAGCCGGCGACGAACGGGATGCCGCCGAGCGACAGCGGGAAGATCAGCATCGCGAGCGCCAGCAGCGGCGAGCGCTGTGCGCCCCCTGTAGGCGTCGATCTCTTCCGAGTTCTCCGACCGCGCCCACGGCTTCGACGACGAAGAAGGCGCCCATGTTCCCGAACAGCGTACGACCAGGTAGAAGAGCACCATCCCGATACCAGTGCTCGAGACACTGCGACGAGGCCGACGAGCATGCGTAGCCGATGTGCGCGATGCCCGATACCGCCAGCAGCCGCTTGATGTTGCTGCTGCGGGATCGCCATCAGGTTGCCGGTAATGATCGTCATCCCCGCAACGGCGGCGATGACCGGCATCAGACGAGCGTGGCCGCGCCGACGCCCTCGACATACGGCCGGATGATCGCGATGAAACCCGCGGCCTTCGGCGCCACCGCGAGCCACGCGACAAACGGCTGCTGCCGGCCGTAGAGCATCGGGCGCCCACATGTGGAACGGGAACGCCTGGCGATCTTGGAAGCCCAGCCCCGCCAGCAGCAGCGTCATGCCGAGCAGCATCATCGGATCGCCGGTCGCCAGCGCGCCGGGAATCGCCGAGAGCTCGGTGCTGCCGGTCACGCCGAAGATGAACGACATACCGTAGGCGATCACCGCGGACGAAGCCGTCCCCACCAGGAAGAATTTCAGCGCCGCTTCGGGCGCGGCATCCCTCGCGTTTCACGAATCCAGTCAGCGCATACGCGGGATCGACATCAGCTCGAAGGAGACAAACAGCGGGATCAGCTCGCGCCGACGCGAGACGAGCGTGCCGAGCACCGAGACGCGATCAGGACGAAGTGATACTCCGACGCGCGCCGGTTGAAGCTCGCCTGACGCAGCGTGAGCGACGCGCGAGCACGCTCAACGCGGCCGACGACAGGAACAGTTTCTTGAGAAGACCGTTGGGCCGTCGTTGACGAACGAGCCGCTGAAGAGCGACTCCCCTCGCGCACGAAAAACGTGAGACCGAGCGTCGCGAGCAGGCCGGCGAGCGTGAGTCAGCCGACCACGCGACTGGACGCGGGAGTCGCCCTGGCGCACGAGCCCGATGAACAACACGAGCACGGCGAGGACAAAGAGCGCCAGCTTCCGGCACCATCGGCATGCCGATATCGAACGTCATCGCACTGATTCCCGCGACCGCGTTGACGACCTTCGGCAGGCTCGCGATCAATGGCGTCGTCGCCGTGTCGCCATCGTGCCGACCGCGATCCACTCGGCGCGATGCCGAAGATCACCAGCACGGCGACGAGAATACCGAGCGCCGCCCATTCCAGGTCCCTGCGCGTCAGGCAGATGCGCGAAATGCAGGATCGGACTTTAGGTGCCCCAGAAGATCTGCTTCGTCATGCGTGGAAGCACACGAACGGCGGTGAGGAACGCGCCGGCCACGCCCGGAACAGCCACACGGATGCGCGGAGCTCCACGCGCCAGAAACGTCAGGAACTCGGCGACGAAGCCAGCGGTCGCCGGCAGCCCGGCGACGACAGACCCGCGATCGTAAACGCCGTCGCAATGCCCGGCATCATCGTTCCGAAGCCGCCCATCGTGAAGATCGCGGCGAATGCGACTTCTCATACGAGGCCCGACGACGCGCGAAGAAGAGGGCCTGTCATGATCCCGTGCGCGAACATCTGGAAGACCAGGCCGTTCCAAACCGGTCACGGTCAGCGTCGCCGCGCCGAGCATGACGACGACACCCATGTGCGACACGGATGATGCGCGATGACGTCACTCGAAATCGGTCTGCGCCATCGCGCTCAGCGCGCCATACGATGTTGACGCAGGCACGTGGTGCCGACCAGGAGCGCCCAGTAGACCGTTCCGTCGAGGAGCACGTGCCCATGCCGGCGCACGACGCCATACGCCGAGCTTCACCTCAGCACGCCGGCGTGCAGCATCAGACCGCGATGGCGCCGATGCGTGGCCGTCGGGTGACCACGTGTGCAGCGGGCCAGATGCCGGCGAGAATCCGAACCCGACGTAGAACGCGAGGAACACCCATTTCTGGACGGTCGGGTCGAACTTCACCTGCTGCAGCGCGACGAAACGAGAAGGTGTGCCCGCCTTCCGCGTAGAGCGCGAGGATGCCGACGAGAATGAATGCCGACCCGAACAGCAGGTAGGGTCACAGCTTCATCGCAGCGTATTCCAGCGGCCGACGCCGGTGCGCCCCATCGCTTTGCCGAAGATCCCCTGCGGTTTCACGAACCCCGACGACCCCCAGATGCCGATGAGCAGAGTAACATCGGCAGCACCGCGATCTCGTAGAACAGGAAGAAGACGAGAGCAGATCCAGCGAGACGAAGACGCCGTAGACGCCCGTCACCAGGAGGAGCAACAGCGCGTAGAACTCCTGGCCGCGATCCTTCACCGTCCACGAGGGCAAACACGCCCGCGAAGATGATGATCGATGGTGAGCACCGCGAGCAGCGCGCTCATGCCGTCGATCGCCAGCAGGTAGTTGATGCCGAGCGACGGCACCAGCGACAGCTCCTCGTGGAACTGGAAGCCCGCCGCCGCACGGTCATGCGCGTAGACACCCAGGCGGCCACGAGCGACACGGTCGGCGCCAGTGAGCGCGGTCAGCCGCACGAGCAGCGGACGATGACGCCGGCGAACATGATGATGATGGCGCTCACAAACGGCGCCCAGCTGTCATGATCAGAAAGCAGTGGCAGGCTGTTCATCGACTTTCGCGGACCCGAAGGGTCCGCGCCGCAGTGGCAGAGAGCACCCGTCATCAGAACACTCAATTCGCAATAGAAGGATTGAGGACTCAGCACGCCAGGCTCCGACGCCATAGACGCAGTCCTGCGGCTTGCTTCGGGTTTGAATGCCGCGCAGCTCGGTCGCCCCGCCTGCACGGTCCAGTCACTGAGCACGTTCCAGCGGCACCACCATCGACGAGATACCGTCGGTCCACCCGGATGGTCCGCGAAAAGCCGGGGAGGACGACGCCGCACAGCCCTTCGAAGATGTCGTCGATCCAGAACTTCGTGGAGCGCGGCGGGGGCGCGGATCGGACCAAAGACCTGGGCGAGCCTCGCCAGCGTTGATCGCGCGGCTCTGGTAAGTCGGTGAACGCGAGCAGGATGCCGGCGGTCGCGATCACCAACGGCGCCGGGCGACAGCCGACGCGGGCGCGGCTTCTAAGCTGCTCCCTGCGCGAACCGCGCCCCGATCTTCTCAGCGCTGACATCACGCCCACTTGCCATCGTCATCAGCGCCAATAACACCACAGCGGCAGCAGCATCGTCACCGGCGGTTCGTTGCGCGTGCGGCGTCACCTCGTTTGACATGCGCGCCTTCGACGACTGACTTCGCTGTGCAGCGTTGCGAGGGACGCGACGCAGGCGTGGCGACGGTGCGGCGGTCGCCGGGACCCGGCCCGACCGCGGCGCCACCGTGGCTGCACGTGTGCGCGATTGCCTGGCAACGGGCGGCGGGCGTGCAGAACGCCAGGAGAGACGACGCGGAACATGTAGAACGCGGTCAGGAACGCGACGATCATCAGCAGCACTGGGCCGGCCCGGTCAGCCCTGCCGGCCCACAGCCTGGCGCTGAGAGAATCTCTTCCTTCGAGAGGAAGCCGCCAAAGAAGCGGGATGCCCGGCAGAGCGACGGCGCGTGCCGACGATGAAGACGGTCGCAGTCACCGCGGCATGCTGGCGCGCGAGCCGGCCCATGTTCGACCAGGTCTCGTTGCACCGCCGGCGGCGTGAATGATCACAGCGCCGGCGCCGAGGAACAGCAACGCCTCAGCGAGAGCCGTGCGCGTCAGCAGGTGCGAGCAAGCCCGGCGAGATGCGACGCCCGCGCCGATGGCGGTCATCATGTAAGCCGAGCTGCAGAGACGGTTCGAGTACGCCAGCTTTACGCTTGATGTCGCCACTGGACAGGCGATGGCTGGCGGCCAGCAGCGCCGCGAATGCGCCGATCCAGGCGACGATCAGCAGCACGTCCGGCGTCAGCGCCGAACAGCCAGTCGGTCCTCACCAGCAGGTAGACGCCCGCGGTCACCATCGTCGCGGCGTGGATCAAGGCGGATACCGGCGTGGCGCCCTTCCATCGCGTCGGGTAGCCACACGTGGAACGGGAACTGGGCCGACTTGCCCATGGCACCCAGGTAGATGCAGAAGGTGATGATCGAGAGACCTGCGACAGGAATCGCGTTGGACGCGGCAAGCGAGCGGAGCTCGGTCAAATCGAACGTCCCCGCGAGACGCGCACAGCATGACAATCGCCGATCAGCAAGCCGACGTCGCCCGCCTTGGTGATCCAGAACGCCTTCACCGCGGCGCGCGCGGCGGACGGCCGCTGATACCAGAAGCCGATCAACAGGCATGAGCAGAGACCGACCAGCTCCCAGCACATGAACAGCTGCAGGAGGTTCGGCGCTCAGCATGAGTCCCATCATCGAGAACGCGAAGAGCGACTGGTAGACGTAATAGCGTCCGAGCGCCGCCGGCGGCTCGTCATGCAGGTAGCCGAGCGAGTAGAACTGGACGAGCAGCGCCACGAGCGAGACGAGGCACAGCATGATCGTCGAGGTCGGGTCGACCAGCACGCCCACGTCCGCGATCGTCTTGCCGCCCGACGGGAGCCACGGCCACACGGCACGCGACGCATCGGGACCGCCATGATTCCACGCGATCACGGCCGCCCAGAATGCGCCGGCGGCACAGAGGATCGAGAACCACGCCGCCGGCCTGCCGAGCCTGCGCGCAGCGGAGACACGACCGCCAGCACGAGGAACGAGAAAGCCGGAAGCAGGAGCGCCGATGAGCGCGTGAAGCGCGGTGTCGGACATCACCCCTTCAGCAGGTCCAGGTGATCCGCCATGACGGTGCGTCGGACGCGGAACAGAAGAATGACGATGGCGAGACCAAGCGCCGCTTCGGTCACCGTGATGCAGATCGTGAAGACCGTGAACACCATGCCCGACACGCTGGCGGTATAGCGCGCGAACGCGATGAGGTTGATATTGACCGCGTTCATCATCAGCTCGATACCGAGCAGGATGCCGATCGTGTTACGCCGTGTCGTCACGCCGAACAGGCCGATGCAGAACACCACGGCGGACAGGATCAGATAGGCTGGAGTCCATCAACCTGCGGGATTGAGACCTTACAATTTACGAATTGACGGCTGGTGCCAGTGCCCGATGCATAATCGAGTCGAATTCGTCATCACGTCTTCCGGCCTGGCAAAGTAGATTGCCCCGAGCATTCCTGCGAGCATCAGCACCGCGAGCAGCTCGAACGGCAGCACGTACCAGGTGAGCACCGCCTGGCCGATTGCGCGCGTCAGGTCGCCGGGCATGTCGGGGCGTGTCGCCGCGAGCGGATGCTTGCGCAGCACAACCACGATGAACCCGAGCAGGACCAACGAGACGAACGCGCCGCCGCCGATGCGCATGTTCGTCTGCGTCAGGCGCTCACCTACCAGGCGTTCGGTGACCACGATCGCGAAGACGACGATCGTGATGATGCCGCCCGCGTAGAGGAGCAACTGCACCGCGGCGAGGAATTCGGCGTCGAGAAGGAGAAAGATACCGGCCGTGCCTGTCAACGCGAGCGCCAGCCAGAGGACGGCGTGAAACAGATTCTTCGATAACACGACGGCGAGCGCCGAGCCTGACGAGGACTGATGGCGAGAAACCAGAAGGCGATCGGCTCGGTCGTCATACGGCCGTTTCCGCTGGCCGCGGACCCGCAGGGCCCGGCGCCGCTCGGTGGCGTTCCGGCCGGCTTCGGCGCGGCGTGCGCGGGCGCTGCAGCCTTCGGAGGTGTCTGCATGTCTCGCAGCAGGTTGCCGGTCGCCCACGATAGGCTGGTGCTGCAGGCCGATCGCATGCAGCCGATCCTTGTCGAGCAGCATCTCCGCGCCGATCGCTGGTCGAGAGGTCGAACGACTTCATCATGACTGATCGCGTCCGTCGGGCAGACCTGGACGCACAGCTCGCAGAACTCGCAGGCGTAGAGCTCCAGCGTGAACGTCTTCGCGAAGTTGCGCTTCTCGGCCTTCAGCATCTCGACCTTGATCACCGCGGGCGGACAGACGTACCGCAGAGACGGCAGCCGATGCAGTTCTCTTCGCCGGTTTCCTTGTCGTAGGTCAGCGCGAGCAGGCCGCGATAGCGGACTGGGATACTGGCGCTGGGTGGTCGGGTAATGGACGGTGATCGGCTTGCGGAACAGGTTACCGCGCCGTCGCGCCCATCGCGCGCAGCACCGCCCAGACGATCGTCGTGATTTCGGTGCTGCCCTTAGAAGCCACCAGACCTCCAAACCACGACGGCCGCCGTGCTGATCAACAGCGCCAGCGTCGCGGGCAACAGCGCCTTCCACGAAAGCGCGAGGATCTGGTCCACGCGAATGCGGACGAAGCTCCAGCGGATCCACGTGACGACGAGGAACAGGAAGACCGCCTTCAACATGAACCAAATCGGCCCGAGGTACTCAGGGCCTGGTCCCGACCACGCGCCGCATGAACAGCAGCGCGCCGAGGAACGACGAGCCGATCATGTGCGCGTATTCGCCCAGCTGGATCAGCGCGAACTTCATCCCCGAGCACTCGACGCGAAAGCCGGCGACAAGCTCCGACTCCGCTTCGAGGATGTCGAACGGCACGCGGTTTTCCGCTGCCAGCGTCGAGACGATGAACATGATGAAGGAGAGCTGGCCGATCACCGGGTAGAAGATGAACCACTGAGCAGGCTGCCCTGCTGCGCGGCCGCGATGTCGGACATCCGGAGCGATCCGGTCAGGAGCACCGGCACGAGCGCGGAGAAGATGAACGGCAGATCGTAGGAGATGATCTGGTTGACCGCGCGCATCGCGTGACAGCAGCGCGTACTTGTTGTTCGATCCCCAGCCCGGCCATGAACAGGCCCGACGATTTCCATCGCGGACACGGCGAGGAAGAACAGAGATGCCGATGTTGACGTCGCCGACGCCGAGGCCCGGCGCGAACGGGATCGTCGCGAAAATCAACATGCACGGGATGAGGAAGACGATCGGCGCCAGGTTGTAGATCCGGCGGTCGGCCGCCGCCGGCACGATGTCTTCCTTCATCATCAGCTTCAACGCATCGGCGATCGGCTGCAGCAAACCGTGCGGCCCGACCCGGTAGGGACCGATGCGCGACTGCATCCGCGCCGCGAACTTCCGCTCGAGCAGCGTGATGCACGTCACCATGCCGATCACGACGTTCAGGACGACGAACGGCGCGACGAGCAGCATGATCCACGGTGGGATCGCGGCCAGCGGTCATCGATCGACCTCGCCGAACACCGGGATCGACCGAGCCCATGATGGCGACGACGTCGGCCACCTTATGGCCCGGAATGATGTGCGGCAGGATCGCGAGGTTCGGAGAACGACGCCCCGCGCCACTTCATGCGGCATGGCTTCGCGCTGCCGTCCGAAATGATGTAGCTGCCGACCTCGCCGCGCGGACCCTCGACGCGCGCGTAGGCCTCGCCCTTCGGAATCCTGATCTGCGCGACCGACTTGAGCGCGGGACGCGACGAGATCGGGCCTGACGGCAGCTTGTCGAGCGCCTGGCGGACGATCGTGATCGCTTCGCGGAACTCCGGCCATCCGCACGCGGTAGCGCGCGAAGCAGTCGCCGTCGGTTTCGATCGGCACGCGGAAATCGAAATCCTGGTAGGACGAATACGGCGCGTTGCGGCGGAGGTCGTAGTCGATGCCCGAGCCGCGCAGCAGCGGGCCGGCGATGCCGACGTCCTGCGCCAGCTCCCTCGAGACGATGCCGACGCCCTTGCGCGCGCGCGAGGAAGAACGCGTTCCGCTCGAGCATCTGCTCGTACTCGTCGATGCGCCCTTCGATGAGATCGATCGTCTCGCGGCACTTCTGCGCCCAGCCGTCGGGAATGTCGTAGCGGATCGCCGCCCACCTGGAAGAAGCCGTACGAGCAGGCGCGCGCCGACGAGCGCCTCGAAGAGATCCAGGACCAGCTCGCGCTCGCGGATGCAGTAGAGAAAGATCGTCGCGCCGCCGCCGAGCGCGCCCCCATGTCCATGCACCACGTGCCGAGCCAGAGCAGGTGCGAGGCGATGCGCTGGAGCTCGGCGACGATCACCCGCAGTACTGCGCGCGCTTCGGCACCTCGAACTTGCCAATCTCTTCCGCCGCCATCATTTACGCGAACTCGCTCGTCATCGCGGCGACATAGTCGGTCTTGGACGCGATGCTCGGGCACTGCGCGTAGGTCAGCGTCTCGACAGCTTCTCGTGGCAGCGATGCAGGTAGCCGATCACCGCGATCGACGGCGACGACGGTTTCGCCCTCGAGCGTGACGATCGCGCGGAAGACGCCGTGGGCCGACGGGTGCTGCGGCCCCATGTTCATCTGCGAGGCGCTCGGGACCCGACCAGTCCATTTCCACGCGCGCTCGTTTCGTTCTGATCCAGCATCGGCGCGTGACCTATCTATACGGCGGATGCGGCGTGTCGACCGCGTACGACTTGAGGAGCGGGTGTCCTTCCCACGTGTCCTCGAGCAGGATGCGCCGCAGGTCCGGGTGGCCGTCGAAATGGATCCCGAACATGTCGAAGCACTCGCGCTCCATCCAGTTGGCGCCGCGGTAGACCGGCGTCAGCGACGCACAGGCCGAGACCCCGGACCGAGGCGCGTCTTCAGCAGCAGCAGCGCGACGTTGTCGTCCAGGTTGTCCACCTTGACGACCACTTCGAGCCCCTGCTCTTTCCAGTCGACCGCCGTCAGGAAGGAGAAGAAGCGGCATCCGAGCGTGTCCTTCGCAAACCGCGCGAGCTCTGCCCAGCGATCCGGGCGGCAACGGTCGCCACCGATCGGGACGCGCCGGCCGTGCACCTCGACGCCTGAACGTCGACGCGATGCGACGAGCGTGCCTCGATCAGCCGTCATCGGCTCAGTCAACCTTTGGATTCGCTGGCGCTTTGCGGCCGGTTGCGCTGAAATGTGGAAATTTGATCCTGAAGGAGCAGCAGGCCGTTCAGCAGCGATTCCGGTGGCGGCGGACAGCCAGGGACGTAGACGTCAACGGGGATGACGCGATCGACGCCTTTCACGACATGGGTACCCGTGGCGGAACGGGCCGCCTGAGTTCGCGCACGACCCCATCGAGACCGCCCACTTCGGATCCGGCATCTGATCGTAGATGCGCAGCAGCATCGGCGCCATCTTGATGGTCACCGTGCCGGACACGATCATCAGGTCCGAATGGCGGGGCGACGCCCAGGGCACCATCCCGAGGCGCTCGACGTCGAAGCGCGGAGCAGAACGTCGCCATCATCTCGATGGCGCAGCAGGCGAGCCCGAACGTGACCGGCCAGACCGACGACTTGCGCGCCCAGTTGAGGAACGCGTCGGCCGCGGTCGTCACGACGAACCCGCCGGGAAAGCTGTGGATGCCTTCGGTGACCGACTCGAAGAGCGCCGAGTGCTTGTCGCCCCTGGGCCGCGTCTTGTGGAGCGCCTCCCACTCCTGCAGATCCTGAAGCTTCGCCAGATGGGAGCCGGAACTTCCGGGATCGGGACCCTTCACTGCCACTCGAGGATGCGCTCCCGGCACGCGTAGACCCATCCCAGGCCGAGAATCGCGAGGAACAGAACCATGGTCACGAGCCCGCGGGCGCCGAAGCGTGCGGAGCACGAGTACCCAGGGGAACAGGAACACGCGCGAGCGCATCGAAGACGATGAAGACGAGCGCGACGAGATAGAAGCCGACGGGAAACTGCACCCACGCGCCGCCGATCGGCTCGGCGCCGCATTCGTACGTATCCAGCTTCGAGGTGAACGGCCGGCTCGGGCTCAACACCCACGCCATCCCGAGCGACACGACCGCGAACGCGATGATGAAGCCGAGATAGACGACGACCGACAGATAGCCGTTCACGCGGGGTCCCCTGATGCTGATGTCTGGTGAGTAGAGAAGCCGTTACTCTACGGAATCAAACCAGTTTTAGTCGAAAACCGGGCGGAGTATAGCACAGCCGCACGCCGGAGCCGGCAAGTCCGAAGGGCGAAGGGCGAAGTGAGAAGTAAGCAAAAAGTGCGCGCCTGGTGATCGTGAATCAGTGCTTCTGCCTCGATGCCGGTGGTGCCGCCCGATCAGGATCGAGTATGCCGACGATGCTCGCGAAGAGCACCATGCCGCCGAGCATCACATAGATTCCTGTCACGATGGTGGTTCCTCCGAAGCGAGCACGATCGCCCAGGCCATCAATGCCACCCACGTTCCGAGACCTGCGAATGCAAGCGTCAAAGAGAACGTCCGGTCGGCAAGGAACTGCCCGAAGAACAGTGCTCCGGCTGCCAGGTTCGCAGCGTCTGGCAGCTTGTCGGCCAGCATGCGTCGTTGTGCCGCATTGAATCGCAACCATCTCGCGCCGTTCTGATCCTTCAAATGCGAGTCGCGTGCCGAACGACTTTCAACGCGAAAGTCGTGTCGGCCAGTACGGTTGCTTCAGTTCTTGCGGGTCAGAAGGCGCCGATCGATTGAAGTTTTCGCCACCTGACTTCATGCCTATAATCCGGACTTCCAACAATGTCATTGGCGGCCGGCGCTCGACTCGGCCCGTATGAAGTCACCGCCGCCATCGGCGCGGGCGGCATGGGCGAGGTCTATCGCGCGCGCGATACGAAGCTGAATCGCGACGTTGCGCTGAAGATCCTGCCGGCGACCTTCGCGTCCGATCCCGATCGTCTGGCGCGGTTTCACCGCGAGGCGCAGGTGCTCGCCTCGCTCAATCATCCGCACATCGCGGCGATTTACGGCTTCGAGGATTCCGGCGACACACACACGCGCTCGTCCTCGAGTTCGTCGACGGCCCGACGCTCGCCGATCGCATCGCACAGGGGTCCGATTCCGATCGACGAGGCGCTGCCGATCGCGCGCGCAGATCGCCGAAGCGCTCGAAGCCGCCCACGAGCAGCGGCATCATCCACCGCGATCTGAAGCCCGCCAACATCAAGCTGACGGCAACGGCCGCGTCAAGGTGTTCGACTTCGGGCTTGCGAAACTCGTGGACGCTCGGCAGCTCCAATGAGCGCGTCGCCGATCTCGCTCTCGCCGACGCTCACGACTCCGCCTGCATGGCAACCGGCGTCGGCATGCTGATCGGCACCGCTGCGCTACATGAGTCCTGAGCAGGTAAAGGGCCGCGAAGCCGACCGGCGAAGCGACATCTGGGCGTTCGGCTGCGTGCTCTACGAGATGCTCACGGGCAAGCGGCCGTTCGCCGGCGATGACGTCACCGAGACGATTGCGGCCGTCGTGAAGAGTGAGACCCGATTGGATGGCGCTTGCCGGACGACACCCCGCAGTCGATTCGCGGCTGCTGCGTCATGCCTGCGCGCAAGGACCGGCGGCGGCGGCTTGTGATACGCGGACGTGCCCGGTCTCGCCATCGACGGCACGCGATCCGGGGACCCGACGTCGATTGCCGTCAGCGTCGGCGAAGCGCTCCACGCCGCGCAGTTGATCGTGGCCGCGGGCGTGGGCCTGGTGATTGGCACTGCCGGGGCCGCGACGCTCGCCCGGGGTGGATTGGCCGGGAACGATGTTCCGCCGGCGTCCGGTGCGCAGCCCTTCGCGGTCACCCTGGCCGCCGCCGACGAATTCTCTGCAACCGGACGCCAGGTCGTCGCGATTTCGCCGGACGGCAGCCACATCGCGTATGTCGCCCAACCGGAGAATCTTTCTGCGCGGGATCGACGAAGTCGACGCGGCGCCAATTCGCTTGGGACCGACGCAGGAGGCACAAACGGAGCACGCCCGAAGCCCTTTCTTCTCGCCCGACGGTCAATGGCTCGCGTAAACTGGCAGGCCGGAGAGATCCGGAAGGTCTCAATCCGCGGCGGTTCTCCTGTCGCAGCTCTGCGCCGCGCCAGGGTCCGCTCGAGCCAAGCTGGAACCCGGCGGACATCATTCTGCTCGGACAGGGAGCCGACCCAGGCTCACGGTTGTCCACGCCTCCGGGCGGTGCGCCCGAAAAAGGTGATCACGGTCGCCGCCGGAGAACGTGCGTCGAGGATCCGCAACTGCTGCCCGATGGGCTACAGCGTGCTCTTTACCGTCGGCGCAGCGGGTTCCTGGGATGATGCCCGCATCGTCGCGCAGTCCGATGGCGCGAACGACAGAGCAACCGAGATCCCAATGGTGCCCGTGACGCGCGCTATGCGCCGACAGGGGCTGCTTTTCGCGCGAAATGGGACGCTGTTCGGCGTCTCATTTGATGCCTCTGCGAAGGACGGTCAAGGGGTTGCGGCGGTCCCGCTCGTCGACGGCGTTGCAGATGCGGCGGCACCGAGCGGCGTGTCGCATTTTGCGCTGTCGGCAACCGGCGTCCTCATTAATGCAGGAACCTACCTCGATGACATCGGCGTCCCGCCGCGCGTGATGGTGTGCGGGTCGATCCCGGCAGGGCCATGAACAGCCGATCATCAGCGTGCCCCCGGCGCGGCCGTATGTCTTCCCCTCGTTTTGTCAGCCCGACTGTGGACTGCGCAGGTTGCCGTTACCGTCAGGAGGCGACCGGAGATGTGTGGGTGTATGACCTGGCGCGAGGCACGTCGGCAGCGCCTGACGTTTGGCGGATCCGGTCGTGCGATCGGTGTGGAGTCCCGACGGGAAGCGTATTGCGTTCGCCTCCAACCCCGTCGGCAGCAATACGAATCTGTATTGGATCGCCGGAGACGGCAGTGGCATGCCGGAGCGGCTGACCGCCAGTCCCTTCCAGCAGGTTCCGGAAGCCTGGACGCCCGACGGCAAGACGCTCGTGCTACTCGGAATACAGAACTGAGACGAGACTTGGGACATCTGGTCTCTGTCGGTTCCGGAGTTGAAACCGCAGCTGTTTCTCCAAACCCCCTTCCCATGACGGCGGTCGCGCCGTCTCTCGAGACGGCAACTGGCTCGCGTCCATCACCCTCCCGGAGGAATCGGGACGGGGAGAAGTGCAGGTGCGGGCGTTCCCGAGGCGGCGGCGGCAAATGGCAGATTTCTCCTGACGGCGGCGCCGAGCCGTCTGGGCGCGCAATGGGCGTGAACTGTTCTACCGAAACGGCAACAGATTGATGGCCGTCGGCGGTGACCGTGCGACCCACATTCAACGCTGGCGTCCCGCATGTGTGCTCTTCGAGGGCGCAGGGGGCAATATCAGACACAGCTGCCGGCCAACTTCGACGTCTCTCCTGATGGGAAGCGATTTCTCATGATCAAGCTGATCAGTGAGTCGCACGACATACCGCGTCTCATCGTCGTCCAGAGCTGAGCGGGAAGCGTTGAAGCGGCTCGCGCCCGCCAAATAAGAAAGGCCGGTCTTGGGATTTGGAGCTTGGGACTTGGGCCTTTGGGATTTACCTGAACGCCTCCGCTAATCTCGTCGAGCGCCGCCTTCGCCGGGACGCGTCCTCGACGCTGATCGAGGAACGCCAGCGGCTCGTCGACGATGCCGAGCATGTCGACGGAAGTCCTGCTTGTTCGGCTCGATGTAGAGCACGCCGGTCGCGTACTCGCCGCGGCGCGCGGTCTCGTGCAGCATCTGCAGCGCCTTGCGATCCTGTCGGTCGGGTTGTAATCCTCCGCCAGCTTCGTCAGCACGATCTTCGATCCGTTGTGCAGCGTCACCGCGCGTCGTCGTGCCCGGGTCATGCTCGACGTTGATGTCCTCGAAGTGACGGCACGAAGCCGACTTCGGACAGCGGCTCGTCGTGATCCTTCACGTAGCGCGTAGCTCTTGGTCGAGCCCTCGTGGTCGTTGAAGGTGACGCACGGCGACAGCACGTCGATCATGCTCGTGCCCGCGATGGCTGATCGCCGCCTTGCAGGATCGCCTTCAGCTGCTTCGGGTCGCCCGAGAACGAGCGCGCGACGAACGACGCGCCGAGCTCGATCGCGAGCGCGCAGGTGTCGATCGGCGGCAGGTCGTTGATGACGCCGGTCTTCAGCGTCGATCCGAGGTCCGCCGTCGGCGAGAACTGCCCCTTCGTCAGGCCGTAGCAGCCGTTGTCCTCGATGATGTAGACGATCGGCAGGTTGCGGCGCATGAGATGCACGAACTGGCCGATGCCGATCGCGCCCGTGTCGCCGTCGCCGCTGATCGCCGATCGCGATCATCTTGCGGTTGGCGATCGACCGCGCCGGTCGCCAGCGACGGCATGCGGCCGTGGACCGAGTTGAACCCGTGCGCCTGGTTCAGGAAGTACGCGGGACTCTTGCTCGAGCAGCCGATGCCCGAGAGCTTGATGACGTCGGTCGGGCTGAATGCCGAGCTCGAAGAACGAGTCGATGATGCGCTCGGTGATCGCGTTGTGGCCGCAGCCGGCGCAGAGCGTGGTCTTCGCGCCGCGATAGCTCGGTCGACTCGAGCCCGATGATGTTGACCTTCCTGCCATTATCGTCCTTCCTGCTTGAGCAACTCGTCGGTCAAGGAACGGCCGTCGATGGGCAACCCGTAGTAATGCTTGATGCTCCGGAGCTTGGCGACCTGCGGCGGCGTGCATTCCAGCTGAGCAGGCGACCACATCTGCCCGTCGCGATTCTGATCGACGACGTAGACGCGCTCGTGCGCGTCGATGAAGTCGAAGATCTCCTTCGAGAACGGATAGCCGCGCAGCCGGAAATACGACGTGTCGAGCTTCTGCTCGTTCTTCAGCTGGTCGCGCGTCTCGATCAGCGCCCAGTGCGACGTGCCGTAGGCGATGATGCCGACGCCGCCGCTTGCCCGGCCATGTCGACCTCGGGCTTCGGCACCAGCGTGCGGCGCCGTGTCGAACTTCTTCGCCAGGCGATCGAGGTTGTTCGTGTAGTCGTCGGCGCGCTCGCTGTACAGCGCCTTCTCGTTGTGGCCCGAGCCGCGCGTGAAGAACGAGGGACCGCCGTCGCCCGGCACCGTGCGATACGGGATGCCGTCGCCGTCCACGTCGCGGTAGCGCGCGAACTCGCCGAGCTGCTTCAGCGTGTCGGTCGTCGAGCCGCTTGCCGCGGTCGAAGCGGCTTGCGTCGGATAGTCGAACGGCTTCGACATCCAGGTGTTCATGCCGAGGTCGAGGTCGCGACATGACGAAGACCGGCGTCTGCAGGCGCTCCGGCGAGGTCGAACGCGTCCATCGCCATCTCGTAGCACTCGGTCGACCGAGCACGGCAGCAGCAGCGGGTGCTTCGTGTCGCCATGCGACAGGACGCGCAGCCGACAGAATGTCCTGCTGGCCGGTGCGCGTCGGCAGGCCGGTCGATGGCCCGCGCGCTGCACGTCGAAGATCACCGCCGGCACTTCGGCGTAGTAGCCGAGGCCGGTGAACTCCGCCATCAGCGAGAGGCCGGGGCCCGCGGTGGACGTCATCGCGCGGGCGCCCATCCAGCCGGCGCCGATCACCATGCCGAGCGCGGCAATCTCGTCCTCGGCCTGGATGACGGCGTAGGTCGCCTTGCCGGTCTCCGGATCCTTGCGGTAAGCTTCTTCAGGTAGTCGATCAGCGATTCGCAGAGCGACGAGGACGGCGTGATCGGATACCAGCCGACGAAGGTGACGCCCGCCATCATGCAGCCGATGGCCGCGGCGGCGTTGCCTTCGATCAGGATCATCCCCTCGGTCTTGCCTTCCATCGGCTCGACGACGAACGGGTCGCGCTTCGGCAGGTTCGCCTCGGCGTAGTCGAAGCCGCGCCTTGAGCGCGCTCATGTTGAGCGCGATCGCCTTCTCCTTCTTGCCCATCTGCTTCCGCAGCGCCTTCTCCATCTGCCCCATGTCGATCGACAGCAGCCGCGAGAGCACGCCGTCGTAAATCATGTTGCGCACGAGGCGCCGCAGCTTGGCGTCGTGCGTGACCGGCGCGATCAGCTTGTCGAACGGGACCGGGATAGAAGGTCAGGTCGGCTGCGCAGCTCGTTCAGCTTCAGCGGCTCGTCGTAGACGACCGCGGCGCCGGGCGACAGCGTCATCACGTCTTCCTTCGCCGTCTCGGCGTTCATCGCGACGAGGAAGTCGACTTCCTTCTTCCGCGCGATGTATCCCTTGGAGCTCGCGCGGATCGTGTACCACGTCGGCAGGCCCGGCGATGTTCGACGGGAACATGTTCTTGCCCGAGACGGGCACGCCCATCTGGAAGATCGAGCGCAGGAGGACGAGGTTGGCCGTCTGGCTGCCGGATCCGTTGACGGTGGCGACCTGGATGGCGAAGTCGTTGACGATGCGTTCGGCGGTTGCCGAAGTGGCGGTTTCCTGTTCGGACGGCGCGGTTACGGACATCTATTTATCCCTGACTATTCATCCCGGACTCCCCAATCCAGCAATACGTAGCCT
>ERZ1370068.5731-contig-4742_pt1 | contig 77670 bp, 114 predicted proteins | sample MGYA00561227_ERZ1370068 | MGnify/ENA primary metagenome ERZ1370068 (study PRJEB38410, sample SAMEA6850437) | metagenome | study: Metagenomic assessment of the ecological functions of the soil: analysis of the soil microbiota associated with the... | reverse complement strand
TGTACTTCGTTCAGTTACGTATTGCTATCGGGACGCGCGCTGCGGTCGGCGCCCTGGACGTGGAGGACCGACCCCTCGTAGAGCGCCGCCTCGTGCTTCCAGGCAGGGCGACCCACGGCATATCGCTGCGCTTCTGGCTTGGCGACCTCGGAGACCACTCTCCGATCTCGGCGGCGCGCCGTCCACGGCGTTCCTATCGCGAGAACGAGATTAGCCTGTCTCGAGGCCTCGCTGCCGTCGCTGGCAGGGCTGCGGATCCTGAAGACCGACCTGTGGGACGAGGCCAGAACACGCGGATCTGCTGCACAATGGGCGGCGTCCGCGCGGCGCCCCTGGCATTCGGCGTGGACAGGCCGTGGTGCTCTCGCGCCACGATCTGCCCGCGATGCGCGGCGCCGGCTTCGGGTCGGTGCCACTGCGCGGCGCGGTGGCCGACGTGCGGGCGCTCCCGTTCAGGGACGCGGACGTTCGGCGCGCCGTGCTCGATGGGGAACTGTCGAGCACATTCGGCCGAGACCGAGCGAATGCCCGATCTGCGAGATCTGCATCAGCGTTCTCCGCACGGCCGGAGTGGCATCGCGCCGTGATCGGTGTGCCGAACCGGCACGGCCCCTTTCTCCGGCCGGCGCTGGCGGCGCCGCACCGCAGTCTGCTCGACGCTGAGTACGCTACGGCCTACGAGGAAGTCTACCACTCACGCCGCGCGTGGCGCAGGATCCTCGAGCGATGCTGGCTTCGACGTAGCTCGACCAATCTCCGGCTGCTCACCTGTTTCGCGCCGGGCTGGCTGCTGCAGCTCTGCTGGATCTCTGGTGTCACACCTCCGCGCGTCCCCTGACGCGACTGACGCGGATCGCGATGGCACCGTTCGTGTGGCGCTGCGCCGCAGGGTGCCGGCCACGCATCGCTACGAGTTGCCTGCTCGCTAGCGTCGTTCGGCGGCCTGAGTGACTGCGCGAGTCGGGGGCTGCTCCTGCCGACGCTATCACCCAGGCTTCACTGCCTTCGCTGCGGCGACGATGGTCCGCAGCTGATTCGTACTGGGTCGCCGCCACGGCGGCCGGCCCGCGAATCCCGGTCCGCCGGTATGCTCCGCGCGACCCACGCGTGTAACTGCTGTCGAGACGTTCTTGACACGGTCAGCGAGCCATTCGCGAGGCCGTCGAGAGGTGCGCGGCTGTATCGCTATCGCCAATGATTCGCGGAGACGGTTCCCACTCACGCCGGTCAGCCGATGACTCCGCCTGCTCACCCTTCATCCACGCCGGAGCTCTCCGTCGTCGTGACACGCGTGTCGCGCGCGGCCCCGACCCGCGGCATTCGGCGGACTCGAACGCGAAGCCGACCGGCTCGGTGTCGGCGATGAGATCGATCTCGCTCCATCGGATTGCGCGGGCTTCGGCGACGAGCTGCGGCTTACGGTATCGGGCAGTCTCTCGCGCGCCGTTCGTCATCACGGTGGACCCCGACTTCGCCGGACCGATTGGCCCGTTTCTGGCCGATCTCTGGGCGCGCGCAGACACGATGCCGAGGTGATCCGTTGGCCTCGCGCTACGATGCCCGGCGAGCCGCGTAGAGATGCCCGCCACCGCCACGGACGCTCGGCAGCCGGCGGCGCGGGCCTGGCGTTCCGCCCGCGGGCTGCGGAGCCTCGGTGTCAACGCGACGGATCGAGCGCCATCCGGCTGTTCCGCGCCGACGTCGTCGGCTTCGCTCCTGCTCGAAGCCACGGACTACGACGTCCTGCAGGAAACGCTCGTCCGCGCGCCTACGCCGCCGGCTGGCAGCGTAGCTCGAGATCCCGATCAGCTATCGGCCCAGTGCCAGCGGTCGCCGTCGAAAGCGCACGCGGCGCTCGCGCGCGCGACTACCTGCGCACGTTCCGGACGCTGTGGAAGCTGCGCAACTCGATCGCCGCCACGTCGACTACGATTGTCCGCGCGCACGACAGCTCGATCCCGCTGCAGCGCATCACTGGCAGCGCGCAGCCGGCATCGGCACATCACCGAGCTGATCGCCGGCGCAGGCGCCGGTGCTGGACGTCGGCTGCGGATCGAGCCGCATCATCGGCGCGCTGCCGAAGGAGCAGCGTGGCGCTCGACGTCCTGATCAACAAGCTGCGGTTCGCCGCGGCGATGTCGCGAGCGTCGCGCGTCCAGCGGCTCCGGCTTCGCGCTGCCGTTCGCCGACGCGCAGTTGCCGTGCGTGCTGTCCGCTCGCAGGTCATCGAGCACGTGCCGATGGTTCCGTCGATGATCGACGAGCTGCTGCCGCGTGCTCGCAGCCCGGCGGCCGGCTGGTGCTCGGGCACGCCCGACTACGACCGGTGGGAGTGGGTGTGGATGGAGAAGGCGTACGGCGATCGGCCGCAGCCAGGCGGCTACGCCGACGAGCACATCTCGCCACTACACGCGGAAGGGACCTGCTCGAGGACTTCGCAGCCGTGGCTACGCGCACGAGGAGACGCGCTACATCCTGCGCGGCGAGCTGATCCTCGCGTTCCGGAAGCCCGCGCTGATGAAGACCGCCATCCGCGTCACCGCGTGGCTGCACCGTCCTCGGTCGCCGGCCTGTGCAGCCTCAGGCGCCGCTGGCGCCACTCGCCTGCGCCGCTCACCAGGGCGGGTCTTCGTCTGACAGCGACCTCGCAGCGGTTCCACCTGCCGATGCGATCACCTCTACCAGGCAGGCGACTGCGGCACGGCGACACGGTGCTGTGGACCGCCGTCGATCTACGGCGGACTTCTACCTGCTAGGGCGAAGGCCAGGCGCGGACTCTTCATCCCCTGCATCAACTTCTTCTACCGGCTCCTGCCGCTCGGGTCGGCGTTCGATCTCGAGCTGATCGTCAACTACCGCGGCTGGCCTTCGCCGGGATGTGCTGGATTCCTGCGCGGCTGCGGTTCAGCCGGCCGCAGCGCTGTTCGGCGCGATGCTCTTCGCCTTCAGCGGATTCAACGTGCTGCCACCACTGCCATCTCAACCTGGTCGCCGTCGTCGCGCACATGCCGTGGCTGCTGGCCGCGGCCGACGTGGTGATCGTCGGACGGCAGGCGCGGCGCCCAGTCGGCTGCGCTGGTCGGCATGGCGGGCATCCTGGGATCCGAGCTTCATCGGTAGGCTTCCCGCAGGCGGTCCTGTGGAACCTCCTGACGCTGGCGGCCTTCAGCGTGTACCCGATGCCACGAAAACCGGGCGCTGGCGGCAGCTGTCAGCGTGCATCCGCGCGAACCGGGCTCCGGGATCCTCGTGGGCGGCGTCCAGTGGCTGCCCACCGCCGATGCCGTCATCCACTCGCAACGCATGACCGTGACCGACCAGTTCGCCCTCACGTTTTCACCGCACCCCTACAACCCTGATGCAGTGGTGGTCGCCATACTATTTCAGCTTCCTGCAGGCGCCTACAGCGACGCGTCGACAAGATGTTGTTCCTGGGAGTTCGGCCTCTACTCGGGCGCAATCCCTTCCGCTCGGACTGGTCTGGGCATGGATTCGCTTCCAGGAATTGCCCGATCGGCGCCGGGCTGGTCGTAAGGCCGTGACCGCGTTCTGCCCCTGGTCATGATGCTGCTGGCGCTGGGCCGCCACGGCGGTCTGGCTGGCGCTCTGCGCACATTCCCATCCTGCAGGCGATGGCGGGCGCCGGCGCGCTACATCGTCGCTCGATCCGTTCGCGCGCTGGTATCCTGGCTGCGCTCACGCTGGATGATTCTGCTGGCCACGCGCCGACGGGCGCCGCGCGCGGCCGGCCGGCTCCCTGATCGCGCTCTGGGATTCCACTCGCGCTCGGCGTCGTCACGACGATCGCACTCAACGCGGGGCTGGTGAAGGTCAACCAGAAGTGGTCATGGCCGGGTCATGGGTGGCCGCCGAGGGTGTCGCGCTGGTCGGTGCGGTCCAGCTCACTGCGCGTGTACTGGCCGCGCGGCGAGGTGCGGTGGACGATCGCCGCGCTGGTCCATCGTGACGGCGGCCGATCTCGGCATGTGGGGATCGACTTCGTGCGGGGCAACGGGACCTCGAAGATTCCTCCAGTTGATCGCGCTGGATCCCCCGGCGCCTGACACGGCCGCAGATGCCTATGCGTAGTAAGTGGGGTTGAGGGGGCCGCCAGGCCCCGAACCTCTACGCCGCGCTGCGCGATACCGGCTCACGGGTGGGGTTATCCCGGCCTGCAGCCCCGCCGTCAGCCATGCCGTCGACAACCCCGGGGCGATGCGGCTGTCGGGCACGCGCTGGATCTTCACGCGTGACGGGTCAGGGCATCCATTCACGGACGCCGTAGCGCGAGCGCGTCTGCTGGACGATCGCCGGGCCCGCACCGGGCACGGTACGATGGCCGTCGATCGGCCTGGAAATCTGGTGGCCGATGTAGATGTGCCGGCCGCACCATCGTCGCGTTCACCGAGCGATTTCACAGCGGGTGAGCGCCACCGCCAACGGCGAGGCGCTGGCGATGGTTCGCGTGGACGGAGACTTTCTTAGGTGCGTCGCGACGCGGGCGTGCATCGCGTGACGCTGCAGTTCATGCCGCGAAGCTTCATCTACGGATTGATTGCCACCTGCCTCGGCAGCGTCGCTCTTGCCGTCGTCGCGTTTGTCGGATGCGCCCGCGGAACGTCACACTCGCCGGCGCCGACGGCTCACACCCCTGCGTGATAGGCTGGCGCCGATGAGCGGATCGACCGACGGCGGCCGTCGTCGGCGTGGCGATCGCCGGCGTGCGTGGTGGCGGCGGCGCTGGCTGTCCTTGCCTGGATCGTGACGTCCGACGACGCGCCAGTGGAGCTCGACACCGCGGTCAAGGTCGTACGCAGGCTGCAGCCCTGTGGTCGACGGGCTTCCGGTCGATGGCTATTCCCTATCCCGGGAGTGCGATCGATCCGATGGGAATCTTCTTTCCGTTCAGCCCGCCGTTCGTGTTCTTGAGTGGCGGGCGATAGCAAGAGCATCTTTCCGTCCGTACGCGGTGCTGTCGGCCCTGGTGTTCCCGTTCGGCCTTGCCGCGCAGCGCGCCTGGGCGTGGTTGGTGGTGCCGTGGCCGCCGCAGCGTGCGGCTTCGCTGCCGGACCACCGTCCGCAAGCGATCCTGTGTGGCTGCTGGCCCTGGCGACCCTATCTGGTTCATGCGATTGCCAACGGTGAAGCGGCGGTAGCCCTGGCGTTCTCGACCACGGCGTTTGCGATAGCCTGTGGAATCCGGCCCGCGAACCGACCTCGTGGCAGGTGCGCTGCTGGGCGTGGCCGCCATCGTGCGCGACGAAATGATGCTGCTCGTCCCCGGCCTGCTTCTTCGCGCGCTATCTCTCCGTGGGACGTCAGAGCGAACGTGCCGCCCTTCTTGGAGCGCTTCGCGGGCCCGTTCTCGTGATGGCGCTGGCCGACTGGGCGTGGCTGGGCCGGCCGCCGCTTGCGCACCTGAGACACGCCGTCCCGATCCTGGACACCGTGTTGCCTCGGGCCCGCGCGGTGCTGTACCTACCGCCCGATGCTCACCTGGCCCCGAACGGTATCAAACGATCGTCGCGCTATCTGGCTCGTCGGCGGCGGGCCAATCGTCGAAGTGTTCGATCGCCGCCGGGGTCGCGGCCGCCTTCTCGCAAGGCGCCGAGCGACGGGACCGGTTGTCGTCGCCGCCTTTCTGGTAGTGCTGGTCGCCTTCAACCTCCGGCTTCTGGTCGAGTTGCTGCCGGCGCCACATTCTGAGGAAGGGCTGTTGCGGCTGGCGCCGTTCCTGATCCTCGCCGTCCTTCCGGCTGCGCCGGGCGCGCCGTCGTCGCGCGTCCGAGCCGCGGCGCTTCTGACGGCGGTTTCTGTTCCTGACTGCGACGGCCCTCCGTTGTCCACCACGGCGGGCAAAGGGTTCGGCCCGCGCCTGACGGTGGGGCTCTGGCCGCTGCTGGTTGCTGCGGCGTGGGAAGGGCTGATGTCGTGGCGCTCGTGGCAGGGGCCGCGGCCGGTCCGCGCCGTCATCATCGGCAGCGGCGGCGTGCTGATCGCCTGCGCCGTCACCATGCAGCTCGCCATTGCCCTGCCGGCGTGGGCGCACCGTCACCGCGAGGATGTCGTGGCGCTCGAACTCGTTCGCGCGCTTCCCGATCAGGTCATCGTCATCGACGACATGCTGGAGCTGCAGGTGCTCGCGCCTGATACTGAACCGCACAGTGCTGATGGTGGCCCGCCCCGATGACTGGGCGGTTCTCGGTGAACGCCTCGCCGGCGCTGGCGTCACGCGCTTCACGGTGCTCGCCGTCGCGCTCACAACGGCGAGTCGTAGCGCCTTCCGCTACGCGGAGAGCTGGCGAGAAGTCGCGCCACTGGATCGGCCGCTCGTGCGCCCCAGCGCCGGCTCGGTTGGCACGCTCGAGTTAGCAAGTGTTCCTCTGCGTCGTCCCGTGCGCGTGATGTCAACTCTCTCATCCCCGCCCCTTCCCTGAGGCTCCAGCAACCCGAGACCTACGTCTCGTCACGACCACAAGGAGAAGGGAATGAAGCCCTCCCCGTATCACCCTCGCTCTGCTTCTCAGCGCACTGCCAGCCATCACCCAGGCGGACGGCCGCGCCGTCAGGCTCCGTGCCGACCTGATCGGATTTGAGGAAGTGCCGTCCGTCTCGACGCCGGCACATGGCCGGTTCAAGGCGCGCATCGCACCCGATCGGCCAGTCGATCGACTACGAGCTGAGCTACAGTGATCTCGCTGGCACGGTTCAGATGTCCCACATCCACTTCGGCCAGAAGTCCGTCAACGGCAGCAATCGTCATCTGGCTGTGCCAGACGGCGACGACCCAGGCGCCGCCTGCAGTCATGGGGTATCACGCCGATCGTGTCCGCAGGCGGGCACGGTCACCGGGACGATCACGGCCGCGAACGTGATCGCGGCGTCGACCGCGTCACAGCTGATCCTCGCGGGTGAGGCTCGACGAGGTCATCGACGCGATCAAGGGTGGCGTGGCGTATGTGAACGTCCACTCACAGCCGCTCAATGGAGGCGGCGAGATCCGCGGCCAGATCAAGCGCGTCGACTAGCGAACCGCCCGAGCTGAAGCTCGGGCCTTACGCAGACTGCTACTGGCCGAGCTGAGCTCGGGCCTACGTACTGCCCGCCGGGAGGCTCGCCGCTGCCAGGCGGCCTCCCGCGTGGGACTCCCGCCATCTCGCCTCTCGCCTCGCGCAATGTGCGGCCGATCAGGCCCGTCCCTCGATGTACGCATCATCGCGCCGGCAGCCTGGACGGCCTGGCGTGCCCACGAGTCAGTGGAGGTCGATCCGATGGTGGCCAGCAGCCCGGCTTCAACCGAGGCACCGACAGGCACCTGGGCGACGACGGAACCCAGGCGCTATCTCGCGCTCGACGCGTATCGCGGCTTCATCATGCTGCTGCTCGCATCGGAAGGCTTTGGCTTCTCGATGCTGAAGGGGATCCCACCTGGGGCCGCGTGGCGGGCTGGTTCGATCACGTCCCGTGGGAGGGCCTGGTCTTCGGGACCTGATTCAGCCGGCATTCATGTTCATGGTCGGCGTCGCCATGCCCTTCGCGCTGGCGGCCCGGGCGGCTCGCGGCGCGACCGAACGCGACAACTTCCGTCACGTCGTCGCGCGCTCGCTCCGACTGACCATCCTCAGCCAGATCCTGATCTCGGTCGGCTCCGGCCGGATCAAGCTGCAGATGATCATTGTCCTGCTCGCAGATCGCCTTCACGTATTTCCTCAGCTACCTGATCATGCAGTGGAAGTGGCGCTGGCAGGCGGTGACCGCCGTGGGACTGCTCGTCTTCTGGATGGCGCTGCTGTTCGCATTTCCAGGCCCTGATGGGCCGTGCTCGAAGACCGGCCATGTGGCCTGGTCGTGGACCGCTGGATCTTTCACTACGACTACGACCCTGCGTATTCGACCTTGAACTTCATCGCGAGCACGGTCTGGACACTCACCGGCGTGTGGACCGGCCAGCTCCTCATGGGATCGCTGCCGAGCGACGTGAAGCTGAAGCGGCTCGCCGCCGGGATGGCGTTCTCGTTCGCCGCGGGACTGTTGTTGGGCATCTGGATCCCGATGATCAAGCAGCTGTGCACGCCGTCCTTCGTGCTGTACAGCCTCGGCTGGGTCCTGCTCATGCTGATCGGGTTCTACGTCGTGATCGAGGTCCTCGGTTATCGCTGGTGGACGTTCCCCCTCGTGGTCTTCGGCGCGAACTCGATCTTCATCTACTCGTTCGACATGGTGCTGCGCGAGTGGCTGGACAACGCCGTCGGGCGTGTTCACGCTCCACTACCGGGAATAGGCACGCTGGCCCCCGTCGCGCAGTCGGTGACCGTGCTGGCCGTGCTGTGGTCGCTCTGCTACTGGATGTGCCAGCGGAAGATCTTCGTGAAGGTGTAGCCAGCCCCGCGGCCAGGGAATCCTCCCACTCACATGTCGCACGACATCCCGCTTCGCCCCAATTTCACGCAGCCGGACACGACCGGCGCCGGCGCCGAAGCGCTCGCCCGCTATCAGACGATGGCTCGACGCGCTGCTCGAGGCATACCGCACGGGGACGCCCGAGGCCATGGAGCGGCACTATCGTTACACCTGGCATCGGCGCGCGTGGTCCGGCATGCGCCGGTACGTCCAGCTCGATCTCGGAAACTCCCGCCGCTCGGCAGACGATGACGTCGACGTCGATATCACGCTGGACGACGCGCGGCACCTCGTCGCGCGTGGAGTACTGGTTTCGACGACTGGCCTGCGCTGGTCGCGTTCACCGAATCGCTGGATTCGTTGGGGACAGTCCCCAAAAGCGATCCAGTTGGGGACTGTCCCCATCCGCGCCTGCGGCGAAGCCCGTGCGTCTGATCGATCCATCAGCCCCGGAGATCTCGCAGCTGATTCTGCGCGCGCGAGATTGGGACGCGATCCTCGACCGTCTCGCTTCACGGCCCGGCGCACGTCTCTCGGCCGAAGGGCAGATGACCGACGACATCCTCGCCGCCGTCGCGCGGATCGAGACGATCACCGAGCTCGACCTCAGCGGCTCGCAGGCGCTCACCGTACGATGGCCTCCGACATTCTCGCACGTCTGCCGCGTGTTGCAGCGGCTCGATCTGAGCGGCACGGCGATCACCGATCGCGGCCTCGCGCATCTGCGTGCAGCTGCCGGCGCTGGAGTCGATCGCGGTGTCGATGACGCATGTCACGGACGACGGCGCCACGGTGCTGGCCGATCTGCGGGAAGCTCCGTCGAGTGGACTTCGCGGGGACGCACACGGGCGACGGTGTGATCAGGGCACTCGCCGGCAAGCCGGAGGTCTCGCAGCTGCTCGACGGGCAACCGCGTGACAGACGAGGGGCTTCGGCTGCTGCGAGAGCTGCCGGTATTCAGCACGTGGCAGGGCGGCGCCAGCGTCCCGATGCGGCTGTTCACGGAAAGCGGGGAGCCGAATCGGCTCGGGCTCCGCGGCCCGTTCACCGACCGCGGCATGGAGCACCCGCTGCGCCTCGAGGGGCTCTACGACCTCGACATCGGATGACAGCCGGCTCGCGATCACGGCCGCCGGCATGAAGCCGCTCGTGTCGCTTCCTCACCTCGAGCGGCTGGGCGTCGACGCGAAAGACGACTGGATGCCGCACCTCGCCGCGATGCCTCGCCTGCGGTTCCTGCTCATCCAGGACACACCCTGCCGGCGACGACGGCTTCGTCGCGCTGGGCCGGTCCCGCTCGATCGAAGCGATCTCGGGGACGCCGGTGCCACAACCTCGGGTCGCGCGGCTTTCTGGCGCTCGCGGAGATGCCGGCACCCCGCAGCCCGTCGGTCAGTTGCCTGAACGTCGACGATTCGGCGGATTGCCTCGCTGCCGTCCTTCCCGTCCCTGCGCGAGCTGATGCCGATGGACGTGCCCGATGCCGGCTATCGCCACATCGGCAGGTGCGAGCACCCTCGAGTCCCTGATCCCGATTTACTGCCGTCACACAACCGATGCAGCCACGGAACACCCGCCGGGCCTGCGCGCCACTCACGGAGTCATTTCAACAGCTAGCCACCGCCGTCACCGATCGGACGCCGAGCTGCTGTCCACGCTGGAGTCGCTGGAGCGCGTGACGCTGGACACGTGCCACGCGTTGACCAACGAGGGCGTCGCCAGGCTGGCGCGGCTGCCGCGCCTGCGCGCGAGCTGCGCGTCTCGGGACGCGGCATCACGCCGGACGTGCCAGGCATTCCGTCCGGGCGTGATCGGCGGCAGGCGGATGACGCGAGGCCCTACGGAGTGACGACAGATTGCGGAAGTGCGCGATGGTCCCGCGGTCGATCCAAAGCGCGACGCCGCCTGTGGCGCTTGCGCCGCTTCTTGACGTCGTTGACGATCAGGCGTGGGCTGCCGCTGGCCGTGGACGAAGAGCCGCGCGTGATCGCCGCGCACTTCGATCCTGATCGCCGTCCAGACGTTGGGCTGCAGGTCGACTTACGCCTGCATGCGGGACGGCGTTTCCTTACGCAGCGCGGAACCACGGCCAGTCCGGGTGGGAAACGTATGCGCGGAATGATTGCGCTGCTCTGCTCGCTGTCCGCGCGGCCGTTGGTCGGCCGCAGGTAGAAAGCGTCGTAGGTCCGTAGATCGGGCTGGACACGGAACGCGATACCCAACGAACCCGCGCGCACCCTCCGGAGCGTCCGGCGCGGGCATGCCGGCAATCTCGGCGTCGATCGTGCCGTTCCCGAACTCGGAGCCCATCGACGATCGCGAGCGACTCCATCTTCGCCTGCTCGTCCGGCGTCATCGACTGGAGCCGGTGGAGCGCGTCGGGCGAGGACGCCATGCGGACGCCTTTCTTTCCATCGAGGACGTCCGGCTCCGACGGCCACGTTGACGGCAGGCGGAGACCGGTCGCCGACTCCAGGGCAAACCTGCTTCGGCTGGGCGCAGCGGCCGGCCACACCAGCAGCACCGCGATGACGATGGACAGCCGCGCTTTCATACCTTGTCCTGTGCGGGGCGCAGCCGGCCGACCGTCGCGGAGATCCGTCGAGCCAGGCCCTCGCGGCATCGCCGACGAGCGCCTTCTCGACGCGTCGAACTTCACGTAGGCCACCGGCACGAGCAGCAGCGTCAGGAACAGGCACAGCGACTGGCCGCCGATGATGGTCACGGCGATCGCCGCCCGGCCCGTGCCGCCGATGCCGATGCCGAGCGACGTCGGGATCAGGCCGGCGATGATCGCGGTCGTCGTCATCAGGATCGGCCGCAGCCGCGTCCGGCACGACTCGACGATGGCGTCGCGCAGCGGCAGCCCGCGGGCGCGCAGGACGTTGGCGTAGTCCACCTGCAGGATCGAGTTCTTCTTGACGATGCCGAGCAGCAGCAGCATGCCGAGCGCGCTCCACAGGTTCAGCGTGCGCCCGGTCGACCCAGAGCGTGAAGAGCGCGAACGGCACGGCAATCGGCAGCACCAGCATGATGACGATCGGGCTGCAGGAAGCTCTCGAACTGCGAGGCCAGCACCATGTAGACGAAGATCATCGCGAGGCCGATCGCCATCATCAGGTTGGCCGTCGTCTCGTCGAGGATCTTCGACTGCCCCTGCAGCCGGTACGACATCGTCGGCGGCATGTTGAGGTCCGGCGAGCATCCGGCGGACGTCGTTGACGGCTTCGTCGAGCGCGTGGCCCGGGGCGACGTCGGCGATCAGCATGACCGTGAACTGGCGGTTCGAGCGCTGCAGCGTCGTCGGTCCGAGGCCGCGCTCGATGCGTGGCGATGTTGTCGATGCGGACCGGCCCGCTGGCCGACGGCACGGTGAGCCGGCCGATCTCCGCGACGTCGCGCCGCTGGTTCTCGAGCACGCGGATCTTGACCGGGATACTGCTCCGGCCCTTCCTTGTAGAACGGAGATCTGGTCGTCGCCGGACACGGCGAGCCGCAGCGTGTTGCCGATGGTCGCCATCCGGACGCCGAGATCCGCGGCGCGCTTGCGGTCGACGGCGACGTGAATCTCCGGGTTCGACACGTTGAGGCTGATCTTGGTGTCGGCGAGGCTCGGCAGCTTCTGCGCCGCCAGCGAGCGCCGTCTTCGAATAGCTCGGCGATCTGCTCGAGATCCGGTCCGAGGATGTTCGCCGCGATGGCGAAGCCGCCGGTGCCCTCGCCGCTGCCGAGCGCGTTGCGCGCGGTGATGCGTCGGCCGGTAGCTCGGATACGGCGCGAGCCGCCGGCGCATCTCCGTGATGATGTCGGCCTGCGTGTGCTTGCGCTCGTCGAGCGGCAGCGCCTGACACAGGAAGTGGACGTGCGACTGCGAGCCGGGCCGCGCCGACACGCCGATCGACGGCTCGATCTGCGCCACGCCTTCGATGCCCGCTCAGCTCCTTCAGCAGCTTGAAGGCCACCTCCGCGGTGCCCTCGAGCGACGTGCCCTCAGGCGCGTCGAGGTGTATCGTCCATTCGCCCATGTCCTCGTTCGGCACGAACTCGCGGCCGACCATGTAGTTCAGCGGAACGTCAGCGAGGGCGGCGACGACCGAGATGCCGATGATGACGCGCGGATGGTCGAGCGCCCAGTTCACGCGCCGCGTGTACCACCGGTCGAGCCAGTGGAAGAAGCCGCGCTTCCTTTGTCTTGTGATCGGCGGCGCGCGTCGGCCAGCTTCAGGAATCGCGAGCTGAGCATCGGCGTCAGCGTGAAGCTGACGAGCATCGACACCAGGATCGCGAACGCCATCGTCCAGCCGAACGGATTGATGAAGCGCTTGCGCGTAGCCGTTCATGAACGCGATCGGCAGGAAGATGACGACGAGCGACAGCGTCGTCGCCATGACCGCCAGCGCGACCTCGCGCGTGCCCTCGATCGCCGCCTCGATACGGCGAGCAGTTCTTCTCCTCGATGTAGCGGAAGATGTTCTCCAGCACCACGATCGCGTCGTCGATGACGATGCCGACCGGCGAGCGTGATGCGCGAGCAGCGTCATGTTGTTCAGCGTGAAGTCCATGACGCGCATCAGCGTGAACGACGCGATGATCGAGGCCGGGATGGCCAGCGACGCGATGATCACCGCGCGGAGGTTCCGGATGAAGATCATCACGACGATGGTGGCGAAGCAGCGCTGCCGAAGAGCAGGTGCTCTTCGAGCGACGCGATCGAGGCGTAGATGAACCGGGAGTCGTCGCGGATCACGGTCATCGTGACCGACGGACGGCAGCGACCGCTCGATGGCCTGCGAGCTTCGCGCGCACGCCTTCGATCACCGCGACGGTGTTCTCGCCCATCGCCCGTCGGACATCGAGCATGCACCGCAGGCGTGATCGCCCGAGCCAGACGGCGCTCGTCGGCCGCTCGGAAGCTGTCTTCCGCGTGGCCGATATCGGACACGCGAATAGGCGTGCCGTTCCTGGTGGCGATCGACGATCGTAGTTGAAGTCCTCGGCCGCGTCGACGCGGCCGAGCGTGCGCAGCAGCAGCTGCCCCTTGCCCTGCTCCACGGTGCCGCCAGGAATCTCGACGTTCTCCGCGACCACGGCGTCGCGCACCTGGCCGATCGACAGCCCGTACGAGTTCAGCTTCTCGATGTCGACGACGATGTGGATCTCGCGGGCGCGGCCGCCGCCGAGACTCGACCTGGCCGACGCCGTTGACGGTCTGGATGGCGCGCGCTGATCTGCTTGTCGGCCAGCTCGGTCAGCGTCCGCAGGCTCATCGCCTTCGACGACACGATCAGCGACAACACCGGGTCGGCGTCGGGATCGACCTTCGTGATGACCGGCGGCAGCAGCTCCGGCGGCGCAGCTCTGGATGGCGCCCGCCACCTTCTCCCGCACGTCGTTCGATGGCATCGTTGAGGTCGCGCTCGAGCACGAAGCGGACGGTGATCCAGGCCTTGCCTTCGGACGATGCGCGCCTGCATCTCGTCGATGCCCGAGATGCCGCTGATCGCCTCTTCCATCGGCTCGACGACCGACGTCGACATCTCGTCCGGGCTGGCGCCGGGCAGCGATCAGCTGCACGCTCACCGTCGCCGGATCGGCCTTCGGGAAGAGATCGACGCCGAGATCGCGGAACGAGAAGAGCCCGAGCACGACGAGCGACATCACGAGCATCGTCGCGGAGACCGGACGGCGGACGCAGAACTCAGAGAGCACGCAGACCTCCTGCTACCGGGTCACCGTGACCCGCGCGCCGTCCGAGAGCGTATCGACGTCGGTGACCGCCACGCGCTCGCCCTCGTTGACGCCGCTGGCGATCTCGACACGGTCGCCGAGCCGCTCGCCGACCTGCAGCTCGCGCATCGACCAGCGGTCGCCTTTGACGACGAACACGCGGTTCACGCCGTAGCGCATTGGAGCGCCGCGTACGGCAGCGTCAGCACATCGTCCACCTTTCCGCTTTCGACGTGAACCCGGGCGAACGTGCCGGGCTTGAGCACAGCGTCGGGATTCGGGACGACCGCCTCGAACGGGAACGCGCGCGTGGCGGTGTTGACGGCCGGACTGATGCGCGTGACCTTGCCGGTGAACGTGCGATCACGGTAGGCGTCCACGCGCAGTTCGACTGGACGGCCGTCGTCTGATCCACGGGGCCATCTTCTCGGGCATCTCGGCCGATCACCTTCAGCGGATCCAGCCGCACGATGCGCCATTACCGGCATCTGCACCTTCACCAGCTCGCCGAGATTGACCAGTCGTCGCTCGACGTAACCGTCGAACGGGGCGCGGATGTCGGTGTCGCGCAACTGGCGGCCGGCCAGCTTCATCGTGGCCTCGGACGCCTGGATGCTGGCGCGCAGGTTGCGCGCGCTCTGAAGCGCCGAGTCGTAGCTCGCCTGCTTCGACTGTAGAGCGGTCCTCGCATCGTCGTAGGTCTGCTGGGAGATGAGCGACCGCGACGAGAGCTCCTTCGCCCGGGTCGAAGCCCTGCTGCGCCTGATCGAGTTCCGCCTTCGCCTTCTGCACGTCGGGCGTCTGCTCGATTGGCGGCAGGTGCTCGGGGTCCGGCGCGCCGCACTGCGCGAGCGCCGGGCCAGAGCCGCCTGCTGCTGCTCGTAGCGTGTATTGCTGCTTTTCGTGGTCGAGCTGAATCGAGCACCTGGTTCGGCCGCCACGCGATCGCCGAGATCGGCGAGGATGGCGCGGACGGTCCCTTCCGCCTCTGACGAGATCGTCACCTGGTCCACGGCGGCCAGGGTGCCGACGACGTCCACCGATCGGCGAACGGAGTTCTTGACAACGAGGGTAGTGGCGACGGCCTTGGCGTTGCCGTCGCTCGCCTTGGGATCGCCCTCCGCCAGGCGTCCACATGCGACGGCGGCGAGCGACAGCGAGACGAGGGCGGCAATCACGGAAGGCTGCTTCACGGTAGCTGACGATCTTATCAGCGGACGTCCGTCGCCGGCCCGGCCGTTGAACCGTGCCCCCGCCCGTTCGACAGTAGTGACGAATGAGCAGCGAGACCCGCGCCCGGGACGGAGTGGATCGTCCTCCGGTGCCAGTCCGGCGACCCCGCGCGTTCGAAGACCTGGTGCGAACGATGGAGGGGCCGCTTCTCTACTACGCAACGAAGCTCGTCCGCAGCCACAAACGCCCTGGACGTGCTGCAGGAGACCTGGCTGCTTGGCGTTCCGCGGGATCCGGCGGCTGAAGGACCCCGGGTCGCCTCAGGCCGTGGCTCTATCGCATAGCGCACGGCGTGGCCTGTCGATCGCATCCGGCGCAATGTCGCCAGGGAACGCGCCGAGGAAGCGCACCTCGACGGACTCTCCGGCACCGTGGAGCCAGTCTTCTCGGCCGGCGACGGCGCGGCGATTCACCGCGCGCTGGACGAACTGGAGCCCGCGCATCGCGAAATGCACTGGTGCTTCACTTTCTCGAGGACTTCGCGGTGGCGGAAATCGCCGGCATCGTGAAGTGCCCGGAAGGCACGGTGAAGTCACGGCTGTTTCATGCCAGGCGCGCGATGCGCGCGCTGCTCGAGCGAGGTGGTTATGGACCGACGAGATGACAGGTTGAAGGACGCGTTGCTGTCGGAGCTGCCGAAGCCGGAAGACCTGGCGCAGTGCACGCATCCGGGTGGACGCGATGCTGGTCGAGAACCAGAAGGCGTTCCAGCGCGAACGGCGCTTCATCCAGGTGGGCTGGATCGTGTGCGTCGCGATCGCGATCGGGTTCCTCTGGCTCGACGGCAGCCCGTCGACGACGCCCAAGGGACCGTGGCTGGCATGCTTCACCTTTCTGCTCGGCATGATGGAGATGCTGAAGCTCTTCATCAACCGGTGCCGGATCGATCTGCTGAAGGAAGTGAAGCAGGTGGAGCTGCAGGTGATGGAGCTGCGAAGTGCGAAGTTTGAAGTGAGAAGTGAGAGGTGAGAAGTGAAGAGCGAACTGCGCGAGCTACGCGCTCCCGATGAGCAGGCCCGCGAGGAACACCAGCACGCCGCCGACGACGACCTGCAGCGTGGCCTGCAGGAACGGCGTGTCCATGTAGTGACTGCGGATGTACGAGATCGCTCCGAGCTCGACGGCGACGACTGCGGTGGCGATGACGGTGGCGAGGCGGAAGTCGGGCACGAGGTACGGCAGCGTGTGTCCCAGGCCGCCGGCCGTGGTCATCAGCCCGCACACGATGCCGCGGATCCAGGGCCGGCCGCGCCCGGTGAGCGACCCGTCATCGGACAGGGCCTCCGCGAAACCCATCGAGATTCCCGCGCCTACTGAAGCCGCCAGGCCGACGACGAACGCGTCGTGCGAGCTCTTCGTGGCGAAGGCCGCCGCGAAGAGCGGCGCCAGCGTCGACACGGAGCCGTCCATCAGGCCAGCGAGGCCGGGCTGCACGATCTGGAGGACGAAGAGCCGCCGCTCGGCATCGCCCTTCCGACTGCCTGGCGGCGTCCGTCAGCAACTGCTCTCGAGCTCACCGGCGCGCGCGTAGTGCTCGCGTTCGGTCGCCGCAAGGTCGCCGAGGAGCTTGAATGGACGCGTCGCCGACCTTGTCGATCGCGCGCTCGTAGAACCGCCGCGTCTCGAGCTCCATGATCTCGGCCTGCTGGCGGACGACTTTCAGGCCGAGCGGGCGGACGAGCCACACCGGTCGCCGCTGGACGAACCCCTTGACGTCTTCGCGGCGGATCAGCGGGATGTGCTCGCCGAACTTCGCGCGTACATGTCCAGCAGCCGCGCGCGGTGCCCATCCTCCTCCTTCTGCATCTCGTGGAACACCGCCGCCGACGCCGGGTAGGTCTCGCGCAGGCCGTCGGCGAAGTCGGCGTAGATGCGCCCGTCGGCCTCCTCGAGAGATCGCGAGGGCGAGGATTTCGGCTTCGGAGAGGTCGCGGAAGTTCCCGGCCAAGGAAGTGCTCCGGAGCGCTGAGCGGGATCACCGAGGCGGAGCGCACCGCGCGCCCCGCCCCCGAAAGCCGTTACTGCATCGGACCGTAGCTCAAGTCCTCGTCGAGCTTGTCGACCGTCCGCTCGACCTGCGAAACGACCGCGCCAATCTTTGCCAACAGGGCGTTGTACTGCGCCGGCGTCACCACCTTGAGGATCGGGTGCCCGGCATCGAGCGCCGCGAAGTTCTCGATGGGCGTGAACGTGTAGCACTCGCCCATCGTCCCGCCCATCGTCACTTCGCACACGCCGTAGAGCGTACGCCGGCCTTCTTGAGCAACGGCGCCCACTGGTCTTCAGTATCGACTCGAATGCGGCCTGCTTGCCGGGGATCACCTGGATGCGCGACAGGATGCCCAACTTGGGACGGGCGGACTGGTCGGCAACAAACCCGAGATCCGGCCGCTCCCGAAGCGCGTAGTAACGCGACCCGTCCACCATTGGGCGGACTTTCGCGTTGTAGGCCTTTCTCGCCGTCCGCGCCGAGCGCCTTCCGCAACGGGGGCACGTCGTCGAGCTCGGCCCACGACTGCATGGATAGAGGTATGCCACCCGTACGACTGGCCGAAGCTCTGCGAGCGCCAGGCCTGCCGTGCCGCGCGGCCGCCCTTCTGCAGGCCCGGCATCGCCTCAGACTTCTGAAGGGCGACGTAGTCCTCCCAGGATCCCGGCTTGACGTGAACGATCGAAAGGTAAATCGAGGCGCCCGGCGGCATCGGGTCCACCATTGGCGCCGCCGCGGCCGGCTTGGGCTTGGGGGCGGAGCCGCCTGAGGCGCGCCTGCCATCAGCACCGAGCCCGACACGAGGGCGTGGTGGCGACAAGGGCGATGAGACGCCACCGAAGAGTCGACGAACCGAAGTCACGCATGGACACTCCTTCTCCGAACGGCTTACGTTGCTGGGGAACGATTAGACAGAGGTATTCCTGAACAGCGGCGTGGTCTCGAGACCCTTCCGCTTGATGGCCTCGGCTTCCTCCGGCGAGAGCGGCGTGAACGTGGCGGCGAGATCCAGTGCCAGCGCGAACAGCGTGTCGTCGCCGGGCGGGATGGCGGCCGTGACTGGATGAGAGAGGGTGAAGCGCAACCCCTGGCGCGCGGCATCGGATCTCCGAGCGGCTCGTACCAGGTTTTCGAGTTCGTCCTCGTCGCGCCAGGCTGCCACGGGCGGTACGCCATCGACTTGAGGGCGAGAATCCCCATGCCCTTCTTCTCTGCGCGGCCGCGAGCACCTGCGGACCGAAGTTGCCCGCGTGCCACGTGGCGAAGTTGATGGGAAAGAGGATCGTGTCGAAGGAGAAAGCCTCGATGAGCGAGAGCGCGGCGTCCACGCTGTGCGCCGAGAAGCCGAGGAAACGCGTCTTTCCGGCGGCGCGTGCGGCCACGAACGCTTCGAGCGCGCCGGACGGACCGAGTATCTGCGCGACGTCTTCTTCTTCGTCACCGCATGAAGCTGATACAGGTCCACGTGATCCGTGCGCAGGTGCCGCAGCGACGCCTCGAGCTCGGCCGCCGCGCCGTCGCGCGATCGCTCCAGCGTCTTGCAGGCAAGAAAGGCATTCTTTCGATACGCGGCTCGAGCGCCGGCCCGAGCATCTCCTCGGCATTGCCGTAGCTGGGCGCGACGTCGAAGTAGTTCACGCCACGATCGATGGCGTGCGCGACGCGCTCGCGCCGCCTGCGCCGCGGTCGCGTCCCTGACGACGATGCCGCCGAAGCCGATGATGGAGAGCTTCTCGCCGGTGCGCCCAAGAGCGCGGCGCTCGAGCGCGGCCAGCCGCAGCTCGTTCGATCGCCGTCAGCGACGCAGGGAAGCAGCTCAGCATCGCGCCGGCCGCCGTGTGCTTCAGGAATGTGCGGCGCTCGATCTGCATGTGCCCCTGCCTTCCGCCCCGGCCGGACCCGCGCATCGCGCCTCCTTCGAGGCCATCGTTCAGACTGTCAGCGTCTTCAGTACGCCACGCTCTGCTTCGTCAGCTCCATGTTCTGCTCGACGAAGTAGTTCTTCACGCCGCCGATCTTCTGCCGCCTCGAACGTCTTCGCCCAGTCGATGCTGCCCTTGCCTACGCGCGACGTCTGCGCCGGGCGGGGTCGCCTTCATGTCGACGTCCTGCACGTGCATCGAGAAGAAGCGTCCGGGGTACTTGGTGAAGCTACTCGTGCGGCGACGAAGCCGCGGCTGATCGTCGACATCTGGAACTGGAACTTCACGAGCGCCGGATCGAGCAGCTCGAAGAGGATGTCGTAGGTGCGGTCGTCCGCCGACCTCCGACAGCTCGAAGCCTTCGTTGTGCAGCCCCTGCTGCAGGCCGGCCTTCGCCGTGACCGCCGCGATCTTGTTGTACTCGTCCGCCGCGCGCTTCACGTCGTCCAGCGTCGGCGTTGTTGCCGGCGCCGAGCGTGGCCGTGATGCATCTGCGTGATGCCGACGTCCTGCGCCCAGGCGAGGCTCTGCGGACTGGCGTCTCGCGCAGCTCGTTCATGCCGAAGTGCGCGCTGATGCAGCCGAGGCCATGGTCGGCCAGCACCTTCTTGCACCTGCTGCCGTCGGTGAGGCTGGCGAACTCCTCGTAGCCGAGCGGCGAGCACATCTCCAGCATCGACACGCCGAGGCCGGACATGGTGGCCGCGAGCCCGGCGAGGTTGCCGTCCTTGATCATCGCGCGATGAGGCCAGGTCTGGCTGCCAATGGGCAGTCCTAGCGGGTTTGCGTTCAGGGTCACGACATTTGAGGCGAGGAATCCGGCCACCGCTACGTCGGCGCCGGCCTGTCTGATGAACTGTCGCCGGGTGATTGGGCTCATGATGACGTCTCCGTCTCGCGGGCTATCCTCTCACAATTCTGGCGCTATACTCTGCCATTCCTGACTCCAGCGAGGCCTCACATGAAACCTGTCGATCGCCGGTACGTTCCTCGGCACGCTAGGTGCCGCCTCCGCGTTCAGCATCGTCCCGCGCCGGGTGCTCGGCGGCCCCGGCTACACCGCACCAAGCGACATGATTCTGCTCGCGCAGGTGGGCTGCGGGACGCAGGCCCAGCGCCAGGTGAACACGGGCCTCGTGTCGCGGGCCGACCTGCAGTTCGTGGCCGTGGTCGATCCGAATCGCGACTCGCAGGACTACGTCGACTGGGAGGAGTTCGGCAACCGTGAGCGCATCCGGAAGTTCCTCGACGACCCGCAATGGGGCGCGAGCGATACCGGCATCCATGCCGGGCGCGACGTCGCGCGACAGATCATGGAGGCCTACTACAAGAAACAGAATCGCCCGGGAGGCATCCGCGCCTACGAGGACTACCGCGAGATGCTCGAGAAGGAAACCGACATCCAGGGCATCGTCAACATCACGCCCGATCACCAGCACGGCAGCATCAACATCTCGGCGCTGAGGAAGGGCAAGGCCGCCATCTCGCACAAGCCGGTCGCGAGCGTGCTGCACGAAGTGCGCCGTGTCGTGCAGGCGGCACGCGAGAGCAAGGCGCCGTCGCACCTGCTGGCCTACAGCAACAACCCGGATCGCCACACGCTCGCGGCATGGATCAACGCGGGCGTCATCGGCGCCGTGCGCGAGGTGCACAACTGGACGAACCGGCCGTTCTGGCCGCAGGGCATGCAGGAAGCTACCACGCGTCCGGGCCACCAGTGCCGCCGGGATTCAACTGGGCGTTGTGGCAGGGTCCCGAGCCGGAGCGTCCATTCCATCCGAGCTACACGTTCGCGGTCTACCGAGGGTGGGCACGCGTTCGGCACGGGATGTCTTGGCGACATGGGCCACTACAGCCTGTGGCAGCCGTACCGCATCCTCAATCTTGGTGTGCCGACGTTCGTCGAGGCGCGGCCGAACAACGACGCGTTCGTCGACGCGCACAACGTGAGCGACGGCGGCCACGTGTCGCTCGCGGCGTTTCCGAAGGCCAGCACCGTGCGCTGGCGTCATCCCGCCACCGCGGATCGGCCGTCGGTGGACACGTTCTGGGCATGACGGCGGGATGAAGCCGCAGACGCCTGAGGAGCTGTACACGGACGGAGAGGACCTGTCGGACGAGGGCATGCTGTTCATCGGCGACAAGGGGCAAGATCCTGTGCGACTTCCGCGCGAACAAGCCGCGCCTCATTCCGGGCAGCCGTCAGAAGGCGCTCGAAGGGTCGATGCCGGCGCCGCAGGTGGACACGACCAGCGCGGACGACGAGTGGGTGAACGCCATCCGGACCGGCGGCAAGTCGCGCGGCAGCTTCGAGCAGGTGGCCGCGCTGGCCGAAGCCGTGACCCTGGCCGCCATCGCGCTGCGGGTGCCCTACAAGCGGCTGCTCTGGGACGCCGGGAAGGCGGAATTCACCGATTCCCCGGAGGCCAACGCGTTCGTCCGACGGGAGCAATACCGTCCAGGATGGGAGTCGCTGTTCGCCTGAGGGGACTGTCCCCTAACCGGATCACGGGGGACTGTCCCCGTTGACGCCCATTCAGCAGAGCTTTATCCCGCGGCGTTCTTGGGGCAGAATTCTTGATCTGCCCCGCCTTCGAGCGCGGGCGACCGTCATGGCCACTGGTCCTGCAGCACCACCCCCGTGGTGCCCACTTCGGCGAGTTCCTGCGCGACGCGCGCGAGCGGCGGGGTCTGACCGTTCGCGACGTCTCCAACGAGACGAAGATTCCCCGGCGCCATCTCGAGGCGTTCGAGCACGGCGATCTGACGGTTGTTCCCAACCGGATATGCCGGCGCGCTGAAGTGCGCGCGTACGCGCAGGCAGTGGGTCTCGATCAGAACGCTGCGCTCGCCGAGCTCGAGAACGCGCTGCTGTTCTCCGGCACAGCAGATCCCGAGACGGATGCGTTGCACACGCCGGACTCGATCGACCGTCGTCATCGGATCGCGGCGACGCTTGCCACGGTCGCGGTCGCAGGAATTCTCTTGATCGCGTGGCAGCAGTGGACCAGGCCCACAGCTCGAGGCCCGGCAGCGCGGCCCGCGCCCGCTGCGTCTCCCGCGCCCGATGCGGCGTACGCAGGGCCGAGCTTCAGCTCGGCCAATACCGAACCGACGACGACGGCGGCAATACCAACTCCGCAGTCACCGGTGTCTCCACCCGCAGCTCCAGCACCGACGCTCCCGGTCGTGGCGACCGCATCCACCTCCGCCGTTGACGCCGCCAACTCGCTCATCGTCACCAGCGATCCTGCAGGCGCGCGGGTGACGGTCGACGGGATTGGCCGGGGCACGACGCCCGCCACGATCCGGTTGCTCACGCCGGGCCAGAAGACCATTCGCGTGATCAAGGACGGCTACGCCAGCGAAGAGCGCAGCGTCCGCATCACCGAAGGCCGCCCGACCTCGGTGCACGTCCCCTGCGCACGGCCGCGAACTAGATCGGCCGAGCGGGTTCGAAGGCCGCGTCGGGCCGGCGTCGCATAACATGAGCGCGTCATGGCCATCCGAGCCGGGCTCATCGGCTACGGGCTGGGAGGCGCCGCCTTCCACGCGCCGCTCATCGCGACCACGCCGGGTCTGACGCTCGAGGCGATCGTCACGACGAACCTGGAGCGCCGCGCGCAGGCCGAGCGCGCGTATCCCGGAGTCCGGCTGCTGTCGAGCGCCGAGGAACTGTTCACGACGCCGAGGCCGGTGGATCTCGTGGTCGTGACGACGCCGAACCGCAGCCACATTCCGCTGGCGATGTCCGCGCTCCGCGCCGGGCTGCCCGTCGTCATCGACAAACCCATCGCGCCGACGTCAGCAGCGGCACGCGACGCGATCGCCGAGGCCGCGCGACGCGGCTTGATGCTGACGGTGTTCCACAACCGCCGCTGGGATGGCGACTTCCTCACGCTTCGGCGCCTGCTGGTCGAAGGCGCACTGGGCGACGTGCACCGCTTCGAGTCGAGGTACGAGCGCTGGCGTCCCACTGGCCGGCAGAACTGGCGCGAACTGGCCGATCCGGAAGACGCTGGTGGCCTGTTGTTCGACCTCGGCAGCCACCTGATCGATCAGGCGCTCGTGCTCTTCGGCCCCGTCGAGTCGATCTACGCGGAGATCGATCGCCGGCGGCCGGGCACGGCCGTGGACGATGACGTGTTCCTCGCGCTCACGCATCGCACGGGTGTGCGATCGCACCTGTGGATGAGCAACGGCGCGAGCCGAGGCGGGCCCGCGATTCCGCGTGCTCGGCAGCCGCGCCGGCTACACGAAGTTTGGTCTCGACGTGCAGGAAGCTGCGCTGCGCGCAGGCGAGCGGCCGGGGCCAGGCTGGGGCATCGAACCTCCGGACCGCTGGGGTCAGCTCGGCGTGGACGGCGACCTGCGGCCGGCGCCGACCGAGCCGGGCGTCTATCCGCGCTTCTACGAAGGCGTCGTGGCCGCGCTCGAGCGCGGCGATCCTCCCCGGTTGCGCCCGAAGACGCGGTGCACGTCATCGAGGTGATCGAACGGGCCCGCGCCTTGACGGCCCACGGCGCCTCCGGCACACAATGACGGGTCCGAAGGGGTCTCGATGCTCTATACCGTCCTGAAGTTCGTGCACATCCTGCTGGCGATCATCGGCATCGGCTTCACGTCGACGCTTCGGCTTGCTCTCGGTCCGCGCCACGAAAGCCGGCGGGGACGGTCGGGAGATGATGTTCGCGCTGAAGGTCATCGTGCTTGATGTCCTCCATCGCGCATGCCTGCTTTCTGCTGCTGCTCGCCACCGGCCTGTGGATGGTCTGGGAAGTCGGCTTCCCCTTCACGTTCATGTGGATCTACGCGTCGCTGATCCTGTTCGCGGTGGCGTTCCTGGCGGGATCGTTCGTGATGGTGCCGTCGGCGAAGCGGCGCATCGCGATCCTCTCCGAGCGCGGGCCGTCGGATCCCGAGTTCATCGCGCTGTCGCAGCGGGCGGCGAAGCTGGGGCCCGCCCTGAGCGTCCTCGCGCTCATCATCGTCTGGCTGATGGTCGCCAAGCCCCTCTGATCGGAAGGCGCCGATGCTGTTCGTGGTTCTGAAGTTCCTGCATGTGCTCGCGGCGATCATCGCCGTCGGCTTCAACGCGAGCTACGGCCTGCTGATCGGGCGCGCGCGCGGCCGGCACGGACGATCGCGTGATGCGGTTCGCACTCGGGACCGTCAAGGTGATGGACGACTACGTGGCGAATCCCTGCTACCTCCTCCTGCTCATCACCGGTGTCGGCATGGTCCACGTCGCGGGTTACCCGTGGAAGCTGATGTGGATCCACGGCTCGCTGGCGCTGCTGGTCATCATCGCCGTGCTCGGCTTCGGGTTCTACACGCCGACGCTCAGGAAGCAGATCGCGGTGCTCGAGAGCCGCGGCTCGTCGGACCCGGAGTTCGCGCGCCTCGGGACGCGGGGCGCGATTCTGGGCGGCATCATGGCGCTCATGGTCATGGTCGATCGTCGCGCTGATGGTCTTCAAGCCTTCGTAGGCAGCGGTTCCGTCGGACGAATGGACACGTCAACCGCAGGAGTGGAGATGGATCGACGGATTCGCCACCACGGCATCCGCCGCGTCGGCGCTCGGCCTCGGGGTGGACCGCTCGCCGCGCAGACGCCGACGGCGCCGCAGAAGCGCACGTTCAAGCTGAAGCTACGCGCCGCACATCGGCATGTTCGAGAACTCCGCCGGCAAGGATCCGCTCGATCAGATCCGGTTCATGGCCGACGCGGGCTTCCGCGCCTTCGAAGACAACGGGATGATGAAGCGGCCGGTCGAGCTGCAGCAGCAGATGGGCGACCTGCTCGCGAAGCGCGGCATGACGATGGGCGTGTTCGTCATCGATGGGGGCGACAACTGGAAAGTGTCGCTGACGACGGGAAACAGGAATTCATCGACACGTTCGTGAAGGCCTGCCGCGAGAGCGTCGACGTGGCCAGGCGCGTGAACGCGAAGTGGATGACGGTAGTGCCCGGCTACTACGAGCGCAACCTGCCGATCGGCATCCAGTGGGGCCACGTCATCGATGCGATCCGCAAGGGCGCCCAGGTCCTCGAGCCGCACGGGCTCGTCATGGTGCTCGAGCCGCTCAGCGACAACCCGGATCTGTTCCTGCGCACGCCGGATGAAGGCTTCGCGCTCTGCCGCGCCGTGAACAGCCCGGCGTGCAAGGTCCTGCTGCGACATGTATCACGTCCAGCGCAACCAGGGCCGCATGATCGAGCACATCGACTGGGCGTGGGACGAGATCGGCTACTTCCAGATCGGCGACGTGCCGGGCCGCAACGAGCCGGGCACGGGCGAGATGAACTACCGCAACATCTTCAAGCACATCGCCGAGAAGGCACAGGCCTCGGGCAAGGATTTCGTGCTGGGCATGGAACACGGCAACCGTCATGCCGGGGGCCGACGGCGAGCGCCAGCTCATCGAGGCCTACGTCGCCGCCGACAGCTTCTGAGCGACGCATAATGGCGGGATGACCCGCACGCGCGTGTCACCGCCGGGGCCTCGCAGCAAGACGGTCGACACGGTCGACGAGGACGGCTGGCCCGTGCTGGCGCCGACGCTGCTGACCATCGAGCGCACGTCACCGGAAGACGTGAAGGTCCGCCAGATCATCGTGAGCCTCGACGGGAAGAAGATCGGCACGCTGCTGCACGGCCAGCGGCTCACGAAAGAGATTCCCCGGGACGCCACACGCTGCGCGCGAACAACACGCTGGTGTGGAGGACCGTGGCGTTCGACGCCGAACCCGGGACGACCGTGCGCTACACCTGCGTGAACCGCGCACCGGCCAGCCTCTACTTCATGCTGTTCCTGTTCGGCGTGGCGCCGCTGTACGTGACGCTCGAATCGAGGCAACCGCGAGCCACTCAGTTCATTCGTCATTCGTCATTCGTCATTCGTCATCTCCCACAACCCTGCGGTAGTCCTCCGGCGTGTCGATGTCCTCGAGGATCAGCGGATCGTCCACCGCCACGTCGACGCCGAGCGGCGCGAAGCGGCGCACGACCGCGCTTGGCGCCGCCCCGGAGATCGGTGGTTCGGAGGACGTCCAGCAGTCCGGCGCCGAAGATCACCGGGTGCCCCGTTCGTCCCTGAAACACGGGTCGCACCAGCGGCGGCCGCGCCGCGTGCCAGGCGTCGACGAGCGCGCGCACGGTCTCGACACGGATCAAGGGAACATCCACCTGCGCCTGCAGCACGGCGTCGGGACGATCGCCGAACGAGTCGAGGCCGCAGAGCATCGACGACAGCTGCCCGCGCGACGGGTCCGGGTTGACGACGACGCCGACGCCGGGGCCCGCGGGTCTCGCCAGGCCGACTCGATCGCGAGCGTCCTTCGGACGACAACGACGAGCGGCCACACTCCTGCGTCCGCAAGCGTGCCGAGCAGGCGCCCGAGCAGCGTGCCGCCCGGCTCGACGGGCAGCAGCAACTTCCGGGCGGCCCATCCGCGTGGACGCGCCCGCCGCCAGCAGGATGCCGGGCAGCTCCCGGCTCACTGGTAGTGCGTCACGGTGAGGCGCCAGCAGCCGCCGTGCCCTTCCACGAAGAACACCGCGTTGCGGTGTTCGGACGAAACGCGTTCAACTGCCGGCTCGTGTCGACTGCTGATGAATCACGTACGTGCCGCCCCTGTCCACTTCCTCGTCCGGATGCCGAATGGCCCGCTCGATGTCCTGGAACAGGCCGACGCGAAACTCCTCGTCCGAGATGCGGAAGACCGGCGTGCCGCACGCCTCGCGATGCGCGACGATCGTCGGCGACTTCGGATAGTAGCCCAGGCGTTCCATCTCCTTGCTGGCTTTCAACATCGCGGCCCCTTCGTTCAATCCTTCCGCGCGGCCGCGCGCGACCAGATCCGCGTAGGTGCGCTCCATGCGCTGCACGCGTTCGATCGCGGGACGACGGATGAACTCAGCGATGGCATCGCGGGTGTAGCCCGACGGGTAAGCTCCGCCGGCACGCGTCGGTCTCGAACACGGGCTGGGCCTGGGGCTCGTGCTCCCGCAACACGACGATGGCGCATGGCAGCAGCTCGTCGCCGCGGAGCGCCATGACCTCGCGATCGCCTGAGAGCTGCTCCGGCACGTCCCCGCCCATGCTGTCCGATCCTGCCTCCCAGGGCGCGGAGGCCACCCAGCTGTTGTTCGGCGTGCTCCACTGGCGGCGGTAGACGAACGTTTTCGAGAGCCGGCGCATCGCTGTTGGTGACGGCCAGAAAATACTCGAGGTGTGACGCGTCGGCCCAGCGCAGATAGCCTCGACCGACGCCGTAGATGGCGCCGTGATACGTGGTGAGGCTGGTCCCTTCGAGCGGCGACGGCGGAAACGCCTCCACCGTCGTCACCTGGCGATCGGCGAGCCGGATGTTGAGCAGGGGCGAAGCGATCGCCGCGGATCCGCACGTGGGCGGGCGGTGTCCAGAACTGGTGCCCGAAGCCCACGATGGTGGCGCTGACGTCTCGGCGGATGACGTAGATCGACTGGCCGTCGTGCGAGAAGACGGGCGCGAGCTACCCCGCGGTCGCTGCTGAAGGCGAGCGCACCGGTCAGCAGCGTGGCGGCAATCACCAGCACGGCCAGCCCGAGGAGCGCCCACCGGAGCATGCGAAGACTCTAGCGCACTGCGTTGACTCGCCCCAGAATTGGGCCTATAGTGCCGTGGGATTTCCTGTGGTAGACAGGACCGTGTCCCCCGTGAAGCAGGTAACCGCGTTCATCGGGACGCGGATGGCCTGACAGCACCTCTGTCCGGCCCGAGGCGATCGGGCGCCCCACCGTGGCGGGATTCATCTCGCCTGTCCTCCCTGGAGTCCTCACGGCACGACTATCGGAGGACACGGGTATGCCGACCGGCACAATCGCACGGCTCCTGATCGACAAGGGCTTCGGGTTCATCCGGGACGAAAGCGGCGTGGAGCACTTCTTCCATCGCAGCGCCGTCCGCGGCGCGGTGTTCGAATTGCTGCGCGAAGGACAGCGCGTGGAGTTCGTGCCCGAGGAATCCGCCAAGGGCCCCGGGCGGGGACATCCGCCTGATCGAGAACTGAACGCCGCCGGCATCCCCGGCCTCGCATCGGGGCCGGGGCCCAGCGTCTTTCCTGCCCGCCGCTCACCTCTCTTGATTCGGAAGCGAACGGGGCCCGGTGGCCCTCCCGGTCTTCAAAATCGGCTGCTCTCCGCTTGCCGGGGAGGCTGGGTTCGACTCCCAGGCGCTTCCGCCAACTGGCATGAGGGGACTGTCGCCCTTGCGACGTCACGGGGGACTGTCAGCCCTAGAAGCCAAGATCGCGTCGAGCGCTGCCTGCGTATCGCTGAAGTCGGCGAACACGACGTCCGCGTCCTTGAGCGCATCGACCGAGTACTCACCGGTCGCGACCGCGACGACACGCGCGCCGTGCGCACGCGCGCACGCGATGTCGCGCGGCGTGTCGCCGATGACCACCGTTCGCCTGGCGTCGACGTGTTCGGGCAGCCCGCGTCCGCGCGCGCGATCGAGTGCCACGGGCACCAGGTGATTCCGATCGTGCGCGTCCTCGCCGAAGGCGCCGCAGCGGAAGTAGCGCCACAGGTCGAAGTGCGCGAGCTTCACTTCCGCCGCATCCGCGAAGTTGCCGGTGAGCAGGCCGAGGAACGTCTGCGGATGCGGCTCGAGCGCGTCGAGCAGCGGCGCGATGCCGGGGAGGACGCGCTTGCCGGGACCGGGCCGCGGCACTTCCTCGCGAAGACGCTCGAGGTAGCGCCCACGGAACGAGGCGAGGGCGTCGGCGTCGGCGCTCATGCGCTGACGCGCGAACGCGTCGGCCACGATGCTGGTGTCGGTCCGGCCGGCCAGGTCGATGCCGACGAACGCGTCGGCGACGCCGAAGACGTCGTGAAAGCGCCCGGTTCATCGCGCGCTGCCCGGCGCCTCCGGTGACGACGAGCGTGCCGTCGATGTCAAACAGGATGAGTTGGTTCATCAGGACGAGCGACGAGGACAAGGGACGAAGGACGAGGGACGATCTACAATCCGAGGTCCGAGGAGAATTCACATGTTGCAGTCGAAAATGCTTGCCATGGCTGCCGGGGTTGCGCTGGCGGGCGCCACGCTCGTCGCGCGCGCCAGCAGGCTGGTCACGACATGAAGATGACACCGCTCGCCGAGGCGACCGCGACCATCGCCGGCGAGGGCATCACCGGCACGGCGACCTTCGCCGAATACCAGCACGGCGACAGCCGAGTCGTCCATGTGCATCTGAGCGTCGTCGGGGCTCAAGCCCGGCCTGCACGGCGTCCACCTGCACGCGGTCGGCAAGTGCGAGACGGCCCGCCGAACTTCGTGAGTGCCGGCGGCCACTTCGATCCGGGCCCCTCCGGCAACATGGACCCCGACGCCAATCACCCGTTCCACATGGGCGACCTGCCCAACCTGAAGGTCGGCGCGGACGGCAAGGGCGAGCTCGATGCGACGACGACGCGGGTGACGCTGACCGACGGGCCGCTCAGCCTGCTCGACGCCGACGGCTCGGCGATCATCATCCACGGCAACCCCGATCAGGGCATCACCGGTGAGCCGAAGTCCGGGCCTGAGCGGCGGACCACGCGTCGCCTGCGGCGTGATCACGCGCGAAGCAAGCCGTAGCGCCACGTACGATCCTCATCAGCCGCGAGAGCAGGCCCGGCCTTCTTCGCCTCGGTCAGCTCTCCTGGTTGCTCCATTGAGCACCAGCACGCGCGGCGCAAACGGCCGCGCGTGATCGGCATCGGCGGCCAGCACGACGACCGCCAGTCCCCGCGCGCCTGCCAGCCGCGCGAGATCGGCAGCAAACGCCGCCACCTCGTCGTCGCTCCAGGCCCGCGCGCGGATGCTCGATCAGCAGCACCGACGGGTCTCGCCGCGATCGCGCGTGCCAGCCGCATCGCGCTGGCGAACGCCTCCGTGGTCGCGGTGCCAACGGGCGCCCCGAGCGCCTCGCCAGTCAGGCCGACCTCCAGGCCCAGCGATCGACGGATCCGCGGATCGCCCCAGGCACGGGATCGATGTCCAGCGTCAGCGACATCGCGATGTTCTGCGCCGCGGTGAGCTGATCGAGCAGCACGATCCGCTCGCTGACGATGCCGAAGCGATCGACGGTGGCGAACCACTCGGCGCTGTCGGCGATCGACGAGGTGGCGCGACCGAAGACAGCCACCTCGCCCTTGTTCCGGCAGCGTGGCGCCGGTCGTCAGGTTCACGAACACTTCCGCCATCGTCTGGTCGAAGCCGGCGAGGCCGACGCGCTCACCGGCGTTGAGCGTGAAGTGGCGCAGGCGCAGCGGGCGCAGGCCGCCTACGACTTCACCAGCGACTCCATGCGGATGACCGGGGATTCCCCGGGACGAACGGCCATCACTTACCCTCGCCGCGCGCGATCCTGCAGGCGGTCGAAGTCTTCCTGCGGCGTCGTCACGCGGCCCAGGCGCGCGCGTTCGGCCCGGTCGTCGCCGTGATAGTCGGACCCGCCGGTGATGGCGAGGTTCAACGACTCGGCGAGCTGGCGGTATCGGGCCGACGCCTCGGCGTCGTGCTCGCTGTGATAGACCTCGAGTCCGTCGAGGCCCGCCTCCGCCCACTCGGCAATCCGCTGATCGCAGCGGCTGATGGCGGGTGCGCGAGCACCGCGAGGCCGCCCGCCGCGGTGCAGCGCGGCGATGGCGTCGATGACCGACGGCCCACGGCGCGGCACGAACGCCGCACCGTCGCTGCCGAGGAAGCGATCGAACGCGTCGGTCTTGTTCCGCACGTGACCGGCGGCGACGAGTGGCCGCCGCCAGCGCCGGGCGGCCGATCGCGCATTCACCGCAGTCGCGCCTCGAGAGCAGCGCCTCGGACGTCCACGGGCGCACCGAGCTCAGCGCGAGCCGCGCGCCGATCTCGCGGATGCGCGTGACCCGCGCCTGCCGCTGCTCGGCGAGAAACGCGATGAACGGCGCGTCGCTGACGTCCATCAGGTAGCCGAGCACGTGAACGTCGCGCTCGTTCTCGATCGCCGTGACCTCGACGCCGTCCACCACCCGCATGCCGAGCTCGCGGGCCGCCGGATGGGCGGCGGTCAGCCCGCCGATCGTGTCGTGGTCCGTGATGCCAAGCACTCGAATGCCGGCGAGCCAGGCCTGATGGACCAGGTCGCGGGGCTCAGCCGGCCGTCGGAGGCCTGCGTGTGCGTGTGAAGGTCGATCATGAGGACGGGGCGCGCTTAGCGGCGTGGCAGCCGGCCTGCTGAGGAAGCGTACGGGCGACCTTGGCCGGCGGCCGGCGGCGCGCGCGGCCCTGCCGCTTCACCAGCGCCTTGTATTCGCGAATGAGCAGCTCGAGGTGGACGCGCTCCTCCTCGGGCGAACTCGAGGAAGATCTGCTTGCCTTCAGAGTCCTCGAACCGCTCGCCGTAGTTCTTGAAGAAGCGGTGCGAGCCGCGCTCGCAGCGGATGCCGATCAGATAGCGCCTGCTGGTCGTTGACGCCGCGGCTCAGCCGCTCGGCGCCCTCGGAGAACAGGCCGTTGGCGGCGCCCTTGAAGAAGAGGAACGTCGGCCGCGACTCGAGCTGCGGATCGCGCTGCGAGCAGCTCTGCGTAGCGCGCTTCCAGCGTGCCGAGGTGCTCCTTCTCCTCTTCGGCGCAGCTTCTGGAACACCTGAGCGGCCGCGCGCGTCGCGCGTGATCCGAGCGGCGCGCGTGTAGAACTCCAGGCCGCTGCGCTCGGTGGCGATGGCGATGCGCAGCGCGTCGCGCGCGAACACGCAGCTCGGTCGTCGCGCCGTTGACCGGCGCCGCGCGGCCGTGCCGGCACGGCAGTCCTCGCACGTCGCCGTAGATCTGCACAGCACGCTCTGGCGCGCGGTGAAGCTGCGCGCGGCGGCGACTCTCCTCGATCGAGCGCCTCGATGTCGGAGCTGAGGAACTCGGACGAGCTGGTTGCAGGTCTTGCAGATCAGGTGGAAGTGCCGCGGGTGCCGGTACGAGTGCTCGAACCGGAACCGGCCCTCGCCGAAGTCCACCTTGCGCGGCGATGCCGGCGTCCACCATCCACTGCAGGGTGCGGTAGACGGTGGCGCGGCTGATGCGGTGATCCTCGCGGCGGATCAGGTCGACCAGATCGTCGGCGCTCAGGTGGCCTTCCTGGCGGAGGAAGACGTTGACGATGAAGTCGCGCTTGCCTGAGCGCTTGCCGCCCGCAGGCCGGAGCCGATCGAGGTCGGGAGGGGCGGAAGTCATCTCAGTCGGCACGAGCAGCTCGCCGCGCGTGCTCCGGACGGGACCTAGACGCTGAAGGACTGGCCGCAGCCGCAGGTTGAGACCGCCTGCGGGTTCTTGATGGTGAATCCGCCGCCGGTCACGGTATCGACGAGAATCGACCTCCGGCGCCCTTCAAGTAGCGCACGCTGATCGGATCGACGTACAGCCTGACGCCGTTGCTCTCCGAACACCTGATCGCCTGACGTGTTGCCCTCGTCGATCATGAGGCCGTACGCTGGAAGCCGGAGCAGCCGCCACCCTGGACGAACACCCGGAGACCGCTGCCGTCCTTCTGCTCCTCGGCGAGCAGCTCCAGAAATCTTTGAAGCGGCCGTCGGCGTGACGTTAATCATCTGTTAAGCTCCTAACGCTCAATTATAGCGGCCGCGAGCCCGGGCAACAAGCCGGGCCACCCCTCCCCAGGGCCGCCACAACCTCGCCCAACTCATTGCTAGATCAATCAGTTGCCTGGACGAGATCCGGTCGCGCCGCGAGCGCGCGCGTAGCGCGGTGGGCTGCCATCGGCGCACGAAGCAGCCCAACCTCGGCCGGGCGCTCGACCTGCAGCGCAGGCCTCGTCGGGCGTCAGCTGGACCTGCTGGCGACGCTCGGTCCGGTGGTGGCGGCGGTTGCGCCGCCCACCGAGATCCACGTCTCCGACACTGCTCGCCGACGGCTTCCCCGTCCTGCGCGGCGGTATCGGTCCACTCCCGTCGATCTGCTGGGGCCGGTGATGGTGGATCTGTCGCGCGACATCGCGGAGATCAGCTGGCTATCACGCCGCGACGCGCGTCGGCGGAGGCCATCGCGGCGGGGACGATCGACGCGGCGGCGCTGCTCGCCTGCGTCTACCAGCGCCCGATCAGGACGCCGTCCGCGCAGATGGCGGCCGACCCGCACGTCGTGGTCGATCTGCTGTGGCTCGTGGGCGATCTGGTAGCCGCGCCGGTCGTCCACATGCAGCAAGTGGCCGCGCTGAGGGAAGGGTGCCCGACTCGCCCGTGCGCGGACGCGCTCGAGCGCTGGGATCAGAAGTGTGCCTGCCCTGCGCGGGTCCTGGCCGGCGCTGGCCGAGTTCTTCTTCGGCGAGCGCCTGCTCCGCTGCGCGTTCTGCGCGGCGACGTGGCGTCACGCCGGCGCACGCGCTGCGTGCATTGCAGGACGACCGGCGCCGACTTCAGGACGATCGTCGTCGATCGCGAGCGGCCCGGCCGTCGACTGGAGTTGTGCCGGGGCTGCGGTGGATTCCTGAAGACGCTGGACGTGGAGCTGGTGACGCCGTTCCCGCTCGTGGCGATCGAGGATCTGGCAAGCGCGGATCTCGATCAGGCGGCGCTCCACACGGCTTCAAGCGACTCCCGCTGCCGGTGTTGCGGCCGACGCGTAGCGTGCGCGGCCGAACAGTTCCGCCGCCACACTGAAGGCTCGCGCGCCGACGCACCTGCGCACTCTGCGCAGCGACGCTTCGCGCACCCGCGCACCTTGCGCACCAACGAGCTTCTCGAGCTCCTGTCCGGAGCTCTGCTCAGGTCCTTGTGCAGGCTGTTGCCGTGCGCGTCCATCGTGACGATCGCCGGGAAGTCCGTCGACGTCGAGGTGCCACATCGCCTCAGGCGTGCCGAACTCCATCAGCGAGACGCCGTCGACGCGGTCGATCGTCCGCGCGTAGAACTGCGCGGCGCCGCCGATGGCGTTGAGGTACACCGCGCCGGCTCCTTCGAGCGCGCCGAGCGTCTTGCTGCCCATGCCGCCCTTGCCGATCACCGCGCGCACGCCGTAGCGCTTGATGATGTCGGCCTGATACGGCTCCTCGCGGATGCTCGTCGTCGGACCCGCGGCGGTGACCTTCCAGCCGTCGCCCTCCTTCACGACGACCGGACCGCAGTGATAGAGCACGGCGCCGCGCAGATCGACCGGCGGCTCGTGCTTCATCAGGTGCGCGTGCACGGCGTCGCGGCCGGTGAGCATCACGCCCCGACACGAGCACGACGTCGCCGACCTTCAGCGACCGCACCGCCGCCTCGTCGAGCGGCGCCGTCAGCGCGACCTCGCGGCCGGTTCGCTGGAAGCCGGCCTGGTCGATCATCGGGATGACGGGCGATGACGGATCGCGATACAGCCACTGCTTGATGGCGCCGGTCTGCGCGTCCAGCGACGACGCCGAGGCGACGGAACGCCCAGCAGTCGTACGCGACGGACACGAAGAAGCTCGCGGGCAGCCGATTGAACGCGGCGACCTTGCACCCGATCAGCGACACCGTTCCGCCGAAGCCCATCGTGCCCGACGCCGATGCGTGTTCACCGTCCGCATGATCTCGGCTTCGAGCGCCGCGAGCCGTCGGATCCGGGTTCACATCGTCCAGCGTCCGGAACAGCTGCTGCTTCGCCTCGAGATAGCCCGACGTGCGATCGCCGCCGATGGCAGACGCCGACGGCGCCGGGCGCGCAGCCCTTGCCCTGCGCCTGCCAGACGGCGTGAAGGATGCACTTGCGGACGCCCTCGAGCGTGCGATCCGCGCGGCCGAGATGCGCCAGCTCCGTCGGCAGCGAGTACTGCGCGTTCATGTTCTCGCAGCCGCCGCCCTTCAGGATCAGGCGGATCTCGATCTCGTCATCTGTTCCCACTGATCGAAGTGAAGGATCGGCGTGCCGGGCCCGAGGTTGTCGCCTGAGTTGGCGCCGGTGATCGAGTCCACGGAGTTGGGCCGCAGCTTGCCGCGTCTGGTCGGCTTCGGCGACGGCCTCGCGGATCTGCTTCTTCATCCAGATCTGGTTGGCGCCGACCGGCGTCTTGACCTCGAAGGTCGGCATCCCGGTGTCCTGGCAGATCGCGCCTTCGCCGCTCGGCGGCCAGGTCGATGTTCTGCGCGATGATGGCCAGCGCCTGGGACGAGCGCGTGGCTTCGGGCTCTACGTCGCGTGCCTGGCTGCATGGCCGCGCGCACGTCCGGCGGCAGATCCGTGGACGTCTTGACGATCAGGTCGAGGACGCGAGTCGAAGAAGTGCAGGCAGCATGCCAGACAGTATAATTTCTTCAGGCTCTGCATGCGTGACGACACCGAGTCGCGTCGAGCGCGATGCGCTGGGCGAAATGTCCGTCCCCTGGAGGCGCATTACGGCATCCAGACGGTCCGCGCGCTCGAGAACTTCCCCGTCAGCGGTCTCGCGTCCGCATCCGCGCTGGTCACCGCCACCGTGCTGGTGAAGAAGTGCGCGGCGGAAGCCAACCGCGCGATCGGCCGCCTCGCCGGCCGAGGTGGCGGGCGCCATCGTCCGCCGCGGCCGACGAGGTGCTCGCAGGGCCGGCTCCGCGATCAGTTCGTGGTCGACGTCTATCAGGCCGGCGCCGGCACCTCGCACAACATGAACGTGAACGAGGTGCTCGCGAACCGCGCGGCGGAGTTGCTCGGCGGACGCCGCGGCAGCTACACGCGCGGTGCACCCCAACGATCACGTCAACATGGGCCAGTCGACCAACGACGTCTACCCGACGGCGACGCGGCTGGCGCTGCTCATCGGCGACGAGCCGCTCTGGTCAGCCGCGGCGCGCGGCCTGGCTGCCGCGCTGGACGACGAAGGCCGCGGCCGTTCGCGCGCGTGCTGAAGGTGGGCCGCACGCACCTGCAGGATGCCGTGCCGATGACGCTCGGCCAGGAGTTCGGCGGCTACGCGGCGTGCATCGCGCGCGGCGCGGATCGACGTCGCGGCGTCGTGCGGGCAGCTGCTCGAACTGAATCTCGGCGCCACGGCCGTCGGCACCGGGCTGAACGCCGGCGACGACTACACGCGCCGCGGTCATCGCAGCTGCTGGCGCGGCAGACCGAGCTGCCTGGTCGTGGCCGGCGCGCAACTCGATTCCGCGTCACGCAGAGCATGGGCGACGTGCTCGCGCTCTCGGGCGCCGATGCGCCGCCTCGCGGTCGAGTCCGGCAAGATCGCGAGCGATCTGCGGCTGCTCGGCATGGGCCCGCGCGCCGGGCTGTCGGCGAGATCGCGGCTGCCGGCCGTGCAGCCCGGCTCGTCGATCATGCCCGGCAAGGTGAATCCGTCGATCCCCGAGATGGTGAACCAGGTCTGCTTCCAGGTGATCGGGCTGCGACACGACGGTCGCCGCGGCGGCGAGGCCGGGCCAGCTCGAGCTGAACGTGATGATGCCGGTGATCGCGTGGAACGCGCTGCACGCCGTGCTCATCCTCACGCAGGCGCTGTCGATTCTCACGTCGCGCACCATCGACGGGCCTCGAAGCCGACGCCTGCGCGGTGCCGCGAGCTGCTCGACCGCAGCACCGCGGTCGCCACCGCGCTCAGCCTGTATCTCGGCTACGCCGTCACGGCCGACGTCGCGAAAGCGTCGATCGCGAGCGGGCGGTCCGTCCGCGACATCGTGCTCGAGCGCGGCCTGATGGATGCCGCGCGGCTCGACGAGATTCTGCTCGCCAGAGGCGATGACCACGCCGGGCATCACGGGGAGCACGAATGAGCCGCGTGCGATCCGTGCTCGCCGCCATGGCTCGCGTGCGTCGCGGCCGACGACGATCGCCGCGCAGCAGGATCGCGGGCGGCGGCTGTTCCCGCCGGAGGAGCTGGGCGTCCTCGAGGGGCGCGGACCGCGACGCGTGGCAGAAGCCCGACTCTGATCATGGAACGCGCTGCGCATCGGCGACGGCTCGCGTCGTGGCCGACGTGGGCGCGGGCGGCTGGTTCACGGTGCGTCTGGCCAGGCGCGTCGGGCCCAACGGCAAGGTCTACGCGGGAAGACATCCAGCCGGAGATGCTCGCGGCGATCCGGCGCCGCGTCCTGCGCGAAGGCTTCAGCAACGTGCTGTATGTGCGCGGCAAGACGGCGGATCCGTCGGATCTCCGGCCTGCCGGAACACGCCCTGGACGCCGTGCTGATCGTGGACGCGCATCACGAGATCGCGAACCCGGTGAACCTGCTGCAGCACTGGGCGCCTCGCTGAACGCCGGCGGGCCGCATCAGGATCGTCGGATCCACGCTCGAAGGCGGCGGCCCCGGCCCCCGCTCAATCAACGCGTCGATGCGCAGAAGGTGATCGACCGAGGCGGCCAGGCAGGCCTCCGGCTCGTGAGCCGCGAGACGTTCCTGACTTTCAGTAGCCTCGCTGATTCTGGGTCGTTGAGCAACAGCGTGGCGGCGGGACCGTTGAACGCTGTGGCGGCGGGACCTCAGTCCTAGCGATGGAGACAGGAACTTCCACGCAGCGGGCATGATTGCCGCTGCCAGGCACAGCTTGATGACGTCGGCGACGACGAAGGGGTAGAAGCCGATGGACAGCGCTGCGCCGAGCGAGCGCGTGCCGGCGCCCGGCGCGAACAACGCAAGCCACAGGACGCCGCAGGTGAAGACGACGGCGAGGCCAGCGGCCATCGCCACGACGGACGTGAGGTAGCGCCGATCGAGACCGCGGCGCGCGAGCACGCCGGCCACCCACGCGGCAAACGGGTAGCTGAGAAGATATCCGGCCGTGGGGCCGAGCAGCCGCGCCGGACCCTGGGGCAGCACCGGAGACGCCGCGAAGACGGGCAGGCCCGCGAGACCGGCGGCCAGGTAGAGCACCTGGCTGAGCAGACCCAGCTCCGGACCGAGCACCACGCCGCCGAGCAGCACCACCATCGGGCTGGAAGGTGAACGGCACGGCGTGAACGGCAGCGGCACGCTGATCTGCGCGGCCGCCGCGGTCAGCACCATCATGAAGAGCCGTGGCGGCCAGCTTGAGCGGCGTCGAGATCGCGTCCGCACTCCGACGAGGCGAGCACGGCGTCCATGAATGACGGGCGCGCGGCGAGATGACGACATATCGGGCAGATTCTAACGTATGGCCTCAGCCCTGACAATTGCGGGCAGCGATTCCGGCGGCGGCGCCGGCATCCAGGCGGACCTGAAGACGTTTGCCGCGCTGCGGCGTCTACGGCACGAGCGCCATCGCCGCCCTCACCGCGCAGAACACCGTGGCGGTGACCGGCATCCACGAGGTCCCGCGCCGCCTTCGTCGTCGCGGCAGATTGATGCCGTGGCCGAGGACATCGCGATCGACGCGTGAAGACCGGCATGCTGGCCACGGCAGAGATCGTCGACGCGGTCGCGTCAGCCATCGATCCGCTGGAAGCTGCCCAACCTCGTCGTCGATCCCGTGATGGTTGCCAAGAGCGGCGACGTGCCGCTGACCGAGCCGGCGGTCGAGGCGATCCGGCGGTCGCTGCTGCCGCTCGCGGCCGTGCTGACACCGAATCGTCCAGAGGCCGAGCGGCTGCTCGGGCTGAGCGTCAGCAACCGCGACGAAGCGCGGGACGCGGCGAGGCGGCTCGTCGATCTCGGCCCGCGCGCCGTGGTCGTCAAGGGCGGACACTTCGACGAGGCCGACATCGTGGATCTGCTCTACGACGGCTCGACGTTCCACGAGTTCCGACATCCGCGCCTGCAGCACGCGTCACACGCACGGCACGGGCTGCACCTTCGCCGCGGCGATCGCGGCGCAGCTCGCGCTCGGCCTGACACTTCCGGATGCCGTGCAGCACGCGATCGATACGTGGAGGGCGCCATCGCGCACGGCCTCGCCATCGGCAGCGGCCAGGGCCCGCTCGATCACTTCTGGGCCGTCCGGCCGGCCGAGTGACCCGGGCTATACTTGAGCGTTGTGCCAGTGCCGCGACTGCAGATCATGGCGGCGCCGCTCTCGCTGGATGCCCTCACGACGGTTGTCGTCGAGTCGACTGGATGGCCCGGCGGGCGGCGTGCCAGCTTCCTCGGCCTGGTGCGCGGTGAGAATCTCGGACGCGCAGTGTGCGGTTTCTGGATACGAGGCGTACGACGCGCTCGCGCTGAAGGTGCTCGCGCGCATCGAGCAGGAAGCGCGCGCGCAATGGCCCTCGGCGACGGCTGGGCATTCATCACCGCACAGGCCGCGTCGAGATCGGCGAGGCGAGCATCGCGATCGTCGCCGCGGCGTCCGCGCACCGCGCGCGACGCGTTCGCGGTCTGCCGCTACGCGATCGAGCGCGTGAAGCAGATCCTGCCCGATCTGGAAGCACGAGCATTTCGACGACGGCGAGACCTGGATCGAGGGCGCGACGGCCGGATCCAGACGACGAGGCGGCGCGGCAGGAGGCGCGGCGGCGCGCATGCGCGTAACGGTGAGGCTGTTCGCGCAGGCTGCGCGGAGATCGTCGGCAGCGCCGAGATCGAGCGCGACGTGCCCGCCGGCGCTACGCTGGCCGTCGTGTGGGACCAGCTCGCGGCGGACTTTCCCGCGCTGGCGCCGTATGCGCGGATCGATCTCCGGCGGCGGTGAACGCGGACTACGCCGCGGCTGCACGGCGCTCGTGCGGCGACGGCGACGAGAGTCGCCTTCCTGCCGCCGGTTTCAGGTGGCTGAGGACCGGATGTTCGGACAAACTCAACGCCGTCGAGTCGCGCTACGGAGAGCTGGTGAGCTGCGTCGCCGACCCGGCTGCGTCAGGCCGACACCGTCGAGATTCCGCGGCGCGCCAGGCCGTGTCAGCGATCCGAACGATCTGTCGCCAACGTCCGTCTGACGCGCGTTGACAAGATCAGGTCGACCGGGGCGCTGGCAAGCTAGGTCGCGACAGCGTCGATATGCGTCGACTCGCGCGCAGACGAAGGAGCTACGGTCCGACGCGACGCGCTGCTCGGCGCAGCTGACACTCCGTCGCTCGACCCCTCGCGCGAAGGATCCGAACGACGAGAAGAACGTCGCTCCTCGGGAGATCCGCGTCGGGCACGCGGCGGCGACGAGGCCGCGCTGTTGCCGGCGAGCTATGTCCGGATGTCACGCGCTACGCCGAGCGTCAGGGCTGGAAGCTCGACGTCGCTGACGATGCAGCGAGACCGGCATCGGCGGCATCGCAAGGAAGCCATCGTCTCGATCGAGGGCCGCGGCGTCTACAGCCGGCTCGAACCATGACGAGCGGCGTGCACCGCGTGCAGCGTGTCCCGGCGACCGAGGCGAGCGGCCGCATCCACACGTCGACGGCGACGGTCGCCGTGCTGCCCGAGGCCGAGGACGTCGACATCCAGATCAACGAGAAGGACCTGCGCGTCGACACGTTCTGCTCGAGCGGTCCCGGCGGCCAGAGCGTCAACACGACGTACTCCGCCGTCCGCATCACGCACATGCCGACCGGACGTCGTCGTGTCGCAGCAGGACGAGAAGTCGCAGATCAAGAACCGCGCGAAGGCGATGAAGGTGCTGCGCGTCGCGGCTCTACGAGATGGAGATGCAGCAAGCAGCAGGACGCGATCGCCAGGATCGCCGCAGCCAGGTGGGCACCGGCGAGCGCTCCGAGAAGATCCGGACCTACAACTTCCCGCAGAGCCGCATCACCGACCACCGCATCAACTTCACGACGCACCAGCTCGTCGACGTGCTGAACGGTGACCTCGACGGAGCTGCTCGAAGCGGTGACGTCGCACTGCTCGCGGCGGAACAGCTGCGGCGCGAAGCACGTGAATGACGAATGACGAATGACGAATGACGAATGACGATTAAGACGCGCGGGCGACCAGCGTGCGCTCGAGGCCCCTTGCAGATCGGCGCAACACCTCCGACCAGCCTCGACTCGTGAACGGCGCTCACCGCCGCGCGGACGGCGTCGCCCTGGCCGGGCCCGAGGCTCCATCGCGCAGCCAGCCGCTCTGGCGTCAGCTTCTCCGGCGCCTGCGTCAAAGCAGGGTTCCGCACTTCGCGTCGAGGCCGTCGGCGCCATGGCCGAATTCCACCGCCGTCGCAGGCTCGTAGTCGCGGACATCGGGCTGTACCCCGTTTCGCGAGCATCCCTGGCATGCGTGCCGACGGGTTCACGGCCACGATGAGATCGGGCGGCGCCGGAACATCGTCGAGCAGTGACGTTCGGATCAGACGCATCCGGGAATCGACGCCGTGCCTCGCCGCGTTCGCTGCGGCGACTGCTCAGCGCCGTCCTCGAGATGTCGGTGGCGGTGACCCTGGCGTTCACGCGTTCGCGGGCGAGAGCGCAACCGCGAGGCACCCGCTCCCCGTGCCGACATCCGCGGCGAGCCGCCAACGCCCGCCCGGCGTCGTCCATCAGCGCGAGCGCCTTTTTCGACGATGGCCTCGGTTTCCGGGCCGGGGAATGAGGACGGCAGGCGGGAACGAGGAAGGAGAGCCCCCCAGAACTCGCGTTCGCCGAGGATGCAGGCGACCGGCTCGCGACCTTCGCGCCGCCGGACCATCGCCTCGAGCCGCTCGGATACGTCATCCGCGATGGACTCATCACGATGCGCGAGATAGGTCGCGCGATCCTGCTCAGCGCGTGCCGCGCGCGGATCTCGGCGTCGATCGCCGCCTGGTCCGGATAAACGCCCGCACGGCGCAGGCGCTCGCGGCCCTCGATCACGCGCTGCAGCACAGACATGCGATCGGTCGGCCATCATTCGGTCATTCGTCATTCGTCATTCGTCCTTATCCCGGCGGCCACCCAAGCCTGCGCCGGCGAGCAGATGCCGGTGCACGTGGAATCACCGTCTGGCCGGCTTCCGCGTTGCAATTGAACACCGTCCTGTAGCCGCCTCGGCATAGCCGTTCTCGGCCGCGATGGCTCGCCGCGCGCCGCATCGCAGCGTGCCGACCAGCGCCTCGTCACCCGGGGCCAGGTCGTTCACCGTCGCGATGTGGCGCTTCGGAACGACCAGCACGGTGCAGCGGCGCCCGCGGGTTGATGTCGTTGAAGAGCGAACACTCGTCGTCTTCGTAGACCTCGACGAGGGAATCTCGCCGGCGATAATCCGGCAGAAGAGACAGGCCATCGACAGATTATGAGCCCTGATCGAACAGGACGATGTCTGAGGTTCGCCCGATAGGCCTAGGATCAGTTTCGATTTGTCCGGAAGCCGCGGCGATTCCCCTGCCCCGCTGGCTGGCCCCGGAGCTTGAGAGATTCTGGCGCGGCGGCGTTCTCCCGTCCACGTGGAAACAACCCAGATACCCGACTCGAGCTGGCCGGAATTGGACATTCCCGCAACGACCTGTCCGGCCGGCGACCACACGACCGAGCTTCATTCGCAAGGCGCGGTCCATCTCCCCCATGCGGTCGCAACGGTGTGGCCCTCAGGCGTCACGAAGCCAAGCACGGCCCGAGGCGGAGCACTTCCAACGGGACGAGCCGAGGAAATGTAGGCGATCAGGTTTCGCGAGGCGGACCAGTTTGGCGACGTCGCTCCCTCTGGAGTGTGCAACGCGAACAGGCTGGCCGCCGCTCACGCGCACTCTGAAGAGTCGCGTGGCGCGTCTGCCGGCCGGCGCCGGACAGGCCAGCTCCGTAGCCGTCAGGCGACCAGGTCATTGAGTCGATCACCTGCGCCTCAATGACCTTTCGCACGCCGCTGCCGTCAGGCGCCTACCAGCCAGATCGCGCGCGCGTGCCCCGGCTCGACACGAATCCGATGCGTGGACGAGTCGGGTGACCACGCCGGACGTTCGTCAACGGCTGTCGCCTGTCGTCACACTCCCGCGCGTCGGTGCCGTCGAGGCGCGACGTCCAGATGTGCCGGTTGCCGCTGCGGGTCGAGCTGAAGGCCAGGCGATCGCCGCGCGGCGCCGCCGACGGATCGAAGGTCCCCGCTCGAACCCTGCGTCAGGGCGTCACGTCGTGGCGGATGCGGTCCCTTCCGCGATCGTTCACGCAGATTCAGCGATCGCCGGTCCTCGTTAGACATGCCGCGACCAGCGTCCGCTTGTCCGGCCGACAGCCGCGGCCTCTGCGTAGTCGCCCGACTCCGGTCGTCACGACGAACCGCCGACTCCCTTCCGCCGGGCAGCCACCACAGCGCCAGCTCGGAGCTGGTCGGGATTTGCGCTGTACGCGTGGCCGCTGCCGTCGACGCGACGGCAGCGGGGCATGATCGGCGCGCCGGCTCGTTGTCACGACAGGACCTCCGGGCTCACCGCCCGGATCGCCGCACGCGGTAGATCTCCGGAGGGCTCCATGTTCTGCGTCGCCACGCTGCGGATGAAGTAGATCGACTGGCCGTCGGCCGACCAGGCAGGCCAGTGAATGTGCATGCCGCCCGACGAGCGGCACGACCGTGCGGGCGTGCTGTCCGCCGCTCGGCATCCGGACACCGACAGAGCCGTCGCCCGCCGATCCGCCTGGCGTCGACGTAAACGAGTTTCTGGCCGTCGGGCGACCACCGCGCGCCAACGCTCCGTCGATCAGCTTACGCGGAGCGTTCCTCCGAGCGGTGCGCCTAGCGACGTACGTCGACAGCTGCGTGACTGTGGCGCCCTCGGCACCGGCCGGAAAGACAATCTGCGATGCCGTCCGTCGGCGAGATGTCGAGCCCTCCGATGTCGTGTCCGTCGTGCGACACGTAGCAGATCGTGAATCGCGCTTGTCGAGGTTCACGGCCTCGCCGCCGCTGAGAAACTTCACCCAGACGTCGCTAGCGCGCCGGCGCGTCTCGGCCATGTAGCGCGATCCACTTGCCGTCCGGGCGAGAGCGCCGGGGGCGAACTCGGTCGCGTCCGGACGGCGACAAAGCGCGTCACGCGTGAGAAGCTCGGTCGCGCTCGTTTCGTGAGGACTGGCCCGCGCCGGCCCCACCAGCCGATTCCGGCGAGGCCCGGCGACAGGCGGCCGCCGCCGCCGAAGACGCTCGCGCCGACATCATCGGACTTTCGGCCGTCGCGGGACTGCCGCGGGCGCTGGACGTCGACCCGACGCTGCCGACCTGACGTAAGCTGGCGGCGGAATCGAGCGCGAACATCAGGTCGCGCGCGGACTGGAACCGCTGCTCGGGCGCCTTCTCGAGACAGTGATCGGCGACGCGCGCCAGACAGCGGCGACAGCGCCGGGCCGCACGTCGTCCAGCGGTGGCGGGGTGTCGATGCAGCGACTGCGCTCATCGACTCGGCGCCAGACGGCCGGCTGAACGGGCTCTGTGCCCGAGACCATCTCGTACAGCACCACGCCGAAGGCGAACAGGTCGCGCACGGTGATCGACGGCTTTGCCCCTTCACCTGCTCCGGCGCCATGTAGCTGCGTCGTCCCGACGATGACGCCGGGCTCGGTGGCGTAGGCGGTCTGGACCTTCGTCTGCGATCCGCCATCCGCGCTCGTCGCTCGCGAGCTTGGCGAGGCCGAAGTCCAGGATCTTGACGTGTCCGTCTCTGGTGAGAAACAGGTTCTCCGGCTTGAGATCGCGGTGCACGATGCCGCGCCCGTGCGCCGCTGCCGGTCCGCGGGCGACCTGCCGCGCCCGATCTCGAGCGCTTCCGCGCTCAGCGACCGGTCCGCGCACCGAGGCGCTCGCGCAGCGTCTCGCCTTCCAGCCGCTCGGCGACGATTTACGGCTGGCCGTTGTCGGTGCCGACGTCGAAGACCGTCAGGATGTTCGGGTGATTGAGCTGGCTTCGCGCGCGCGCTTCCGATCTCGAACCGGCGGAGCCGATCGGAGTCTGTCGAAACTGCGCCGGCAGGACCTTGATGCGCGACATCGCGGCGCAGCCGCGTCGTCGTGGGCGAGGAACACCGCCCATCGCCGCCCGCGCCGAGCAGCGAGATTGAACCTCGTAGGGGCCGACGCGAGTGCCTGGACCGATCGCCAGCGGGGCAGAGCCGCGCGGATTATGGATCAGGTCTGACAGTCGTCAGCAGATGCCGGCCCTCATAGGAGCCTTGGTCGAACAGCGCACGATGCCCGAGGTCCGCTCCGCTCCGCCAGTCCAATCATCACGTGCCTCGTTATCGGGCAGCCAACTGGATGCCGCGAGGTCGCTGGTTGTTGGCCAGACGAATCCCAGCCTTTCTGGGCGGACCGTCCCCGTGCATGTCGTAGATCCAGACCGTCGACTCGATCCCGCCGGGATCCGACAGAGTGGCCACCGAACGGCCGTCTGGCGACCAGGCAGCGATTCCATTTGCAAGGCGCGGCGACTCGGTCCAGCCAGGGACGACGCCTTGCCCGGCAGGTGTCACGAGTGCGAGCCGTGATTGGGCGGCGTCGTGGGCGTGGGCGGCGTGTATTCGACGTAGGCAATCAGATTGCGGGCAGCAGACCAGTGCGGCGCCGTGGCCCCCAGCCGCGGTCGCCAGTCGGACGGACGCACCTCGTTTTCAAACGGCCAGCCCGCGAAACACAGTAGCGAGGCGACCTCGCCGTCGGGGGCAGCGAAGACGAGTTCTGCGCCCGTCCGGCGACCAGGTCACCGTGTCGATGACTCGTGCCGAGATCACCTTGCGCAGGGCGCTACCGTCCGCCCCGACCACCCAGATGCCGCCCGCCTCGCCACGGCTGGAAAACAAAGGCGATGGACGCCCCGTCAGGTGACCAGGCCGGGCGCTCGTCGATCGCGAGGGCCCGAGGTGACCTGCCGCAGATCCGCTTCCGTCGAGCCAGGCCGTCCAGATGTGCCGGATTGCCGTCACTGGCGCGACGAGCTGAACGCCACGCGCTCGCCACTCGGCGACACGGCAGGATCGTAGCCGCCAGACCAGCCTTCCGTGATGCGCGTCGGCACGGCGGGAGCAGCCGCCCCGGTGAGCGAGCGTCGCCAACCCGAACGGCGGAACTGCGTACCGCGGCCGCCATCATCCGGCGATCGGCCGACGAATCGGGCCTCGGCGCGTAGTCGCCAACACCCGTGGTGACCCTGGATCGGCGGCCCCAGTCAACCGGCTTCCACCAGATCGCCAGTTCCGCGCTGGTCGGATTCAAGCGCCGTAAGAGGAGCCCGGCTCCGTCACGCGACGGCCACGGAAAGAAGCGCGCGGCGGGTCGTCGTCACGACCGGTTCCGCGCTGCCGCCGGCTGCGGCCACGCGGAAGATCTCCGCCGGCTCACCGTTCATGGATGACGTGCTCTCTTGATGAAATAGACAAACTGGCTGTCGGCGTGACCGTCACGACCACGTGCGCATGAGGCACACCGCCTGCAGCCGGCAGGATTTGACCCGCCGGTTCGCGCCGTTGGCGTCCGAGACTCAGCCGGAGCATCGCCGGCCCCACCACCGGCGACGACATAGGCGAGCTTCGTGCCCTCGGGCGACCAGCGCGCGGGAAATGCCGCAGTCGATCAGCTTCCGCGGCATACTGCCAAGCGGCGCGCCCTGAATCACGTGCGCCGACATCATCGACGGCGGGAGCGCCGTAGACCCGCCGAGTGAACATGATCTGCGTTCCATCAGGCGAGATGTCGAGCCCACCGACGTCGCTGCTGCGGGCGACCTCGAGGTTTTTCGCTTCCGGCCGTCAGATCCGCCGTCTCGCCACCGCTGAGGAACGCGACGAACACGCCAATATGGTCCCCGGCACGCGACAGCACACATGCGCGATCCACTTGCCGTCGGGCGACAGGACCGGCGAGAACTCGTTCCTGCTCGTTGCCACGATTCGCGTGACGCGCGCGAAGGTCGGCGCATCGCTTCCAACCGCGGGCGTCCGCCCAAGCCTCCACCCCAACGCGAGTGCGCAGCCAGTGGCCCCCGCTTGCAGAAGCCACCGCAGGGCCGTTCGGCGCGACCTGGCACGCGGTTCGATTGCGGGCGCCGCGTCGTAACGCTGCTCGAGCGGCTGCCCACGGATTCGAGCGCGAACAGCAGGTCGCGCCCCGACTGGAAGCGCTGCTCCGGTGACTTCGAGACAGTGCTCGGCGATGCGAGCGAGAGCCGGTGAGCTTCCCGGCTTCAGCTCGTCGAGCGGCGCCGGCGCGTCATGCAGAACGGCGCTCATCGACTCGGCGCTCGAGGGCCTGTTGAAGGGGCTCGCGCCGGACAGCATTTCGTACAGAACAACCCCGAACGCGAACAGGTCCGCGCGGTGGTCCAGCGGCTGACCCTTCACCTGCTCCGGAGCCATACCGCACCGTGCCCACGACGAGACCCGGCTCGGTCGCGAAGGCGGTGGCGACCTGCGTCTCGGCGCCAGTCGCCTCCTCCTGTGTCAGTTTCGCGAGACCGAAGTCGAGAATCTTGACGTGTCCGTCTCTGGTGAGAAACAAGTTCTCGGGCTTGAGATCCTATGCACGATCCCGCGAGCGTGCGCGGCGACGAGCCCTCGCGCCACCTGGCGGGCGATCTCCACGGCCTCGCGCTGGCAATCGCGCCTCGAGAGAGCCGGCCGCAGCTTCGCCCCTCCAGCCGCTCTGAGACGACATACGGCTGTCCGCCTTCGGCGCCGATGTCGAAAATCGCGAGGATGTTCGGGGTGGTTGAGCTGACCGGCGGCCCGCGCCTCGACCTCGAACCGGCGCATCCGGTCGGCGTCATCAGCAAAGCGCGCGGGCAGGATCTTCACGGCGACGTCGCGCCCGGAGCCGCGCATCGCGCGCGGAACACCTCGCCCATGCCGCCCGCGCCGAGCAGCGAGCGAATCTCGTAGGGGCCGACGCGAGTGCCTGACCGATCGCCATGCAGGCAAAACCCGCGCGGATTATGGATCAGGTCTGATAGTCGTCAGCAGATGCCCGGCCCCGGCTACCGCTTCATCCCCGGCAAAGTCAACGACGCGGTAGCCGGCGGCGATACTGCAAAAATCGCCCGCGTTTCGAGCCGCCAGCGCAGGGCGAGCGACGGATCCTCGCTGAGCATCCTCGTGTAGTCGGCAGGAACGTCGACGCGGACGCAGGGCTTCTCACGTCCGGATCGAACCCGGCCGGCGTGATCCAGTCTCCGGAGGCTGCCGCGCGGTTCACGATCAGCGCCCTCGCGGCCTCGCTCGACACGATGGTCAGGCCGGACGAGTCGGCGACGCCACGACGTGCGGCCGGCGGATCCACCACTGACAGACGAACCGATCCGTGCGGGCAGGCCACCGTGCAGCGGGCTGCATCTCGCCGTAGACGTTCTCCTCGCGTATCGCTCGACCACGACGCCCAGCTTCACGAAGTTCAGGTGCGCGTTGGTGGCCTGCAACGGATCGAACGTCCACCTCGATGAGATCGAGCCCGAGCGCGAGCGCCCGCTCGCGCTGCGCCAGTTTCAGCGCGCGGCCGAGCCCCGCACCGCGCTGATCCGGATGCACGCCGAGCATGTGCGACCAGTGCGAGGCGCCGGCCTCGCCTCGGACGGAGCGCCGGGAACGAGTAGACGAACCCTCACGAGCTGGTCATCGTCCCGACGCGCCGATGACGCACGCTGCGCCGCGCCGCACGCTGACGGCAGGATCACGACGGGGACGAGGTCCACGCGGCCCCAGATCAGGCCCTCCAGTTCGACCTTGCGGAACTCGTCGAGGGTAGTCAGATCAGCGAGATGAACGCATGGCCTGAGGGTTCGGGGAGCGGGGGTGCCATGGGAAGTGGTCCGGTTCTGGAGGGTTCGGCAGGTGCTGAGGTGCTTGAGGGTTCGGTGCCGGAGGCTTCAGTGGATCGTCCAGCCTCGCAACATCTCCCGCAACCCGCAAATCAGCACGCCGAACCCCCAGGACCCTCTCACGCCTCCGCACCCCCGCACCCCCACCTAGGCAAGAGGCGGAAGCAGCTCGTGCAGAGTGTGAATGACCGGGACGTCGCGGAACTGATCCGCGTTGCCGGCGAAGGGCTGGTCGGCGGACCCGCGTCGCACGAGCACCGCGCGCATGCCGACGCCGAGCGCTCCCGCGATGTCCGCGTCCGAGGCTGTCACCCACCATCACCGATTCGCCTGCCTGCACGCCCATCAACTGCAGGGCTGCGTTGAAGATGCTCGGATGCGGCTTCAAATAGCCGTGATCAGACGACGAGACGGCCGCGCCATCATCAGGCCGTCCAGCTCGAAGTGGCTCTGGAACGACGTCAGCGGCCGATGGCTGTTCGAGATGAGCCTGATCCGGATGCCGCGCGCGATCGCGCGCAGCACGTCCGGCACATCGTCGCTATGTCGAAGTGGTGATGCGACGCCCACTGTCGTACACCTCGACGGCGCACGTCTGGACCCTCGCCGGTGCCGCCCATCGCCTCGATGATCGACGCCGTGTAACGGTGGAAGATCGCCGGATCGTAGATGTCGCCCTGCGCGGCGTCGAGAACCGGCGCCGCCCTCGTCGCGGCGTCGGGCGAACCGCGACTCGTCGAGCACCAGGCCGTGGCGCTCCCTGAAGCGGCGATAGCCCTCGCCGCGAAACGTCGGGCCCGGGTAAGATCAGCGTGAAATCGACGTCGTGAAGAAGACTGCCGTCGGTCCTCACGGGCCCGCCACGGAGATCGCGGCGCGATCCGGTAGAGGAACGTGGCGGCGGTCTCGTTCACCCGTCGAGCGTCACGCGCTCGAGCAGGCCGGGCAGCCGTCGATCGAGAAGTCGAGCCCGAGGCCGAAGTAGCTCGGCGGTGTGGAGGAAGCTGGCAATGCCCGCGTTGGTCTCGACTCCCGTTTTCGCCTGAGCCTTTGTATCAATATCGGATAAGGCCGAGTTCCTTGCCGCGTCGAGCGCTTGCACTGAGATCACCACGGCATCCTGCAGACTACATGCTGCGCAAGCACTGGTGACCTGTATAAACCGGAAGAACTTATTGCACCTGAAGCGTTCTTATGCGCCAGCGTTGTTGATCCAGTTGTTCCCGTGTTGCCTTGGATCAGCCCTGGAAGGAATGTCTTTGCTGATCAGACCTTCAATGATTGGGCCACAACTCGTAGATTCGCACGAGCCGGATGCACGGAGAGCACCTTATAGATTATAATATTCCGAAATCAACGGGGCTACGAAGGCTCCCGGCCGAAGCGTTAGAAGGCTCTTTTGATAGCTTTGGAAGCCGATGCCGACGGCAAGCCATTTGCGTCATCGCTGTTAAAAACCGTTGGCTTCTTCTCCCTGGTTTCGCTACCAGTGGCAGAGCAGGTCGATCTGGAAGTAGCTCTCAACCCGTGGCTATTATCGTCCGTCACTCGTCGACAGAGCCGAGCCTATCTTAAGCATTCTAAACAACTGTCACCTGCTGATAAGAGTTCCCGGATCAACGACTCCGAGAGTCATTCTGGTTGGGCGCCTAGCCTCCTGAAGTTCTCCAACGAGACGGTGTGGGAGCAGAACAGATCTACGGTGGCCTACTCCGAAGACATTCCCAGCCGAGGAGCTAAGCACGCCTGCCCCGGTGCTAGACTTCAACAGCGATGCATAAGACTATACGATTCTGATCTATGGAGCGCTAATCTCCGACAGAAGCTTGGGCGCCCATTACCCCAAATCTGCGCGGCGTGCATAGGTAAGCGCGCAGAGCAGAGCCTATCGAAAACCTTCTATGCTTCTTTTCTGATGGAACCACCAACCGAGGAAGACAATTGCAGGTGGAAGAATTTTCGATCCTTTCCAAGAGCAGCCCAGCACCACTGTTCTTACGCAGCCACGGGCGCGATAAGATAAACGTACTCATCGCGACGCCTTGGACTGACCAAGGCGGCGTCGAGACTAGGTATCATTTTGCAACTCTGCTCGGCCCCTTGATAAGTCGCGCTTCAGGGTCACTATTGCAACCACTCTTCCCGGGCATAATCCATGGGATCATCTAGCACGTAAAAACCGGTGCTTTGGTTTTACCACCTCGCAGATTTGCTGAAGCCAGCCGTTGTTACCAAAGGTCTTCTTCACCTAATTCTTGACTCAATCTGCGGATTGTCTTTACATAATTCACTTCCAGAGCTGCCTATGAGTTCTCTGAAACTAGTCAAACGGGATCGCCCCATGGTTATCGATTATCGATCGCAATGAAGTGCTCGAGCCTGTCGGTGGATTCCCGGTCCTGTCGGCTCAGGCGGGCAATGATGCTGATCAATGTCAGGACTGTCGGTCATCGAAAGTTAGCTGACCATATGGCGGCAGCAGTATGGCCTCACGCCACGGCAATCTTCGCGTGATCTATGCCGGGACCGACATGGGGCGCATTGAAAATTCCTTATCACAGCGAAGAGGCCGCCTCCATGAAATGTGCCGGGTCAACCCTGAAACGCCCATTATAAGTTTTGTCGGAAGATTTACTGCGCAAAAACGGCCCGATGTTTTTGTGCGCTCTGTCGCAAAGCTTCTTGAACTCCAACCACAGAGCGTTGCTCACTTTGCAATGATAGGGGACGGAACATCTCGACCAGCCGTCTGAGCATCTTGTTGCGAAGCTCGGCCTGAATGAACGTATTCATTTGTTGGGTGCTCACACCAAGGCGATAGAGTCTGCTGGTCGATTCAACTGTCCTCATGATGCCGTCGGACTATGAAGGCCTGGCGCTACGTTTCCTATGAAGCCATGTCCCTGGGGGTCCCGCAAATCTTTGCGAATGTTAATGGTCAATCCGGAGCTCATCACGCCCGACACAGGTATTCTCGTCGATAATGGTCCGGGTGAAGAACTCCGATACGCTCAAGCTTGTTTGGAACTGCTCTCTGACTCCGACCGGCGAGAACGCACATGGCAAGGGCCGGAAAGAAAAGGTCAGAGTCCCATTTCACCGCTCAAAACGCTGTGAAAAGAATATGCGGAGATCTTTGAAGAAATGGCGGAGCTGAGCCGAAAACGGGTATCCGAAATACCGCATTTAAGACCGCCTCACATCAACCCACTGGTCGAACTCGCGTGACATTGTGACTCTGAGCAATCGAAATTCCGTTGATGTGATTATTCCTGCTCGCGGAAGCACTCCTTGGCTGGAACTGAGCTTAACAAGCATAGCTTTGCAGAGTTTTCAGGCTTCCGACATCATCCTCATTGATGATGGACTTGCACACGTGAATTCGACTAAAGAATTGGGCCAAAAACTCTTTGGCCATCGATTTCGCCTATTAAAAAACGAAGGCCAAGGCATTTCTGCAGCACTCAATACCGGTATTCAACAAAGTGGCGCACATTGGATCGCGCGGATGGATGCGGACGATATCGCTCACCCCAATCGTTCTCAAGATGCAACTGGATTTCTTTGTCGCATCAATCTCCCGGGGTTATCGGTTGTGGGACCCAGGTCAGGTTTATCAACTCGAAAGGAATGGTCTTGGGGTATTCTCATTTACCGACCGCCTGGTCGCAAATTCGCGAGCGCATCACCGGAAAGGACATGCTTTGTGCACTCTTCTCTATTAATGAAGAGAGAGGATCTTCTCGCAACCCCCTACCGCCCCAGCATGGACGGAGCAGAAGACGTGGACCTCATTCTCCGCCTTGCCGAAAGAGGGAAGATTACGAATTTAGACACGCGCCTCCTAGATTATCGCCTGCATCCAACCCAAGAGAGTTTTTGTGCGCGGGCACGGCATACGGCGGTCCAAGAACTGGCTTTTCGGTTGGCCTTAACTAGAAGAAGAACGAATTCGGACCCATTAGAAAGGACACCCGGCCTGGCAAGAAGATTCATTAACTGGCGCCTGTCGGACTCTGAGTACATCAGGTCACGAACTTTCCTGACCGCACTCCGTTACGCAAAAATCTATCTCGGTGGACTTGATCTCAGCGGGTTTGGCCAAACGGCGTTGGTCGGCCTCAAATCATTGCCGACCAGTTGGTCCTCGCTTTGCCTCGCGTGGCTGATTTTCCGAAAAGCTGGCGCTGCACTACTTCAACAATCGACTCCCTTCACGGAGCTCAACATTCGTTAGAAATCGAGATTGCTGCCTTGCGCGTCCTCATCATCACAAAACGCCAGTATATGGGAAAGGATTTGTTGAATGACCGGTTCGGCAGATTTCGGGAACTGCCTTTGAAAGTAGCCCAGCTAGGACATGACGTAACGGGAATCGCAATCAGTTATCGTCGAAGGAAAGAAGGCACTGTCGTGGATTGCGAACCGTCGACAAACGCCGGTGTGACCTGGCATTCCTTCAACTTGATCAATGGCCTCGCAACACCATTGGAGTGCGGGACCCGCGCATTCCAAATTGCAAGGAAAGTCAAACCGGACCTCATTTGGGCAGGCTCAGACGCCTATCAGGTAATGTTTGGGGCATGGTTGGCCAAGCGAGCCCAGGCTCGCTGCGTGATTGATCTCTATGATAACTTCGAAGCCTTCGGAGCGAGCCGGCTCCCTTTCGTGATGTCTTCGTTTCGACAAGCCGTAAAAGAGGCCGACGGCGTGACTTGCTTTAGTGAACGGTTGGCCCGCCACGTCGTGCGCACTTATCCTCGAGCCAAACCCACCATGGTGATCGAGAATGGAGTGCGTCGGGACTTCTTGGATTTACGGAATCAGCAGGAATGTCGGCGACAACTCAACCTTCCTGAAGGCGCAAGGATAATCGGGACCGCCGGGGCACTGGATAGTAGTCGTGGTATAGATACCCTTTTTAAAGCTTTTAATTTGCTGTCGCTCCAAGACAACGACTTTCACTTGGCGATCGCAGGTCCGCGCGAGCGTGGCATACAGATTCCAACTGGTCCGAACGTTCACGATCTCGGTGTTCTGCGCCATGAAGAGGTACCTTGTTTCATCAATGCTCTGGATTTAGCCGTTATCTGCTATCGGCAATCGGCTCAAGGCGAGTTCAGTTTTCCACAAAAAGCCTACGAGATCATGGCGTGCCGCGTGCCGCTGATTGCGGCGGCAGTGGGCTGCATGAACGAACTTTTGAGCGACTATCCCGGATGCCTATACGAACCGGAGAACCCCCAAAGCCTTGCCGAGACGGCATTCCTGCAGCTCAAGAACAGGACCACTGTTCCGATCGAAGTGCCGTCCTGGGCGGATTCAGCAAAGCAGCTGGCGGATTTCTTTGAAAAGGTCATTCAGGGAGATACGACTAGTACCGGAACACAACCGATTGCCGAGATCGCCCGTTAGTTTTGGTTGGACACAGAAACCCCAAATTCTACTTCGTATTGGGCAGCAATCTTTGGCCAGCAAAACTTGTCCTGAACTCTCCGTATGGCAGCCTCACCCATGACTCGTTTCGTTTGGCCATCGTTGAGCAAAGAGATGACTGCGTCGCTTAGGCGTTCGTAATCGCCAGGCTCGGTTAAGAGGCCGGTTTTGCCATCTTCGACGGCATCCGGGATTCCACCCACCCGCGTGGCCACCACTGGTTTGCCAGCGGCCGCCGCTTCCACGAGGACAATGCCGAATCCTTCCACATCGTTGTCGTCCTGGAGCGCCGGCAACACAACTACATTACAGGTTTGATAGAGGCCGACGACATCTTCGTCAGGCAACCCACCGAGCAATCGAACGTGGCTCAGCAAACCCTTTGCTGAAATCACCGCTGCGATTTCTCCAATCGTATCGTCCCGGTAGGTCAACGCCTCCACCGGATTATCACCGACGACGACGAAACAGGCATCGGGAATTTCTTTTGCGATCCGCCCAAGCGAGTATTGTATGAATTCCTTAACGCCTTTTCGCTTCGCGAGTCGCCCGACAAAAAGAATGATGCGTTTTCCATCCAAACCAAACTTCCGTTTGCTAGCGTCGGCAACATCGGTCGATTGGAATCGCCCCGGCTGTACACCGGGGGAATCACCGAGACCAACGTATTGCGGGCGCCCTTCTCTTTCGCCAGCAACGCCGTATACGTGCTGTTGGCTATGACTCGCTCGCAATACTTCAACCAGCGAACACATGACAGCTGATAGAGTCTGTTGGGATAGACAAGATCAAGACCGTGAGCCTGTATGACCGCCTTACCACCGAAGAGCCGAGCAAGAATCAGCACGAGCGGCGTGACCATAACGCTTCCACCAAAAATCACCTCGATCTTCCGATTTCGCAGCAAGATCATTGCACCGCGCCAAAGCGCATACAACGCAAACGGAATCAGTCCAGGGAATGGCGTTCGAAATATATCCTCTTCATCTGGAACAGGAGAAGCGTGTGATGTAACAACTACAACAGAGTGCCTCTTTCTAAGATCCATGCAAAGATTACTGACGAGGTACTCGATGCCGCCACGCCGGGGCGGATAGTTCCAGGTTATAACCAGAATCTCCATGCGAGACGGGTTGCTTCTTAGGCTACAAAGATAAGCGCGCGCACGACAGAGGAATCACGGAAAACTTCTTCATTCATCTCTTTCATGCAGAGGCTGCCGGGCAGATTGTCGCTCCATCCGCAACAACGCAATCTGTTCTGAAATGAGACCAAGCATGAAGATGATTACGGCGGTCGTCAGCAAAAACACCGACATATTGGTAAAACGGTGCTGCGTGACAAAGGTGTAAGCGTAATTGGCGATGCCGCAGAAAAAAAGAAAAGGCTCACCGGCAAAAATACACGGAACGGAGAAAACAGCGTGGCGATCTTTGTGATGATCAGCAAGAACCGGACGCCGTCGGTAACCAAGCTTATTTTGCTTTGTCCCGCACGGTACAGGGTTTGAATGGGGACATACGTGACCGTAAGTCCCGAGCGTAAGAACGCCAGTGTCAATGTCGTCGGATACGAGAATGTGTTGGGCAGCAGATCAATAAACCGCACTGCGTCGAGCCGCGAGAGGAGCCGAAATCCTGAGGTCAGATCCTTGACTTTGAAACGGGTCACGTAAGACGCGAAAAGATTATAAACGACATTGGCGGCATAGCGATGAAACCTCCGCTTTGATCCCTTTGCCCGCGCGCCGACAACCATATGGTAGTTGCGCGATTCGGCTATTAGCTTCGGGATATCCTCGGGACGATGTTGGCCGTCACCATCCATGAAGACGAGGAACCTTCCGCGAGCGGCACGAATGCCGCTCTTGATGGCCGCTCCGTTGCCGATGTTGTAGGGGTGACGGATCACGTTGGCGCCACCGGCCATCGCCGCATCTGCGCTGCCGTCCGTGGAACCGTCGTCGATCACGATGATTTCCGAGTTTGCCAGCCGCAGCGCTCGGATATTGTTCAACAATTCTTGAAGCTTTCCCGCTTCGTTGAATACCGGAATGATAATCGAGATTTCACAAGCACTAGTCATGGAGCTGCAAAACCGAATAGCCGCGATCACGAAACAAACTTTTGAGATGGCTTGGCAGTGAAGGCGTCCCATAGCCGTTGTTGGGCCGGGTCTAAATTATCGCGCAGGAATCGTATGAGGAGATCGTCTCTTACCAAGAGATGGGTCAACTGTCTTGCTTTGAGCCGGCGAGCCACGTCTGCCGGTTCTTTCGCGGATTGGATTGCCCTAAGAAGGAAACCGGGAAGCTCTCCGCCGTCATGAAAATACTCTCGCTCGCAATAATACCCCCTTCGCCCGACAAAGAGAAGGTAAATTTTCGTCGTCGGTGAAAGTTCCCGATTGATGTATTGGAAAGCGGGATATTCAGGTAGCGCCCGAGTCAAGTAGGCCACTCGGGTCTCCTGCCCGGTCACGTAGCCTAACGGTGCTACGTCCTGAAAATACCGCCAGAGGTAATACCCGTTGAAGGTGGCGAAACCAAACAAAGCCGCGAATAGGTAGGCGGGCTGTTTGAGGCGCAAGTAAACATTAAAAACGCCGTAGGTGAATAATATCACCATCGGCGGTACGATAGGCAGAATATAGCGAGCCCGAAGATCAACGAGAAACAAGGCATAAGCAAAGAACAGAACCGCGAAACTCACTAGAAGCTTCTTTTCCTCGAGCCACTTGCCTTTGAAAGCCCACGGCAGGAGGAGAATCAAACTTGGGCCCAGCACACCATCAAAATATTGGGGATCGTCGTCGCGGCCGAAGAAGAATAGGCGCAGCGGCAGCGCCGTGATTTGCCACCAGCTCGCCGTAGAGAAGCTCGCGCTTGGCGAAAACTCCCAGGCTGACGTAACTTCACACCGCCGCCCTCGATTTCAGTCTTCGCAGGGAAAAACCCACCCAGCAGGGGAAAAAGGATTGCCGGTTTGAAGCCAATTCTTGGCCAACCAAGGGAGAAACGGCAACGCGCCGACGGCGGCGAAGAGTACACAATTGGAGAGAATCTTGCCGAGGCCTTGTTCAGTTTCTCTAACCGCCACCCAGGCAAACAGAAAAATAATAGCAACCATGCCACTAACCCATTGGGCTTCGTGGCTACCGCGAATCCGGCAGATAAAGCAGCCATGATCAGCCATTGCCCGCCTGTCTTGTCTTCGCGCCAGCGAAGAATGCACAAAAGCGCTGCCGTAGAGTAGAAGGTTGTACCGAGATCGACGTAGGCCCAGTGACTCAAGCGAAGCACCGACGGCACTGAGATGAAAAAAGAATCCGACGAGACCATAAACTGCGTTCATCCGTCGGGACAAATAGGCGTACAGGGATAGGCCGGTAAGAAAAGCAAACAGGCCATGGATGAATTTTGAAACCGAATCATACCCCCAGTAGACCCAGGGCGTGTAAAGCATGTCGAGCAGCATGGGAAAATAGGAATACGGCGCCATCGGAACCTCGATGATCTTTCCGGCACGCACATAGAGCTGGGGGATCGCAAGGTGGTGCGTGAGTTCGTCGCGGGCCGTCGGCGGAACAAGGCAGAGGATGATCTCAGTTCCGAGAATGACGAAGATGGATAACCAAAGGATCCGTCCGACCCAATTGGTCTCCCATAGTGCACCGATAAATGCTGCGAGGAAGAAGACTGTTGCAGCGACGAGACTGGCGGCTACAAATAGATTCAGCAACGAACTGCCAACATATCCCGCCAGTCCCAGCAAAAAGTAAATCGTGCCAACGCTGCCGAGCAGGCAACCGACTAAGCAAGTACGAAACAGCAAGACGGAGAAGCGATCTTCCATCATGCCCAATGACTACCAGGTTTGAATCGCCATCTGATGGAAGGGAATGCGGGCCTAAATGCCATTCTATTGGCTTTGTGGCACCGGCGTCTATTTTGCAGGATTTTCTGCAATAAAGATCAAAGCGTTAAGATCACATCCAACCAGGGCCCGGCAGGCAAGCCCTGGTTGGCATGAGACAAGGGCGATGTCGTGGGATCACAACTCGCTTCTTCATCTCACCGATCTCATAAAGATTGAGCTTCGAAGCTTTCGGAAAGAGATTTCAGTTTCAACGTCTGGCGCATGTTTTCCATGAAGGCGTTGAGGTTCTTATATTTCGCCGGAATTTCGTATTTGACCGTAGTGTAAAGATAGTGAAGCTGGGAAAAATCGAAATGTCCGCGATGGTCATCCGATCAAAGATAAATTTCTTCCCGGAATACATTTGATCCAAAGTGTTAAAGTGCGCATCCCACTCCGCCTCGGTTTTCTTGCGTGCTTCAGGCGTCTCGGCCCGGCGAATCGCATGATTGGCATGAATCACCACTTCATCGGACCAATCTTCCAGCGCTAAGCAGAGTCCCTTATTGGAAGCGCCGTCGGGATAGATACTGGTCCCCGGATGATCTTTCTCCAGCCGGGCCGAGATCACGGTGGAGTCAATAACGCACTCACCGTTGTAGTCCATCGAGGGAACTTTTCTTTGCCCCGTGTATTCGATGAGCGATTTACGTTCATCCTTTCGCACATCGACAATATCGTAGGGCACTTTTTTCATCGCCAGCACGATCCTGATCTTCTCGCAAAACATCGAAGTCTGAGACTGAAAAAGCCGTATTGCCATTGTTTATTCCTCCTCTTTTTAATGTTTGGTATCTAGCGGTCGATTAGCGATGAGGCATTTTGCTCGAAGCTGCCTCTCACGCATGAGCTGATGAATAGTCATCGCCTCCTTGACAATCGAGCAGTGCCCCCGATTCTAGAGGGGATTTGCAGCTCCTTGCAACAAAAATAGGGGGCCAGCCATAAAAGCAGATTGAAAAGGCAGCGCCGTTTTGAAATACTTCAAACTCATCCACCGATTTGGGAAGTAAACGTTAACGAGGAGTCCGATGGCGAAGTATTTACAATGCAGCGAGTGCGGCAAGCTGGCTTTTTATTACGATGACTTCGTAGGAACGGAAAAACCTTTCTACAAACGCTTCATGCGTTACCCAGAGGGGGAAACAAAATACCAGCCACCGCGGTGTTTCAGCTGTGGCGGCGTGCCACGGCTTATTCACGAATTGATCAAGGAAGAAAAAGCCGCCGCCAAACATTAAGCTCCATAGCGAATAGCGGCCTTGGCGTCCGGCCACAATCGACCGAACCTGCTCCTCGGAAAGCATTCTGGTTCTCGCGGACCTGCTCAGATTTTTCCGGCGCGATATATGAGTGCTGCCCGGGAGCACGTACATGAAGAAGATCTTTGTTCTTGCAAGCTCCAAATTGGAAAAATTCTGAAAGAAGACCCACAAAAAGATGATCCCGGGAATTTTGTAATGTTGACGTAAGGGTCACAGTCTGATAGGCAACTCTCAAGTGAAAGCCAAGATCGCTCTCTTTCTCTCACTCCTTTTAGCATTTTCCCTCCTTGCAGATGGCATCGAGGTGCGTGCCGACCTTGATGACGACCTCAAGGAAGAAGCTTCTTCGATCGACGCCCTTGTTATCTCGTTAAGGTTCAAAGATTCGGGGCGTTTACGCAGCCGTCGGACCACAACTAACTTATCGGCACTGTCGGGCGGCTTCGGTGTCCGATCAGAAAATTTTCTCTCCACTGCCAGGATAAAAAAACCGTCCACTTTTTCGCAACAAGAGCTTTATAGCCTTCAACAAGTCTATCGCCTTTAAAATACCCTCTCCTTAAGCTCTCTTTTATCTATTGAACCTGGTCTAGCTCAAGATCGGTCCAACAGATTCTTCGTGTCCCAGCCATTTGGCGCGAAGCGCGGGGAAAAGCCCGCGCCGCGGCAATTAAAGAATGGCCTGGCCTGGGACGGCTAAGGAGATTCAAATGAACACTTTGAAAATGACTTTTCTCATGACGTTTCTGACCGTGATTGTGGTCAAAGTCGGTAGGGCACTAGGTGGTGCAGAGGGCGCGTTGATCGCCCTCATGATCGCTTTAGTCGTCCACGCTATCAACTACTGGTTCATCGACAAAATCATTCTGCGCATGCACGGTGCAAAGGAAATTCAACCCGATGGCCTGCCGGGGCTCTATCGTACGGTACAAGATCTAACATGCCGAGCACAGATGCCCATGCCCAAATTCTATTTGCTTCCCCGACGGACGGCGACTGCCTTTGCCACCGGCAGAGACGAGAAGCATGCCGCAGTGGCGGTTACCGAGGACATCCAAACCCTAGATGAAGCCAAGCTCCAGAGCATGCTAGCTCGTGAACTGTCCCGCCTCAAGAATCGCGGTTGGCTCGGCGGAACGATCACAGCCAGTGTGACCGGGGCGATTTCCGCACTGGTCGACATCGGTAAATAAGGAAAACCCGGCAACGATACCATCCATGAGCATATTGAGGCGAGAGTGGACAGCGAAACAGCGCAGCACAAATTAAGCGAAGGAAAATCTATGACACCAGACCGGTTATTTTTATGGATCATCTTTAACATCTTTGTGCTGGGCATGCTGACCGTCGACCTCGGGGTGTATCACCGTAAGGCTCATGCGGTCACGACCCGGGAAGCCACGAATTGGTGCCTTGTCTGGGTTACGCTGGCAATTCTGTTTAACGCCGGGATCTACATCTGGCTGGGATCGGAAAAGGCACTCGAGTTTTTCACAGGATACCTGATCGAATATTCACTCAGTGTCGATAACATTTTCGTCTTCATCCTTATCTTCTCCTATTTTGCCGTTCCAGCGTCATACCAGTATCGCGTGCTTTTCTGGGGCATCCTGGGAGCGCTCGTCATGCGCGGCGCATTTATTGGGACTGGAGCCTTCCTTTTGCAACATTTCCATTGGGTCATCTACATCTTCGGCGCATTCCTCGTCTTCACCGGAATCAAGATGCTCGTGAAAGAGGAAACCACCGTCCGTCCACAAGATAACCCGGTCATCAAGCTGCTGCGACGGTTGATGCCGCTCTCTCCAAACTACGAAGGTCAAAGCTTTTTTGTAAAACAGAACCGAAGATGGGCAGCCACGCCTCTGTTCGTTGTCCTTTGGTCGTCGAAAGCACCGACCTCATCTTTGCCGTAGACTCGGTACCAGCCATCTTCGCCGTGAGCCGCGACCCATTCATTGTTTACACCTCGAACATATTTGCCATCCTGGGCCTTCGATCCCTCTATTTTTTGTTGGCGGGAGTCATCGATCTATTTGTCTACCTACGGTACGGGTTGGGCGTGGTGCTTGGGTTCGTGGGTATCAAGATGCTGCTCGTTGATATCTACAAGATTCCCATCGGTATCTCGCTCGCCGTCGTAGCAGGAATCTTAACCCTTTCCATCGTAGCTTCTCTTTTCGTCCAACCCGAGAGCCGGGGCTCCAGCGGTTTCCAATTTTCCTTCACTGGGCCGTCTGCCTGGTCCCATAAGTTCTGGATATGGTTGGCCATAGTCGGTGTGGTTCTCGCGGCAGTGGTGCTTGTGCAAGCTGCGTTTCCGATAACAATTTTTTGAGGAGCTGCTACGCCTGGCGGTGGTCGAGTCACCGTGAGTACCTAGCTAGGATGAAGGTCCTCAAGGCGTATAAAGGAACCGGGAACATAGAGGCGGCGCCGGACTAACTTGTTGCTCGCGGTCGCGATTTGAAAAATGAATTGCAGCAGAAGCGTTCATGGTTAGACATTCATGGGTTCGCCCTGCTCGGTCCGACGCGCCAACCACCATCCCAGTGAGATCAGAGCCGCGGCGAGCAGAGCTGGGAGTGTCCATGGGAGGAAACCCGCCCAAGGCTCGAGCCAAGCATGGAGGTTTCTATCCTCGACTACCATCTCGCCCGCCACCCAACCGAGGATCCCTCCGCCGAGCCAAACAATCCACTGGAAGCGGTTCATTAGTGTGGCGAGGAAACCGGCGCCCAAGACAACAACGGGGATCGACAGTCCAATGCCGAAGATCACTAGAGCGAGGTCGCCGTGGGCGGCGGCCGCCACCGCTAAGACGTTATCCAGACTCATGATGATATCGGCTACGATGATAACCCAGATGGCTTCCCAAAGTGTGGTCCCATGCCGTACCTCCCGTCCCTCCCCGCCCGCGTCCTGGCGGAGCAGCTTGACGGCGATCCAGATCAGGACCAAGCCTCCGCTGGCTTGGACAAAAGGAATCCTAAGAAGTTGAGTGATTATGGCAATAAAAGCGAACCGGAGCGCCACTGCCCCAAAGGTGCCGCCGACTCGTCCCAAAACTGCTCGCGAGGCGGAAGAGTCCTCACTGCCATGGCGATGAGCAAAGCATTGTCGCCGGCCAAACTGAGGTCGAGGATCACGATGCTGAACCAACGGACCCAAAACTCAGGATTCGTGAGGAATTCCATTAACCAAACACCCCACTAAGCCAATCCGATCCCGATGGAGATGCGACGGGTTCGTTGTTAGTCGAATTGACCGGTCCTATCTATAGCTAAACAATTGTCGCTTTGCCAGAGAAAAGTCGGACCGAACCGAGGCTCTGTCTGGGTTCGGTTACTTGCTGGGTTCTGGTGCAGAATTCGCGGCGCTATATCACCGTAAGAGCGGGATCACTGAAAGTGTAAAAGCAGTCGTGGGCGGTCGTGTCAGGCTCGACAATTTGTTCGATGAACTCAGGATCGACGCTGAGCTAAACCGAACGGGTCGAGACCCGTAACGGCTATTCCAAAGGGTGTGATTCTCATCGTCCCTAGGTTCGGTTCCGCTGCAAATCCGTAGCCTCGCCCGAATCGTTCAGAGCGGCGACCTCGATTTTTCCCCAGCTTAATGCCGCAAGAACTCACTCGGTAATTTTCGCAGCCTGGGGGCTCGGAGCTCTAGAAAAGAGGCCCACGACCCCCTGCCGCGCCCCTTTGTTAAACAATACCCAACCCACCGCCAGCACGATGTACATAAACGAGTAGTAGTAGCGGAAGCGCGGATCGGGAACCAGGAGCTGCGTCGAGAAAAGGACGAAAATCAGTATAGCCTCGCCGAGAGTGAAAGAGAGATTAGCCAAGATCGCCACGGCGAACAGCGATTGCGCCGCCGTTAGAAACAACTCTTCCACCTGGCGGCTATCCATTTCCATTCCACCAAAGCGGCCGGCGGAAATCGTGTAAACCACCGGCAACATTCCAATAAGCAAAGTCCACTGGTTGACCTTCGACGAAAGCAACGCGCCCATGCTTATTCCCGGCTGCATGCGCAGCGCGAATAAGATCGCGACAATGAACTCCGGCGACTCGGATGCCAGGGGCGCGAGCCACTGGACCAGGATGAACTCTTCAATCCCAAACGTGCGACCGGTGGCCAGAAGTCCTTCGGCAAAAGGCTCTGCGGCGATGAAGATAGTGAATCCCGAGTAGAGAAAAACGCGACCGTAAAGAAGCGCCGCGGCCCTTGCCCCCAGCTCTCGACCATTTCAGCTGGGCCCTCGAGCTCCGGCTCGACATGGGAGGCTTTTGCCGCAGCTCGCATATAGAAAGCAAAAATGGTAACGAGCACCGCCGCGTCCATTAAGTCGAGCCGGCCTTTGAACGGAATGATAAAGGAATAAATGGTCGCCAGTCCGAGGTAGAAGATTTCGATCTTGTGCTCCGGTTCCAACGCGATGCCTCGCCTGCCGGATTTTAGCCAAACGGTAATCACCACGGCGGCCCAGCCAACGCCGATCAGCAAACGATTGGCGCCGGTCATATTGGCCATGGCAAACGCCGTGTACTTGGGATCTTTGCCGGCTACCCAGGCAAAATACATGTCAACGGCGTATTCTGGAAGCACGGCGATCAAAGCCAGGAGCGCAATGGCCAGCGACTGCGGAATTTCTAATTGGGCAAGCTCCGCGGCCCAGGAAAGCAGGAACGCCGCGCCAAAAATGGCGAGCCCTGCGCTCAAGGCTTGCAATTCCGGCGGCGGATGAATTCCAGACAGATGGATAGTGATCCATTGGAGACAAAGCAAGGTCGATGATCCGATCCACAGCCAGTTCGACATCCGTCCTCCTAAACAAAGCGTTGTGAACACCGTTCAATAACCGTCCCTATTTTCACAGCGCCACGAATATGTCAATGCCACTAAGAAAAAGGGCGGGTAAGTTACCTGCCCTTTTGCAATTGGTGGAGCCGATAGGGATCGAACCCACGACCTATAGAGTGCGATTCCAAATCGTAGGGCGACACCTGACACGTGCTAACAAGTCACGATGCCCAATGGGCATTTCCGTCATATCGCCTGCTAAGATGTTCGGGTTGTTCGGCACACGTCACACGACTAAGTTCTATCGGACTGAAAGCTGGACGAGTTCAGGGCACGATCTTCGCACAGCGATAATCAGAATGCGCTCTCAGATGTAGCACATCTACAGACTACTGTTCTAACCCTGCAGCATAACCGAGAATTTCTTCAACGGCTGTCCGTGTGTGTCCAGTTCCTTCTGAACTAGGAGACGGCAATGGGATACCTGACTAGCAACCTTCCAGGTGCAATTCGTGTTTGCTCGAGCCTCGCGGAGTTTCCAGCGAGTGTTCGCCGTGTAGATCGTCGGCAGATGTCTGGCAGCCGTCCATCCTTCCCGTGCGTGCAGAATCTACCGACGGGTACCCGAATAAGATGGAACTTCTCGCATCCGTGACCGCCGCCGTCGCTGAAGCAGCGCACCAGCATATAGCCCGCTGACCACGGGAATCAGCGGAGTAGGTTGACGATTCACTACTAAGTACTTGACCGATGTTCATTTGTTTTCATTAGGCGCCGGATTTCCGACCATTCCTTGTTTTCTGCTTATTCTAGGCGCCGTCTTTGTTCCAAACGGAGAATATCTATACAGAGCAGCGGAGCAGGTATGATCTGAGCGGAAGATCTCTCAGACCTATTGTGCTCATTGATCCCTTTTTCCATCGCAGCTTCCACTCGGCGAGAGATCTTCTCCAACGATCTAGCTTTCTGAACGTATCCGGCAAGAAAAGCGATGACGGCACAAGAGCCTACGATGGCCACAGCGAACCAGATGATGCCTCTAAGCGGCCAGCCAAACCGATTGTCTTTCCACATGGAGACCAACGAGTAAACGACGCAGGTTAGGCCCAGGAATACAATTAGCCACAGGCTTAAAGCTATTATTGTAAGATCGGGTTGCACTGCTCAGTTGGCTTTAGGCGTGGCTTTCCCGCGCAAGTACTCTGCGAGCCCTCGTTCAAGATGGCGGTTCTTTCTACGACGGCGAGCCCCGGCCATAGTTCCAACAACAACCCAAGACATACCGCCAATACACGAAGCAGAGACGAGATAAGAAATTACTTCAGCCATTGTTAAACTCCCACTGACGAAACTATGCCGTCTTGAAACACAGGCTTTCCCCGCATTATCTAACCCCGGCTTTTGCGCCGTAGAAGCACGGATCCGACGATGAGACACGAACCGATTAGCAGATAGATTTCAGGCATGCGGCTACTTCCCCCAGTGTGACGGAGTAGAGCAAGGCGGAGACCGTTACGAAAAAGTTCTCAGAAGTGCGGAGATTGGTAGAACTGGGTAAAAGAGTCGCGAGATGGCAAGAACCGCGATGCCTCAGCTGTGCGGGAGAGAATTAGCAAAGGGCGAATTAGCCCAGGTGACGCAGATTATAGAAAGTCCCTTATGAAGCTGGTTTATAGAAAGTTACCAAAAACAGGGTCACTACCTGGCAGAGTCCGAAGCTATGAATTTAACCGACGCGATCTATCGCACTGTTAGACAAGGCCCGTCAACATAAGATCAAAAGCGTGAGGAGGGAGGACAATCATAGAATCGTTCTGATTAATGATCTGCTCACGTTTCCGTCTCCCAAACCACATCGTGTGGATCTTTATCCTCCCTCAACCCGACAAACTTCGGGTTCACTTCCCACCCATCGCTTACCGATTAGTGCCACCAATACGCCACATTCGTCTACCGCCTTTTCAATAGCATCCACGAAGTCCACCCCAGGCTCCACGGTATCTACGTCCATAAACAGCCGATCCTTAGAAAAATGCTGGACAAGTTCAGAATTCAGCTCCTTATACAAAAGCCGACGCTCCGCGACAAGCGTGAAAGGCGGGGTCGTAACTGAGCCTCCTCGATCGATCGTGGGATTATCTCTGAAGCCTCGGACGACGATTCCCAAATAACCACTACATTTCGGACAGGAGCATTGTAAGTACTTGGCCACGGTACTATTGAATCACTGTCGGAAATGTCAATCTCGGCATCCATGACTTCACGGAGGTTGCGTCCCTGGTTTCGCTCTAGCAACTCAAGGACGTGGTTGTACACCGGCCCCGACGCTCTAAGCGAGCCGAAATCTTCCGTCTGAGCATTGCACGGCGAGAGCGATAATCGACGTTCCCCATAGAGACAGATCGACAAGCACACCGTCGCAACAGGTGCATGGGCCTCCATCGTGCCGAAAGGGCTGACCAACGCTCAGGCCATTGTGTGATGTCTTTGAGCTTCATGGCGCCGACTCCGCAAGGATACACTTACCCAACAAAAAGCGCGTAGCAGCATGATCGTAAGTTACGTAATCGGGAGACCCTTCAGGAACTGTTTCCATTCTCTTTATCCACCCGTCGGCCTGCTTTTCTTGGTAGCTCGCGCATTCTTGCGGGCTGTCAAACGAGCGCTCTTGGTTCCACTCCTTTAGAGGGCGCGTAATATCGTTGCCTGGAGGAGTCAAAAGCAACCACCCACCAAAAACCACGCGCTGACCTGTGCCAGGCATTTTGATAGAGGTGTCATAGGTTACATCACAACAGAGACAACTGCCCGGTGCGAGGCATATCGTCATCTGCCACAGGTTGGATGCACTCCGGGCCGTCGTACTTCGCTGAGTTGACGATTTGTGAAACGTCGTGCGCATCCATCAGCTCTTCGGGATAAGGCTTCAACAGTGATTTGGCTTTAGTGAAAGGTGTTCGAGAAGCGTCAAGCCATTGCTCTTCGTCTTCCGGGGCAAGATCACGGGCATCCGGTTGTGAATCAGGCCGCACCAGTTCATTGGGCTCCGTGGTGATGATCGTGAAGCTTTCCACTTTACCGCCATCCGGTTTTCGCCACACATCCCATAGACCAGCCAGTCCAAACGGCTGTCGGCTTGTCAGATAAACCCATATTGGAACTTTGCGCTTGCCCTGTTTCCGCCACTCGTAGAATCCGTCAGCAGGGATGATGCAGCGGCGACTGCCGACGAGATGCTTGAATGCAGGCTTCTCGGTCAGGGACTCGGCACGGGCGTTGATCATCCGGTTTCCAATCGTTGGGTCTTGCGCCCAATGTGGAATCAAGCCCCAATGCATGAGCCTGCACTCGTTGCCGCCTCCTTGACGGACAATGACGGGAATGTTGGGGAAGTCTCGGGGACGATGTTAAAGCGAGGTGTATACAGCGCCAGATCGCGGTCAAGGTTCCAGCGAACCCGAATGTCGCTAAATTCAAACGTAGCTGTGAAGCGACCGCACATTTACAGTTCAGGGCGATAGGTGATCGTTGGCATCGCCGGTTTTTGGGTTGTTCCTCTTGCGTTTTCTCTGCGACCGGCTGAGACGTTTGTACGATCTGGCTTGCACACCCAACTAGTGACACAAGCATCACTGGCGAAATTATCCTCACAGCTAAAGTCATTGCTCCACCTCCGCTGACGTAACAGCTATAACTCTACGCTAGCGCTCGGGTTGGTGAGGGTCAAGGCCCGGTTGTCAGGTGATACCCGAGCGAGTAAAGTGCAGGCTCTAGCCGAGCACCACGAGCGAAGCAGTAGGTATAAAGCAGGCCTTTCACAGTTTAGACCATCCTGCATCAATTCCTTGCATAGCTTCTAGCCCCGTGATCTTCAGCGGCCTGCTTATTTTCAAAGATGGCACCGTCCGATATGTTCGCCCAGGACAATTCGACCCTTGTCGAGTCCTCTCGAAGACCGTGCCCTCTGAACGCCACCCGGCATGGTAGTATTCACGCCTTTGTCTGCAAATATCGGCGGGCCATGATCGAAAGATACAAAGTACTTGATTCAAGGCACCGCACTATAGAGAGTGAGTGGTTTGGATAATGGGGCTGAGGAGAAAACCTCGGCCCGTTTTTAGGAGTTAAAAGCGGCAGTGAGTGAATTTCGTACCAACTCTAACTCTGAGTGTCTACTTATTCAAACACTGTGAAAGGGTTTGCTCACTCAAATTTCAAGCGCTTCTGCTGGCATGCGGATTGCCCCACTGAAAGAGACTTCACCTACTCTGCCTCCTGTGCGGGGTCAGTCGCCCTTAAGCCGGGATGGCCTTAAAGAGAAATAAAAATAGAGTAGTTCATGAAAAAATCTTTTCTGCGGTCCTATCTTTACAACTATTGATGTTCGCACTGATGCTGCCTGGTCTGCGTGCAGATGAAAGACGGGAATTCATTTCGAAAACAATGAATTCTGATGTCCAAAAGCTTTTGGAAAACTGCGGCAGAGAAATAATTGGCGAGGAGCCATTTTCAAGCAAGAATAATAATATCATGGACTATATGATCGGCTTTTATAATACCGATCACGGTTTACTTGTTACGCTTCAAGCATTAAAGCAACGTTTAGATGAATACGGACGCGCGATCCCGGATGTTTATTCTAGCGAACTTGTGGCGATTGTATTTGTTGATAAGTTGCTCTTGTGGTATAAATCTGAAACCGCTAAAAGCACATTAAAAGCAAAAATGGCGCGGTTAATAGGAAAACAATCTATTTAAACAGCCACAAACTGCTTTTTATTTTTCTTTGAGTCCCGCATCGTGACATCCCTCGAACTCCAAAAACTTTAAAGCATTTCAAAGCCAATTATCCCGTTGAGACTACGGACGGATTATTAAAACTTGGCGCACTCTGGATTTGTACAAAACTCTCCCGCAGATGCAGATTCTATTTTTCTAACTGTCCAATGTCGGGAGCAGGCCGGCAACGCTGATCCGGTGAAGCCCATCCGAGGGAATGTTTTGGAACGAGTGATCTGGAAGTTCTTCTGGTACCGGTGAAAGGCAGACCACAGCTCTGATTATGCTCTGCCTTCATCAGGAAGGGCGTCTGTGGATTTACCGGATTAGTTTCCAAAACGACAGCGGATCAACGCCTGCATTCAGGTCCCGCCCTATTCGGAGACTGCCCTTTTCACAGCTCTGCCGATGCTCTGTATATCTTCCCCATGCCGCGAACCGTTGCGCATCCTTCTGAGGCTAAGACGACCAAAAGCAACGCCCAAATAAGCAATCTCTTTTTTTCATTTTTACCTCCCGGTCGATACAGAGCAGCAAGCATGCCAAGGTCACAACTGCGTTAAGACTTTGATACGAGAGAGAAATCTTAATCATCGCTTTTTAATGCCTGCTTTTGTCCGGCAAAGTGACGAGAGAGTGTTGTATGTAATTCGCTACACAATTCAAGAAAACGACGGCAATTCCCCCGCTGAACAGACCGAAAACTTATTTCTTCGTTGTTTCTGACAAAAAGTTCGTTCGATTTGCTGAAACTGCTTAGCCAACGAAGGACACTACTGAAGATAGTTTCAGGAGGTCTAACAGTTTAAAGTTTAGCCTCGTTTGCGACTTTCGAAGAATGACCGGCCGTATTGTCCAACAGCTTTGATCGCAGCCCCGGCAACGTTGATCCGGCGAGGCCCATTCAAGCGGAACGTTTTTGGCGTGTGTAATCTTGGAGAGTTCTTTTGGTATCGATCACCGCCCAAGCTTTGGACCCGATGGGATCTTATCGACGGCTGATTGAGCCATAACCTGGAGCAGAGCGTCCAGTTGACTTCGTATCCGCACCTAGTGGTCTACAGTGACGATGCCCCAAGTAGTATCGGCAGATTGAGCAGCACTGGCGACGAGTATTTAGATCATACCGCGCTCTCCCAAAATTATGCTCCTACAACTCGGCATCCTTATAGTCCAGATAGTCCAGCCTAATATTAAGCACAGACGACGCCTGAGAGTTGTGACGAGTCTGAGATTGCTAAGAACCTCGTGAACCTGGCAAATGGCCACAAGACCCGCAGCGTATTTGACCGTTACAATATCGTAAGTGAAGCCCATCTGGCGAGGGCAACGGAGAGGTTACAGCCACATCTTGAGGAAGCAGCCTAGGGTGCCCGGTTGTGGTGCTGATCATCATAGCCCCAACGAAGAAGGTCAGATGACAGGAACACGGATAAAACGGACAATTTACGGATGGTTTCCTGCTAAGCTCCCCTAAGAGGTTTGAAAAAATTGGTGGAGGCAGTGAGACAGTGTAAAGAACTCCTGCTAGCTCTACCTTTACCTGGAATAGAACGTTCAAACTTTATTCCCTGCCGATCTACTAATCATGAAAAATACTAACCTTCTGGACCCAAATCGAACCAGAAAAGCAACAAAAACGAGGCAGTGATCCCGCGGGGAGTTACGTCTGAGCCTCTCGGTTTATTTTGGGTAGCCTGGTGCTGCTGGCCCCTCGATCATCAGCCAGGTGACACTGGCCATTCTCAACGTTTGCGGTTTACCCATGACAGAAACCAGTCAACGTCCCCACTATGACGCTGCTGAGCATCGCTCTCCGGACCGTTATCTCGAAGCCTCTGAGTCTTTCGCCCGGTGAGACTTCTTTGCCATTAGCCATCAGGCAGTAGCCTTCACACCCCGGCCAGGTGTGGAGGAGGTTGACGACGCAGCCGAAAGGTGTCTAGCAAAGTTCCACAGTGATCGGTCCTTTTGCAGCTCAGATCGAGATCGAAAATATCAACGATCTGATCACGACTACCAATTGACGATCTCGTACTCCCAGACGCCCGGACGCGGGTTGCCCGACAAGCTTGCCTGGCAGCACCGAGATTGGGTACGGGCTGACAGCTGGCTGAGGCGGTCCCTGACCGGTAGCGATTGCCTGCAAACAAGAAGCAAGCAGCCACTAACACGCAGCTCAGCACTTCGCTTTCATACTACCTCCTTTTCTTTAGTATCCAACTAAAAACTCTCAACTTCTTTCCTAGATCGAGTCTTTCAAACTCCATGATGTTACCAAGCTGACGAAGCCGCGCTCCTTGATTCGTAGAGATCATAGCCGGTGAAAGTCATCATTTCAGCGGAATTGCCGACCATCGGCAGCTGCTCTTCGTCACTCTTCCAAACCAGTAGCCTCAGTCGGTAATTTCTCGATTCGTACCACTTATTTGCACTTTCAGACATCAAGGTTCTTTGGCACAGGCCTTGCCTTCGAGCATAAAATTTAAAGAAGATCGATCCGATAAGGGCGTCCGGTGTGGATTGTAGAACTTGAAGTGTCGCCGGCTGCCAAATCTATTTCAATCTCAGTTCCCCAGCTCTCGTCGGAATCGTCGCCTCCGGCCAAGCGAGAAAAAATCATCAGATGTAGTTGTGGGGTATTTTTTAACGAGATATATTGATGAATACAGTACGAAAATTCTTATTTCCATCAATTTTCAGAGGATTCGGCAAAACGGGCTCAGCCTGCGGTTTCATGCTGGAAAAGAGCAGAAACCCAGACAGTAGCGTTGCATGTGACACAAAAAGGAGGCGAATTCCTTTGTGGATTTACTGGCCATGATGGGCGCCTATGCTGAATCACCGGCGGAGCATTCCTATTGATCGATGCTGCGTGAAAGCATTGGACCTTTACCGCTTTATCGAGAAGGTCGTTAGAAGGCGGGAGCCAGGTGAAGATCCGAGGAAGATAGCCTTGGGAGACAATGCTGAAGAAATCTTAGGGATCGCCGAAGAGGAAAATATCGATCTAGTCGTGGCACCGTTCGTTAAAATCGTTTTCCCTCTGATGGCTGGAGGAAAGTTGTTGAAAATGATCTGTTTCCTGCCCGGTGCTCCTGAAGCCGTCGTTTGACGAGCCTTGGCCTGCATCAGGCTAAACAGACACCTCGATTTTCGCTCCGGCCAACTTCGCTCGTCAACTGGGCATGGACGGCAGTTTGAAGGCGGGGTTGTTGACATCGCTACCAGAAGGCTCGAATACGACGAATCGAATATAAGAACGACACGAGGATTATTAATCTCGTAGCGCGTCTAACCGCCCGCAAACGCTGATTTAAGGGTGACTCTTATGGTGGAGCAGTACTTCGCGTGTAGAACAAAAGGAGTTTTTCATCGGTAGGAGACTACGAAGTGTAGGAGGAATTGTGTGTGTCTCGAAATTATTCTCGCGGGCTGGTTGAATTTCATAGGATCGTTTGATTCTTAGAAAGAACACGCGGCAAAAACAGGTGGAGTTCGCTAATGCAGCTCATGGTAGATTGATTGAACGACATCGGTTTGAGCAGAACGACGCCTCAGTTCAATCGTGTGACCCGCGATCGTTCGATTGTCTTCGCTCAAGTTAGACTCACCGGAAGCGCGTATAAGCCGATCAGTTGGCGAGTTGAATAAATGAACAGGAGCAGAACGCTTGAGCAGGACTCCCTCAACGCCCCTCGATCATTAGGCCAGCACCGGGGCGATATGTGAATGTGGGCATTGAGGAAGGCTTCCGTTCTTCTTCCAGTTTGGCTCGGCTGGCCTCTTGTTCCTTCGGACGCTCGACGAGCTGCGCGCTGCAACCGATGAGCGCGGTAAAAAGCAAAACCGCGATTACCGACTTGAATCGTATCATTTTATCCTCACATTTCGGTGATTATTGATCCCCAAATATCGTAAGCCAAAAGGAAAGGATGCACGCGCAGCCAGTACCTCGGCAAATCGTGCAAATCGCACAGGATTTGATCGTCGGAGAATTCAGTTCAATCCTGGCATCGCTGCTTGGTTTTCTGCCATCACTTGATCACTTTATCCGCTCTATACAGCATCGATCGGCGGAATCGTCAGACCGATCTGCTTGGCCGTTTTGAGATTGATCACCAACTCGAACTTCGTGGGCTGCTCGACGGGCAAATCGGCGGGCTTGGCTCCTTCAAGATTTTGTCCACGTAATATGCGACGCGCCGGTAGCTGTCCGCGAGGTCCGCGCCGTAGGACATGAGCCCGCCAGCCTCTACAGCTTCTCTGCTGCTGTACACCGACGGTAGCCGGCTCTTTAACGCAAAGCCCACGATTCGTTTTTCGTTAGGACGCATTACCGGGCCCGCGGCGAGCGCGTAGAGTCCATCCGGGCGCTGCTTGTTTAGCGCAGCAAAGACCTTATCGAAGTCGTCCACCGCTCGTATCTCCCAAGGTTGAATAGTCAACTTTAGCGCACGCGCGTCGGCTGGGAGAAGCTCTTTCACCTCGTGTAAACTGGGCGGATTGGCCGGATCGTAGAGAACCGCGACACGGGAAAGTTTGGGTACCGCTTCTTTGAGCAGCTCCAGCCGCTTCCCGCCTAGTTCTCTGGTAAGGGCTGTGAGGCCGGTGACGTTGCCGCCGGGACGAGCAAGGCTTTCAACAAAGCCTGCCCTAACAGGATCGGACCCTAGGCCCGTCATAACGATGGGAATCGTCTTGGTCGCATTCTTGGCCGCCTGGATCGCTCGGGTCCCCTGTCGCTACCACGATGATATCAACCTTCAGACGCACCAGCTCCGCCGCAAGCTCAGGGAGCCGATCATTGTTCCCCTCCGCATATCGGTACTCGATGGCGATGTTCTGTCCTTCTATGTAGCCAAGCTCGCGCAGAGCTAGCCGAATTCCCTCGGCGCGGGCGGAGTCAGTAGCTGCATCGGTGTTCGAAAGATACCCTATCCGTGGGACTTTCTTCGGCTGCTGCGCCTCGGCTATCGACCGCAACAGCGAGCAATACCACCGCAACACAGGATTGATGGCACCGTAGCCTTCTTCATTGCGCACCTCGTTTCGAGCGTTATGTATCACGCGGATAGAGATAAAGGAAAGTGATTTATGGAGGAAGGAACACAACAGACAAATTTACAAGATTGGTTAGTTCAGTTCAATCCTGGCATCGCCAGCTTGGTTTTCTGCCGTCACTTGATCAGCCTGGTCGCCCGTGGCGAGCACCTCCGGCGGAATCGGCACGCCGATCTGCTTCGCCGTACTTGAGATTAATCACCAGCTCGAACTTCGTCGGCTGCTCAACCGGACAGGTCAGCGACAACTCCGCCAGTCTTATCTACATAAGGCCGACTCGGCGATACGAATCAGTTCGACTCGCACCGTATGACATGAGCCCACCAGTGAATGGCCACTCCTCATCCGAGTACATCACAGACAGCCGCCTCGCCTCTTGTTGCTAACCGCAAAATAGTCTGCCGGTGAAAACTTATGCGGGGCGTTTCGCGGAACTCCCAAAGGGGCAGCAGAGAGACTGCCGAGAGATCACAGATGCGCCGGTGGTGCCGAACGGTTATGCCAGGGTTGCGAGGAAAATCGCCGCTGCAAGTCACAGCTTCTTCGCGCATTTCGCGCAGTACTACTGAGTTGGGACGGCGGCGCGCGGCGTTGTTGATTGAGCTCCATTACCTCGACAAGCGGTTTCAGCGATGCAAGCCCCCGCCCATTCTTCCTGACAAGCGTGGCCTTGCGTGATGAACGTGACCATCGGAGTTTCGGTTAGCAAGCGGAACAACTTACGCTCGAACCCGCACTCCGCGGCAATCGCCTGCAAAGGGACCAGCGAAAATATCATTGGCCTTCGAGACACGGCGCCTTAAACCCCGTGCTCTTATCAGACGCGCAAAGGCTGCGGACGTCTGCTTGCTCATTGAGCGATCAGTCCGTAACTCGAAGGGGAATGACCGAATGTCGCTTTCGAGTTGGTGAATTCGATTGAGCAAAGGATGATTAGTTCTCGGGCATGACCGAAGCAAATCCCCGGCCGCCCGATCAGACATGCATATTCTTGAGGGGTCAAGATCATCTCTTGATCAATGCCGAGCGCCCGCGCGAGTCGCCCGGCGTGTCTCGTCCCCAACGGCTCGTTGATCTGGTCAGTGCTTCGGTATTCACGTGGCGCAAGGGCTTGCCATTGGGCGTCCGTCTGGCAAGCCGCTGGCCAGACAGTGTCCTTGTTTCGGCTGCCTCCTCCACTGGCGAGGGCCTGCTCGGCAAAATATTGCGCCATGTCCAGGTAAGGACAGCCAGTGGGATTCTCAAGAAGGCATTCGTAGACCTGTTGCGGAAGCGCTGCCCTGTAGGCGGGCATGTTGGCAGCGACTTCGGGATTCGACCAGTAGAGGAGCAAGAAATTTACGAAGTAGACAGGTGGTGCCAAGGGCACTCCAAAAGGTTGCACGTAGGCATTTGGAGGTCTGGAGGCTGCCGTGGGCATCCTGCTAACAGGGGAACCTCGTTCCTGAGCGTCGAGAGATCCCGCCGATACAATAATCCAGAAAGCTAGTGTTACCTTTACAAGGCTCTTGGTCCGCATGTGCATCTCCCCAAAAAAGGCGCGTCGTGCCTGACGTGTTACGTATATGCGTGATTCTGGCCGATAAGCGAGATCGCTTTTAGGGCCAGAGTCATATCGCAGCGACCGCGAGAGATGTCAATTCCTTGCTCGCTGAAAAACCGACTGTTGTACGTCGGCTCGGCCGAGAGAAGCGGCCCTAACGCTGGGCGTGAGCCGCGCTGCAGCAGCGCGTCGGCTCCAGCTGCCAGATGTTAGGCCGCAATCGATTATTCCTGTCAACTGCGGACTTGGGCGTTTTCGCCACGCCGCGCTTCGATGGATGGCTACCTTCTCGGCTCATACCGCATCGCCACCGCCCCCGAGCCGAACTCCAGCCGGCTTACGAGCTTCAAGTCGAGATGCTTCGATAGCCCGGCGAACAACGTCGGCCCATGGCCCGCTAGCCTGGGCTGTACCACGAACTCGTACTCATCGATCAATCCCAGCTCCGCCAACGCCAGCGGGAGCTTCACGCCTCCCACGAACAGTCCCTTACCCGACTCCCGCTTGAGCTGCTGAACGGCCTTCCCCAGATCCCCGCGCACGAGCTCCGCGTTCCAATCGACCCGGTCCAAGGTGCTCGACACGACGTACTTCTTTGCCGCGTCGATCGTCCGGGCGAAGGGTTCCATCCAATCGGGCCTCGCTCCTGTCCGCGCCGGCGACCGAAACGCTGCCTCCATCATTTCATAAGTCACCCGGCCAAAAAGGAGGGCATCGGCCCGGTTGAGGTTCTCGACCGCGTGACGATGCAAGTCTTCGTCCGCGAACATTGCACGGTGATCGCAGCACCCGTCCAATGTGACGTTGATGGAATAACGAAGGGGTCGCGTCACGTAAGAGTACCGATAGACATAGGGCGGCTAACTATTGAGTGAACAGATCTCGTATATTGGGTATCCAGCAAAAATCAATCCGAAATTTACCCCTGAAGTCAAAGGGTTGTCAATTATTGCGGCCGCCTCGTATATCCAATATCGCTGGTCTTTGTATATTCAATATGCCACGGGCCCACGCAGAGTTGAATTGACCGGACGCTCATTCGACATCGTTGAGGCGCTAGTCGGATTTTCGAACCGAAGTCTTGAGCACCAAAATCGGTCTATCCAGCAGGTGACACAATAGGGTCTGCCTTCCTTGCTGAGATGAACTACCGGAATTTAGGAGCACTATGGTTGAAAATGATCGACAACCTTTGGATAGTCGTAGACGTTGCAGGATTTTGAGTCATGGAGAAAACAATTACACGGGTAACGCCTTGTTATCCGGCCTCCAGTGGTATTCGACATCAGGCGCAGATTCCGGTGGCGGGCTCGTGCCGGAATTTCACCGCGTTGAAACCGTGCTTCTCGTAAAACTTGCGAGCAGGACCGTTCTCCTGATGTGTGTGCAGTTCCAATCCATCCGGGGACAGGCTCTTGGCGAAGACGACCAAACGCGATCCCCAGCCTTTGCGCCATTCGCTGGGATCAACATACATTCTATCGATGTAAGAGCCCTTCATCGCGAGATACGCGACAACCTGTTCGTCGAGTGCCCACCCAAATCTTGCATTGAATGCGAATGACTTCCCGAAAGATCTTGTCGGCGTGGTCGAGTGTGATCGTTTGCCACAAAGGAAGGAACCCGTATGCGGCTTGCCCGGAACGGGTGCCACACGCTGACGACAGCAGATTCGTCCTCATCTTGAAAGGGCGAATAGATAGCTCCATGAGAATTGTGCGTCAGGGAGCCGCTCATCACCTCATCGTTCGCGCTTAGCGTAATGTGTCGTCCGCCTAACGATGCGCGTCAGCAGCTCCGTGAAGCGAAGCGAAACACGAGTCGGCTGCATGCGATTGATGGTTGGGCGGCGCGCAGCAGATCTGGTGATCGCGCCACTGTCCCATGACCTGCTCAGTTAGGCGTAACTGCGGTCAGATCTTTGCGCAATGGCCATGCTCCATCAGAATCTGCCGGGCCACATCGTGGGCAACCTCCGAAGGTAGTAGTCGAGCGCGTTCTGGCTGGACTCCGAGA